>Ga0180009_10002101_pt1 | contig 23594 bp, 20 predicted proteins | sample OS_PC_MetaG_FD_123537 | JGI IMG/M metagenome (GOLD analysis project Ga0180009, IMG submission 123537) | Groundwater microbial communities from the Aspo Hard Rock Laboratory (HRL) deep subsurface site, Sweden - OS_PC_MetaG | ecosystem: Environmental > Aquatic > Deep subsurface > Groundwater...
ACTCGGCTGGTTAGCCTCGAATCTGACAGCTTGGCTGAGTCTCGATGCGGCGGGCGGAATGACTCCGTCAACTCTGACAGCCTCTGTCGATATCACAGGTCTTGCAGTCGGAGATTACGTAGACACTATCACAATAATGATGCCTGATGGTCCCGCAAAGGAATCCAGCACGGGCGACACAGTCAAGGTGTTAGTAAGTCTTCACGTTGATAACGGAAATCCTGAGATTGATCTCAATCCGAATTTCTTCTCATTCTCATGGGAGATTGGCAGCCCGGCTCCTGCGAGTCAGGCGCTGAATATCACGAATGTCGGCACAGGCATCCTTGACTGGACGCTGACTACCGCGGGCGGCGGTTTCTGGCTCGATCCGGACGCCTTCAGCGGCACCGCTCCATCCATAGTCAATCTCTCGGTGGATACCGGCCCATCGCTGACTGCCGGTATGTACTACGATACGATTTTTGTCGCAGGCAATGCCTTCAATTCGCCTCAGATTGCCATTGCGCAACTTGAGGTGACAGAACCGCCGGTGCTCGACGAAGATACTGTCTGGGTCGGCACTGCGACCGGTATGCAGGGCGAAGATGTTGTCGTTCCGGTGATCTTCAAGAACATTGAAGAACTCAGCGGCATTACACTTCCGCTCACATTTGCCGGAAGTGCGAAGGCTGTGAATGGACTGACGTGCGACTCCGTTTCGTTCCTTGGAACGAGAGTTGACTACCTTGCTATGAAACCTGTCTCAATCGATAACGGGTCTCAGACGATTCTTGTCGGCGCAATAGTCGGAGCAGAGAGTCTGATTCCGGTCGGCAAAGGACCGATGGCGTACCTGCACTTTACAATTGATGCAGCCGCCCCGGCAGGTGTCGTTCCGATTGACTCAGTGTTCATTCTTCCGGATAATGAGCTGCTGTTCGCAGACGCAGACGGCTTCCCGATCTATCCGCAATTCGTTGCCGGATCGATTGAAATTCAGGAAGCGCCGACACCATGTCTAGCGATCAACAGCGATTATTTCGAATTCGAAGCGCTCAATGGTGGCCCGAATCCGGCTGATCAGTATCTTGAGATCACAAACTGCAATGCCGGAACACTCGACTGGACTGTCAGCACGAAGTTCGGCACCTGGTTGAGCCTCGATCCTACATCCGGCACCGGTGACGGTACGGTTACAATGGCAGTGGATTACACCGGCCTCGTCGATGGGATCTACTTTGATTCCATAACGGTCGATGCAGGCGATGCCACAAACTCACCATTGTATGTACATGTGCAGCTCACGATCACGACGCCGCCTCCGGAGATCATCGCCGGTACAGTCGAACTCTCGAATACGGACCCGGTCCCCAGCGCGACGGTCGAACTGTGGGATATGTATCCGAGCGGCATCATTCTCGCGTCGACCATGAGCGACGGCTCAGGAGCTTTCGACTTCGGTGCTATGTCCGGTGAGTATGATATCAGAGCCTACAAAGCCGGTTACTATCCGACAGTCGAGCATGTAGTCGGCCCGGATGATAACGTTGTGATCGTTCTGAATCCGACCGGCTCAGTTATGCCGACCAACGAGTGGATCGATCTATACTGCGACGACGCGACACTCGATGAATATCTGATTCAGCCGGGTGATGTAGTTGAAGCTTACGATCCTGACGGTGTTCTCTGCGGCCAGTGGTTTGTCACTGCCGAGGGCACGTTCGGGTTCATGGCGGTGTACCGCGATGAGACCGTGACGACGCCCGGAATTGACGAAGGTTGTGATCCCGGTGATGAAGTGACTGTCAAGCTCAATGGCTTCGACGTCAGCAGCTTTGTCGATGGTGCTCCAATCATCTGGACCGAGAATGGCGCCCGCATTGAGGCCTGCTTCTATGCCTACACGATCGTGGAAGTCTGCCTCGATCTCATCGAGGGATGGAATCTGATCTCGTGGAATGTCGATACAGAGTCTGACGACATTCTTGATATTATAGACGGTATCCTACCGTATGTTGAGGTTGTCCTTGGTTTCGAACAGGGTGCGGGAACGTACGATCCTGATCTACCAGGATTCTCGACTCTCTTTACGCTTGATCACTATCACGGCTACTGGGTCTATGTCACTCAGAATGTTGAATTCTGTGTGACTGGTATGCCGGTAGATCCGTCGACACCGATCTACCTTGAAAACGGATGGAATCTCGCTTCCTATCTGCCGAACGTCACGTACCCGACACCTGATGCGCTCGCGTCGATTTATGCAAATGTCATCATTGTGCTCGGATTTGACGGCGTCGGTCTAACCTGGGATCCTGCGAATCCGGGAGCTTCCGACCTTACAGATATGGGTCCGGGCTTCGGATATTGGATCAAGCTCGATGCTGACGCGACTCTGACGTATCCGGCAAACGGTCCCGTTGCGATGTGGGTCAGCCAGCCTGATAACACATCCGCCAAGATCAGCACAATCTCCGGCGTCGTACCGACCACTCAGTGGATCGATGTATACGGCGGTAATGTGACCTTGGATGGTCTGCCGATTAGATCCGGAAGTACTATCGAAGCTGTCGATGCCAACGGTACTGTCTGCGGTGCCTTCAAGGCAACGGTAGACGGCAAGTTCGGATTCATGCCGGTGTATGGTGATGATGCCTTGACACGCGGCACATCCGAAGGGCCGACGAGAAACGGCACCTTCCATCTGGTGATCGACGGTATCGAGACCGTTGAGGAATTCACCTGGTTGTCACACGGCGACCGCATTGAAGTCGGTTCACTCAACTCACTCGGCGGTTCGGGCGTGACAATCCCGAACGCTTACACACTGCGCCAGAACTATCCGAACCCGTTCAACCCGTCGACGAGCATCTCCTATGAGCTCGGCAACAGTGGTGATGTAAGACTGGCGATTTATAACCTTCTTGGTGAAGAAGTTAAGGTCCTGGTCAATGACTATCAGTCGGCCGGTGACTACACAATCGAATGGGATGGCACTGACCATAGTGGCAGAGTTGTCTCATCGGGCGTGTACTTCTATAAGATCTCCGCTGGAGATTTCACTGAAGCCAAGAAGATGATGTTGATGAAGTAGCAGCCAAATTAATGGCAGGGCGATGCAAAGTCGCCCTGCCGTGTCACGGAGGTGACTTTTGAGAAATCTGATGAAAATATCGCTAAGGCTGTTACCTTTGACGTTGTTGTTTGTTGTTTTGTTGTCGACCGCGTCAGGTCAGGTTGTTCCGACGAATGAGTGGGTTCATTTCTACAGTGCTAATACGACATTGAACAGCTCGCCCATTCCAGTCGGAGCTCTAATCGATGCCTATGATCCGGACGGAGTTCATTGCGGTGCTGACACCGTGAGGACTGCCGGAGAATACGGATTCATGAACGTGTATGCTGACGATAATATCACTACACCCGGTGTCGATGAGGGTGCCGATGAGGGTGATGATATCACGTTCTACATCAATGGTGTACTTGCTACGCCACTTGGGCCGGATGACGCTAATTATGTCAGCACATTCGCGATTCTCGAAGTCGACTTGGGTGTCAGCTATGAATTGGGGATTCTGCTGACTGCGCCATCAGACGATGGCGGATCGCCGAACACTTATGTCGACTACTCATTCGCCCTGACGAACACTGGCGAAGGAATCGATTTCTTCCACCTGGATGCCTGGTCCGAGGGCACCTGGACCGCTGAGTTAATTAGCCCTGCGACCACCGGCTATATGAATTCCGGTTCGGTGACGATGGTGACGGTTCGCCATCACATACCTGGTAGTGCTCTACCATTCGAGACCGACATATTGCATCTGTCCGCTACATCCGCAATGTCGCTCGAATCGACAATACTTGCGGACACGGCTCAGGTCACTACAACCGCCGAAACGAGTGCGGCAGGTGACCATGATCCCTTCATTCCGGGCGTGTTCGAGCTATTCCAGAACTATCCGAACCCGTTCAATCCCACGACTCGAATAGAATTTTCGCTCGAACGGGCAATGGATGTCGAACTCTCTGTCTACAATGTAATCGGACAGAAGATCGCTACGCTTACTGATGGATTCTACTCTGCCGGAACCTATGACATTGAATGGGATGCGACTGACGAAACTGGTCGCAAAGTGGCAAGCGGAATTTACTTCTACAGATTGACCACAGACGATTATTCTCGCACGCGTAAGATGATGCTTATGAAATAAAGACCCTGTCCTGTTGTTGTTTTAGAAGGCTTCTTCGTAATCGAAGAAGCCTTTTCTTACCGATATGGATATTCCAGGGTATGCGGTTTTCAACGCCCGTCGAGGACCACGCGCATCAAGATGCTTTGAAACCTGCGATAATCTCTGAAGAATGTGATCGAATCACTTGAACCGGTCCAGAAAGCAGGCTTCTTATAGCTGTTCATCGCGTCGCCCATTCGAGGAATCTCCGTATCGATCGGCGAAGCCGATTCCTCCAGGCTGGGGTGCTCACAGGCACGTACTTTCCAGAGCATTCTCTGCGGCTGGCACACATTCAACGTGACCGAGATGTCCACAGTATCCGTTCTACGGTCATTCTGTTCAATCATGGATGTGGCGGAAGGGGAGTGGTGAAGGCGATGTCCGGCGATATGCATGGTCGGAAGTTGCTGCTCGCGATTGTCAGCCTCTGCGTCAACGATGATATCGCAGGTTATCAGTTCATCGCTGAACTGGGTGAGTATTCGATCACTCAGGCTTAGATTTCGAATGCTGCTGCACATCTTGCCTTTCCGGCTCCATTGTCGAATGTCAGATCAAGATCGAATTGTAAGACTTTGATGGGGGGCTGTCAATGCATTACCAGGGAGATAATGTCCTACCGACCGGCAGTGCGAAATGAACCGAATCAATCGACCTTTATACTGTTTTCGAGAAGCACGTGTGCGACCACTCTTTCCAACTCCTCGAGAGTTACATCACTCGCATCCTTCCTGTTGAGATGTTCCTGCAGACGCGACATTACAATTTGTCTCAGTTCATTCGAGTCTGCCGGAAGATTGATAACGAGTTCTCCTGACACTTTATCGAATTCTATGAATCTTTGCTCTTCCAAAATAAGACCTCAGTGATTGGAGAGGTTTATGTCCAAACTCAATACGTGAGTTCTTTGGTTCCATTTCAATAACAACGCCTGATTTAGTGAAGTTCCCCCCAAAAAAATAGGCATTCGGATGTCGTGCTTGTGTGTGTTCTCGTGATGTCTGCCAGCTAGTTGGCAAAAAAGCGCATTTTTTGGATTGACATTAAGGGAGCCACATCTTTCTTTACCTAGCGTGAAAGGGTATCACGGGCGAATCAACGTCTGTTCTCCGGCGATTTCGTCAGAGTGACGCGCCAGCACGGTTGGCCACTGTCTATAGACCCCGGATTTTGGCAGCAAGTCGGGGTTGATAGTCCGGGAGGCTCGATCATCATGACGGATTGAATCGGAAGCGGGAGCTGCAACAGTCGATCGCCTCTGAGAGAGCTTGTGCGGGTTGTCTGATCAGGGCTAATGTGAGGACAAGCCCGCTGATCTGTTTTCGGCTCTCACTGATATGAAATTCGGAGAGTTATACGATGGAAGAAACGATCCTCGAAGCTGCGTCCGCCAGCAAATCGCCATTTTCTACGGAGTTTGAGTTTACATTGCCACGTGGGTACATTGATGCTGACGGGAATGTCCATGGAGATGGTGTGATGCGCCTCGCGAATGCAAAGGACGAAATAGCTCCCCTGTCTGATCCGCGAGTACGAGCAAACAAAGCTTACCTTGTGATTCTGATACTGTCGCGAGTCATCGTCAGGCTTGGTTCCGTCACCGATGTAACTCCGGAAGTAGTCGAGGAATTATTCTCTGCAGATTTGTCATATTTGCAGGAGTTTTACCGCAGAATCAACGGGGAAGGCGATCTGGCTATTCCTGCATCCTGCCCCTCTTGCGGGCACAAATTTGATGTGGAGTTTAGTTGCCTGGGAAAATGACGAGCTACCCCCGGGATCGGATTTTTCGGGAGGTAGCTTATCTTGCGTACCATTTCCACTGGAGCCTCGATGAGATCATGGAGCTTGATCACAAAACGCGACACCGCTTCATTCATGAGGTTTCAGAGATAAATCGAAAGATCAACAAGAGCGAGGGGAGTGAATCGCCCCAACAAGCAGAAGACAAGAGAGAATCAACCTAAACTGGATTGCCGATCGGTGGTCCCAACAATGACAGAGGCGTAAGAAGAGGAGTGAGCATGCTAAAGAGAATCGTATTACTGATGCTCGTGGGAGTTATGGTATTCGGTTGTTCATCGGAGAAATCCGAAACGACCCCTGTGGCAAAGACTCAGAATGCCCCAAAACCGGATTCAGATGTTGCAATATCTTACACAATGCTTGTATCCGGCATACCGATGATGGGGGAAATGACTTTCAATCAGCGTTATCTCACAGATGGTGAAATCGGCAGAGTTGAAATGGAGTCAATCATACCTGTTGGCGATCAGGTCAGAACATCCGAATTCGCGACCATCGTTGATCTCGATAACCAGATGGTGCATTACGTGAACGATGCTGCTAAGACATTTGCCAGTGTTCCGTTCCCGGACTCTGCGAGCATTCCACCCGTGACCTCTCCCGAGATAACCATCAAGGCGGAGTGGACCGGCCAGGTCGACAGCATGGTGGGAATCCAGTGCGAAGAGAGAGATGTTGCTTTCACAGTATCGTACAAAGTCAGAGATCAGGATGTCACCACCTCAATGAGCGGTAAGCTGTGGGTAAGCAAGGACTTCCCTGGCTACAACACCTTTCTTGCATTTCAAGCGAAGTCTCTTGAGAAGCTGACTGACAGCAGGATGCAGAGTGGCGGATTTCTCGATTTCCTGACAAGATTCAATCTGAGCAGGGAGAACCTCGATTCACTCTATGCCGCGCTCGGCGGATTCCCATTCGGCGGGGATCTCGAATTCAAGATAAATGAGGGACTGCCCCAGTCATTTGATTTGAAGACCAAACTTGAGGTCACAGACGTTAGCACCGACAATCTCGACACTGAGATATTTGCAGTGCCTGAAGACTACACGCCGGTAGATTTATCGCAAGTCATGGCTCCTCCGAAGTAGAGAGAGCCGATTTGTGATTCTGTTTGAATAGAAGTAAGTTGTATGCGGCAGCGGCGCGTCAAGAGGCAGCAAAGCCCAATTTGATTCCATGACGCCCCGCTGCCGCAGCAGTTTTAAGATTCCATTGACGGATGCAGAGTATGGACGATGTCTGGATCAGGACCGTTCGACAACTGGAGAAGGAACTCGCAGACTATAGGCTGCTGAAAGCTCAGAGTTCATCTGAGCGTTACTCGACGGTCTCAGATGCTATGGTGCAGGACCTTGATGGAGCAAAGGCGCTGCTCGATCAGAAATACGCGCAGATTATCGGATTCATGGCTGGCCTCTCAGACGACAGCGTCGAGTTCGACTGCGACCTCGAATGCGCGGCTATAGTAGTCTCGCGAAAAAGCGGAACGTCCTACATATTTGGACCGCAATCTGTGTCATCATCGGCTCCCTATCTATCGTCGGAACTGATCGGATTCATTGCCGACCATCTCCAGAATGGAAATCCTGCCTCGCCGTCAACTCGGGATTCAAGCGGCAGCCATGCACTCGGCCTGCCGCATGAGCACCCGGTACACGAGTCCGTTCCGGGATCACGTTCGATGCTGATGCTGGACGGATCAGACTGGGCGCATCGAGGGTCGGTCCTCGCGGACTACTTCGACGCAAAGCAGGCGATTCGAGATCGTATGATTGAGCACTGCGATCAGGACATTGGACGGCGCGACTCGCAGGTTATCTGCACGCCGGGTGCGCTCCGATTTGCTCGAGAAATCGAAGAGCTAAGAGAGATTGGTCACACTCCTCCAGTGGACGTCGAATGTATCCCAACAACTCCTGACTTTGAATTCTTATCATGGTGATTATGAGTTTCATTCAATCGGAGATGGAATGTTGATCCCCTGGCACAACCGCACATCGCTTGCATTAGCAGCATTGATTTCATTTCCGATCATCATTGCTCTTGGTGTCGCAGGCTGCGGTGGTAATGATGACTCTTCAAGCCATCATGCGGACTTGGAGAGCCTCGGATTGAGCGAGCCTGAAGGGCCGTTTATCCTATGGGTGAACAGCTACCCGGAAGGAGCCACAGTGTCGTTGAACGGCGAGACGTACGGTAGAACACCGCTCACCGTGAAAGCCATTCGGCCCGGAGAATATCGCATGCACTTGCAGTTGGCACCATTTCGTCAGATAGACACTATCATTTCAATGGTGGATGGTCAACAGGCGAAACTCGCGCCATTTGTCTTCGAGCGAAGGCTGATACTCGAAAGCAATCCTCCCGGTGCTGCCATAATAATGAACGGAGCGGAAACCGGAAAACATACGCCATTTGAATTGGACCTGCCAGCGACCGACACGATTAACTTCAGCTTCCTGTATGCAGGTTTCGAGCCGATGTGGCTCTCAGCAGTTAGTCCTGCTGCTGACGAAGCGAATATCCCTGTAGGCCAGTACTGGGAATTCGAGACCGATTCATCCTCCGGTACGCAACGATACATCGGGTCTTTCACCAGAGAGGTCACCATTAAGACGATGCCGAGTGGAGTTGCAATCATACTTATTAGGAATGACTCGCTGGTAGGTTACTCTGATGCGCCAATACAGCTTCCTTGTGGGGAGAGAGGTTACAGACTGAACAAGTCCGGTTTCAATGGAATCAACATCTTGCCGTACATTACGCCAAAGTCACAGCCAGTCTACGTTCACGAACTGACAAGGCAAATCCGAATCGGCGCTGTGGACGCCAATGGCTCTCCAGACGCAGACATTGGTGCAGACATTCTCCGTGCAGAACGGGGATACTTTGTCTCGTTCCTGGATGCTGTCACCCCTGCTACTCTGACACTTGTTGGGGCGGAGCAAAGACTGTTCCTCTCTGCGATTGGCTTTGAGGATACATCCGTCGTCATTGGGGCTGATGACACATTGCAGATCGTGCGGATGCGCAAGGTATCTGCCGGTGTCCGCGCACATACTGATGCCGCACACAAACCCTCTCCCGGGATTGGCAGAGTGGAGCTTTTCATTCGTGACAGAGAGACAAACCAGAAGATCGAGGGAGCAGAAATCATTGCAAAGATAAAGTCAGAGGACAGGATGGTCCTCCTTGGAGTGACTGATAGCATGGGGCAATTCTCTCAGGATCTGCCTCCCGGGGACTACGAGTTCAGGATCAGTGTTAGCGATTACAAAACTGAGAAGAAAAAGCATAGTGTGAAGGCAGGGGACTCGAAAACTCTTGAAATTCTGCTGAAACGGGAGTGACACAGTCACCCAGGCATTGCATGTATGGTCATTTGCCAATAATTCACTTGATTGTCAGTTGGGACTGATGTCAGATATGGTGATCGGAGTAATTTTTGTTGTTGATTGTTTTAGCAATAATCGTTTTTAGGTGATGTAATGTTACAGGTTCAACTCTTGGGGAAGACCGACGTTGGTCGGCAGCGCGAAATTAATGAAGATCGTTACGGGCTTGTCGAGTCTCGAAATCTGGCTGTTGTCTGTGACGGGATGGGCGGACATGCTGCAGGCGAGGTAGCGTCTCAGTGTGCCGTTGATACCATAAGTGCCCTGTATCTGGACATGGAACTGCCTCCCGGCTCTGAGGCGGCATTCGATCTGCCCGTTGAATTTAGCGAGGAGGGGAGGCGGCTTGTCTCCGCAATCAGGATTGCCAATACGCGCATTTATGAGAAATCGGATGCGAATCCGACCCTTGCGGGTATGGGGACAACTATCGTCGCAGTGGTATTCCATGACAATCGCATGTCAATCTGCCACGTCGGGGATTCCAGAGCCTATCGGTTCAGGAATGGAGTTCTGAAGCAACTGACTAATGATCACTCGCTTGTAGGCGAGCTCGTGGCGAGCAAGCAGATATCGCCCGAAGAGGCAAGAGATTTCCCCAACAAGAATGTTATCACAAGAGCTCTCGGCGTCAGAGAGAGAGTGAAGATTGACCTTCGCGAAGAGGGGATAGCGCCCGGAGATATCTTCCTGCTCTGCAGCGATGGGCTTACAGGGTGCCTTCCAGATACGGAAATACTTGGGATTATCTCGGCTGCAAGTGAAGATCTCCATAAGATTGCCAACGATCTGATTGATGGCGCCAATAATGGAGGGGGAGACGACAACATCACCTGCGCGCTGGTTCGAGTTGACAGCGCCCGTGCCGCCGATGAATCTGACCCCGGTCTTGAGACGATCACTTTCCCGGAAGAGAATGACTTGGAACTGGCTGCTCAGAAAATAGTCGCCGACTTCCTCGACAATATGCCGGAGGAGAAAGAGGAAACACCGGTTCCCGATGAGGTCCCATCCGAGGAGCTCACGAATATGACCACAGAAGAGAGGGATCTCTCTGAAATATTCGAACCCAAGGGGCACTCTGCCAATTTCCTGCTTGGCCTGATTCTCGTGCTCGTCGTCGCCTGCGTGGCCGTCCTCGTGTTTGACATCGCCGGAGCGCGAGAATTCACCTGGAACTTTCTGGGGCTGAATTGACAAAAGGCGCTGCCGTGCGTCATTTTCGTTGGCAAATAGTGATATCTAGTAACGAATTACGCTGCTTGATTGCTGGAGTAAATCTGACAGAGACAGGATAATGCCGGACTTCGCTGGGCGCTTTGCTCGGAGGTCAATACCTGCATTTCTACGGGAGATTCATCGGTAGTGCGATTCCAATAGGAAAGCCGCATCCGATGGATGCGGCCTCTTGTCTGTCAGATTCAGCTTACGAGCTATTCGCTTTCTTTCTGCTCTTTCAGCTTCTTGCGATCGACTTTCTTCTCTTCAATTCGGCTCTGCTTGCCAACAAGGTTGCGCAGATAGTAGAGCTTGGCACGTCTGACTTTGCCCTGTCGAAGTCTTTCGATTTTGGGGACGTTCGGTGAGTGAAGGGGGAAGATTCTCTCGACGCCTATTCCAGAGGACATTTTCCAGACGGTGAATGTGGCGCCCGTTCCGGCTCCACGTCTACCGATGACTGTTCCCTGGAATACCTGGATGCGCTCCTTTTCGCCCTCACGGATCTTCACATGTACTTTGACAGTGTCACCGGGGCCAAATTGCACTTCCTGTTTGGTGAGATTATCCGCTTCTACTTTCGAGATCAGGTTCATGTTCATGGAGCACCTCCTGCTATCTTTACTCTGATACTCTCGTACTCAAGTCGCTTATGATTTGTCTATCTTCATTTGTCAAATCGGCCGTATCCAGCATTTCCGGACGGTTCTTCAGTGTTTTTTCCAACGATTTTGTTCGGCGAAACTTTCTAATATTCTCATGGTGTCCCGACACAAGAACTTCGGGCACCTCTAATCCGTTAAACTCCTGCGGCCGCGTGTACTCGGGGTGTCCGAGCAACCCTGATGTGAAACTGTCTGTTTCGGCTGCCTCAAATTTGCTCATGTAGCCGGGCAGAAGTCTCGCTGTGGCCTCGACCATCACCAGCGCTGCGAATTCCCCGCCTGTCAGTACATAATCGCCTATCGAGAATTCCTCAACGTCGAACAGGCTCATCACGCGCTCGTCGATGCCTTTATATCTTCCGCAGACTACAATCAAGTGCTTCTCCAGGCTCAATTCTTCAGCGGTTCTTTGCTCGAATCTCTTCCCTGATGCAGACGTGACAATAATCCTGTGAGATAGGTCTGAATGTCTCTCTATGCACGATTTAATTCCGCGATAGACTGGCTCGACTTTCATAACCATCCCGGGACCACCTCCAAATGGTGCGTCATCCACGGTGCTGTGTTTGTCGTCGGTGAAATCGCGAAGGTCATGGATATTGATCGACAGGAGTTCTTCCTCGACCGCCTTTCCGAGCAGAGACTCAGAAAGGGCGGGGGAGACCATCTCTGGGAATATCGTTAATATGTCGATGACCATCACTCAAATTCCAGGCCTGTGAGAAGCTCAACCTCCATTCGTTTGTTCTTAAGGTCTACCTTCTTCACTATATCCCGGATCGCCGGGATCGATAACCTGCCTTTGTCTCCCTCAATCAAGTAAACGTCATTGGCAGGGTATTGATTTATTTCTACTATCTTTCCGAGTTGCTCTCCTGAAGTCGTAAACACCTCTACTCCGATCAGATCAAACAGATAATAGTTGCCTTCCTCCAGCTCCGGGAGTTCCGTGGTCTCGGTCAGCAGGTATCCGCCTTTAAGCTGATCGGCTCGGTTCTTGTCGTCTACTCCTTCCAGCTTGATAAGCCATCCTTTCGGCGTGGCTGTACAACTCTCTATACGAAATCGTATTCTTCGGTCTCTGACTTCTACTAAAGTCTCTCTGAGAGCTTTGAATCTCTCAGGGTTATCGGTCAAGTTTTCTACGGCGACTACACCACTCACTCCGTGTGCGCGGCGGATGCAGCCGATAGCGACAAACTCAGGTCGGTCCATCTACTCAAGTATTTCCAATACAGCCCTCTTTCCCTGCTTGGCTGAAATGGCTGCGATAAGAGTTCGAATCGCCTTCGCGGTTTGTCCTTTTTTCCCGATAACCTTGCCCAAATCTCCCTGGGCAACGCGCAGTTCGTACACTGTGGTCTTGGAGCCAACAATCTCCGTCAGGCGAACGTCGTCCGGATTGTCAACCAGTGCGCGTACGATATTCACGATGAACTCGTTCACAGTAGTGCTCCTTCCGGATTAAGAGTTGTCGGTTTCGCCAGGTTCCTTGGTTGAAGGCTCCTCCGTTGTCTCCGGCGCAGCTTCTTTAGTTGGTTCTTCCGTGATCTCGGTGGTCGCGGCTTTCGCGGTCGGTTCTTTCGTGATCACTGTAGTCGCAACTTCCTCAGCCGGTTCTTCCTTGATCTCTGTAGCCGCGGCTTTCGCCTTCAGACTTCTCTTCTTGCGTTCACGAATGGTATTCTTGATCTCAATGTCGTCACCAGACTCACCCGCTCTTACCTTCTCCCACTTGTCGAGAAGTTTGATCTGTTTGAACAGGCTTGTGACAGTCTCAGACATCTGAGCGCCGTTCTTCAGCCACTTGAAGACCTTCTCAGGTTCCACGTTGATTTTCGCCGGCTTTTCCATCGGGTTGTAGTAGCCGAGAGTCTCTAGAAAGCGCCCATCACGCGCATATCTCGAGTCGGCAGCGACGAAGCGATAGAACGGTCGCTTCTTTGAACCCATCCGTCTCAGTCGAATACGTACGGCCAATTAGGATTCCTCCTTACATCTTGAACATTCCCTTGGCGAGATCATTCATCTGGCCACGGGATATTTTCTTCAGCATCTTCTGCATCTGCGTAAATTGTTTCAATATGCGATTGACATCCGCCAGATCATTGCCCGATCCGAGCGCAATGCGTCTGCGCCTCGAACCATCGATTATACTAGGTTTCAATCTCTCTTCACGCGTCATCGATTGTATCATCGCCTCGATTCTAACGAGTGCGTGATCATCGACTTCAATATTTTTCATGGCCTTGCCCATGCCCGGAATCATTGAGAGAATCGATTCGAGCGAGCCCATTTTCTTCAACTGCTGCAGCTGGCCATAGAAGTCATCAAACGTAAATGCCTCTTTCTGAAGCTTCTTCTGGAGCTTCTCGGCTTCGCGCATGTCGACGACATCCTGTGCCTTTTCGACAAGGCTCAGAACATCTCCCATACCGAGTATCCTGGAAGCCAAACGGTCCGGGTGGAATACCTCGAGATCCGACAGTTTTTCACCGACGCCGATTATCTTGATCGGTTTGCCGGTTACAGCTTTGATCGACAGTGCCGCGCCGCCGCGTGCGTCGCCGTCCATCTTCGACAAGATGACACCTGTCAGATCGAGACGACCATCAAACTCCGAGGCGATATTCACTGCATCCTGGCCGGTCATCGCGTCTGCTATAAGCAACAGCTCATCAGGCTCGACAGCTTTCTTGATCTCTTCGAGTTCGATCATAAGCTTGTCATCGATATGTAGTCGTCCCGCGGTGTCTATTATTACTACGTCATGGTTGCCTGCGCGAGCTTCGACCAATGAATCTCTTGAGATCGAAACCGGATCTTTGTCCACATGAAACACCGGCATATTGATGCTCTTGCCGAGCACTTTCAACTGATCGACAGCCGCCGGTCTGTATATGTCTGCTGCTACCAGCAGGGGGGATTTGCTCTTCTTGCGATAATCGAGTGCAAGTTTGCCGCACATGGTCGTCTTGCCCGAGCCTTGAAGCCCTACAATCATGATCACGGTCGGCGGAGATGATGAGATTATCAGACTACTGGATGCAGATCCGAGAACCTGGACCAGCTCTTCATGGATAATCTTTATGACCTGCTGACCGGGCGTTATCGACTGAAGCACTCCTTCGCCGAGCGATTTCTCTCTGACGCTCGCGATGAAGTCCTTGGCAACCTTGTAGTTGACATCAGCCTCAAGAAATGCCCGTCTGACCTCTTTCAATGCAGACGAGATATTGGCCTCTGTCAGTTTCCCGTGGCCTTTAAGCTTCTTGAAGATTCCTTCAAGTTTGTATGTCAAATCATCGAACATATTCCATCCCAAAAATATAGAACCGCTAAATATAGCAAATAAACCTAATCTGGCAACTGAATTCTATCATCAGCCTGACTGGACTGATTTTGCTTTCAGTGAGGGGCGGTCACTTCCTTGATGCGGCGCGCGAATTCTCCGTAGTCTCCTGATCGGTAGAATGATGAGCCGGTGATGAGGATCTCGGCTCCTGCCGATGCCACACGCGGCGCGGTCTTCAGGTCTATTCCGCCATCAATTGCTATTTCGCACTTAAGTCCTTGACCATCAATGTATTGCCGTGCTCTGTTGACTTTCTTCACCGAATCGGGAATGAATCTCTGTCCGGCAAAACCGGGATGTACTGACATAATAAGCAGCCAATCAGCATGTTCCAGGTATGGCTCGACCACTTCCACCGGTGTGTTCGGTGAAACGGTGATTCCCGATTTGATGCCGAGGCTTCGGATTGTCTCCAGCATCTTCTCGGGATGCTCGACAGCTTCGTAATGGATCGTCAGGTAATCTGCTCCTGCCGCAGCATATATCTCGAGATACTCACCGGGATTCGAGATCATCAAATGCACGTCAAGTGGTATGTCCGTCTCGCTGTTGATGTACTTCACGAGTTCCGGTCCAAACGTCAGGTTAGGCACGAAATGACCATCCATGATGTCAAGGTGGATGTAGTCGACTCCGGCGGCGGCAGTTTTCTGAATTTCGTCCTGCAGATGGCCGAAATCTGCGGCGAGTATCGACGGTGATAACTTAATCATCAATCTGTCACCGAGACTTTGAGTTCAATCGACGAGCCAAGCTCGACTTTGCTCCCCTCACGCAATGACTGCCAGATTACTGTGTTGGGCAGAAGGTCTGTCATGACCGCGCGGTCTATCCCGGATATATTCAGGCCCAAAGAATCGACAGTCTTTTCAGCCTCCGACAGGACGGTTCCGACAAGCTGGGGGACAGCTACTATGGTCGTCTGAGAACCACGATTGAAGAAAAGATTCACTGACGTTGATTTCGGAACGAGGGATCCTGCGGCGGGGATTGAGTAGACCGTTACGTTGATAGGTAGAGAATCGCTTGCCGCCCATCCTACGCCGCCAAGTTCAAGCCCGGCTTCCCTCAGCTTCAATTCGCTTTGCCGCTGGGAGAACCCAACCATATTCGGGACAGTTGCCATCTCACGTCCGGCAGACTTCATCACCTTGACCCTCCGTCCCTCCTTTACCTTTGTTCCACCCGGAGGTGTCTGGGTCATCACCGTTCCTTCGGGGAGGCTTGGGCTTGGCTCCTCTCCGGCAATCTCAAGTTCGGCACCCACCTTTTCAAGCGCGGTGGTAGCTTCAGTAAGACTCATGCCGACAACATCCGGAAGCGCGACTTCGGAGCCGTGCCGGGTGACCCACGGCATAACAACTGCGTCCGTCAAGAGAAACAGCAGAACAAGCAGCAGAACCGGGAAGAGGAAGTATACCACCAGTGGAAACCAGATAGTCTTCCTCGGAATGAATCTCAAGAAGTACTTTTTCTCGGATTCCATTATCCATTCTTCCTCACTCTAAAGGCAAACATGCCTTCCATCGTGCCCGCGCACGGAGGAATGAGCATGCAACCCTGACTTTGCACAAACTGATGATATTGAAAACCAGTCGGGACATCAAGATTAAAGTTGGGATGCTTCTCCATGAACTCTTCGAAAACCTGGACAGTCTCTGCCGCAGTCAAAGTGCAAACACTGTACACGATAACGCCATCTTTGGCGACCAATCGCGCTGCGCTGTCCAGCAACTCAGACTGAATTCGGCTCAGCTTCGCGATATTCCCCCGGTTCTGCGTGTACTTGATCTCCGGGTGTTTAGCAATTGTGCCAACTCCGCTGCAGGGGGCGTCCAGCAGGACTGCGTCGAATTGCTCTCCAGCGTATGATCTTGCGTCAGCACACTCGCTGCTTATCGAATCCAGGCCGAGCCTGACGAAGTTCTTTCTCATTGAATCAAACCTTGATTTGTCAACTTCAAGCGCAGTGATGTTTGCCGGGTGTCCGCATATTATTGCGAGCGTTGCTGCTTTCCCACCCGGTGCCGCGCACATGTCGAGTATACGAGTATCAGGACCAGGGGGAAGCAACTCGGCAACGATTCCGGAGGAGACATTCTGGACAAAGCAGCGACCGCTTTCGAGCTCCTTCAGATCAGAAAGGTCCGCATCGTTGGAAAGCATGTAGTAGTCATCGTGGAACTCTGAATGAGAATATGATATTCCCTGTTGGTCAAGTGCCTGCTCGAATTCGCGGTTTGATATTCTGAGTCTATTGATGCGGAGTGTTATGCTCAGTCTCCGGATGAAGGCCTCCAGATAGCTTATCGCAACATCTCTACCGCAATCATTGATTAGCGTCTCCACCAGCCATTTCGACTGCGCGTATTTCACGGAGAGCATGTCGACCGCGGCACCTGAGGGCAGGAGATCATTCCAGTCTTTCGAAACCGATGCGACATTGCGTAGAACCGCATTCATGAATCCTGTCAAACCGTCGGTTAGAAGTTTGCGCGTGAGATTGACAGTCTCATTTATCGCTGCCGATGTTGGGACTCTCGATTCCGGCATCAACTGGAATGCTCCGAGCCGCAGCAGATTCAATTTCTGCCGGTTTCGAAGCGATTTCCGGTTGCTCACGAATTTTCCTATAATATAGTCGAGCTGCTCGCGGAATCTGACCACACCGTAGACAAGATTCGACACGAATGCCCTGTCGCGCGCTGAGAAATCCTCCCGAATCATTCGGGATTCTATAAGTTCAGGCAGGGGAGAAGGCGCTCTGTCAAAATCGCACAGAATCTCGACCGCAGCAAGGCGCACCGGGTCGAATTCAGTTTTGGTGGTCGGTTTCATAGGTTATCAGGTTAGGCAAAAGCCGGAGGAATGGCAAGCCAAAAGGCGGGCTATGGAATCTCAAAAGGTGTGAGGCGTTTGTCCTCGATTTGGATCAGGAGTTCTGTGCGCTTGATGGCAAGTTGCGCTATCTCCTCTTCGGTCAGGCCAAATCCATGCTGAAGAACCTCTGCTGGTCGAGCAAAGGTGAGCGTTCCGAAACCGCATGTCATTTCAAGAAGCGTGGTGCCGTTGCTCCCACGCAGATTCAATTCGAGTATGCCCGGTCGAATGTCGATTTCCAATACATCAGTCTTGGTCTTTCTGCTGACAACAAGACTCTCCATTGTGAGCGTCTGATCCCGCCTTTCGGCTGCAGTCTCGCTGCTCATCGGCAATTCGATTTCGTAAACTGACACATTGATTCTCGAAGATAGCGATTGGCTCTTGCCGAAGAGCGGCTTGGTTTGACTTATGTAAAAGCCGTTCGGAAGAACCGCGTTGAGCCTGTCGAACATTTCCGTGTTGTAAGGTGCCTCTAACTGCACGTCGAAGTACTCAGCATCCGAGGCATAACCAAGCGTGAGAGGCGGTCCAAATGCGATTTTCTGATGTGGATGGAATCCCTGACTGTACGCGACCGCGATATTCCCTCGCCGCAACGCCCTTTCGAATACTCGCGTGTTGTCGAGATGGGACAGAAACCGAACATCGGCACTCTTGCTCCATTTCACTCTAACTCTGCTGTTCGGCACCTGCAAGCCAGTCTGGACTTTGACGCGCTTGCTGCGCCTGCCAAATTCGACAGAAGAATCTGGCTGCTCCGGTTTTAGTGTCACGGCCGTGGATTGATCGGCTGTCTCCGAATCATCTACTGTTATTTCTCTTGATCGTAGAGCTTCACGCTTAAGAGACTCCTTCTTGATTCCTTTCGATATGTGATCCCAGGGTAATGGTGCATCGAATGGGATTTCTCGATGATAATCCTTCATGCTGAGCTCGCAGGCCTCGTAGGCGCTGAGCCAGAGTTCATATTTGAAATGCTCGCTCCATGCATCGAGTCGAGCGCCGTTTCTGTATGCATGCTCGATCACATCAGCCACCCGTCGATCACCGCGACCGAGAGCAGATTCCAACAGAGTCACCTCGGGGCTGCGGAACTTCACATTGACACTTCGGGGCGACATCTTTGAGATATATTTCTGCTTCTCAAGTATTTCGTCGTATCCAGCCTGTTTCTCCCATTGCCATGGAGTGTGCGCCTTTGGGCAGAAGGGGGAAGTTGTCACATTTATCGTCTTCCTGCCGGGACGACACTGGATCATGCGCGCAACCTTCTTCAAAAGCGCTCCAATTCCGTCGAGATCCTCGTCTGTTTCGGTCGGCAAACCGACCATGAAATAGAGTTTCAGCAACTGATAGTCATTGTCAAACGCCACATTCACAGCCTCGAGAAACTCTTCCTCAGGTACCGGCTTGTTGATGACTTTTCTAAGTCTGTCCGTACCGGCTTCGGGCGCAAGCGTCAATCCAGCCTTCCTGGATGCAGACAATTTCCTGGCGAGGCTCGGCGACAGGCCATTCGGTCTCAGCGAAGGCAGTGAGAGCGTAACACGATGTTCTTGCAGAATCGGCGTCAGCGCAGTGACGACATTCTCGAGTTCGGGATAGTCGGATGACGATAGTGAGAGCAGAGTCAGATCGGAGAATCCCGTCGCTGCCAGCGACTTTGTCGCCTGATCGATTATGTCTACAGGCTTGCGGTCCCTTCTCGGCCGATAGATCACTCCCGCCTGACAGAAGCGGCATGCCCGGCCGCAGCCACGCATGATCTCCACCGATAGACGATCATGCGTTATCTCGACGAACGGTACGATCGGTTTTGTCGGATAATAGTCCGGCTTCAACTCGTCTACCTTGCGGGCATAGACTATGTCCGGCGCGCTCTCGTCAAGTTTATCGAGCTTTGCGAACCTGCCGGAATCATATTCAGCTCTATAATATGACGGAATGTACACACCGCCGATTTTCGACAGACGGGCGATCTTTTCGTCGCGAGAAACATCTTGCGAATCCCTCAGTGCGTCGACAATCTCAACAACAGCGTCTTCACCATCACCGAGAAATACGGCGTCGGCGAACTCTGCGAGCGGCTCAGGATTGAAAGTACAGGAGCCGCCGAGCATCACAATTGGATCATCATCGCCGCGATCTTTGGAGCGCAACGGTATATCGGCGAGATCGAGAATGGTGAGAATGTTGGTGCTGCAGAGTTCATAGGCCACTGTGAATCCGAGCAGATCGAATTCACGAAGGGATGTCCGGGACTCGATCGAGAAGAGGGGGATTCCTGTCGACTTGAGACGATCTTCTGCGTCCGGTGCGGGTGCGAATACTCTCTCGGCTACTGCATAGTCGAGGCTATTGATTCGGTGATAGAGGATCTGCAGTCCCATGTGAGACATGCCGATCTCGTATAGATCGGGGAATGCCAGTGCCACACGAACACGTCCGACATGATCTTTATGATGACTGTTGAGCTCGTTGCCTACGTATCTGCCCGGCTTCATAACCAGCGGCAAAAATTCGTGCTCTATCCTGTCGGAGAGTTTAGAGTCCATTCTGTAGAGAGATACCCCTCAGGCTCCTGAAAAAGAAAAAACCAAGAGCGCGTGAACCCTCTTGGTTCTTTAGAGAAAGTCTTGTGTCCAATCTTAGGCCGATAGAATCTTCTCGTTGCACTTGCAGATCCCTACAAGGCGCGAGCGCATTCTAAAAGACTTGCCGTTCGCCGTAGGTTCCGGGCTTACTACGAGTGTATGAGCAACCGGCTGATTGCAAGTCGGACACATTGTGATATCTTTCTTCTTGCTCGCTTTATCTGCGAAAGATTGTCTTTTTGCCATACCTATCTCCTCTCAGTTCGGGCTTAATATATACTAACGCCAATTTCTGTCAACTGTTTCTTTGCGGCCTTTCTTTCCAATGGTCGTGCAGAAGCAGACCAGTTCTCGCGTGGTGTTACTGGTGTGTAAGCTCCACGTTACCGACACAATCGATTCCACCCTCCTCATAAAGCGCGATGTCAATCGATGAAATCGTGCCTTCCACAGCGAACTCCTTATCATTCAATCTGTTCGCAAGATTCACGCATTCTTGCGGATTCGGCGAGTTTCCGACGGTAACATGCGGAATGTATGGCATATCGAGCCTCTGGTTGCCCTCAAGGATGCCAGTATAGAGCCTGTCGTGCAACCTTGCTATTTTGCTGTGTCCTTCCTCCGGGACAAGCAGTACGAAAGTAAGGGCTTCTGACTTGTCGGTGACGATTACAGTACTTCTCAGGACGAATCTTATGATATGTGTCTTTCTCGCTATATTGCCTACATGGTCAGTGAAGTCATCCTGAGATATGCCTTCCGTACCGAACACAAGTGTGAAATGCGGCCGAACAATACTATAGTTTTTCTCGTGCGCTTCTCGGACATTTTCGATCCATGCAAAATCTTCGGGTGTCAACTCCGGGTAGCTCAGTGCAATCAGACTCATGTGGATGTTCCTCTGGTTCGGTAACAGAGTAATGACATCAGAGGGATCGTTTTATGCTCGATTTCTTGCTCTTCGAGAATTTCAGAATCTCATCTCTAAAGAACGCCGCTTTCTCGAAATCGAGATTCTCGGCAGCGGACGCCATAGCCTGCTTCAGGAACGCGACTTTCTCACTCACCGGCATCTCTGAAAAGAAATCGGGCAGCAACTCCTTCGATTCATCGACAGTCTTCGAATCGGCAAATGCGGTCGCCTTCATGATATCTTCGCGGGTTTTATGAATCGTCTGCGGGACGATATTGTGCTTCTCGTTATATTCGACCTGGATCTTTCGACGGCGGTTGGTCTCGTCGATTGCTCTTTTCATCGAATCAGTCATCTTGTCGGCGTACATGAGCACTTCGCCGCCTGCGTTTCTGGCTGCTCGCCCCGATACCTGAATCAGACTTCTCTCCGATCGAAGGAATCCCTCCTTGTCGGCATCGAGAATCGCGACGAGCGATACCTCAGGCAGGTCGAGGCCTTCACGAAGGAGGTTGATGCCGACGAGCACATCGAACTCCGCGAGCCGCAAATTGCGTATGAGTTCGGTTCTGTCGATGGCGTCGATTTCGGAATGCAGGTATCTTACCCTGATTCCAATTTTGGAGAGATAATCGGCAAGATCCTCAGCCATTCGTTTGGTGAGGGTTGTTACGAGCACACGTTCTTTCTTCACGACTCGCTTGCGTATCTCTTCGAGGAGATCGTCAACCTGCGTCGCGAGTGGGCGCACTTCGATGCTGGGATCGATCAGACCAGTCGGACGAATAACCTGCTCGACTACTACACCCTCGCATTTCGCGAGCTCATAATCGGCAGGCGTAGCAGAGACATAGACCACCTGGTTCACCATAGATTCGAATTCGTCGAAGTACAACGGTCGGTTGTCGAGCGCCGACGGCAGCCGGAAACCATGTTCGACCAGAACCTGCTTGCGAGATCGATCCCCCGCAAACATGCCGCGTACCTGCGGAACCGACTGGTGCGACTCGTCGATAATGAGCAGGTAGTCTTTCGGAAAGAAATCCATCAGCGTAGACGGCCTCTCACCCGGCTTGCGTCCGGAGAGATGCCGCGAGTAGTTTTCGATACCGCTGCAATATCCGATTTCGCGCAGCATCTCGATGTCATAAGTCGTGCGTGATTCGAGTCGCTGCGCCTCGAGCAGCTTGTCTAACCCACGGAAAACTTCAAGCTGTCCCTTCAACTCGGCCTCTATGCCGGTGATGGCGTCGCGGAGACGATCCTCGCTGGTCAGAAAATGTTTGGCTGGATAGATTGCGATACGTTCGCGTTCGCCCTTAACCTTGCCGGTCAGGGGATCGATCACGGTGATCTTCTCGATATCATCGCCGAAAAACTCGATACGGAGAGCTTCGGTTTCGTAGGCGGGGAAGACCTCTACGGTATCGCCGCGCACTCTGAACATGCCGCGCACGAATTCATAGTCGTTGCGCGAATAGTGCACCTCGACAAGTTGCCGCAGGAGCTGGTCGCGGTCGAGCTCCTTGCCGGTCTCGACAAATATCAACTGGCGCTTGTATTCATCCGGCGAACCGATTCCATAGATGCATGACACCGATGCGACAATGATGACGTCTTCGCGTTCGAGCAGCGAGGATGTCGCTCGCAGGCGCAGGCGGTCGATATCGTCGTTGATAGATGTATCTTTTTCGATATATGTGTCGGTCGTTGGCATATAGGCTTCCGGCTGATAGTAATCGTAGAAGCTGATGAAAAATTCGACGGCGTTTTCGGGGAAATAGGCTTTCAGTTCGCCGAAGAGTTGCGCCGCCAATGTTTTGTTGTGCGACAAAACGAGCGTCGGCCTGCCGAAATTCTTGATGACATTGGCCATCGTGAAAGTCTTACCGGAACCGGTGACGCCGAGCAGAGTCTGGTGTTTCTTACCGGATCGAAGCCCTTCGGTCAATTGCGCGATCGCTTCGGGCTGATCGCCGGTCGGCTTGTATAGAGAATGTAGTTCAAATTCTGCCATGCAAGCAACTTACGAATAAGCATGCATTTGGTCAATCATGAAGTTGGAGGGGCAGGGGTGGAACACGTTCCATCGTACTTGGCTGTCTGGAACTCGCTACGTGACAATCTTGAAACCAAGTATCTCTGTCTTCCCACTCTTGTAGAAATCAATTGCATTTCTTATGAAGTCATCGGGCAACACGCAGTAACGGTCAATAAGCACGAAAGCAGGAGCTCGATTGCATTCTCGGCAAAGAGCTCTAATGTCGCTCGGACTGAAAGACTCTGACAATCTGATCGCTCTCACATCCTGCAGGCCGTAGAAAGGCAGAGTGCTTCCAATGCGACTGTTGCCATGTGTGGGCATATTGCCATCATCGAAGGCATGGACCTCGATCCAGCCGTCCTGCCGGCCTTCATTGAATTGAGCCAAATTACCGAGTCGACGAAAGAATTCCCAGCTATCGTTCTTGATGCCTTCGTCAGACAACACAAATACTGAGAGAATTGGTCTGTTGACAGGTTCAAGGTCTTTGAGCGAGATATATTC
>Ga0180009_10002102_pt1 | contig 23584 bp, 13 predicted proteins | sample OS_PC_MetaG_FD_123537 | JGI IMG/M metagenome (GOLD analysis project Ga0180009, IMG submission 123537) | Groundwater microbial communities from the Aspo Hard Rock Laboratory (HRL) deep subsurface site, Sweden - OS_PC_MetaG | ecosystem: Environmental > Aquatic > Deep subsurface > Groundwater...
CCCCGACGGAGAGCGCAACCATGACCCTTGGTTGAACTGATACAATCAGGACCAATCGCGGAGGAAAACCTGCGGAATATCAGCTACATGAATGCGGCCAACCGACGTTTGACGCCGTAGAGATTCCTGGACTGGTGCGCAACCTCCGGCGGGACCACCGAATCCGACGGCCACGGCGCAGCCGCGTTGCCGTCGCTTGGCTCGAGGAACTCTTTGGCATCGTACGGATCGTCCTTTGCCTTCTGATCGTCGCAGAACTTCCGGTGCTGGGAGAAAGCCCGGGCGAGCGTCAGCCAGCGCTGCTGCGGATCCATGTAGGAGGTTTCCCCCTGGGTATCCATCAGCGTGTTGATGCAGAGCTTGTCGGTGATGATCTTAGCGACCTGGCGCTCGTCGACCGATCCCATTAGCACCGGATAGGTGACTACCAGCGCGGTGCCGACTTCCTCCTCGTTGCAGCCCCGAAGGAGACGGAAAGCTCGCGAAAAGAGACGGTCGCAGCGCCCGATGCGCTGCTCGAGATCGCCGGCCGACCAGGCGATGCCATAGTGCATCATCGTGCGGCAGAAGAGATGCAGGTCGATTCCCTCGCGCATGATATCCGTGGCGACGAGGACGTCCGGAAAGCCCGGAGTGTTGAAGGACTGCTGGGCCGAGAGGAGGCCTTCCCGACCGCTGGTGCCGGAAACGGGACGGGCGAAGTTTCTGGCCTTGAGAGCGTTTGGTACCTGGGCCTCCAGTGCGAGGTGACGGTCTGGCTTGTCCCGGAGCTTCTTGTCGAGCACCTGCCGCTTCACCTGAGCGAGCAGCTCCGCATCCATCAGCTGTGAAGCCCGCCAGAGAACACGAGAGCACAGGTTGCCTCTGGTTCCGTCGCCGACCAGCGCTTGGAGCCGTGCCAGCTCCGGGGGCGACAGAGGCGATCCGCCGGCAGCCGCGAAGAGTACCAGGAGGCCTTCGCCGCTCTCCAGAATGGCCTTGATCCAGCGCTTCTGGAGCTCCCAGCGCCACAGGTCGCTGGGGCTGCCGTGGTCGAGATAGGTGTTGTAGCCACAGTCTTGGCCCCGGTCAGCGTAGTCCACAAGCCAGTCCCACAAGGACAGCGTCGGTCTGCCGTCCCCACCGATGAAAGGAAGGGGATGCTCTGTCCTTCCTGATCCTCGTTCATATCGGTCGAGGCGCTCCTCGATGACCTTTCGCAGCGGAAGCAGCCGTCCGGAATTATGGAAGGCTGAATTGCTCGCCAACGCGTCGAGCAAGACGAACTCGCCTGCGAGGTGGTCCAGCCACCACCGATCCGCGGTTGTGTCCTTGGCCGCGAACCGGGCGCCAGTCTTCGCGAAGCGTTCCTGGGCCTCCTCACGGTCGATGGACTCCAGACAGCCACGAAGCGACGGATGGCGCTGGATGGCGCCCACGGGGCTCTCATGGAAGAACGACGCAAACCCCATGGTGTTCGCCGCTCTTACCCTGCGGGCCCAGTCAGCCAGGCTGCCCTTTCTCGGGGTATCTTGCCCTCGAGCAGCGAAGAGCTGCAAGGGAGACTGGGTTGCCCGGTTCACCTTTGGTCCCGGGGCCCGGCGTTCGGCTTCCTCCCGAAGCGCGGCCGGTATGTTGCCGTCGAACAGCAGATCCAACTGTTCCCAGAGGTACTCATTGTAGGCACTCTGTGCTGCGGCCGCGAGTTCGGTCGTTCCCTTGATTCGCCGGACGAAGATGATGGTCTTCTGGAGTCGCGGGCTGGTGCGCAGTTGGTCGGCCACATGCTGCTTCACCTTTGCGAACTTGGGGTGCGCGGGGAACCTGGCGGTGCGAACGGTGTTCTTCCAGGTAGAGGCGAGCGCCTCAAGAACCACGTGATCCAACGGACGGTGGACTTCGTCAGAGTCCGTCTCCTCGGGTGCTCCGCATGTCATTCGATCGACTGCGTCCGCAGAGACTGGGCTTTCTTCCGAGGACTCTGGTTCGGTCTCGAGATCCTGCGTCACTGGCTGATCCGAGTCATTCTCGTCCTTGACAACGATCTCGTCGAAGTCGAAGTGCTTTTCCCCGTAGCTTTCAAAGGTCTCCAGAAACCCGAGCTCGAACCGGCCACGACCACCGCGTGCAGCCGCGTGCAGGCAGGCCTCGAGTAGTTTCTGGCTCATGGCAAGAAACAGGTGTTCATCGGCTCCTTCGGGGGCAGCATCCAGATGGACCTCGTTCCGGTAGTGGTATTTGGTGTATTCGCCAAACCGCCGGAAGCGCCGGATGAGGTAGCTCTTGACGTCCTGCGTGGCGATCTCATCCGGCTCCTTCCCCTGGATGTAGGAGAGCTGCCGGTAAAGATCCTCCTTCTGCCGGTGCATGGGGGTTGCACTGAGCATGAGCATGGCGTCTACCAGGGGGACGCACTCCGAGAGTTCCTTGTGCTTCCGGACCGTGGGAGACGGCAGCCCGAGCAGGCCCGCAAGTGTAGTGTTGGTGAGATTGTCCGGGTAACGGAGACACTGGGCCTCGTCCACGATGAGGAGGTCGATTCCGCGTTTTCGCCCGAGCACTTCGTGCAGGTGCTTGTTGAGCGTGGGCAAGGCCGTGCTCTCGAAGAATCCCCTGCGCTGCTTCGCTGACTCCCGGGGCCTCATCTGCTGCTTCATCTGCTCTACGGCGGTCGGATCGGTGTCCTTGGGGTCCGAGCGCAGGTACTGCTGCAGGAAGCGAAAGGCGTACAGGCTGATGATGGGCAGAGCTCGGTCCGAGTGCTCAATGGCCCGAAGCAACTCCCCGGCTGGCAGGTACTCCTCTGCAGGGCGGGTCGGGGTCCAGAGCAGGGGCTCCCGTAGGCCCAGATGCTCCAGCTTCAGTACGTGGTTGACCAGGAGCTGCCAGTCGCGCGCCCACTGGTTGGCGACACCGTGCTTCGGAACCACGACTACGACCCGCGCGTTTGGCTTGCGTGCGAGCAGCAGTCCAGCCAAACCCAGGGCGATGAGGGTCTTGCCGGTGCCCACCTCATCCGCGAGATAGGCGTACCGCTGTCGACACAGCAGGTTGTGGAGGGCCACCACGCCTTCGAGCTGCTTCTGGAACGGACGTAGCTGCTCCTTGGACTGCTCGATGCCGCCTGGTGCGTAGTCAAAAAGCGTGGCGGCGTCGGAGAGGCGCACCTGGTGTTCCAGCTGCCAGAGTCTTGTCGACATCATTCGCCTCCCTCGCGCGTGATGGCCTCGTGAAGCGTCTCGGCCTTCACGTAGACCCGGTCGACCCACTGGGAGAGCAAGGGCCAATCTGCGCAACGGCCCTGGAGCCGTTGCCCCATCGCCGAGCGGATCGTTGTCAGGCGCTGGGCACAAGGGAGTTCGCCTGCCATTGCGGCGAGTTCCCGGGCCAGCAACCACAGCCGCACCAGCCGTTTGTCATCGAGGCTGTCCCCGACGTCTGGGCCGGCGGCTTCTCTTTCGAGGAGCACCGTGGCCTCGAGAAGCCAACGGCCGTCCTCGTCGGCTGTAACCCGGTCGGCCAGGGCGCGCAGCGAGCCAAACAGGTCATACCAAAGGACGAAGGCGTCCTGTTCACCCGGTGGCTCTAAAGGGCGGTCAGGCGGGCGTGGGTAGCCATTGCCCCCGTTGCCAGGCCAGGGAGGAGAAGGGGGATCCGGGGGATGCTCTACCCCATCCGATAGGCTTTCCAGGAGTTCGTCGAGGCTGGTGAATCCGGATGGGCGGAGGTTCGGGTTCCGCTCGCACACGATGCCGACCCAACGGTGGCCATCTGTTTCGCGCGCGAGTTGGAACGTCGCGTTGCGTACGACGGGCCCCAGGTCGAGGTTCCGCTCCACCAGCGGCTCGGCACCAGGCCCCTGTGGATCAATTCGCCGTGTGCATTGTCCGTTGACAGACCATGGGGTGGTTAGCGACCAACGGTGCGGCCCCCCATGTGGCTCGGAGAACGCGATCTCGGCCTGCGAGGTCTCCCAATCCACAACGACGCTGATGTCCGGCATGCGCTCGTCGACGTCGGCTTCACCGATCTCCTCGTCGACCTCGAACGAGGAACTCATCCGTCTGAACAGGTCACCATCTGGTCGTTCATCCTTGGTGTGGGCACGCTCGGGGACCTTGAGTAGGAGGGACGCTTCAACGTTCTTGGGCGAGCCGTCCCAGGTTCCCCAGGCGGCGTCAGTCAGATTGTGGGACCCGATGAGGACGTAGGCGTCTTTACCCACCCCGATCCGGGCGAGCTTGGCGTGGGCAAAGCGGCCCGAGTCCAAGAAAGGCCGGAAGTCCTGCCAAGCGTGCCCACCAAATGTGTCCAGGACCTTCTGATAGAAGCCCTTTCCCAGGTACCGCTTGGCTGGGTCGTGGCGACTGGCCGCAGCACAGACGTACAGTGGCTCGTCCTCCAGCGACTTTGAGCGTCGCAAGCCCTCCAGCGGCAATGGGAGGGAGGAGGGCGGTGCAGCGTCGAGTGGGAAGAATGGCGACCAGTAGTACAGGTCGTTCGCCTTGGCGAGGATGGTCTTCAGATGCTCCGTCGACTGGGACCGCGCGTAAGGCGTGTTCCACAAGAACCGGACATGCGACCAGTCATCGGCGGCCTTGTCCGTGTAGCGACTTCCCAGCGTCTCGATCATCCGGTTGACCCGGTCACGGGCAACGGTTGACCTCGCGTCGATCAGCGGCGCCAGTTCCTTGAGGAATGCCTGGATCTCTTGTCGGAGACGTGGCCCGCGGACGATGGACTGTCCCCGGTCGCTGGTGGTCAACAGCCCGAGGGACTCGATGTTGCTGCCTATCCCCGAACGCGTGAGGTTCGCCGATCCGACTTGCAGCCCGACCTCTGGGCCGTTCGCATAGAGCACGATCTTGGGGTGGAAGACGCCATACTCGGTGCGAGCCGGTGCCGTGACAACCGAAGTCCGCTTTGCGGTGCCCTTGAGGCCCGAGGCGTCGTGCACCACGGTTGTCTGGACTGACTTGAGCCAATCCTCAACCGGTTTCTTGTTTGCCGGATTTCGGAGCGGCCCCGTTGCCTCGCCGCTATTAGCGAGCCAGCCCAACACATGTTGCTCGAGCAACTCGATGTCGAGTTCGAAGGTGAGGAAGAGAAGCTGCTTCTCCCCGCCATCTCCTGCGCAGGTGTCAATGTCTCGGATGAGCGTCTGAAGTGCGATGCGCCAGACGGCTCCCTCTGTCCAGATCGACATGGTTTTCCCCTCAGCCCACGTTCGCACGGCCGACAGCAACTGCGGCCATGGAATCGATGAAGTAGCCACGGGCCCACGTCCCGAGCCTCTCGAGACTGCACTGGATCCGGTCCTCCCCTAGAGGCAACTCGGAGCTGACGCGGCTCCCCTCCCGAACGACCCATGGCTGACGCCCGCGTCTCTCGGCGTCGTGCTCGTGGCGCGCGATGAGTTGGCACGCGAGAGCCATGGCGTCCCCGGCGTTCTGGATCTCGAGAATCCAGCTGATCAACGCTCGTTCGTCCTTGGACTGGACCTGGCCGTCCAGTGCGGCGATGTTGTGCTCGATCGTCTTCAGGACCGCCGGTTTGATCTTGGCCGCCACATTATCGATGCTGGTGCTGCGGGCGACAACGTCGAAAACGGGCTCCAGGTAGGAAAGCACGTTCTCCAGGGCCAAGATCTGCCGGGCATCGTCCGAGACGCTCGCATCCTGCGTGTACTTGCCGGAGGCGAGCCGCTCAATGACCGCCTGCGATGTCTCACACCCGTTGCGTATGCAGTCAAGCACGGCCCGAGCGCCACGATGGATCTCAGGCACGTCCTTTCCGGAGCGGGATTGCACCAGGTATTTGTTCCAGAAGGCACCGTACGCTTCCTTGATTGCCTTGCGGTTCACGCCGAGCGGATCCAGCACGATTCGCGAAAAGCTGGCGTGTGCGCGCTGAAGCTGTCGTAGCTCAACGTCGTGTTGCTTCTGCGCGCAGAAGTTCCAGTCCTTCAGGCACTTGCCAATCCACTTCTTGAGGTAGTGGTATTCATCGTCGACCTGGAGGGAGTCGAAGAGCCTTCGCATATCCTCCAGCCCCTCGCTGGTTGGCCATCCCTTGTCGTCGATCAGACCCATCAACCGCAAGGGCGTCTTGACTGCTGCAAACATGCCGTTGGCGGACTGAGAGGACAGCAACTCGGCCGGTTGGCCCAACCCGACCTTGATGGTGCGGTCGCCCGCCAGGCGTCGAGCGGCCCTGATGCCGCGCAACCCGCTGGTGTCGTCTCTGTCCACGCGCATCTGCACGTGAACAACAAGCTCCTCAATGGCGAATACGAACGCCCGGAAGCCCTGACTGCCACTGTCGAGCACCGGCCCAATTTCCGCGAGGCGATCCAAGGCAAGCATCGCCGTGTGGAAGAGACGGACGTTGTTCGAGACGGTGGTCAAGTGAGGCACAAGTCGCTGGCCAAAGCGGGACCAGATGCTCATCAGGCCGAGCGGATCATTGAGTACCTCGCCGACAAGATCGGAGTCTTCCGCCGTGATGAGCCAGTGTTTTGGCAAGTCATTCTGTTTCCCAGCCATGGCTTCTCCTGCTCACAAAGTGAACTGCCATCCCGTGACTCACACCACCAGCAACGCCCCCCGTCCCCCACCCATCACCCCCACGTACGCCCCCACCTGCTCCCGGTACACCTCGAGATCTCGTTCGATCTCCGCCGTGACCTTGTAGTCCACGACCCACCACCCCTCGCCCGTCCTCACCACCAGGTCAGCGATGCCTTCGATCACTGTCCCATCCTCCAGCACCCTGGACAGCGCGACCTCCCGATACACGTCCCCCTCCGGCAACCCGGCCACCTGTTTCATCACCGGGTGCTCCAGCGCCGCGCGCACCAGCACGACCGCGGCATCGCGCTCCTCGTCGGGTGCGGCGAACGCTCGCGCTTGCAGCAACGTGACACGTTCCACCATTTCGCGGTCGGCATCGAACGGCACCCGCTCGAGGATCGCGTGCACCAGCGAGCCGAACCGCCGGCCGGCCGGTCGCGCCGTCAGCCCGGCGTCCACCCGATGCACCACAACCTCGACATCGGTCCGTTGCCCGGCCTCGGCCCGAGCCCCGGCATGCGCCGTGACGGAGACGGCCCGGACGCTCGGCGCCGCCGCACTGTCGATGTCGGCCCGTAGCCGCTTGGCCCACACCCGCTGCTCCTCGGTCACCGGGTTCACCCCGGTCGCCTCTCCCTCGCACTCGATCTCGAGCACGTGCTTCTGGGCCGAGCCCCCACTCGGCGCCACGTCCAGGTCCAGCGCCGCCGGATCCCACCAGACCACCTCCGCCCTGCCTTGCTCGCCGCGGTGCAACCCGGGCTGCACGCAGGACACGCCCTTGGGCAGATCCAGGACCGAGGCCTTGCCCGCAAACCGTGGGCAGCCCATCGCCGTTGCATCCCTCGGCCGGTCCCAGTTGTCCGCGGACGGGTAGACCGCGGCGTTGAGCGGCAAGCACCAGCGGTCCCGCGTGGGCTCGGAGCCGGTCACTGGCACCACCAGCAGGTCCCGCGCCCGCGTGGCCGCGACGTAGGCCAGGCGCACGGCCTCGGCCTGGTCCCGCTTCCGCTCGTGGTCCTCGTGGTCGCGCAGATCGTGGGGCACGCAGCCCGCCAGGGGCTCGGCCCACAACTCCCGGTCTGCGTCCACGTGGCGCGTGGGATCACGGTGTACCAGCGCGCCGGCGAGATCGGCCAGGATCACCACCGGGAACTCCAGGCCCTTGGCCTTGTGCACGGTCATCAGGCGCACGCCGTCGGCGTCCTCCTCGATGGCCGGCGCCTCGTCGGACTCGCCCTCGGTCGCCGCGGCCTCGAGCTCGTCGACAAAGGCGCGAAACGACAGGCCGCCCGCGACCTCGAAGCATCGAGCGTCCTCGACCAGCTTGCGCAGGTTGGACAACGCCTGCTCGGCGTCGGGCCACAGGGCGAGGGCCGCGTGGGCGCGCACGGCCTGCAACAGCTCGGTGATCGTCGCGGCCACGGGCCGGCGGTTGCGACCGCCGTGCAGCCGCCCCAGCAGGTCGAGCCCGTCGGCCACGGGCAACAGCTCGGAGTCGATGGCCTCGCGGTCCCGGGGCGCACGGGTGTGCAGCGCGTGTCTGGCCTCGCAGTAGCGCAGGAGGAGGTCGTCGGGAATGCCAAACAGCGGGCCGCGCAGCGCGGCCCAGATGCGCAGGCGGTCATCGGGCCACTCGATGGCGCACAGGGCGTTGCGCAGGGCGATCACCTCGTCGCGACCGTGGTAGTCGCTGCCACCGACGACGAGGTGGGGCAGATCGCGCAGCTCGAGCTCGTGCAGGTATGGCTGAGCCACACTGCCCTCCCAGCCGCTCATGCGGCGGAACAGCAGACAGACGTGGCGCGCACAGAGCGGCACCGGGCCGTCCGTGCCCCGCTCGGTGACCTGCCAGTCGCTCTGGCTGACCAGCCAGTGGACGAAGGCGGCTACCGCGGCGGGCTGGGACTTGTGCGTCGCACCGGCCGTGGGATGGCCGCTAGCGCCGAGAGGCCGCGGCACGGGCAACGCCACCACCGCGGGCTGGCCGGCCATGGCGTCGCGGACGTGCTCGAGGTCCACGTAACCCGCCTGCACGTGGTCCGTGCCCGGCTGCATCTGCGGCCGGAAGGCAGCGTTCACCACGTCCTGGATCCCCGGGACCATGCGGAAGCTGCACTGCAGATGCACCACGTCGGCCTCCCCGGCATCGACGAGCTGCTGCTTGACCCGCTGGTAGATGGCGACGTCGGCGCGGCGGAAGCGGTAAACCGCCTGCTTGGGGTCGCCCACCAGGAACAGCTTGCCCGGGACCACGTGGACCCGGCGCCAGTCGGTCTGTTGCGGCTGGCTCGAGGCGAGCAGCAGGATCAGCTCGGCCTGCAGCGGATCGGTGTCCTGGAACTCGTCGACGAACAGGTGAGTGAACCGCGCCTGGAGCGCCGCCCGCACGTGGGCGTGGTCGCGCACCAGGTCCCGGGCGAGAAGCAGCATGTCGAGAAAGTCCACCTGTCCCGCACGCTGCTTGAGCTGCTGGTAGGCGTCGACCACCTGGAGCAGCTCCTGGTGCAGGCAGGCGGCGAGATCCGCGTCGGCCTCGCGCAGAAACGCGTCGAGCCGCGCGCGGATCCGGTCGCGGCGGCCGAGGACCTCGTATTTATTGAGCGCCTTGCTGAACTGCCGGAGGCTCTTCTTCCACAACCACATCTTCTCCTTGTAGTAGTCACGGGTCGTCGCGCGGAGCTGCTGTTCGAGCCAGTCGTGGTCCCGGCGATGGGCCGCCTCCTGCAGCGCCACGTCGGCGAGGAAGTCGCCCATCCGGCCGAGGGCCTGGCCCAGGTAGCTGTCCGGCTCCAGGGCCTGGTCGCGCAGCGCGGCCAGCTCCTGCATTTCGGCCAGGATGACGTCGATCTCGGCCTCGCGGGCGAAGGCCGCGTCCCGGCGCCAGGGCGCGGGGAAGTCTCGGTGCGCCACCACGGCCCGCGCCGCCGACCACAGCTGCCCCCGGGGCGACCCGCCGTTGTCCGGTGGCCGGCGCAGTAACCGTCGCACACCCTCGGGTGGGTGCTCGAGCACCTGCTCGAGCCAGGTGTCCAGCGCCTGGTGCAACAGGGCGTTGGCCGCGGGCTGCGCCGCCACCTCGAACAGCGGGTCGACTCCGGCCTCCACCGGCCACTGGCGCACGATGTCGGCGCAGAAGCCGTGGATCGTGTTGATCTGCGCGGACTCCATCTCGCTCATGGCCTGCTCGAGGCGCACGCGCTGTGCGGGGTCGCGAGTCTCGCGACGCGCCTCCTCGAGGTCGGTACGCAGGCGCAGCTTGAGCTCGCCGGCGGCGTTTTCGGTGAAGGTCATGGCGACCATCTGCGAGAGCTGCGCGGCGCCGGTGCGGATCACCGCGAGCATGCGCTGCACCAGGGCGGTGGTCTTGCCCGTGCCGGCCGCCGCCTCTACAAACAACGTGGTGGCGAGGTCGGTGCGAATGCGCTCCCGCGCCGCCTCGTCGGCGAGCTCCCTGGTCACGCGCGCGGTCATGGTCGTTCCCTCAGGGCGTGCAGCAGGTGCAGGGGTCCCGGGTCCTTGCGGGCGGCGCGACGCTCCTGGTGCGCGCCGCAGACCACGGCAAACTTGCACCAGGAGCAGGCGTCCTTCTTCGGGGCGGCCGGCAGCAGTCCTCCACCAACGTGGTGATCCAGGGTTTGCGCCAGGGCCCGCGCGGCCTCCTCGGCCTGGGCATCAAGGGCGACCTCCACGCTGCTGAAGCGACCGTCCGCGGTGCAGTAGTCCAGCCGCCCCGTGGTTACCTCGTACCTGGGGAAGAGCACCCGCGCGGCCAGGCCATACAGAACGGGCTGCAGGGTCGTTCCGCCGTCGATCACCATGCCGGCGTCGCTCCGGCACTTTCCGGTCTTGCGGTCAGTGACGCGCAGGGCATCTTTCGGGCCCAGCTCCACCATGTCGATGCGGCCGCGGAGCTGGATGCCGCAGGCCAGGTCGACGGGTGGCTGTTTCGGATCCAGGCCAAAGCCGTGCTCGAAGCGCCAGGGGCGCCAGCCCGACCGATCGACGGCCTCCCTCCGCAGCCACTCGCGCAGATCGCCGCGGATGCGCTCGATGCCGTCCTGCCACACACGGTTGATGGCCGGGGCCAGCACCTCGCGCTGCTCTCCTGCCACCGCGTTCAGCGTCCGGTCGAGCGCCTCGTGCACCTGGACCAGGTTCGCCGCGCTGACCGGCAGCAGGCCGTCGTGCTCGAGGGCCTCGAACAGGCGGTGCTGCACCTCGTGGATCAGGGCGCCGCGCTGCATCGGGTCCAGCTGGTCGAGCCAGTCCGGCTCCTCACGTGGGCGAAGGCGGGCGATGGTGGCGAGGAAGAACTGGTAGGGGCAGTGTGCCAGATTCTGCAGGGCCGTGGCCGAGTAGGGACGCGCGCCGGGTCGGTATCGCTGCAGGGCGGCAAGGGCCGTGGGCGATGTGCTCACCATGCCGTCGGCCGCGGTCCAGTCGCGGGACCAGCGACGGGCCCGGCACAGCAGGGCACGGTGCAGGACCGGATCGTCGCCCAGCAGGTGGCGCAAAGTCTGCTCGCGCCGCGTGGAGTCTCCGCTCACCGCTGCCCGCGCGATGAGCGCGAGGTCGTGCTCGCCGAGGTCGATGGCCTCCGCGGGCTCGGACGGCGCGGGCCAGCCCAGCCGGCTGTGGCAGGCGTCCACCCGGCGGGTCAGCTCCTCGAAGCCGGGCAGCTGCCCCTCGGCTGCCCGCAGGACCTCAAGGGCGTAGAACGAGGGCACCCGGGCCCGGCCAGTGCTGTCTACCCGAGGATAGGAGATGTGCAGAGCCGTGGCCGCAGCCCCCACGGCGAGCCGCAAGGCCAGGCGCTCGGCCTCCACGCGGTCGGCCCGTCGCTCAATCCCACCGAGTTCACGGCGCGCGTTCTCGCCGAGGAGCGGGTCGTCTCCGATGCGGCGCGGAAAAAGCCGCTCGGCAAGGCCAGGCACGAAGACCACCTCGAACGACAGGCCCCGCGCGAGCTCCACCGGCGCCACCAACACGCGGCCGTGACGCGAACGCGCAGGCTGCACCCCGAGGGTCGCCAGGTGCGGCTGGAGCACCTGCAGCACCTCGTCGAGGGTGATCTCCTCCACGACGGCCATCGGGGCAAGCTCGGCCAGGGTTTGCAGCACAGCGTCGGGCTGTCGCAGGGCTCGCGTGGCCAGAGCGGTGAGCTTGTCGTACCACGCTCCCCAGCTCGCCTGCACTGGCAGGCCATCCAGCACCTCGATCAGCGGCAGAGCGAAGTCGCGCAGCGCGGCGAGGTCGCGCAGATCACGCTCCACGTGCCTGGTCTCGGCTTCTTCCTGTTCCAGCCCCTTCTTGCGCAGCAACAGCTCGTGGTGCAGACCGTCGAGCCGGCAGCGCCAGCGCTCGAGGCTACCCACCACCGCGGCCTCGCAGATCAGCCGCTCCCAGCGGCGGGGGGCTCGCAGGGTACCGGCCGACACCGGAGCCTCGGGGTCGCCGCTGCCCTCGACAGCCGCGTTGGTCGGCTCCGGCGCGCTGTCCTGTGCGACGAGGAGCTCGTCGGTGGGCGTCCGCCAGCGCTCGCCCGAGGTCGGGGCCAGCGGGGGCGAGCCGTCAGCCTCGGCGTCCGGGACCTCGCCCAGGGAGAGGTACTCGGCGAAGCGACGGGCCGAGAGCTTCTCCTGCGCGCAGCGCAGGAGCGCGAGGAACGCGCGACCCGCCGGGTCCGGGCGCTCCACACCACGGGCGAAGTATGCCGGGATACCAGCGCGTCCGAGGACCTCTTCGAGGTAGGGCCGATACTCGGCGCTCGAGCGCAGCAGCACGGCCATGCGATCCAGGGGCACACCCCGGGCTGCCTCGTGCCGAATGCGGCGCACGATCTCGGCGCACTCGCGACTCTCGCCCGGGGCCGAGAACAGTGACAGGGACTCGTCGGCCGCTGGCTGTTCGGGCGCCGTCTTCTCGAACAGGTGGCTCTGGAGCGCGCGGCAGGCGCTCACTTCCGGGTGGGCATCCAGTCGCTCGGCCTCGACCCCGAGCGCATGCTGCAGGGCTGTGAGGCTCCGGTTGTCACCAGCTGGCACCGTGGCAAGCACGCGTGAGGCCACGTTGCACAGGGCAGCCACCAACTCGCCGGCCGACCGGCTATCCAGCGTCACGTCGAGCAAGAGCAGCGGGCAGCCCTTCGGAGGCGCGGGCGCGTGCCCGGAGACAAGGGCGCGCAGGGCGAGCTGCAAGATCTCGGCGTGGTCGGCGCGTCGCAGCGTGAGGAGCTGGTGCTCCTGGCTCGCCAGCAACCGGCTCAGGGGGACGCTCACGGTCTCGAGCTCACCGGGCGTCTTTCGAGCCAGGCGCAGCTCCTGCAGTGTGCGCGCGAGCGCCGTGATGAAACCCGGACGGCGGGCAATGGGGCCGAACAGGCCCAGATCCTGGGGCTGGCTCGAGTGCACCACGCGCGCAGCCAGGGCCTCGGCCGCCAAGGCACCCAGGGGAACGAGTTCGCGCTCGAGATGCTCGGCCTCGCCGAGGGTGCGCGCCAGTCGGGTCAGCGTGGTCCGCTCCCAGGCGAAGAGCGCGCCGCGCTCCAGGGTCAGCTCTCGGAGCAGCTCAGCGGCGGCCAGCTCCGAGGGGCCGACCACGAGCACCCGGTGCACCGACGGAAAGTTGGTGAGCCACCGCCGCGCCTCCGCCAGTCGGTCGGCGGCGCGCGGAGAGACCACGATCCGGCGGTCGGTCGTTGTCGTTGTCATGGATGCGTCCCCAGCGGCTGATTGATTTTAGATGAGGAGCCGCGCTGCAGGCAATCCCGTTTCATGGATCCAGGATGGATCGGGTGTGTGTAGCTGGATTACACAATGCGTGGAGAATCATCCGAGTTTCAGGAACACCCGGAATGGCGAGAGACGCGTCTGCAAGGCAACCGCGAGCTTCGAGGGACTGGCGGTCGCCTTCAACAAATGCAGCAAGTGCAGCATTCGACCGGCCTATCACAATGGTGCGCCTGCAACATGGTCAGCAATGAACTCTGCCAACACCTCGTCGATCTTTCCACGGATGGTTGTCATCCACGACATGATGCCGCTCCTGTCATCCGCCACCGCTGGACTGCGGAGCTGCAACGCCCAGATCCCACGTGTAGAGTTGGTGGCAGCAATCGCATCGAAAGCCGCTCAACATCGCGCCACAACACTCGCGCTTGATCTGGAAACCCGGCCGCAGTTGGGCCTGGTACGGGGCGATTTCCAGGGGGATGTCTGGTGAGCAGCAGTAGAGGAACCGCTTGAGGCTGGCTCCGCACCGGCACTGGAGATCAGAGGGCCAGGGCAGCGCATCCGGAACCAACAAGCGAGTGACCTTCGGCAGGTCGAGAATTTCGGCGGTGCCGTCGACTTGTGGGAACTTCAGGATCTGCTCAAGTCCCCCCTCCTCTCGGCTCCGTTCGAGCAATTCAGCGCAGGCGTTGTCGAAGGCGAACTCGAGGCGGAAGCCCATCAGGAACGCATCCAGAATGGTGTTGAATGCCGACCTTTCACCGGCCGCGTCCAGTGGTGTTTCGACTTGCGTGCGGAAGATACTCAGCGCCGTTGTTGCGAATTGGAGGTGGATGCCGGAGAACTCGTCCTCGAGGTAGTGAAGAATGCTCCGGTACTGCACGTTCTCATCAGTTCCGAACTTACTCATCGAGTCGAACCACCGCTGTGCAACACCGGCGACGGCATCCGCGGTCACGATCTTGCACGCCATCTGGTACCCGGGCGCGTCCGGCTCGCGCATCGTGCTGGCCTTCGGCTGTGTCTGCGTCACCGCCCTCGCCGCGATGTGGTTCGTCCGCCGCCTCGCCCGTGAGAACGACGTGATCAGGCGGGAAGCGGCGGTGCTGGCGGCCAAGCTGAAGTTGATCTGATGACGCCGCCCGAGCTGAACCGCGTGATCCAGTCGCTGCGCGCGAAGTCCAGCGCCAACTACCGCTTGGCACGCTGGCTGGTCCTGCTGGCTACTGACACGATGCACTCTCTGGTGTCCAACTTTTTTTTCCGGTGCAGAGATCCGCGCTCTTGAACGTGCGAAGGCCAAAGGTACATGAGCCGGCCAACCGGAATTCGTTGGGCGTGCTTTGATGCTCCTCTTGGCCCAATGATTAGGAGCGATCTCGTACTGGGCCGATATCAAAGGGATCTTGTGTCGAGATGTGTCCCTTCGTTTCTTGATACTATCCTGATGATTGAGGGAGGAGGGACGCATGGATTCCCGGATGTGTTGGTTTGTCACCGCAGCTCTCCTTTGGACGGCAATCGGCGGCTGCCGATCCGTGGCTACCCAGGGTGATGTTGATCAGCTGAGCAAAGAGGTGGCCGTTCTGGAAAAGAAGCGCGATGACCGCAGGGCTGAACTGCGGCAGCTCCTGGAGGAGACCAAGACCCAGGAATGCAGGGCAACGCGCGCCAAGGTGGAGGCCAAGGTCATCGTCCGCAGGGTCGAGTGCGTCAAGGAACAGGCGAAGTACGAGAGCTGCATCGCCAAGAATCAAGCACGGACCAGCGGATCTGGGTTCCTCGGCTGTTTGCTCGGCCTCGGTGCGGCAGCCCTCACCGGGGGTGCGGCGACACCATATGCTGTCGCTGGATGCGCCGGTGGAATCGTGGCCGGTGGTGTCACCGAGAAAAAATGCGGCAGCCCTCCGGCGTGTGTCAAGACCTTCAACGTCATCGAAAAAGAAGTGCTGCAACAGGAAGGGCTTGAGTCCATTTCCACCTGCGAGTGAAGATCATGAGAGCAGGGTTGGGTGTGGTGTTCGTGTTTGTGTTCTCCTGCGCTCCCTCTGTGGCCGTGGAGAAGCGAGAGCTGCTCTCAATTGAAAGGCGGCTAGCGAACCTCCGCACCGCCGACAGCGAAGACGCCAAGCTCCAGCAGGAAGTCTTGATGGCCATCAAGATCCTCCGCAAGGCCCAAGATGAATACATCGCAGCGGCTGCATCGTTTGAGAAGGCGAAGGCCGAGGCTGAAGAGGCGGAAGCGGACTACAAGCAGGCAGTCGCCCACTGGAAGGAAACGCAGCAAAACTACCGGCGAGCAGCATACATCGTGTTGGTCGCCGCAGGCACCGATGCTATTGGACAGGCCATTTGTGGCAACGTGATGTCAACTCAAGCGTTTCGGCGAAAGATGGCGCTGGAAGGACAGCCAGTGGATCCGACAGAAGATGTCGATCACATCTGGCCGAGGGCACACGGTGGCGTTGATCATGAATGGAATTACCACGTCCTACCCCAGCGGCTGAATCGGCAACTTGGCGCAAAGGTGCTCCCCAAGGTGATGGAGTGGCCCCTCAAGACGCTTAGAGGATTCGTCGTGAGTGCTATCGCTCACTTACGGTGTTGACAGCATCCCTTTCAAGGTGCAAAACAATAGTAATTATTAGTTATTTGTTTCTATCGACAATAAGCCTCGCATCGCAACGCAGCCCTTTCAATACGGTAAAATGGAGCCAATCCCTGTTCCCTATTGATTTACTGCGAACCAACTGGTTCCCAATTATCCAAGCGGATGCAATCCTGATCCCATATGGCCTCCACGTGGTTTCGATCACTTGGGCCGCTGGGCGGCGAGCCGGCCGCCGGCACCATTCTCCGTCGGGCGAAGGCCGTATCAGCTCAGGATTGGAGTGGCCGGCGTGATGGCCTCCACGTGATTTCGATCACTTACCTCGATGCTCTCGTTGACGGGCGGGTCAGCCCCGGCGCTGTTCTCCGTCGGGCCGGGGCGGTATCAGCTCAGGATCGGATCCGCCGGGCCCAATTATATGCGAATCGACTGATCCCAAAATCTGTGCTAAAAGGAATCCAAAGGCGTAATAGCTTGATTTTATTGCTTGTTGGCCACCTTGAAAGGGATGGGTGTTGACAGTCATCTTTGCCATTTTGCGGCGGTCGTTAGGTTAGGTGCACCAGCAGGCCGATCTTCCAGCCGAGGATGCGCTGCCAGGCGCGGATCCTGAAACAACAGACCCATCCCCAGGATGCTCCAAAAAGCTGTTGCTTGCGCGTGAGGTCACCGCCAGGTCGGACGTTTCCGCAATGATACTATCTCAAGGGAGGAGTTGCAGCCGCGACTCGGGGAGGATCCCAATCCTGCCTGTCTCATCCCGCGATACCAGATCGGCTGAGGGGGAGGTGTCCCAGAATATTTGCTCCCAAGCACAGATTGGCGGATACCGGGAGCGTGGATGGGACATCGTCGCCCCGGGAAGGAGCTACAGGGCGCGAGCCACGAGGCGCGACGACTGACGTGGGTGTGCAATGGACTGCATGCATCGTCGGCTTCCTTTCTCTCGCGCTCATGGCGAGCATCGTGAGGGTAGCAGGACAGTCACCAAGGTCAATGGTGGCAGGTTCTCACTGTTCTCACTGAAGCCAGGGGAGGGAGCAGCGATGCCAGTTCCGTGAGCTGACCTCGACCGAGTGGTGAGCCAGTTCGCGACGTAGGTGGCTCGGCGACCTCGTTCAACCCGACATTTGCACGACCGGCGGTTGTCGGCCGCTGGGCTGAACACCAGCTCATTGCTTCACGCCGCTCCTGCAAACGCCTATTAGTTTTCCGTCGGAACTCGGATCGGAACTCGGAACTCGGAACTCCGGGGCACCGTGAAAGTGGCTCTTGCCGGTGCCGCGGTTACGGGCTGCGGCCTGCGGGTGGGTACGACACATGAGTGCCCTTGTGACTCTCGGTGGAGTCGAGCATTGTCCGCGTCAGGCCGATTGCATCTGAGAGGTCGGCATCGCGAAGGTCAGCATCCCGCAGATCGGCGCCGGTCAGGTCAGCGCCGCGCAAGTCCGCATCGACGAGAAAGGTTCGAACGAGCTGCGCTTTCGAGAGATCGGCGTTCCGTAGCTTGACAGCGTAGAGATCTGCGTCGGTCAGATCGCTCTCGCCTAGGCATGCTCTGCTGAGGTCAACACCGCGGAGCACTGCGTTGGAAAAATTGGCCTTGAAGAAAAATCCACCATCTGGTGACACCAACGTCGAGCCCTCGAGTTTCGCACCTGCCAGGATTGTGTGGTTCAAATTGGCAGTGGCAAGGTGGGCTTCAGTCAGTATGGCTTCGCTAAGGTTCGCTCCTTCAAGGTCAGCCCCGCAGAGCGTCGAATTGGCCAGGTCGGCGCATGAGAGGTCTGTCCCTCGAAGATTAGCGTGTGCCAATAGCGCGCCTCGAAGATCCCCCTGCACCAGATTGGCCTCGGAAAGGTTTGCGCGGAGAAGTTGTGCTCCTTTCAGTTTCGCACCGGCGAGGTTGCAACCACTCAGATCGATCTCGCCGAGGTGTTCATGCACAAACCTCAACGCCCGAAGGGCGCTTTGGTGCACGAGCGCGAACTGTGGTCGTGCTGCCGCCGCGAAAGAGGGATCTGCTAGCCGCCCGGACAATGACCAAATGCATGCCACGATTGCGTGCACACCGGCAAGGCGAAACGGATGCTCCAAGCCTTCGCCTACACCCTTCATGTTGATGAAGGGGATTAGACTTATGAGAGCGGCGGATTGGAGTTGCGGGTGCGCATCGTCGCACACATGCTCCATGATGTGGTCGAATCGAGCGGCGCTTTCGCTAAGGCTGAGAGGATCTACAACGGAGTCCAGCGCTTGATCTTCTTGGCCCTCAATCGTGTCCCCGTCCCCAAGTCGGTCCTCTGCCTTCATCGCCGCCGCACCTGTGGCGATGGCTGTCTCCAGCGAGCAACTGTAGTGCGCCAGAAGAACCGCGACGACGGCTGCGTTCTTGGACTTCTTCTTCTCGTTACCCTCTACGCGCGCGATGGCCTTCGCGAAGGTGTCTATGTTGATACGTTTCCAGAGCGTCTTTTTGATGGTCTGCGCAATTGAGCGACAGGAGTTCGCGCCGCGCATCCTGCGAAAACCTGCTCGCAGGTCGTACCATTGCTGCGGCAACAACTTGTTCAAAGCGAGCGCAGTCTCTCGGCCCTTCGGTCGAAAACCCTCCGGCAACCGACGGACGTTCATCTGACGGCTACGTTGTCGTTCGTCTCCCCTCGGCCGTGCACAGCCTTCCCCGACGTTCCGAGAGACGCGACCAGCAGTGGCGTCCACCATAGTGATTGTCGCCGCCTTTCAGGTGAGCATAGCACGCAACCGCAGGAATTGTCGACGTGGAATTGGTGAGCCCGGGGTGAGCCTGGTGGTGCTGGCGGCGGTGGCCTCTGACGGGCCGGTTTGCTGAGGTAGTTGTCACCGCCGCACGCTCCTCGCGGCCCTCGTGGCCCGCCGCCTCCTTCTCCGCGCCGCCGTGTCGTTGCAAGGTCTCCCCAAAGACCAAAGACCTTGCAAACTGTCTGAAAAGTGTCCCGGCTGGGACGGCGTTCAAGTGCACGACTCTACGGACAATGCTCGGTGTTCCCCTTGAGTCAAGTGCTTCCCAAGACGCGGGAAGTATCACGGGCAATGTCCAAAAAGTGTCCAAACGCCAATAAAAACCGACAGTTAGGTGTTGCCGCGGGTCCGCAAATGCGGGATGCTAACAGTTGGAGGCAGTGTTCGTGGCACACGCAAAGAATCGGGATGCACGCCAGAATCTTCCGCAGCGCCCACTGGCCAAATGCCACGAGGCGCACCGCGAGGAATTGCGGCGATTCGTTCGTGACCACGCGAACCCCCTCACCGGGAGCACCTCACTCATCTCTACGAGTATTGGGAGACTTGGAACGCGGCCTACTTTGGCGGCAAGCTTGTCCCTCCGTACATCCTGTTCACTCCGCCAGATTGCCCCGGTGCTTATGGGGACTGTGGATCGACCTCAAGCTTCGGTGGTGACCGTCACGACAGATGAACATCCGGACACCCCGGACATCCGGACACCGGACATCTGGACATCACCCTGATTGGAGTAGCCATGCTCATTGATGATGATCTCCGGCAGAAGGTTGAACAGGCCCTCCAGGCACTCTTCCAAAAGGTTGCTGAAGCCTCAAAGGGTAAGCTCGACGCCAAGCAGGCCGCCTTCCTCTTCCAGGAGAAAGCTGCGGAGGTACTGGCACAGCTGCAACGCGGCCCAGTCTCGTGGGACAACGCTCCCTACTTCAAGATCCGCGATCTACGCCGCCCAGGCATGGCCAATCAAACAGTCAGGCTTCAAGTTACCGTGAAGTCATTCACCGACCCAGCTCCGATCACAGTCCACCTGGGTGAGTCCCTATATGAGAGCATCATCGCTGAGGCCGAGATTTCGGACTCTCTAGGCTCAACGATCCCAACCCTGCCAATAGCCAGCTCAGACCTCGTGGCCTCTTTGGATGATTGCCGCTACGCAGGCAAGTCCTTCGAGATGCTCGGTGCAGTCGCTGATGTCATGGTGAGCTACGACGGCACCAGGGAATTCCGAGTCATACCGTTGGATATCCGGCCGCTCAACACCTCGTTAGCGCGGATACGGGCCACCCAGGACGAGATCGATAGCACCACTGCATTGATAGACAAGCTCAGCCACCAAGGCCGCACTCCCTATGTCTATGTTAGGCAGAACGTCCGTGAGTATCTCGGGATCATCGAACCTGACAATGACTACGCATTCTCAAGGGCCATAGATTCGACGATCATTACTGCCTTTTCGTGTGGCCGCGTTGCCACGACTCCTGGAAGCCTGCACCACCTCGTTCTGGGACCAAGCGGGATCGGCAAGAAGTTACTGGCCAAGATTAGCCGTATCCTGAGTCCCACATACACCGAAATCGGCGTAACCAAAGTCACCGAAGCCGGACTATGCGGATCAGCTCATCACGAACATGGGGAATGGCATCATAGACCTGGCCTCCTGCCGCGAGCTCACGGGGGTGCCTTCATAGCAGAAGACGTCCATGAGCTGTCACCCGGGGTAAAACGCTCGCTCGTAGGAATGCTACTCAAGGTAATGGAGGATGGCCGGCTCCTGGACTCAACAGCCGCATCAACAGAGTACGAAATCCACGCCTCAGTTCACTTTGACCAGAACCTCACCCTGGATGTTCGGGACGGGAAGGGCTCCCCTCGATACACCCTGCAAACAGTGCAGCTCCCAAAGCACTTCCTTACCCGCGTGGATCTCATCACCGCGTTGCCACGCGACGTGGAACGTCAAAGCAAAGTCGCAATAGGGATCGCAAAAGCTGATGACGCACCCCGCAATGGAGGCTCGGTCGATGAACGGCAGATGAAGCTCGTCGTGGCGTTGATGCGGGATCAGTACCCAGAGCCGAGCCTCGGTTCGGTACTACCATTGATGGAGAAGTCAATTGGTGAGCTGTGTTCCCTAAACACCGATAAGAAGCATTTGGATCATTTTCATGATTTTCTTCCTCGGTTGGCCATCTCGCTTAGGAAAACGGTCAAGGCCATATGCCGTTCACGCGCTTTGCCTGCCGCCGGGGAAGATGAGGTGCGCGAAGCGACACGGCTACTACGGGCGAAGGTGGAGTTCCTAGCCCAACTCGAACCCGGCGTCGTCATGCCTTCATCATGGCAAGCCAAGCAGACCCGACAGGCTTGGGTTCAAGAGGCGTTTGGTGGTCAAGAGGTCAAAGCTGCTGAGGTATGTTCGACCTGGGCAACGACGACTTTGGGTCCCCCTGTAGATGAGAAGACTATTCGTCGAGACCTCAAGCAAATCGGGGGGCAGGAAGTGAACAAGGGCGTGTGGCAGCTGCCGGGGTAATCGCAAAGGTAGGTATCGGATCTGCGGGAGAGTTACTGATGAGCATGTGTCTCTTCTAATCATAACCGGTTGAGCGACACCGAATTTCTGTCTGCTCCCGGAGTGTGGATCCGGAGCCGTCTCCTGATCTGCGAAGGAATGATCCGGTGAGCGATTCGCCTTGTCGAGGCTCACGGTGTCCTCGACAAGGAAGGGTAGATGCATGGCCCCACATCGACCATTTCTGGGTGGCTTCTCGAAGTTTCCTGCTGCGTGCCCGGACCTCTTGGGTGCTGTCTATCGTGTCGATCTATCCCAGGAGCGCATGGCGGACTACGTTCGTTATCATCTGCATTCTTGGTGTCTTGACAACGAACTGACACGTGACCGTTTGCAGGCATTGGAACGTCAGGGCATGAACTCGGCGGGCTCGGGTCTCGTGTGGTTGGTTGATGCTGAGCGGATGGACAATGGCACCTACGCATTGTTCGCCTGGGTAGAGGTGGTCTCGGGATTGCTGTCCTTCGCATTACTAAGTTCAAAGCCAGGGGTCGAGGGTTTTCGAGTGAACAGATATGGCGGTTTGAGCCCGGTTCCGAGATTCTATTGGGCTGAGGACGCCTCGGTAGTCCTTTCTCGCGTCAATGGCAAACAAGTATCGGGAGAACGACACGGCCTGCCAGTAGAACTGACCAAGTGTCTTCATCGGCTTGGGTTGAGGGTGATAGACCGCGTGCGGTCGAGTGCGGATGCCTGTGATAGAAGAGGCAAGAGAACTCGCAGGGGAACGAGTGCGGGAGCAAGTCGTAGGAAGTGGATGACACACAAGTGAGGCAATGGAGTGAAGCTCACGGGACTCTGCGGTTGATGGCGATGCTGATCAATCAGCGGTGGTCGACGGTCGATGCCGATCACTGCGGTGATGGGCTGATCTCTCCGATGGGGGACGGCGGTGCTGCTGAGCGGCGGTGGTGACGCCGGCGGTGGTGGTGACGGCGTCGCGTCGTGATCAGGGCAACGGCAGGTAGGTAGGTGCCCCGGGGGTGTCGACGGATGGGTCGTTCGATATCAGTACTTGGGGTGACTGGAGCAACACGATGACTCGGCAAACTGTCAGCGTCTCGATCCTAACTTCGCCGTTCGGCCAGGTGGGTGTCGTGCTCACGCAGGCGGGCGTCGGGCGGGTCGCACTGCCGCCTGAGCCCGAGCAGGCCTGCGCGGACTGGGTGCGCCGCTGGTTCCCTGACGTCCGCCGCCTCGGGGGGGATCCCCGGCTGGCCCAGGTGGCCGACGAACTCCTCGCCTACCTGGCAGGCAGGCTGAAGCAGTTCACCGTCCCGCTCGACTTGCGCGGCACGCCCTTCCAGCTCGAGGTCTGGCGCGCGGTCCAGGCGATCCCTTTCGGGGAAGTTCGGACGTACGCTCAGGTCGCGACTGCGATCGGTCGCCCCTCGGCCTGCCGCGCCGTCGGTGCAGCCAACGGGGCAAACCCGACTCCGATACTCATTCCTTGCCACCGTGTCATCGGCAGCGACGGCGCGCTGACCGGGTATGTCGGCGGGATCCCGCTCAAGAAGCGGCTGCTAGAGCTGGAGGGACACCCCGAACACCCCCCGGGGACACCCCGGGGACACTCCGTCGGGCAGTTGCGCTCATGAGGATGTGTTGATGAAGCCGGCGGTGATGAACAGAACGCAGGTAGCTGCGCCCTCGTCGCCGTTGCCAGTTCCGCCGCGGCGATCGGTGAGCATTTTTCCAATTCGGTGCATGCATGAGGTGACCCATGTCCAGTTCGTACGAGAATCATGACTTCGAACTTCCAGTGCGTGAGGCAAGCAAACTACTGGCCATCGGTGGGGCTCAAAAGAAGCGGTGGAGATACCCTGAATGCTCGGATGCTGAATACGCGACGGTTTCTCTCGGATGCCGCCTAACAGAAGTAGACCAAGATATCTACGAACACGACAAGTTGCTTCAAATGGTTGATAACCCCGATGACTTGCGGCTCGCTTGCGGCGATGAGAAGGAAGTAATCAAGGTTAGCACAACCCTGACCTATGAGCCGGACAATAATCGAGAGTTCTTCTGGCGAGGTGTGATCATCATACCGCGTTTTCGACACGCCGACTGGGAGACGTATCTATCCATTTGGAGGGCAGCCGTGCCAGGCAAGGATCACGTTCCACATCTACTGTCATCTCGGCGGCTGAATGAGTTCGATGATTGTTTGCAAGGAAAACGTTTCTCCAACCTCGGCTCAGAGCGGATACTTGTTGTTACGTAGCGTGCCCAATGGCAGCGTGATCCCATCCCCGTTGCAGGTTCCCTGTCAGTGCAGCTAGGCTCCGAAGCGTGAGCCGACGCGGGGCAAGGTCGCCTCTCGCCAAAACGTGAA
>Ga0180009_10002103_pt1 | contig 23580 bp, 15 predicted proteins | sample OS_PC_MetaG_FD_123537 | JGI IMG/M metagenome (GOLD analysis project Ga0180009, IMG submission 123537) | Groundwater microbial communities from the Aspo Hard Rock Laboratory (HRL) deep subsurface site, Sweden - OS_PC_MetaG | ecosystem: Environmental > Aquatic > Deep subsurface > Groundwater...
CCCGGGAATACTACAAGCCGGACAAGGACGACAACGCCCTGATCATGGCCGGCCGTCATCCCCTGTACCCCCTCGGCGCTCCGCCCGCTGGCGGCAACATCGAGCTGAAGGACCAGGACCTGGAAGGCCGGGCCTACTACTTTGACATTCAGTACAAGTACGGCCCCGGCACCATCGGCCTGCTCTATGCCTACCAGTCGGGTGACAACGACGCCAACGACGACACCTTGGCCGGCCAGACCGGCTGTGGTAACGACTTCAGGCCCCTGTACGCCGCCTTCGGCAAGTACACCGACTACACGCTGTATGGCGCCAGCAACTTCTGGATGTGGTCCGCCTGGGTGGACCACAGCCTGACCGAAGACCTGATCCTGCACGCGGCTTACGGCTACATGCGCCGTCTCGAGAAGCCGCAGCCCTGGTTCGGTCGTGACGGCTGGATGCACGCCTACGCCGATCAGTCCCTGGACTACGGCCAGGAATTCGACCTGGGCCTGAGCTACAAGATCATGGACAACCTGACCTACCAGGCCCACTTCGGCTACTTCTGGGCCGGCGACTGGTTCAAACTGGGCAGCAACGACCTCGAAGTGGGTAACTCCTACCACCTCGACCACACGCTGGAGCTGACCTTCTAACACACCCACCGCACAAAAGAGGGCCCGGGGGACATCCCCCGGGCCCCTTTCTTTTTCTATCGAGAGCCGTTTCAGTCGTACACGGACTCCAGCAGTTCCATCAGACCCCGCTCCCCGATCACCGCCGGGTTGGTGGCCATGTTGACCACGTCCTTGTTGGTGAAAAAAGCGATCTTCTTCAGGTCCTCCCGGGGAATGCCGTAGTGTTTCAGGCTCGTCGGAATGTTCAGGTCTCCCAGGAGCGCCAGGACCGCCTTTTCCAGGTCGTCGGACCGGTCCAGGGCCCAGGCCAGATCGGCGAAAGCCTCCCGGCAGACCGATTGATTGCCCCGGATGAAGCAGAGCAGACCGAAGGCCACGGCCTTGCCGTGGGACATGTGATAGTGAGCCCCGAGAACATGGGCCAGGGCGTGACCGATTCCCAAGCCCTTGCGGAAGGATATTCCGCCATGAACGGCAGCCTGGCACATATCGGAGCGGGCGTCGAGGTCATCACCGTTCCGATAGGCCTTTCGGAGACTGCGCCCGACCATTTTGACCCCATACAGAGCCAGCGACTCATAATACGGATGATAGGGGAAATCCACCCCGACGTAGGCTTCGACACAATGTCCCAGGGCGTCGATACCGGACTCGGCGGTAAGTTGAGGCGGCATGGTTCGACAGACCTCCGGATCGATAACCGCCAGCCGGGGCGTCAGGTGTTCGCTCATAAGCACGAATTTGATGTCACGCTGCTTGTCCGTAATGGCCGCGTGCTGGTTGACCTCGCTCCCCGTGCCCGAGGTGGTGGGGATACAGATGATGGGCGGCAGGGGGGGCTTTATTTTTGCCGTGCCCCCGATAAGGCTCTCATACTCGGTCATGGCCCCAGGCTGCGAAACCCGGACGGCCACCCCCTTGGCCGTGTCCATCGAGCTGCCGCCGCCGAGGGCCACCAGGCCCCGGCAATGATTCTCCCGATAAACCTGGCCGGCCTTTTCAAGCAATTCAATCGGCGGATCGGGTTCGACCTCGGAAAAGACGACCACCTCGATCCCGGCCTTTTCCAGAAGGTCCCGGACCTGTCCGGCCCTCCCCAGACTTTCCATGATCGGATCGGCTATGAGCAGGACCTTTTCGATCTTCAATTTCCGAACCCGTTCGCCCAGCTTTTTGAGGACGCCGATACCGAACAGTATGGGCGGAAGGACCGGCATGCGGACCTCCCAGACCTTTTCCGGCTCCCGGTAGGCGTCAAGCCCCTGCCAGATATTTTCTATTTCATCGGCCTCGACATCGAAAACGCTTTGGGTTCCGGGCAGCGCTTCGGTGCGGATGAATTCGGGCAGGCCGACCTGTTCCCGGCCGAACTCCGCCTGCCGGTTGAAGGCCAGTTGGTCCCTGATGGTCTGCTTGGCCATTTCCACGACGTCGTCGGAGGAGATATCACCTCCGAATCGCGCCCGGAGCAGCGTGGCCAGGAATCCGGAGAGTGAGGCCTGCCGGCCCGGCACGGCGTTTATGCAGTACCCGAAAGTATCACATATGGCGGCCTGAATCTGGAAGCGCAGGGAGTTGCCCGCCTGGCCTTTGCTGCTTAGGGGCGAGCGATAGGCCAGACCGGCGGTGTGATCCGCGCCCATGGGGCTGGTGGCGTAAGTCACCCCGACCCCCTTGACCCCCCTGGGGTCGTGGCCGGGGATCGCCTGCCCCTTGACGGCCGGAACCCGCTTGACGTCCAGGACCCGAGCCGTCCTGACCACGCCGTCGGCCAAAGCGCGGCCCAGTTCGGTGTCGTTTTCTATTTCGGCCATCATTCGCATGGCCGCGCCCTCGTCTCCGAGAGCCATTCGACCGGCCTCCGCGGCCACGCTCAAAGCACTGCCGATTTCGATGAGGTCCAGTCCCAGTTCGTCGCAGGCACGCTTGAGACGTCCGATGGCATCCGGATCGGCCAGGCCCAGGTTCGTGCCCAACATGGCGATGGCCTCGTATTCATAGGCCGAAACCATGGGTCGCCCCTCGGCGTCCGGGTAAGATATCGAACACTGGACCACGCAGCCCGGCATGCAGCCGTGCATCCAGCCCCCGCGCTCAAAGACGATTTTCTGAATACTTTCCCCGGTCACCGAGATATACCCACCGGGCGAACCCGAATGGTAGCCGTCTCCGGGCATGGTCCCCTGATTGGTCAACTGGGCCACGGCATGGGGCGTGCCGAACTTGGAAAACAATCCGCAGTTGATATCGTGGCGCAACGTGTCGATCCAGTCCTTGACCGTGTCCTTGTACAGCCGGTCGTCGGCCATTTCCATTCCGGGCGCGCCCGCGTCGTCGATCACCACCGCCTTGAGGCCCTTGGAGCCCATGACCGCGCCCAGGCCGCCTCGCCCCGCGTTGCGGGACGGATCGCCGTACATGTCCGTCAGGGACACGGATGCGGCTCGGGACAGCCTTTCGCCGGCCGGGCCGATGCAGATGACCGCCGGTTTTCCGGCGTGCTTCCCGGCGAGGACCTCGACGAGCCGGTAGGTCTTCAGGCCTCGAAGATCGTCGGCGGGATCGAGGCGGGCCCCATCCTTGGAAATGACCAGCGTGTAGAGCCGTCCCGCTTCCGGGACGCCTTCGACGATAACGGCCCGGATACCCAGCCGATCCATCTTCTGGGCCGCCGGCCCCCCGGAGTTGGCCTCCTTGATACCCAGTGTCAACGGGCTTTTTCCGCCGATGGATACCCGGCCCGACTGAGGCGCCCGGGTCCCGGCCAACGGACCGGCGGCGATGATCAGCTTGTTTTCAGGGCCCAGGGGGGCGGCCAGGGGCGGCACTTCGGCGTTCATGATCTTTGCCAGCAGGCCGCTGCCGCCGATCAGGCGCCAGGCCTCGGGCAGGTCTTCGAAAACGGCCGTTCCTCGGCCGACATCCACGCGTAGTATCTTCATATCCCCTCCTCATGTAGGAAATTACCGATCTTAACCATATGATTCTCGCCAGAGGCGATCGAATGGCCGCTTGTGCGATCCGAAGGTCAGATCGTCCCGCCGATCGAATGGACGGCGGTCCGGCGTGGCGGACGGTTCGCCGGAATCGTCCCGACTCGTAAAAAAAAGAACCCCTCGGCCCGATCACTCACGTAATGCCGCAGCGTTTCGCTTATCGTCTCAAAGGCCAGTTCGCCCCAGGGAATATCTAGCAGGTCGAACAGGCCGACTTCGGAAGACTCCCGGGTCGGGCCGAAGTCCTGGTCCAGAAGGGCGGCCCGAAATATCATGTAAATCTGGTTCCAGTGGAGGAGGGTGAAAACCGTGTACAGGTCCCGCACCTCCACCCGGGACCGTGTTTCTTCCAGGACCTCCCGCCGGGCCGCCTCGGTCACGGACTCGCCGTTCTCCAGGTATCCGGCCGGGAGGGTCCAATAGCCGGCGCGCGGTTCGATGGCCCGTCGACAAAGCAGAATGCGCCCCCCGCATTCCGGAATGCAACCGACGACCGTCTTGGGGTTCTGGTAGTGAACCGTATGGCAGACGTCACAAACGAAACGGGGCCGGTCGTCATCCTTCGGGATGCACCGCTGGATGGCGGCCCCGCAGTTCGAACAGAAATTCATGCCGGCAGATCGTCTCCTGAGCCTGGTTGAGCGTTGACCTATTATGCCGGAACATCCCGGCCCTGGCAATGCCCTTGAACGGGCAGGGGCAACTCTTCAGTGGTTGGCGGCATCCTAGGACCGCCCTGTGGCGGCCTTTATCCCAAGGACTCCGGCTGCCGCCTTTTCCATATATAGTAATGGACTCGGCGGCAGGGTCGTCCTTCGGCTAAAGGCCGCGCCGGCGGCTAAAATATGAACTGTCCCGATTCAATGAAGGGTTACGGGCATGGCCTGCCGGCCGTAATAAAGATCGTCGGTCAAGCCGACGAATCTCTTGCCGTTTCGTGGCCCGGGGACGGCCGTCTCTGATCGTCTTCGAGAACGGTCCCCCTGCGGCCGGCCAACAACGCCTTGGCATCTTCCAGAAGCATATAGACCACCGGGACCAAAATCAGGGTGATGAAGGTGGCGAAAAGGATGCCGAACCCCAGGGAAACGGCCATGGGGATCATGAAGCGTGCCTGTCGGGAGGTTTCGAGAATGATGGGAGCCAGTCCGCCGAATGTGGTCAGGGTGGTCAGCAGGATCGGCCGAAAGCGCTGAATACCCGCCTCCCGGATGGCTTCCGTGGTCCCTGCCCCGGCCCGTCTCGTACGGTTGGCGAAATCGATCAGGACCAGGGAATCGTTGACCACCACCCCGGAGAGGGCCACCAGTCCGAACAGGCTCATGACCGAGAGCGAATAGCCCATCAGGATGTGACCGAACACGGCGCCGACCATGCCGAAGGGGATGCAGAACATGATAATGAGCGGCTGGGCGTAGCTTTGGAAGGGTATGGCCAGAAGAGCGTAAATGCAGATGAGCGCCAGACCGAGCCCGGAGATCAGGGAGTTGATGCTGTCCCGGATTTCAGCCTGGTGCCCTTCGAAACTGTAGGACAGTCCGGGATGACGGCCGACCAGGTCGGGTAGAATCTCGGACCGGAGGGTTCGCATGATGTTCTCCGCGCGAGAGGGCGGCCGGACGTTGGCGGTCACCGAAATGACCCGTCGCCCGTTGGTCCGGCTGATGATCGTGTAAGCCCGTCCGGCGGTCATGTCGACCGCGTCGCGCAGCAGGACTTCCGCTTGAGGCGTTCGCAGGACCAGGTCTTCCAAGGTGGCTTCCGTGACCCGTTCCCCCTCCGGGAGGCGGACCCGGACGGTGACTTCGTTTCGTCCTCGCTGCAGCTGGACCGCTTCCACGCCCTGAAAGGCGTGGCGCACCTGGTTGGCCACCTCCCGGGAGGTCAGTCCCATGCGTTCGCCGACCGGCAGGAGCCGAATGTCGAACTGGCGCTTGCCTTTGGCCGAGCCGTCGTCGATATCGTGGGCGATGGGGAACTCGGCCAGCCTGGCGGCCAGTTCCTCACCCGCCAGGTCCAGGACGTCCTTGTCGCGGTGGCTTAGCCGCACGGTCAGGTTCTTGCCTCGACCCGGTCCGCCCCGGTCCGATTCAAAGCTGATGGACTCCAGGCCGGCCAGGACGCCGACCCGGTCGCGCCAAAGGTCGGCCACCCGTGCCGTTCCGATGGGGCGCTTGTCGGGTTCGGTCAGATAAATCCTGGTCGAAATGGTGTTTTCCTGGACCTGAGAAAAAACCCCTCGGGACAGGGCTGCACCGCCATGCTCCCCGACTACGGTTTCACCGGAATCGACCAGGATTTTTTCCACGGCCCGCAGGCGCGCGGCCGGCGATCCGAAAGGCAGAACGGCCTCGCAGTAGGCGTAGTCGGATTCCACCTTGGGAAACATCTCCATGCCCATGCGGCCCGAAGCCACGTAACCGGCCGTGGCCATGAGGACCGCCAGTCCGAAGGCCAGCACGGGGTAGCGATTCCGCAGGACCCATCCCAGGAGGTTTCCGTATCGATCGTGCACAAGGCGTTCGAAGAAACGGCTGAACGTCCCTTGCCAGCGCTCGACGTGGTTCAAGGGCCACCAGAGCCGGCCCCGGCCCTGGTGGCCCAGGTGGGCCGGCAGCACGAGCAGGCTTTCGACCAGGGAGACCGTAAATACGGCGGCGACGACCATGGGCAGGGCCTTGAATACCTTGCCCATGAAGCCCGGCACGAACAACATGGGCATAAAGGCCACGATGTTGGTCAGGACGCTGAATATCACCGGCATGGCCACTTCCCGGGCCCCTTTTACGGCCGCTTCCAGATAGGGCATCCCCTGCCGGCGATAGCGATAGACGTTTTCCCCGACCACGATCGCGTCGTCCACCACGATGCCCAGGGTGACGATAAAGGCGAACATGCTGATCATGTTGATGGAAAACGAAGTCGGGGCCAAAAACAGGAAGGAGCCCAGGAAGGAGATGGGAATCCCCAGGCTGACCCAGAAGGCCAGGCGGAGTTCCAAAAACAGGGCCAGAAATATGAAGACCAGACAGAGGCCGAGGTACGCGTTTGTCAGGAGCAGGTCGGCCCGCTGTTCGAAAATGGCCGAAGCGTCCCGGAGTACGGCCAGTTGCAGGCCCTGGGGCAGCGTCCTGTTGAGCCGTTCCAGAATCGCTTTGGCCGCCTGGGCCACCTCGGTGGGTTTCTGATCTCCGACGCGGTAGACTTCGATCATGACCGCCCGCTCACCATTGAAGGAGGCCCAGGCGTCCGTGTCTTCAAATCCTTCCGCGACCCGGCCGATATCCTCGAGCAGGACCCGGGAACCGTCTTCCCGGGTCAGGACCGGTAATCGGGCGTACTCCCGGGCAAAATCCCGGCGATCCTTTACCCGGACCAGGACGTCCCCGCCCGAGGTCTTCAGGCTTCCGCCGCCGAGTTCCACCGAGGATCGCGCAACCGAATCGGCCACGTCCTGAAGGGTGAAATCGTATCGCCGGAGGGTGGCCATGGGGACCTCGACCTGGACCTCGTAATTCCTGACGCCCGTCAGTTCGACCTGGGTGATCCGGGGGTCGAGGAGCATCTCGTCACGCACTCGTTCCGCGGCGGCACGCAGGGTGTTCTCGTCCGTCCGGCCGTACAGGGCCAGCCTCAACACGTCCCGCTTGCGGCCGGCGATCGAGACCTGCGGTTCACGGGCCTGTTCGGGGAAGGTGTCGATGCGGTCGATCTCGCTTTTGACCTCCTGCCAGAGCCGGGTGACGTTGGCCCCTTCCAGGGCCTCGATGGTCACGCTGGCCACGCCTTCCGAGGCCTTGGACGTGATTTCGTCCACCCCTTCCAGGCCCTGGACCGCCTCCTCGATGGCCAGGATGATTCCGCTTTCCACCTCCTCCGGGCTGGCGCCCGGGTAGGCCACGGTAATGTTGACCATGTCCAGGTCGAACTCCGGAAAGACCTCCTGCTTGATCTGAAGTCCCACCAGAAGCCCGCCGATCATGAGCACGGCCATAAGCAGGTTGGCGGCCACGGAATTGCCGGCCATCCAGGCCAAGGGACCCCTCCCGACCTTATGTCCGTTCCCGGCAGTCATGGACGGTCCTGCCCGGACCCGGTCCGGGCGGTTTCACGCCCCGGGTCGGAAACATCGAGACGCATCCCCTTGACCGGGGTGGAAAGGTCCGAAACCACGATCCGGTCTCCGGATTCGAGCCCTTTGGCAATGAATACTCGTTCGCCCTGCTTCCAGGCCAGTTCTACCTCTCGAACGTCCAGAACGCCGTCACGTTCGACCCAGACCGTATCCCCGTCCCGCAGGGCGGCCCGAGGCAGTTCGATCACCGAAGTCAACTCCCGACCGGCGACTTCCACGAAAACGTAGTCGCCGAGCATGAGCGGGGGCGAATCTTCGGGGGTCTGGCCCAGGGGATCGGGTACTTCGATGATGACCGTGGCCATGCGGCTTTTTTCGTTGAGCTGTCCCGTGGCCCGAACGGCACGGCCCGACCATCGTCCGGAACCATTCTGAGACAGGACCACGGCCTGACGTCCGCCGTCATGGTTCAGATTCAGCGCGGTCAGACGGTCCAGGGGCACCAGGGCCTCGATCCAGTATTCGTCCGTGCCGACCAGGGTCGCCAGCGAGTCCTGGCTGTTGACGTAGGACCCCAGATTGACCATGCGCTCGACGACCAGGGCGTTGAAAGGAGCGCGAACCACGGTCCGGGCCAGATTGAGCCGGGCCCCGCGGAGGTCCGCTTCGGCGCTGGAGACCGCGGCCCGGGCCTGTTTGAGCTGAGGCTTGCGCATGGAAAGGTCCGTCGCCTTCAGTGCGTTTTTCGAGGTCTTGGACAGCAGGCGCAACTCCTCGCGGGCAATGGTCTGGTTTCCCCGCTCCAGATCGAGATCGGCCTGGGCCTTTTCCAGGGAGGCCGCGGCCTTGCGGACCTGGATATCATAATCGGAAGGGTCCAGTTTCATGATCTCTTCGTCCTTGACGACCCGTCCACCGGGTACGAAACTCGAGGAGAGCGACAGGACCGTCCCGGAGGCCCGGGCTCGAAGGGTGACCTGACGCGAGGGGATCACGGTCCCCATGGCCTTGACCACGGCCCGGGCGTCCCCGGCCCGCACCGTCACGACGTCCACGACGACGGCCCGGGTCTCCGGCGGTTTTCTCTTCATCCGGGGCGCCGTGGCCTGAAAGTAGGCCCAGGCGGCCCCGCCGGCGGCGATGAGGGCCAGGGGCACGATCGCTTTCATAACGGTTTTGAAAAAGGAGGGACCTTCCGTGTTCGGTTTCATGCTTCCGCTCTCCATGAGGTCAGGACCGATCGCCCTTCCCTTTTTCCTCGGTGGTTTCGGACCGGGGTGATTCGACCAGACGCCCGGTCCAGTCGCCCCCCAGGGCCCGGTACAGCGCCACCCGATTTTTTATCAAGGCCGCCCGTTCGCCCACCAGTTTCCGTTCCAGGTTCTGGACGCTGGTCCAGGCGACGAGATACGAGAGGTAGTCGCTCTGTCCGTTCCGATACTGAATCCGCGCGTTCTCCAGGGCAAGGCCGGCGGCCGTGAACTGGTCTTCGAGATAGTCGATGTACTCCCGCTGCCGGCTTTCGGCGACCAGGCTGTCTTCGACCTCCTTCATGGCCGTGGCCACGGTCCTGGCATAGTTGGTCAGAAGTTCTTCGGCCACGGCCTGGACCCGGGCCACTTCAGCCTCCCCGCGTCCGGCGTCGAACAAGGGGCCGGTAATGGCCAAGGCCAGGGAGGCCAGCCAGTTGTTGAACAACAGGTCCAGAACGCCGCTGGAAAAAGCGGCTTTGGCGGACAGATTGATGGACGGCAGGCGGTCGGCCCGGGCCGCCGAGACTTCCCAGTCGGCGGAACGAAGTCGGAGCCCCGCGGCCCGAACGTCCGGACGAGAGGCGAGCAGGTCGGCCGGCAGGCCGGTCGCCGGCACGGGGATCGGTTCCGGTATCTCGTTCCGCCGGAGGTCCAGACCGTTCATGGAGGCCTTGCCCAGGAGCAAGGCCAGGCCGTTGAGAAGCTGGCTCTCCTGGAGTTGGAGCAGGGGCAGTTCGGCCCGGGCCGCGGCCAGGGCCTCCCTCTGTTGCGAAACATCCAGGGCCTTGGCCCGGCCATTGGAAAAACGAAGCCGCTGCAAATCCAGGAGGTCCTCGTTGTTCCGGATCTGTTCCTTGAGAATGGCGATCTTATGTCTAGAGACAACCACGTCGACCCAGGTTTCGACCACCTTGGCCGCCACCGTCACCGCCGCCGCGTCCAAGTCCTCCCGGGCGGCCTCACGGCTTAGCGACTCCGCCTCTCTTCGGGATCGCAGCCGCCCCCATAGGTCCACCTCATAGGAGGCCGCCAGGCCCATGTTCCAGGCCTGTTCCTCGGTCAGGACGCCGTCCTGCCCCACTGACTTCTGGGTTTTTAACCGGCTTATTTTCCCCCCGGCCTCATAACTCACCGTCGGCCGCAGTCCGGCCCGGGCCTGGTCGGCCATGGCCTCGGCCTGCCTCAGCCGGGCCCAGGCGGTCTGAATGTCGAAGTTTTGCGACAGGGCCCCTTCGACGAGGCGGTTGAGTTCCGGGCTGCCGAAGGCATGCCACCAGCGGTCCGGCCCCGGCTCTCCCTCGGTAAAAAGCGCGTACTGCCGGGGCATGTCCAGAGGCGCCTCGGGACGGGACCGGGGCTGGAAGGGCGAACAGGCGGCCAGAGCCAGGCAGGTCGCCAGAATTACGATCGAATTGCGCATGAACCAGACCATGTCCCCCCCGAAACGCTCCTCGGTGTCTTTCGGCCGACCAGCGGCGGAAAGGACCTCGATAAAAAGGCGGTCAAAGTTGAAGACCGGCCGCTGGTTCTCCATTTCATCGGTTATCTCTCGATCCGAACTCGCTGGCGAAGCGTCCGACGGGCCCGGACGAGCAGCGACTCGACCGCGGCGACGCTGATCTCCATGGCCTCGGCGATCTCGCGGTAGCGCAAGCCCTGGTCATGCCGCATCAATAGAGCCGCCCGCTGATTCTCCGGCAGGTCGGCCACGGCCTGAAGCAGACGGTTCATGGCCTGGGCGCTTTCCAGGCGCGTCAGCGGCGTTTCCCGGGTGACCGCCTCGGGCGCGGATTCCATCGATCCGGGCCGCTGCTTTCTGAGGTGATCGACACACAGGTTCCTGGCGATCCGGAACAGATAGGCCCTCAAAGCGGCCCGGGGGCGGTAGCGATGGGCCGAACGATACAAGCGTAAAAAAACCTCCTGGGCCACGTCTTCGGCTTCGACGGCATCTTGCAGGAAACGCCGGGCAAACCGATAAAGCGCCGGCTGATGGCGATCCAGCAGTTCCCGGAAGGCGCCTTCGTCTCCTTCCGCCACCCACGCAACCAGTTTCGCATCCGTGGCGCCCGCATACCGTCCGCGCGCAGTCATGGGGTCAGGGCGACTCTTTTTGGTCAGTTCGGGCCTGATCCAGCAGGGCCGAAAAAAACCCGGCGCCTTTTTCGTCGCCCAATCGCTTCCGAACGTCCGACAGATGCTTTTTGACGTCCTGGTTGATCTTCAGGAGTTGTTCATCGCTTTCCCGAGTCAGGGCATCGAATCGTTTCACGTCCAGCGGCCCGGGCCGGGCGAGCAGGGCCAGGGTTTGATTTCGAATTCCCTTTATCTTCAATCGGTTCTGGCGATGCTGTTTTTCAAAGCGCTCCATGACTTCGACCATGACCTCTTCCTGATCCGGGGCCAGGCCGAGCCCCTGCGTAGCGGTTTTCAACTGATCGGAAAACCGTTGGTGCGGGATGGGCGGATGATTGTGCACCAGGATCAGGGCGGAAAGGATGAAGCCGATATTCAGGGCCGCGGAAAACACGATCAGTATGCGCTTCCAGGTCACGTTCACGGCAGGATTCCTCCCGTGTCATAGAGGAACTGGATATACGACACGGCCGAGGAACCGTCCAGGGAGGAGGCCAGGGTGCTGCCGATCACTATCCCGAAAACCATGCCGGCCAGCGCCGCTCCGCAAGCAGCCCCGCGCATGGCCAGGCTGAGTCCCCGCCACCAGTCTCTCAAGCCGGGCCGGTTCAACTCCCGCCGGAAGGCCTTCAGGGTCTGTCCGGCCAGACGGGTCGGGGCTTGAATCGGGGGCATGGCCTCCAGGGACGCCGCAAGCCGACCGAGTGACGCCGACTCCTCGGCGCAGTCGGGACACGATTCCAGATGTTGCTCGATCCCTTCGGCCAGTTCCGGGGACAGTTCCCGATCAAGCCAGGCATCGAGCAGTTCCCGCGTCTCCGAGCATTCCATAGGCACCTCCCGACCCGTGACCGGGTATCTCTACCCCATAATAACGGAATCGGCCCGGAAAACCTGCGCGTTTTTCGATGAATTTTTTTCCGCTGATTTCGACCCGACCCGCCGGGACATCCTTGATCCTTGGATTGGGGGCGGCCCAAGGCCGCCTTGTCTCGGCTTGAATTTCATGGGCCCCGGTTCACTGAACAGTTACAGCGTCCGGCCCAACGGGCTTGACAATCGTGGCCGGCCGTAATAATCCTTCGGGTGCCGATTAAAACTCGATGCCCCCGACAGCCCGGGCCGGCCCCTCAGACGCTGACCGGTGGGCGGCGGGTTTGGCGGATCGGCGCTTGGGTGACCTGAACGAACAAGAGGTGGATATGTCATGTCTTTGAAAAAGGTAGTGCGAATCGGCGGCGCCTGCGCCTTTCTGGGCGACTCCTCGACGTCCGCCCCCCAGCTTCTGGCCGGCGGCGATCTGGATTACATGATTTTCGATTATCTGGCTGAAGTGACGATGATGATCCTGGCCCGGGTCAAGTCCCGCCGGCCGGACATGGGCTACGCTCGCGACTTCGTGGACATCGTCCGGGACCAAATCGGCGAATTCGCAGCCCGCGGGGTCAAAGTCATAACCAACGCAGGCGGCGTGAATCCCTCCGCCTGCCGTGACGTGATCCTGGAGATCGCCCGGGAGGCCGGGGTAACCCTGAACGTTGCGGTGGTGGAAGGCGACGATCTGACCGGGCGTCTGGACGAACTCAGAAATCGAGGCATCCGGGAGATGTACTCCGGCGAACCATGGCCCGAACATATGATGATCGCCAACGCCTACCTGGGGGCCCGTCCCATCGCCGAGGCCCTGGCCATGGGGGCGGACATGGTCCTGACCGGCCGAGTCGTGGACAGCGCCCTGACCCTGGGGCCGCTGGTCCATGAGTTCGGCTGGACGGACGAGGACTTCGACCAGTTGGCCCGGGGCAGCCTGGCCGGGCACATCATCGAATGCGGCGCCCAGGCCACGGGCGGCCTGTTCACCGATTGGGAGAGCGTTCCGGACTGGGCCCACATCGGGTATCCGGTCATCGAATGCCACCCCGACGGCACATTTGTCGTGACCAAGCCCCCTGAAACCGGAGGCCTGGTCACCCCGGCCACGGTGGGCGAACAACTCCTCTACGAAATCGGCGACCCCCAGGCCTACCTTCTGCCGGACGCGGCCTGCGACTTTTCCGAGGTTCGTATCGAGTCAGACGGTGAAAACCGCGTTCGAGTCACCGGTGCGAGGGGACGTCCGCCAACGGAGACCTACAAGGTCTGCGCCGGCTATCACGACGGTTTTCGTTGCGTGGCCGTGTTGCCGGTCATCGGCATCGATGCCGCCCGCAAGGCGGAACGGCAGGCCGGGGCCATCATCGAGCGGACCCGGGAGATGTTTCAGCAAAGGGGATTCGAGGACTACCGACGGGTGTGGATCGAACCCCTGGGGGCCGAGGCCAGTTACGGAGGCAACAGCCGGACGAGGCTGGCACGTGAAGTGGCATGCAAGATCGCCGTCGAGCACGACCGCAAGGAGGCGTTGCTGCTTTTCGCCCGGGAAGTCTATTCGCCGGTCACATCGATGTCACCCGGCAGTACGGGCTGGTTCACCGCGCGGCCCGAGGTCTCTCGGGTCGTCAAGCTCTTTTCCTTCCTGATTCCCAAGGAGGAGGTCGGGGTCCGGATCACGTTGAACGGCGAAACGCGGGAGGTCCGCACCAGGACCGGGGGCGGTTTCGATCCGGCCTCCATCGAACGGCCCCCTGTACCCCCCCCGCCCCGCCTGGAGGGCCGCACCGTGCAGGTTCCCCTGGTCAAGCTGGCCTGGGGACGCAGCGGCGACAAGGGCGACTCCTTCAACATCGGCCTGATTGCCCGGAAACCCGAGTTTCTGCCTTACATCCGCGCAGGGGTGTCCGAGGGGGCCGTCAAGGACTATATGGCCCACGTTTTCGAGGGTGCCGAAGACCCGCGGGTCGAACGGTTCGAACTGCCGGGGTTTCAGGCCCTCAATTTTCTGTTCCACGAGTCCCTGGGCGGAGGCGGCATGAGTTCCCTCCGGCTGGACATGCTGGCCAAGGGCATGTGCCAGCAACTCCTGGACTTCATGGTCCCCCTGCCGGCGGATTTCGCCGCCCGGCATGGGCTGGCGGAAGGCGAGAACTGATATGGCCATCAAGGCGGTCATTTTCGATCTGGGGGGCGTGGTCTTCGACTCGCCCATGGATGTCTTCGCCCGATTCGAGGCTCTTCTGGGCCTGCCGCACAACACCCTCAACCATCATATCGTCCGGATGGGCTCGGCAGGCGCCTGGGCCCGTCTGGAAAAAGGCTCACTGACCCTGCCCCAGTTCTTCGAAGCCTTCGACGCCGAACTGTCCGAGGCCGGCATTCCCATATCCGCAAGACAACTGATGGAGGAGATCGCCGAACACGGGGCCATCCGGCCGGTCATGATCGAAGCCATCCGACGGCTCCGGAGCAAGGGGTTCAAGGTGGCCGCCCTGACCAACAACTGGGCGGTGGACCAGGACGGGACCGGATCGATGGATGGGATCAAGAACGAGTTCGACGCTTTCGTGGAATCGAGCAAATCCGGCCTGCAGAAACCCGATCCCCGCATCTATGAACTGGCCTGCCGGTCTCTGGACATAGCGCCCGACGAGGCCGTATTCCTCGACGACATCGGCCGCAACCTCAAGACGGCCAGGCGGTTGGGCATGGCGACCATCAAAGTTTCCAGGGCCGAAGAGGCCTTGGCCGAACTGGAAGGCCTGATCGGCCAGAAACTGTTGGACTGAAACCTGGAATCAACGGGCCGGACCGATGTGAATAAACCCGGCCGGGGACTTTCTCCCGGTGTCGACTTCCGATACAATAGAACGAGAGCACAGCCGCGCGGAGAGCGGGTTTCCCGCTTCCCGCCGCGTGCCGAACCAACATTGCGCGAGAGGGGGTCATTATGCAGAGGACGTTTGTGTCGCTCATTCTGTGCGCCGCGCTGGTCCTGGGCGGGGCCGCGACGATCAAGGCCGAACCGGACGCGGCCATGGTCACCGATCTGACCGGCGGCAAGGCGGTCTATCGCTCCGGGGCCAAGGCCGGCGGAGAAGTCATGCTCATGGATTTTCTGGCCGTTGGCGATCGCATCGAACTCGACGAGAAGGCCCTTTTGACCTTGAACTATTTCACCTCGGGCAACCGGGAGCGTGTCTCCGGCCCGGGTCAACTGGAGGTCACGGCCAAGGGCAGCCAGGCCGGCCCCGGCATCAAGCTCCATAGCGCCCCGGCGGCCTTCCTGCCCCCCAAGGCCGACCTTTCGGACTATGACACCCGGCAAACGGCCACGGTGGCCATGCGGGAGGCGAGAGAAACCAAGATTGAGCTTTCAAAGCAGTCCGCATTGGACAAACGGGCCGATGATTACCGGCGGTGCGGTATCGAGAGCATCGGCCTGTTCCAGACCGGAACCCGGCTGACCAAGCCGGTGCTTCGATGGCGGCCGCTGGAGAAGGCCACACTCTATCAATTCACCTTGTTCGACGGCCAGGGCCAAAAGCTCCGGTCCGAAAACATGACATCCAAGACCCTGGCCCGCCCTCTGATGAACTTGAAGCGCGGTCAGCGCTACCGCTGGCAGCTCGTGGCCCTGGCCGGCGACCAGACGCTGGCCCGCTGCGAAAGCTGGTTCTGGACCCTGTCCAAGGACCAGTCCCTGGAGGTGGTCAAGGCGGAAAAAGAGATCAATGCCGGCGGGCGGGCCGCCTCGTCTGAGACGCGGATCGCTCTGGCCATGCTCTATCACACCCATGGCCTGTTCGATGAAGAGGCGGAGATGCTGGAGAAGGTCCTGGCCCAGCAGCCGGGAAACGAAAACATTTCCCGGTATCTGATAAAACTGCGCCCGGTTTCACACTGAGACGGCATCTCCTCCGGGCTGACCAAAGAAACGACGGCCGCCCCCGCCAGGGGCGGCCGTCGTTTTTAACCCGGATTTTGCGGTTGAGTTCGTGGCGAGGTGTCGAAATGCGTAGCGAAACGCGAAGTTGGACCGGTTTTTGGCCGCGGGCGTATTATACGATACGTCGACGGGAAACGAGCGTTGCAGCACGCATTTCAACGCCGCAGTAGAAGGCAACTGCAAAATCCGGGTTTAACCCGATCGCCGGCCTCGATCGTGTTATCGGTCAGCGGCCGACGTGTTGATGAAGCAAAGGCCGCTCCCGCCCCAGCTTCCGCCGCCGCCACCACCGCCGCCGCCGCCGCCACCGCCACCGCCGCCGCCAGGAACGGGGGCCGTGGCCGTGGTGAAGGTCCAGGTAACAGGCGCGGCCAAGGGCACGCCGAAGATGTTCTTCACCCCGGTGGTTAACGTGACCGTATAGGCGGTCCCGGCGGTCAGGCTGGCGGCCGGGGTGAAGGTGGCGGTCCGGGTGGCGGAGGTGTAGGCTACCGTACCCAGAACGGCTGCCCGGTCCGACCTTTCCAGATCGGCGATACTGACGACGTTCAGGGAATCGGCGGATGTGAGGGTAAAGGTGCCGGTATTGATCGAATTGGCGTCCATATCCTCGTTGAAAACCACACTGATGGTCGAGTCCGTGGCGACGCCGGTCGCCCCGGTCGACGGCGTGGTCGTGGACGCACCGGTCGGACCGCCTTGGCCCCTGTGGCTCGAATTCTTCCGAAACATGGGCCACGGCGAGTCGGCCAGCCCGTTACAGTCGGTCGGAACGGCGTAAATGATCCCGGTATTGCTCATTCCGATGTAGAGGTCGCCGTCCAGGTGGCTGATGGCCGGCGAGGAGTAGACCCGGTCGTTGGTGGTCACGGTCCACTTGAGCGTGGCATTCGAGTTGATGGCGTACAGGTTGCTGTCCCAGGACCCAAAATAGACGGTCCCGTCGAACCCCACGGCAGGCGATGAATAGATGCGATCACCCGTGGTGTAGCTCCCCTGCAAGGACCCGTCCGCCCCCTTGATCGCATAAAGCTTGCCATCCCATGATCCGACGAATACGGTCCCGTCCGGCCCGATGGCCGGCGAGGAATGGATCGCCCCGCCCGTGGTGTAAACCCATTTCTGGGTCCCGTCCGGATTGAGGGCATACAAGTTGCCGTCCCGGGTACCCACGTAGATCGTCCCGTCCGAATCGATGGCCGGTGAAGAGCCTACGCCGACCCCGGTGCTGAAAGACCACTTGACCGTGCCGGTCGAATTGAAGGCGTAGAACTTGTCCACGGTGGAACCGACATACACGGTCCCGTCACCGGCCACGGCCGGACTCGAGCTGATGACCACGGCTTCCCCCGGGATCGTGGGCGAGGCCCCGCCGCCTATGTCGTAGGACCAATTGAGCGTGCCGGTGGAATTCAGGGCGAAAAGCACGTTGTTACGGGATACGACATAAATCGTTCCGTCCAGGCCGATGGCCGGCGAGGACCAGACCTCGCTGCCCGTGTTGTAACTCCATGCCAGGGCGCCGGCCGAACTCAAGGCGTAAACCTTCTGGTCCAACGAGCCGAAATAGAGGTTTCCGCTACTGTCGATGGCCGGAGAGGAGTGTATCCCTCCGCCGGTCGTATAAGTCCAACTGACGGAAAACGGCTGGGTGTCGATGCCGCAGACCCGGGCCAGGGCATAGAGGGTGCCGTTGGTGCCGCCGATGTAGACCGTCCCGTCCAGCCCAATGGCCGGCGAACTGTGGAACCAGCCGAAATCCACCCCATAGGCCCATTTGGTCCCGCCGTCCGCCTTGTGCAGTATCTTGGTCACGAAGGCATCCGTGGTGTCGGCGCCGTTGAAGCTGGTGTCATACGCAGTGGTCGTTTTGTCCCAGGCCCCGCCATCGCCGCCGGGAAAGGTCTTTAAATCAGTGCTCCAGGTATAACCGGTGACGTAGATGTTGTTCGAGGCGTCCACACAGATGGCCTGGCCCCAATCCGCTGAACTGCCTCCCAGATAGCTGCCAAAGCCCAACCGATCGCCGGAAGGCTGAATTCGGGCTATGAAGGTATCCGTGGCCCCTCCGCCGGAGGCGCATTGAAACGCGGCATAAAGCGGCAGATCGGTTGACTCCGTCGTCCCCAGCAGATAGGCCGCTCCCGAGGCATCCACGGCGATGCCGCCGTGGTCTTCGTTCAGGGACCCGCCGAAATAGGTGGAATACTCCAGGGCCGTCCCGGCGGCGTTGAACTTGGTCACGAACAGGTCGGACGGCCCGCCAAGCGAGGCGTCATAGGCGTTCTTGGTCGGGAAGTCGCTGGACCAGGTCTGGCCGCCGACATAGGCCGCCCCGGCCGCGTCCACGGCGATACCCTTGGAGATGTCCTCGTTGGCGCCTCCCAGATAGGTCGAATAAGTCAAGGCGCCGCCCACGGAGTTGATCTTGGTAACAAAGGCGTCATACCGGGTCGGGCAGCCGTTGCAGGCACTCTGATAAGCGCTGGCCGTGGGGAAGTTGGTGGACAGGGTTCCGCCGGACACATAGGCGTTTCCGCCCGTATCCACGGCGATGCCGCCGTAACAGTAGTCGTTCTCGGAGCCGCCCAGGTAGGTCGAATATACCAGGGAGTTTCCGGCGGCATTGAACTTGGTGATGAAAACATCCTGCCCGCCTCCGGAAGTCCCCTGGAGCCCGCCTGCCACCGGGAAGTTGGTCGAAACCGTGTCACCGGCCACGTAGGCCGAGCCCGCTCCGTCCACGGCGATGCCCGTGGCGTAGTCGGTGTCGCTGCCTCCCAGGTAGGTCGAGTAGGTCAGGCCGTTGCCGACGATGTTGAGTTTCGAGACAAAGGCGTCCTGAGAGCCGCCCAGGGTCGCGTCGTACGGACCCACGGTCGGGAAGTCGTTCGAAGCGGTCCTTCCGGTCACATAGGCCGCCCCGGTGCCGTCCACGGCAATGCCCGAGGCGGCATCGGAATCCGACCCGCCCAGATAGGTGGAATAGACCAGAACGTCTCCATCCGGAGCCAGCTTGGTGATAAAGGCATCTCCCCCCCCGACCACGGTGGAGTACTCCGACAGGGTCGGGAAATCGGTCGATGTGGTCCGGCCGGCGATATAGGCGTTGCCGGCCGCGTCCACGGCAATGGCATAGCCGTAATCCCATCCGGTGCCGCCCAGATAGGTCGAGTAGTCCAGTTGATAATAAGTCACCAGGTAGACCACCGGATCGATGATCAGAGGATGGGTCCGGTCGTACGCGGCCACTTCGAAGCCGACGTGACCGGAGTCATCCAGGACATACCGGCATTCAACCCGCTGGCGGCGGCCGTTCATGTCCTGAAAGGCCACCGGGGCCTCATGCACGATCCGGCCGGCCTCGGTTTCCAAAATCAGATTGCCGGCTTCATCCGAATACAGGCCGTTCATCCCCTCGAATGCCAGCCGAATCCGGTTCGGGTCCGCGCCGGGTGAAACCATGATGTCGAATTCCAGTTTGTCCCCGTGGCCGTGATAGATAAAGTCGATGCCCGGATATACATCCTCATACCGAACCCTGGCATAGGTCGGCACGTCGGTCCGCCATTTGGCCGGGTCCTTGCCGATCAGGTAGTTGACACGGCCCGGCAACCGGTCCCGGCCGACGACCCGAGGAGAGGTCGACCCGCCCGGCATGCGCATGCGCAGAACCGCTTCCCGGGGCCCGGGGGCCCTGGATGGCGCATCGTGTTTCCCGGACCGGGACGCCAGGCGCAGGACCATTTCGTCGGAGGTCAGCAGAACGGCCATCCCGGGCCGCCTGGATACATACCGGACCCGGGCGTCGAACTGCCCCTGGTTGGCTTCGAAATAAAAGGGTAGCCGGCCATAAGCCCGGTCGGCTTCAGCCATTCGAGGGTCTTGATCGGATGTCGTCGTAAGGCCCTTGATTTCACTCATCCCCGCCGGCCCGTCGGCCTGGATGCCGGCCTGAATGCCCCGGACCGGCACGAGCATCATGGCGAGGACGGCCAGCCCGACCAATCCCAGGCAAGATCGTCTGTTTAATATTCCGGGCATATCTTCCCCCTTACACTGAATAGATTGATATCTATTATGTCACATTCAGTTGATATAAGTATTATTTGACCATAATTTTACATAAAAGTCAAAGAAAAACAGGTGCTCAGCGCAGAGTTCCAGTCAACAGCGGCGTGCCGTGGTTATCGGCAATAAGCTTGGGAAAATAGTCGACATGTAAAAAAAAACCATTTGTTTGCTTGGATGGCCAACCCCCGGGGCAATCCGCGAGGCATGCGCCCGCCCCGCGTGTTCGGCACGGCAGCAGAAGACTGCAATATCCGGGTTTCAGGGAGAAACGGTCGGGCGCATTTCCCGCGGATTTTCCGTCAGAAACGCGGCCGTCTTGCATGTTCGCGTCCCCGAACCTTGCCCGAACGATCGATCAGTTGCCTGCCGCGGTGACCGATGCGCTTGGTCGGTTGAGTCCGAGGTTCGGGGAGGGATGTAAGGACGGGATGAACGAAACACCGCTTCGGAACGGTCAGGCCGGGACCGTCCCGAAGCGGTTTATATACCAGGCGTCAAGATTCAGGCTGCCCGGAAGGCCGGGTGTTTGCGTCTGACCCGGCCTGATGCAAAGGGCGGCAGGCATGGTCGGGCATACAACTCGCGATCAATCGGTTCGGTATCATGACAAGTTCCCATGTCTGCCTTGCGCTTGAGTGGTTCTCGGTCCATCGCCCTCTGGCTCGGACGGAAAAGCGATCACTTGCAGGGCAAAACGCCTCGTTTCTTGGTCAGGTAGTCGCAGAACTCCTTGGAGCTGACGAACTCGACGAACTTCTGCACCGCGCCTTTGGGCTCCCCTTTGGTCACCAGCGAGAAGGCCTGGACGAATGGATAGCCGGCGGCGTCGGGCGCAAGACCGTTTATTTTGACGATACGCGAACCTTCCGGCCGGCCGTGGGCGGCGCCCAGGTTGACGAAAGAGATGCCGTTCTTGTAGCGCCGGGCCACGTCGGCGGCAAAGGTGGATTTGGCTGTGGTCACGTCGGGAGTGATTTCAACGCCCTGCATAACCATGTTGGAGAAGTTATGATACAGGGCCGAGTCCCCGGAAGGAGCGAAGACCAGAATCGGCAGGTCCTCACCGCCGACCTGTTTCCAGTTTCCAATGCTCTTGTGGAAAATGCCCTGGACCTGGTCCGGTTTCAGGTCGAGGACCTTGTTCTGGGGGTTGATTACGATGACCAGGGCATCACGAGCGAAGGGAAACTCCATGAAGCCTTGCGACTTGTAGAAGCTTTTCAGCCCTTCCGCCGATGCGGCCACGTCGCAGAGCCCGTTCTCCAGCCTGCCGATGGCCGTGGCCGATGTGGTCACGACCAGATCGACCTTGACTCCTGATTTTTCGGTGAACAGATCGAGCCCTTCCGGCCCAAGGGATTCATAAATCTGAGCCGACGAGGCCAGCCTGATCGTTTCGGCCGCCCTGGCGGGCGTTGCCGCGACCAGGTTTGCACCCAGCAGACTCACACACAGACCGATCACGAGCGCCAGAGGCCAGGACCTGATGGCGAATTTCGACAGTATACCCTTCATGCTATTCCTCCGTTGAAGTTGAAATTAGGCCACCCATCTTGACGGTAAGAATTAAAGAGCATCTCCCCCCGTCCCAATCAACATGGTTGCCACTGGATCGGCTCATCACCTCCTTGCGAATAGGTTGATTTGGGCTCGGTCCCCTCGAAACTGCCCCCGGCAATCCTGGAACAAAACCCATTCATATATTGCGTAGTTGCATTATAGCATGCCGGGGATAAAATGCACAGGCAAAAAATTCTTGATCCTGCCTTTTTACATGATACGGAGCGGCGGCGCCTTGATCGAGGCCTGTTCCGGAAAAATTGACACCTCAAAACGAGGCCCTTAACCTTTCAGGGACGCCAGGGCGATGTTCAGGGCGTAGAACCCCAGGGAGACGAATATGATGGAGGCGAATATCATGACCAGGGTTCTTCCACGCGAGAAGCCGCAGGTCCGGGCCAGGCCGATCCCGATCAGGACCCACTTGCCGATTTCAGCGAGCAGGGAGAAAAACGGGACCCAGGAAAACGGGAGGACCGCGCCGCTCCCCAGGACGTATACGGACATGACCCGGCTGAAATCCGCCTTGCCGCCGGGTATGGCCTTCATGGCCGCGAATCCCGCGACCGCGGTAATCAGGGGCATGAGCATCGCGTTGAGGAAAAGCAGGAGGGGCGGAAAGAAGTGCGGCGAGTCCATCTGGGTCAGGGCGCCCAACACGTGCAGAAGGCTCGAGGCCGTCAGAAATCCCAGCGGCGCTCCGGGCCGGGTTCCCGAGGCCAGACCGGAGAAGAAATCCCCCGGCCGTCTCAACAGGCCGCTGAGCGTTTCCAGGTAGTATCTGGGAAACTGGCTGATATTCAATGGGGCGAAGGCGTGGTTCATATTCGTGACCGTCATCCGTCGAACAGACCGCATTTGTACAAAATGCCCAGGAGGAGCATGATCAGGGTCAGGATGAAAAAGACCCGCCGCTCCGAGTCCTTGCTGAAGTAGGTCACGCCTTTCTCGTGGTGGACTGTCTTTTCTTTTTCCCGCTCGGTTTTATCTGTCTCGTTCATGCCCGGCCCCTTTTACGCTCGGTTTTAATTTGAAGGTCCGGCCTTTTCCCGGGCCGAAGCCCGGGAAAAGGCTTTCGAGGCGGCAGGCCCTAGAAACCGGGCATCCCGCCGAACCCTCTGACCACCCAGTAGAACTGGGTCATGATGACGATAACAATGTTGGCGACGATCCACAAGGGAAGACCCACTCGCACATAGTCCTTCGGCTCGAGGTATCCGCTGGCGTAGACGATGGCGTTGGGCGGAGTGCCGATGATCAGGACGTAGGCAAAGGAGGACGCGATGGCCGTGGCCATGGCCATGAAAGGCAGGAAGGCCGTACCGGGATGCACCAGGCCGGCCATGTTCAAGGTGATCGGCCCCACCGCAGCCGCCGCCGGCCCGTCGGCCATGAGGTTGGTGATGATGGCCGTCAGGCCGTTGGAAGTCAGCATGAGCGGGATGCCTGAATCCATGCCCAGGGGGGCCAGGAATTCGATGGCGCTCCGGGCCAGCCAGAAGGCCGCGCCGGTCCGGTCCAGGATGCGGCCGAAAATCATGGCCCCGGCATAAAGCCAGACTACGCCCCAGTCTACCTTTTCCTGGTAGTCCCGCCAGTTGACCACGCCGGCGAAGATGTAGGCCACGGCGCCGCCCACGGCGATCACGCCGATGCCCAGGCGGACCGGAATGATGCCGCTGGTGTAAAGCGACTTCTCCGTGAACCAGCCCGTGACCATGACCACGAAGATGATGATGGCCCAGATCTGCTGCCGGCTCCAGCCCCCCATCTTGCCGATCTCGGTCTTGAGGTGCTCCATGGCCGGGGCCAGGGACATGACCCGGGGTTTGAAGCGCCAGTTGATCAGGAACCAGGTCACGGGAATCATGATGATGACAAAGGGGAAGCAGTAGGTCATCCACTGGAAGTATCCGATGTCGACTCCGAACATGTCGGTCAGGTAGGTCATCATGATCACGTTGCGGGCCCCGCCGGAAGGCGCGCCCGGGCCGCCGATGTTGCAGGCCATGGCGATGGTGATCATGAGCATCTTGGCCAGTTC
>Ga0180009_10002104_pt1 | contig 23569 bp, 16 predicted proteins | sample OS_PC_MetaG_FD_123537 | JGI IMG/M metagenome (GOLD analysis project Ga0180009, IMG submission 123537) | Groundwater microbial communities from the Aspo Hard Rock Laboratory (HRL) deep subsurface site, Sweden - OS_PC_MetaG | ecosystem: Environmental > Aquatic > Deep subsurface > Groundwater...
CATTCTATACCAATCTATCTCAATGGCTGTATATAAGAGAGATAGAATATGGACATATCAATATTAATTTTAGTCGTCCTTGTTACCGGGGTCGGTTTTTTATTGGGTTATATTATACGAAAGCTTATTGCTACAAGATCTATTTCGTCCGCAGAAGCAAAAGCAGAGCATATAATCCAAGAAGCTAAATCAAAAGAAAAAGAAGTTTTACTTGACGCAAAAGACAAATCTTTGGCAATAATTGAGGATGCAAAAAAAGATGAAGAAGCGCGCAGAAGAGAGCTTTCTAACGCGCAGCAACGATTAGAGAAGAGACAGTCATTATTTGATCAAAAAATTCTTGATTTAGAGAATAAGCAAAATCAGCTGGCTGATAAGTCAAAACAAATCCAAAGTACAAAAGACGAAATAATGAAGATTAGAGAGCAGCAATTGGAAAAGCTTGAAAAAATCGCGGGATTGTCCCAGGAAGACGCAAAAAATGTTCTTCTTGAGAATGTTGAGATTAGATCTAAAGACGATCTTCTTAATCGGCTTCGCAAAATGGATGAAGTTGCTTCTCATGAATGGGACGAAAAAGCAAAACAGCTTTTGTCTCTTGCATTGGAAAGATGCGCGTCATCTCATGCTGTTGAGACAACAACAACTTCCTTGCAACTTCCTTCTGATGAAATGAAAGGAAGAATTATTGGAAAAGAAGGCAGAAATATTAAAACTTTAGAACAATTAACCGGTGTTGAAATAATTATTGATGAAACGCCAGAGACATTGCTTATATCTGGATTCAGCCCAATCCGCAGGCATCTGGCAAAGAAAGCATTAGAACGCCTTATGGTTGATGGAAGAATTCATCCAGGACGAATTGAAGGAACTGTTGAAGAGGCGAAAAAGGAAATTGCTTTGGAAATGAAAAAAGCCGGAGAAGAAGCGGCTTATGATGCTGGGGTCGCGGGCTTGCACCCAAAGCTTGTGCAGATTCTCGGACGGCTTAAATACAGAACAAGCTATGGCCAGAATGTACTGTCTCATTCTGTTGAAATAGCGCATTTATCAGTTTTACTTTCTGAAGAGCTTGGAGCTAATGTGGAATTAGCGCGCAAAGGAGGATTGCTTCATGACATTGGAAAAGCAGTTGACCATGAAATTGAAGGCGGACATCCTAAGATTGGATATGATATCTGCAAGAAGTTTGGATTATCAGAAGAAGTCGCTAGAATTTGCGCAACTCACCACGAAGACCATCCAGACCAATTAGAGTCTATTATTGTAAAAGTTGCTGACGCTGTTTCAGGCGCGCGGCCTGGAGCCAGAAAAGATACATATGAGCAATATCTGCAGCGCTTAGGCGAACTGGAAGACATTGCAAAAAGTTTTGATGGCATTGATAAAGCATACGCGATTCAAGCAGGAAGAGAAATTCGCGTGTTTGTTAAGCCAGATCAGATTGATGATTTTGGAGCTCACGAACTAGCGCGCAATATCGCGGATAAAATTGAAGCAGAGCTTAAATATCCAGGAGAAATCAAGGTAAATGTAATTCGCGATTCAAGAGTGATTGAATACGCGCGGTAAATATGTTATCGTCAAATAACCTTTAATTATTAAATATTATTTTTATGGAAGATGAAAAAGGAATGTTTTCAAAAATGTCCCCTAAAACAGGATTTTTCGCGGGACTAGGAAGCGCTTTTATTGTTTTCTTTGTGATTGGTTTTTTTGTGTTGTTAGCCATGGTTGTTCAAGGTGATAAAGATGCTGAAATTGCGGATAATGACAAAAACAATCCAGAAGTCGCGGGAGAAGAAGCTCAAGTTCCATCAGCGCAAGATTTAAATTTTAACCCTGCTCCTCTTAGTGAGAATGACTGGGTGCGCGGCAAGAGCGGCGCGCAAATAACTTTAATTGAGTATTCTGATATTGAATGTCCGTTTTGCTCAAAATTTCATGAAACAACAAAACAAGTTTTGGAAGAATATCCAGATGATGTAAAATTAGTGTACAGGCATCTTCCTTTGCCTTCTTTGCATCCAAACGCGCCAAAAGACGCTGAAGCAACAGAGTGCGCCGGAGAGCTTGGTGGAAATGATATGTTTTGGAGATACCTTGATACATTATATAATTCTGATTTGAGCAGTGTTGAACAATTAACTGAAATTGCGGTAGGAATGGGTCTTGATCGCAGCGCGTTTGATTCATGTTTGAGGAGCGGAAAGCACGCGGAAAAAGTACGCAGCAACTCAGATGACGGAGCCCAAGCCGCTGACACAGCATCATATATGGATAATGACCCAAGCAATGACGGCAGATGGGGCACTCCATTTTCAGTGATTATTTCAGGCGATCAGAAGATTCCTGTTCCAGGCGCGTATCCGATTGATTATCTTAGGCAGATTATTGATTCTTTGCTTGTGAATTAATTCGTTATATCAAAAGACGCTCTGCATTTTGCAGGGCGTTTTTTTGTTCGCGCCAAAATATAAAAAAACCGCCAGATACACAAAGGCATGGTGGCGGTTGATTGTTCAGTATTTGCGCTGATTACCCTTTCTTGGCTTGGGCAATGATACTTCCGATAGCTGGGCTTAGTATGCCATCCAATGCTATCAGCTTGTTGAACCTCTCCTTGTACAGGAATGCAAAGAGGCTACGTTGAGCCTGATTTAGCATTGTTCCGTCATTGATTTTTTCTGCTGAGATGCCCAGCACTTCAGAAGCTAAACTGATTACGTTCTGGCGAGCACTGGCCATCTTGACCTCCTCTTGAGTTCTTGGGTGGTTGTTGTGAAACAGTTATTCAATTGTTCTAGAGCGAATAAATTACTCAATATTGTACATCAAGTAAAATCAAAAAGCAACATTAAAATCGGCATAAAGCCGATTTTTTGATATACTAAAATTATATAAATTATTTAAAACTATACCAACCCAATACATCACACTTATCCTCCCTCCTACGCTCTGAGTACAGAGCTACGGCGGGTAAACTCTATCAAATATTAGCACTGGGGCGGCTAGAGGGAATTGAACCCTCGTATTCGGTACCACAAACCGATGTTCTACCATTGAACTATAGCCGCCATAATATGGCTTGCCAGCCATAGCTCTGTACTCAGAGCGACGGCTGGTGCCCCCAGCAGGGATCGAACCTACATTTAGGGATTAGAAATCCCTTGTTCTATCCATTGAACTATAGGGGCAGGATATAATAGAATTTACACAAAAAATGCTTGTTTGTCAATGTTTTATAGATTTTTTATTAGTGACATGCGCATAAACCTGCGTTGTTGTTATTGATTCATGCCCAAGCATTGCTTGAACAGTTCTTATGTCAGCGCCGCTTGAGAGTTGGTCAGTGGCAAAAGAGTGGCGCAATGTGTGCGGAGTAATATCTTTTGTGATGCCAGCGCTTCTTGCGTATTTGTCAACAATTCTTTGAACAGAGCGCGGGGAGATATTTTGTTCTTTTTGTTCTCTGCGAGCTTGCCCGGCGCATGCCGGGTCATGCGCGACAAACAAGGCATCTGATGCATCTGTGCGTTTGTTTAAATAATTTTTTATTGCCTCTCTTGCGCAATCAGACAAAAATACTGCGCGAAGCTTGCTTCCTTTTCCGCGAATTGTAAATTTATCTTTTTTGAGATTTATTTGATCGCGCGTTAATTTTGTCAGTTCACTAACGCGCGCGCCAGTTGAAAATAGAGTTTCTAAAATTGCTTTATTTCGCAAGCGAATGATTTCATCAGCATCAGATTTCAATGGCGCGGCCAATAAACGTTCTAGATCATGGTTATCTAAAAAGCTTACTTCAACTTGCTGCTGATGCGCAAGTTCAATTTTTTCTGAGGCCAATGATTTGATATTTTGTTTGGCTAAGAATTTCAGTAAGCTTCGCAAAGCAATTAAATGGTAATTTTGTGTTTTTGCGCATAGCTGTTGTCCAGTTTTTGGATCAGAATATCTATTTAACCAAAGATTATACTTTCGCGCTATGTCTGTTGTTATTTTTTCAGGCGCGGGATTTTTTGCCCATTTACAAAATCTACGCAAATAAAAATCATAATTTCGCAAAGTAGCGTCTGATCTTCCTTTTTCTGTTTCAAGGTATTCCAAAAAGTCGGTTATAAGATTAAGTAGGTGTTTCATATATATATATTGTAAGACACAAAGCTTATCTTGACAAATATTTATTAATCGAGTATTATAGCCATACTAATTACGATATCTTGGTTTTGCCTTGATCGCGCTTAACTCGGATATCGCTTATCATTATTATCAAAACAATATATGTTAGATAAAAAGAAGAAAGATCGAATTATAGAAAAATACAAAACCCATAAAAACGATACAGGTTCTCCTGAAGTTCAAATTGCAATTTTAACAGCAGAGATTAAGGAGCTTACAGAGCATCTTAAGGAGCATAAAAAAGATTATTCATCCAGGCGCGGCTTGATTAAAAAAGTAGCACAGCGAAGAAAGCTATTGCAATATCTTCAAAGGGAGAATGAGAAAAGCTATGAAGATATAACAAAAAAGCTGAAAATTAGAAAAAGGGCCCAGGAAACAATGCAAGAAAAAGAAGAAGTGAAAATTGTTGTAAAAAACGAAGAAGAGGAAGTGGAATAAAAGCAATATAATTTAAGCTTAAAAAGCTTTGTAGTAAAATACAGAGCTTTTTGGTATAATAGACCTATGAACCGCAGTATTTTAATTGCAATATTATTTATATCATTGGTTTTGTGTCTGCCTGAATTATCAGCGGCGCAAGAAAAGCCAGAGCCGCCGACATCTTTATCAGCAGGCGCTGTATTTGGATCTAAATCAATTAAGCTGACATGGAATCCTTCCGCAACAGATGATGTTGCTTTTTATAAAATTTATCGTTCAACTTTAGAATCCAGCGTTGGCTCAAGGATAAACATTATATCATCTGAATCTGTTGAATATATAGATACTGATATTTTATATGACAGAGAATATTATTACACAATAACATCAGAAGTTTCTGATATTGAATCAGATTATTCAAATACTGCGTCAGCAAAAGCAGGATTGCCCATACCTATAAACGCGGCTGCTAATGACATTGACGCAAAAGTCGCGATAAGGGTTTCATGGTCTTCTTCTGCGCCAGGCTTATTGCTTTGGTATGATGTATATCGTTCAACTTCTCTTTTGAGCGTGGGCAGTAAAATAAAAACAAAAATGAGCGGAACAGAATATGAAGATGCTGGTTTAACGCACAATACAACATATTATTATAGGATTAGAAGCGTTGATGCAGACGGAATTAGATCAGATTATAGCGAACCTGCATCTGCGAAGGCAATTGCTGAATTTGATACTTTTGAACCAAGGAACGTAAAAACAAGCATTCTTTCGAATAACGGAGTTAAGGTATCCTGGTCAGCGCCAGAACATGTTGAGATAAGCTCATATCTTGTTTATCGTTCAACAAGTGAAACAGATTTAGGATCTTTAAGGGCTGAAGTCAGCAATCGCAGTTTTTCAGAATATGCCTTGCCTGACGGATTTGAATATTATTATAGCGTAAAAACAGTATTAGAAGATGGAAAAATTTCGTCTGCTTCTGAATCCATGCAAGCAAAGTCAAAAAGTTCATCAGAAGATTCGTTAGTTCCTCCTGTAATTGATTTTTCAGCTCAAGCAACAGGAAAGAGCGGAGAAATAAAACTTAAATGGACAATACCTTCTTCATCCAATTTTTCTTTCGCGCGCATATATCGCGGAACAAAAAGCGAGGCAGGAAATTCTTTGGTTGCGGATAAAATAAAAGGAACATCATTTATTGATAAAAAATTAGATGATGGATTTACATATTATTATACTATTCGCACTGTCAGCAAGAACGGAACAGAAGGAGCGCGAAGCGATGAAGTTTATGCGGCATCTTTTATAAAATCAAAAGCAGATAAAACTCCGCCGCCAGTTTTAAATTTAAGGATACAAGATGTTGGAGATGGAAAGACATTAAAGCTTACTTGGAATAATCCTGCTTCTTATGAATATACATATATAAAAATTTATCGCTCTGAATCAAAAGATAATCCAGGAGTTCCAATTAAAAATCGTTTGCGCGTATCAAGCTTTGCTGATTCAGAAGGGATTACAGCTTCTCAAAGATATTATTATATGGTTAAGACAGTGGATTCTAATGGAGTTGAATCAGAAGATAATATTTTTGTCCGAGGCATTGCAACAACAGCCCTTGAAGGAGAGATGGGAGAAAATGATGCTGATTCAGATGGTTTGCCTGATATGTGGGAGCGGCAATATGGATATAATGCGCATCTTAAAGATTTAATTGATGAGGATGAAGATAATGATGGACTTAGCGTGTATGATGAATACAAAAATGGGACCAATCCTTGGAATCCTGATTCTGATAATGATGGGTACACAGACGGCACAGAAGTTCTTAATAGATATAATCCTTTAGGCCCAGGCCCAGAGGCTCAAGTAAAGGAAATTATTAAAAAAGTGCAACAAGGAGAATTCGCGTATAATAAGCAGAGATTATCAAGTTTAGGAGAGGAGGCAATGCTGGCGCGTGAATTAAAAACACTTTTAGAATATGAGTTTGGCGTTGGCAGAATTCCAAATCCAAAACATCATTGGCCAAAATTGGTTAATGCGTATGTGTATGGAGGATATACTTCTCAAGAAATCGCTCATACTTTGCGATATGGCCCAGGACTTGTGCATCCAGCGGTTTCAGCTGATGCATGGCGCGCGTCAGATGAATATAAGAGAAAGCAATAAATTAAGATTGACAAATTAAAATATTTTATATATAGTATGTAAAAATATGGCTCAATATAAAGCGCAAAGAGTAGGCGTGTTTGTTGATGTGCAGAACATGTATTACTCCGCGAAAAATTTGTACGACGCAAAAGTTAATTTTTCCAGACTTCTTGAAGACGCAGTAGGAAATAGGCAGCTGGTCCGCGCGATTTCTTATGTTGTAAAAGGACCGCAGTCAGAAGAAGATAATTTTTTTACTGCTTTAGAGAAGATTGGGTTTGAGGTTAAGACTCGCGATTTACAGGTATTCCTTGGAGGAACAAAGAAAGGCGACTGGGATGTTGGAATCTGCATGGATGCCATCCGCATGGCGCAGAAGCTGGATGTTGTTGTTCTTGTTTCAGGTGATGGAGATTTTGAGTCATTAGTGAATTATTTAAAATACAGCCAAGGATGCGTTGTGGAAGTTATGGCATTTGGACGAACTGCTTCTTCTAAATTAAAGGAAGTGGCGGATAAGTTTATTGATTTAAGCGAATTTAAAAAATATTTAATTAAAAAATAACTGTTTATGCACGAAAGAAAATATGAAGTAGAGGTCAATGGCAAAACCATGATTTTTACGACAGGAAGATTAGCGCAGCAGGCAAATGCGTCTGTTTTGGCTAGATTAGGCGGAACTGAGGTTTTAGCAACTATTGTTATGCCAGAAGAAATCCGTGAAGATATTGGATATTTTCCTTTAATGGTGGATTATGAAGAAAAGCTTTATGCTGCCGGAAAAATTAAAGGATCTAGGTTTATAAAGCATGAAGGAAGGCCGACTGACGAAGCGATTTTGTCAGCGCGATTAGTTGATAGAGCGATTCGTCCACTTTTTCCAAAATGGATAAAAAATGATGTGCAGGTTATTTTAACTGTGCTTTCTTTTGATAAGGAAAATGATCCTGATATTGTTGGATTAAACGCGGCTGTCGCGGCGCTTATGATTTCTGATATTCCTTGGGAAGGTCCAATCGCTGGTTTGCGCGTGTCTGGTAATGATGGAAAATGGGTTGTAAATCCAGATTATAAAACACGCAAAGAATCTGATCTTAACATAGTTGTTGCCGGAACTGATGAAAAAATTCTTATGATTGAGGCAGACGCCCCAGAAGCAAGCGAAGAGACGGCATATGAGGGTGTTGAATATGCGCAAAAGCAGTTTTCTTCTCTTATAAAAACATTTGAGAAAATGCAAAAGGAAATTGGAAAGGAAAAGATACAAGAGCCCTCCTTCGCTGAAGCCGAAGAAGAAGATTCGTCTTCTGTTAATTATGAAAAGGAAACTGAAAAATTTATAAGTGAGAACATTGAGAAAGCTTTGTTTGTTGATAAAAAAGAAACCAAAATTTCACGTAAAAAAGCTGTAAAAGGATTACTGGAAGATTTGGAAGATCATCTCAAAGAATTGCAAGTTGGCAAAGAAAAAAGAAAAAAAGCTTCGTCTCATGGATATGGCCTTGTTGAGGCATTTGTCACAAACGCGATTATTAAAGATGAAAAACGCGTTGATGGCAGAAAATTAGATGAAATTCGAGAATTAACATTTGATACTGGACTTCTTGCCAGAACACATGGAAGCGCGCTTTTCTCAAGAGGTGAAACGCAAGTTCTCTCTGTCGTCACTTTGGATTCTCCGGGTTCAGAGCAAACTCTTGATACTTTGGAAGAAGACGATACAAAAAAGAGATATATGCATCATTATAATTTTCCTCCATTTTCTGTTGGAGAGGCAGGTCCTTTGCGCGGTCCGGGTCGCCGTGATATTGGCCATGGCGCTCTGGCTGAAAAAGCTCTTGCGTGTATGATTCCTAGCAAAGAAGAATTTCCGTACACAATTCGCGTTGTATCAGAAGTGCTTGGCTCAAATGGCTCATCTTCAATGGGATCTGTTTGCGGATCAACAATGGCTTTACTTGACGCGGGAGTTGCTATAAAAGCAAATGTTGCCGGGATTGCGATGGGATTAGCGTCTGATGAAAGCGGAAAATATAAAATTTTAACAGATATTCAGGATTTAGAAGATGGAGAAGGCGGAATGGATTTCAAGGTGGCTGGAACCAGAGAAGGAATTACCGCGATTCAGATGGATACAAAGACCAAAGGCATAACAAATCAGATTATAAAAGAAACATTAGCGCAGGCAAAAGACGCGCGCATTCAATTGCTTGACCAGATGGAAAAAGTAATCCGCAAGCCGAAGGAATTATCAGAATATGCTCCTCGCATTACAAGCATGAAGATTGACCCGGAAAAAATTAGAATTGTTATTGGATCAGGCGGAAAAACAATCAATGAGATTATAGAAAAATGCGGTGTTGAAATTGATATTGATGATGATGGATTGGTTATGATTACAGCCGAAAAAGCTGAACGCGCGAAACAGGCGCAAGAGTGGGTTGAGAATTTAACTCATGATGTTGAAGCAGGAGAGAAATACAAAGGCAAAGTAGTTCGAATAATGGACTTTGGCGCGTTCGTGGAAATTTTGCCGGGCAAGGATGGCATGGTTCATATTTCAAAGCTTGCGAATCAGCGCGTAGAAAAAGTTGAAGATGTATGCAAAGTAGGCGATGAATTAGAAGTTGAGGTTGTTGAAATAGATGATCAAGGCAGGATAAACTTAAAAGTGCAGGGCGTTGAAGGAGGGTCAAATGATATGCGCAATGGCCCAAGGCGCGGAGCGGAAAGAGACAGGCCTCGCAGGCAGTCTCGTAGATAATCTAACTGCAAGATTAAAAAGCCCGCCGACTCGGCGGGCTTTTGATATTCAGAGCATGTTCGTGTTAGAATAAGATTATGAAGATAGATAAACAAAAGGAATTTAATAAAATGTTCACAGGACTTGGGGTGGCGCGGAGCGTGACTATAAGCAAGCCAAGGCATACTAGATATATTGGTTTTTTTATTGCGGCGGCATGCTTGGTTGTTGTTATAATTTTGGGTTTCTGGCATGTGTCTAGATCAAATTTAGCGCTTGCGAAAAATCTTTCATCAGATACGCGATTTTATTTGTATTTAAAAATACCTAATACTGAAAGCGTGCATTCTAAACTGCGATTTTGGGATTCAAGCTTTCAGGATATGCAGCTTAATAGGTTGTACACAAATTTTGTTCAGGCAAACTTAGGTGAATTTTTTACTGAAACAGGCGGTAATTCATTTTTTAGCGGTGTGATTGAGATAGCAAAGCTTGATACAGGAGAAGTAGTTTTAACGTCAGAATTGAAAAATAAGAAAGAGTGGCTGTCTTTGATGTTTATTGATGATGAATACGCTGGACAGATTGTTGAGCTGGAGATTTCCGCGAACAATTGGCTGCAGTCAATCTCAAGTCAAGAAAATTGGTTTTGGTATATTGATAAAGGAAGATTGTATTTTGTAAGCAGCAAATCAGCTCGTGAAAAAATTAGTTTTAATCTTGCAATATCTATTTCTGATATGATTAGTTCTTCAAGAAAAGACATTGGAATATTTTACGCGAATGATATATCAGGCATATTTGATTCTGAAAATCCATATATAAATATTTTGGCCGGATCTGTCGTAAAGCCGTTTATTTTATACGCGTGCAAGACTGATAATCAAGTTATATTCAGAACAAATGATTTGCCTAAAATCAGTGAAAACTTGACAGAAAATTCCATAAAAAAACTATACCAAGCATCTGATTTTGGCGTAAAAGCGCATATTGGGGATATTAAATCTTTTAATATTGTTTTTGAAGAGAATGTTTTGCGCATATTAAGCCAAATTGAAGGATTTTTAAAAGAAACACATAGTATTGATATTGAAAAACTTGACAGAAAATCTGCTTTTTCAAATCTCGCAATTTTTATTTCACCTAAAAATAACCAAAAAATAGAAGAAAATCATTGGGCAATTGTGTCTGAATCTCTAGAGCTTGATATTTTAGAACAGTTTGGCATGTCAAGTTTTGCAAAACAGCATCCAATAAGAGTTCAGAACGTGCTAAGAGATGGATCTGTTATGATAGAGATGCGCGCAGAGGAAGAAGGGTTATTATGGGAAGATTTTCCTATTGTTTTTAACAATCAAGATATTGTTTTTAGAACATTACAAGCTCAAGGAGAGGGAAATGGGTATTTTGCAGGGTTTGTTCCTGGCTTAGGCAGTGTTTTAACAAATTCTGAAGCAGTTTTAAATAAAATATTAGAAATTTATTCTAATATTTCAAAAATTAGCGCAAACAATGAGTGTAAATTAGATTTTTCAAGCAGGATAAGCTCTCATTTTGATGCTTCTTTTTTATCAGATGACCTTTTAATGGAATCAATTATAGATTATTTGAATATATTATCTCTAGAAAGCGGTGATTTATATGGATGCGTAGTTTTTAATGAAGACTAGGTTGACTTTTGTGTTTAGGTGTGCTACAATGTATATGTTCTCTACTTTCTAGTACTTTTACATTGAAGACCGGCCTTCAATAAAAAACAAAAATAAAAACAAACGGTGTCTGGAAGGGAAACAAAAACAAAAAAAAGATCGGTGAACACATATTCAGATGTGTTTTCACCACAAGAAGGCAGAGAATAGGCATTAAAGTCGGACCAATGCCACAAATAAGGGTTGCTTGATATCACATTGTTGGAACTTCGCTTTAAACGAGCGTAGGCCAACTGCGTTAAGCAGTCATAGGGGGCGTATCGTAGCCATTATAATTTTTTTATATCGTGGCGCTTGATGCGCCCTTCTTTTTTTTACAGAAATGTTGTGCTACAATTTATTTATATGAAAAAATCTTACTATTTTTTTATTGCTTTAACAGGTTTAGTAGTTGATCAGTTGATAAAAAATTTTGTTATCAGCGTGCCGCAGTTTAATGAGCAGGTTTTTATTAATAAGAATTTCGCGTGGAATTTGCCAGTTGAGAATCACGCAATCGTGGTTATAATGATTTTTGTGATTATTGGCTTGATTTTTTTAATGACCCAGAAGAGTCTGCCGATAATATGGATTATTGTCGCTGGGGCTTTATCTAATTTAATTGACCGCGTACTATTTGGAGGCGTTATTGATTATATACATACTCCTTTGGGAGGGATTATAAATTTAGCTGATATAATGATATCATTAGGCGTTGTATTGATTATTCTAGACAGCAGAAAAATAAAAATATAATTTATGCTTACCACGGTTACTTCTTGCGCTGTAATAGGATTAGATGGCGAGCCGATTACTATTGAAGTGGATGTATCGCGAGGATACCCAGGATTTATTGTAGTTGGATTGCCAGATAAAACAGTTGATGAATCAAAACATAGAATTCCGACATCAATCCGCAATAGCGGATTTTACTATCCATTTTCAAAAAAGGTTGTAGTAAATTTAGCTCCAGCTGATCTTAGAAAAGAAGGCGCTTCATATGACCTTCCAGTTGCAGTGGGAGTTTTGGCTTCAACTGAACAGATATTTTCTGATCTATCTCATTCAATATTTATAGGAGAGCTTGCATTGGATGGAAAATTGAGACCAACGCGCGGTATTCTTCCAATTACTCTTTGGGCGCGAGATAATGGATATTCTAATATTTATATTCCAGAGTCAAATATAAAAGAAGCATCAGTTGTTGATGGCATTAATATTATTCCTATTAAAACTTTAACTGAACTTGTGGCGCATTTTAATGGACAGAAAATTATTCCTCCATGCGCAAAAAATTTTGGTACAGATTTATTAGAACGTTTTTCAGAAGTTGATATGTGTGAAGTAAGCGGACAAGAGCACGCGAAGCGCGCTTTAGAAATAGCTGCGGCAGGAAATCATAATATTGCAATGAGCGGTCCGCCTGGAAGCGGAAAGACAATGCTTTCAAATGCAATTTGTTCTATTTTGCCTGAGATGACTTTTGAAGAACAATTAGAAGTGACAAAAATTTATAGTATTGCCGGAGTTTTACCTCAAGACTTATCGCTTATATCAGAGCGTCCGTTTAGATCTCCTCACCATACTGCAAGTGGCGTGGCAATCGTCGGAGGAGGAGCATACCCTCGTCCTGGAGAAATAAGCTTGGCTCATAGGGGTGTTTTGTTTTTAGATGAATTTCCTGAATTTTCTCGAAGTGTTTTAGAAAACCTTCGTCAACCGCTTGAGGACGGAAAAATTACAGTATCACGCGCTCAAGGAAGCTTTACTTTTCCAGCTAGATTTATTCTTGTTGCGTCTTTTAATCCTTGTCCTTGCGGTTTTTTGGGGGATAGCGAGAGAGAATGCGTTTGCACGCAATCGCAGATTATAAAATATAGGAATAAAATTTCAGGTCCTATTTTGGACAGGATTGATTTGCATGTTGATGTTCCGCGTGTTTCATTTGAAAAACTGGAATCAACTGGAGCAGAGAAGTCTGAATCAATAAGAGAAAGAATAAATAGCGCGCGAAAAAAACAGCAGCAGCGTTTATTAAAGCATGGAATATTTAATAATAGCGAAATGTCAGCTAAATTAGTTCGCGAGATATGCGAACTAGATGATCAGTCCCGCGCTTTGATTAGGCAGGCAGTTGATACATTGCATTTGTCCGCGCGTTCGTTCCATAGAGTGTTAAAAGTCGCGCGCACTATCGCGGATTTATCTGAAAGCGAAAATATTACCCAAGCGCACATCGCAGAGGCTTTGCAATATCGTCCAAAAGAGAAATAGGTTATTTGCGTGAGATTTGCGTGTTTTGGATTGTGATTCAAAAAAATGGTATTATAGTTTTATATGGGGGGACAAAAAATAATCATAATAATCGGATTTTTTGCTGTGATTTTGTGCGGCGCAAATGTTGCGCAAGCAGATGACATTACAGTGCTTGAATTTGAGGGAAATATTTTTCCAGCTGATTATGTATTAACACAAGACAGAAGCCCGTATCTTCTTGATGGAACATTTTATATTTCTTCTGGCGGTGGTCTTACTATTGATTCCGGTGTTGTTTTAAAAATGGACTCAGGATCTCGGATTGTGATTGATGGAGTTTTGTATATTAGAGGAACAAGTGAGAATTCTGTTATAATTACTTCTGATAAGGATGATGAATATGGCGGTGATACTAATGGAGATGGAAGTGCTTCATCTCCTGCTCCTGGGAATTGGTCTGGGCTTCAAGTAAATACTGGTGGAGTGGTTTATATTGATAACGCTATTATTAGATATGGCGGAGATAAAGGGGCTTCTGGCGCTATGATTGAATTATACACAGGATCAGGTGTGCAAATTTTTGATTCTGTGATTGAGTATTCTATGAATGGAATAAAAATGATAGGATCTTTGGTAAGCCAGTCTTCATTATATATTATTAAGTCTATTATTAGAAATAATACTATTTGCGGCATTGAGATTTCAGGCAAATCCTCTATTATATTTGGAGATAACACTCTTAATGATAATGCCTGCGGAATGCGCGTATATAACACTTCTGATGCTGATTATTTTTTAATTGGTGAAAATTCTTTTTTTGATAATGATGAGTTTGCGTTTGAATTTCTTGGGAATGATACTTTGAGTATTATTTATAATTGGTGGGGCTCTGCTTCAGGTCCGACGCACCCTGATAATCCCGCGGGTGATGGTGATTTTTTGATTGGAAATGTTGTTTTTTCTCCTTGGATTATGAGTGGCACTGTAAACAGCATAAATAGCGCGCCTGTTTTGTCTTTTGCGAGTGATACAGGATATGAGAGTGATGGTGTTGAGCCGAATATTAGTTTTGTGAATCAAGATATACCTGTTTTCAAAGTCGCGTTTTCTGATGTAGATTTTGATGTTGCGCAATATGTTCGTTTGGTTGTTGGGGACGATTCATATGCTATGGCAACTAGCGTGAGTTCTACTTTTTCTTTTTCTCCAAGTGATGATGTGTTTGGCAAGGGCGAGTATACTTATCATTTTGAAGCGTCTGACGGCGAGATCGCTGTTCGCCTGCCAGAGAGCGGGGAATTGTCTTTTGATGTGCGGTTTGTGCCTGTGATTTTAGTTCCTGGGATTATGGGGACGGAGTTATGGAAGGGGGATGATTTGATATGGCCTGATATTGTACAGATGATATCAAATCCAGGAGATGGTTTTATGGAAGTTTTAGCAATGGACACAGATGGTGTTGCCATCGATAGCCAGATAATAATGGGTGATATTGTTAGAAAGCCTGTTATAGGAAAAGATATTTTTGAAGGACTTATATCAGAATTCACAAATATTGGTTATCAAGAAAATACTAACTTATTTGTTTTTCCTTATGATTGGCGTATTGGTCTAGACACCAGCGCTCAAAGTTTGAAGCAAAAGATAGATAACATATTAAGCCAGACAGGGAGTGAAAAGGTGGGCATTGTAGCGCATAGTATGGGCGGTCTTATCAGTAAGCAATATATACTTGATAATGGCTCTGATTCAGTAGATAAAATGATTTTTATAGGAACTCCTCATTTAGGCGCCCCAAAATCAACAAAGACTTTGTTGATTGGTGATAATTTAGGAGTTGAGCTTTTCTTTTCTTTTTTGAGCTCTAGTCTTGTAAAAGAAATAAGCCAGAATATGCTTTCCATATATCAACTTTTGCCAAGTCAGGAATACTATACCCAGATTGGCGGGCATTATAAGGATTCTACCCAAGATGCCTTGTTTGGTTATAATCAAACAAAAAGCATGCTTATTGAACAAGGTTTAAATCCGACACTCTTGCAATATGCAGAGGATTTTCATACTTCTGCGCTTGATAATTTTGATGTTGCAGGCATTAACACATACAACATTAATGGATGCGATAAGCCAACAATGAGCAAGATTATTAGGCGGAATAAATTTTTGTCGAATATTTTTCTTTTGGATGAGTATATTGTAGAAATGGAGGCAGGCGATGGAACAGTTCCACTAGAAAGTTCAGACGCGCTTACTCTTGCAAGCGGAAGATCATTTTATTTTAAGGGTGTTGATCACTCAGTCATGCCAAGCGCAAGCGGTATTAAGGATATGGTTACACAGTTAATTAGCGGAACCTTTATAGCAGATAACCTGCCAAGCAATGTAACACAAGATAAAACCCAATGTACCATTCGAGGCAAGCTACTTTCAATACACAGTCCTGTTAATTTGCATATTTATGATTCAGAAGGCAATCATGTGGGCAGGGGAGAGAACGGAGATATTGAATATAATATATCTGGCGTTGCTTATGAGGAAATTGGGGAAAATAAATTTGTGTTTTTGCCGGAATCAGGCGAAGAAGAATACCGTATTGAATTGGACGGAACAGATGAAGGAACTTTCAGCTTAAGAGTATCAAAAGTTGAGAATAATGAAGTCATAGAAACTGCGTATTACAGCGATATTCCTGTAAATTCATCTAGTGAGGCAGTAATTACTTTATCTGAAAATGTGTCATCAACTGTTTTGCAAGTTGATGAATCTGGGTCTGGCAGTTTTCAGACGGTTTCTGTCTCGTCTGTTTTAAGTAGTCAAGAATCTGAGGACATGACAAAGCCAATAACCACAATCAGCACAACAGGAGGCACATCATCTGCTGTGTTTACATTGTCCGCGATTGATGATAATTCAGGGATTTTAAAGACAGAATATAGCTTGGATAATGGCGATACATGGAATAATTACGCGAATTCAGTTATAATTAGTTCAATAGGCGAAACAACTGTTCTTTACAGGTCAAAAGACAGGGCAGGGAATCTTGAGGATTACAAGTCAGAAACAATCAGAGTTGCTTCTGCGCCTGTTATTTTAACTCCATTTATTAATGCACCAAGCAATAATGAAAAGGCCGACATGCCTCGCCGCAGCCCCAGCGAAGGCGGGGAGGTTTTAGGCATTAAAATTGAGCGTTCAAAAAATGAGCAATATTCTAATGATGATATTTTAGGTGCATTGAAAAACGCGGACATTGATATGCTTATGGATTATCTTGGTCAGGAGCGAGATTTAATTCTTGAGCAAAGTGTGGCGCAAAAATATGGCAATAGTTTGTCATTCAAGCAAGGAGAGATTAATTTTATTAGTTATGGAACAAAGAGTACGCGAATTCTTGGAACAGGCGAGAGAGCTGGGGTGCTCCATTCTTTCAAATACGCGTTTGATAGATTGCCAGATACACAGGATGATTGGGATGATGTTATAAAAATTTCTACTAACCAAATTCCAAATCAGAAAAATCCAATAGCAGAGCAAGAGGCCAGAATTGAATTTGAAAAAATATATTCACGCGAGCCAAAGGAAGAAGATAATTTTTCCATAATGCGCATTGCATACGGTTTGCGGCCTGAAAAGAGGGATTTAGAAAAAGAAATTCAAGGCATTACAGAGTTCGTGAAAATTTATGGTCGTGTTCCAAGTAGTACTTTGGATTGGAATATTTTAAGATCAATTGCATATTAAATAAAAATTAAAAGAAAAAGTATGAATAAAATTATATATAAGAACATTATTTTATTTTTGTTGTTAGTGGTTTTGCCTTGGTATATTTCTGTTAATGAATATCGTTGGAATATTTTAGATTTTGATAGTAATTATTTACTTATACCTGTGATTGTTGGTTCAGTGTTTTTAGTTTTACTCAATGTTTGGTTATCAAGAAGAACAGAAGGAAACGCAAAAACAGCATCTCTGATTTTCATCATCCCACCTGCGCTTGTCCTATTATTCTTTATCGCCGGATATTTCGCGTTTACGGGTTTTACAGGTTTTTAGTTTTAACTATTGAAAGCAAAAAATCAACGGCTTATAATCGGCTCACATGTTTGAGCCGATTATTTTGGTTGATTTTTTATAGTAAAAGAGGTATTTTATAGATATGGACAAACAGAAAAAAACAATAAAACAATTTGAAAAGATAAAGATTGATAAGTCATGGTCATTCATTGAAAAGACAAGAAAAGAAACCTCATACCTTTCACATGGATACCATAGATACCCTGCTAAATTCATTCCACAGATAGTTGAGCGATTGGTAAAGAAATATACAAGAGAAGGTGATTTGGTGGTTGATCCTTTTGGCGGATGCGGTACTACATTAGTTGAGTCAAAAGTATTAGGAAGAGAGTCTGTTGGAGTGGATATAAATCCTGTTGCTGTCTTGATAACTAAAGCAAAAATTACACCAATAAACCTTTTGGATTTAGAGGAAGCTTTTGTTGATTTAAAATATAAATTAGATTCATATAATTCAGAAACAAAGATTAATGTTCCCAAGCATGATAGAATTGATTATTGGTTTAAGACAGAAAACAAAAGAAAACTTGCTTTTATTTCTCAAAAAATTTCAAAGATAAAAGATCAGGATATCAGAGATTTTTTTTATTGTGGATTATCTAATATTCTAAAAAATTGTTCTATCTGGCTTCAAAAAAGCAACAAACCAACCAGAGATTTTGATAAGAAGCCGTCAGATCCATTTAAAATATTTATTCGCCATGTTAATTCAATGCTAAGAGGCAATATAGAATTTTACGAATTATTGAAGCATAGAGGATTTTTAAAAACGAAATGCAAGGTGCAATGTACTGACGCGCGCAAGATTCCCGCAAAAAATAATTCTGTGAGTTTGGTTGTTACTTCGCCGCCTTATGTTACTTCTTATGAATATGCTGATTTGCATCAGTTAACTGCGCTTTGGTTTAAATATATAAAGGACTTAAGCGATTTTCGTAAAAGATTCATAGGCACTTCACATCATAATAAGAAAGAATTAAAGTTGAATAGCATAATAGCTGAAGACATAAAAAATAGTTTATTGGAAAAAGATAAAAAAACAGCAGAAGAGGTCGCGACTTATTTCAGCGAGATGAATGAGGTTTTTATTGAGATGAAGAGAATGCTTAAAAAAGGAGGCAGGACTTGTATTGTGATTGGGAACACAAGTTTAAAGGGCGTTGAAATTTTGAACGCAGAGGTATTTGCTGAACAGTTGCAAAATTTAGGTTTTAAGATTGATAATATTATTAAGCGAGAGATTCCTTCAAAAAATTTGCCTTCTATTCGAAATGAAAAAACAGGCAGATTTGCAAAGGTAGGCGATAAGAATAAAAAATACGCTTATCCAACTGAATATATATTAGTAATGAAAAAAATATGACCATAGAAGATTTAATAACAATTTACGAGACAAAAAAGAAAAAATTTGGAGACCAAGTATATCGCCATATCTCAGATGTTTTTATTGAAGCAAAACCGCAACATAAAGCAGATTTTAAAGGCAAGGACCATGAGCAATCTTGGCGCGCTTTCAAGGGAAAGAATTTGGAAAAATTAATTGAACATATAATTGTAGATGAGGTAGAGGAATTGGGCTTAGAGGTTGTAAATGGCAATTCGCTAGAGAGAAGCAAAGGGAAAAAATTATCTGAAAAATTGAGCAAAGTTAAAAGAAATCTTTTAATTGATTATGGAGAGTTTGGCTCGCATTTGCCTGATGTTGATATTATTATTTTTAATCCTAAAACTTCAGATGTTGTTGCTGTGTTTTCTAGTAAGGTAACTTTGCGAGAGAGAATTACGCAAACAGGGTATTGGAAACTTAAACTTTCTGATGATGAAGCAACAAAGCATATTAAGGTTTACTTTGTGACTCCTGATGAGGATGGCACGCTTACATCAAAGAGTCCTGCTAAAAAAGGTAGGGCTATTGTTGAGGTTGATACTGATGGGAGTTATATTTTGAGTAAAGCTGATATTGAGGTGAGCGATAAGGTGAAGATGTTTGATCAGTTTATTGATGATTTAAAGAAAATTTATTTGTAATAAAATTTTAAATTGGCGTAAAAACAAAAATGCAAATTGAATCCACAACGCTTTGGGATTTTCCGACGCAGAATTACGGCGATACGTCGCATGGGGATAATAAATTTAATGGAGTGACTCCTGCTTTTGTAATTTGGAATTTACTGCAGAGATACACAAAAGAAGGGGATAGAGTTGTTGACCCAATGGCAGGCAGTGGAACCACTATTGATGTTGCATTAGAACTCAACAGAAAAGTAAGAGCATATGATGTTCACCCAGTTAGAAAAGATATAATCAAGAATGATGCGCGAAAAATTCCTCTTCCTGACGATTATGTTGATTTTGTTTTTATAGATTCTCCTTATTCTGATAATATAAAATATTCTGATGAGCCAGATTGTATTGGCAAGATATCGTGCGAGAAAGAATTATTTTACGATGAATTAGAAAAAGTAGCTCAAGAAATTTTAAGAATATTAAAACCAGGAAAAGCAATGGGCTGGGTGATTGCGGACCAATGGATAAAAAAGAAATTTTCTGCGACAGGATTTTTAATGTGGCAAAGATTGGAAAAATATTTTGAGCCAATTGATATTATTTGCTTAACAAGACATAACCAAACATCAAACACAGGAGTTTGGCATAGTCGTGCTCGAGAATTCAATTTTTATTTGAGAGGATTTAAATATCTATTTATAATGAGAAAGACTAACTATATCAAGTAGATAATTATTAAAAGTATTTGATTTTATAGGTAGTCCAAAGGATTAACTCTGTTTCCACTGACTCTAACTTCAAAATGAAGATGAGGTCCTGTTGAACGGCCTGTTGAGCCGATTGCCGCGATTACATCGCCTTTTTCCACGCGCGCGCCTTTTTTCGCATAATTTTCATTATTGTGCGCGTATAATGTGTGAAAACCATTTCCATGGTCGATTATAATATAATATCCATATCCTCCGCTGTTCCAGCCGGATGTAATCACAATGCCATCATCAGCAGCATAAATCGGCTGGCCTCTCTTATTTCCTATATCAATTCCGCTGTGCCGCCATCCAAGGAAATACTGCGTAACGCGCTTTGCTGTTGTCGGCCAATTAAGTTTGCCCGCGATTGGTTGAGCTGGTTTGAAAATATTTCTAATATCAGCTAAGCCAGAAGAATATGATGATACAGGCACGACTGGAGCAGGAGGAATTCCATCAGGAATAACAATCTTTGCTCCTATTTTCAGCTCTGACGCGTCCGCGAGCTTATTTACTTCAAGAATATCTTCTGTTTTTGCTCTATATTTAGAAGCAACCGCGTTTAATGTATCTCCTTGCTTTATAGTGTGCGTAACGCCTGTAATAGGTAAAATTATTAATTCTTGGCTTGGCTTTATAAAATCTCTTGGTCCTATGTTATTTGCCCAAAGAATTGTATTAGTGCTTAGATTGAAGTTTTCCGCTATTTCAGAAATTGTGTCTCCTTCTTGAACTATATAAGTAATAATGCTATCTCTTAGTTTTGGAGTGATATTTGTTGCCGTGATATCTGGTTTTATTAGCGCGTCCCCAACTGAAGCGATAATTGCTTCTAAAATACCATCAGGAACTTCACCTGTTGGCTCTGTAGCGCTTTCAACGCCAATTTGAGCTAACGCGCGTTCTGGCGCAACATCTTTACTTGCTGAATAGTCTTTATCAAGATTTGCCTGCTCTTGGATAAGCAGTTCAAAGTCGCTTTTCGCGGCAAGTATTTCATAAAGGCCTGAATTTTTTCCAATTTCTTCTGGTCTTATTTCCCTTGCTTTTATATTTGTTGCTGTGACAAAGAATAATAAAACAGTCAGTCCGCCATAAATAATTACATTGCGCGAGAAGTTTTCTTTGAATTGATCTCTTATGTAAATATTCGCTCTTTTTGCTTTTAATGCCAAAGCTTTTAATCTATGGTATATTGGCAATCCAAAAATCCGGACGATCATTTTTATCGCCCAAGTAATAATGAATTTAATAATCCAAAGCAGCGCGCTTATTATTTTTAGGATAATGATAATAATGCTGCTTAAGAGCGTTAAAAGCAGTACGCCATTTTTCTTTGCCAGTATTATGTTTCTTGATTCTTGTCTTTTTTTCATAAATTCAGTATGATTGTGTTAAGGCAATATGTCAACATATAATCATAAAACAATTGAGAAAAAATGGCAAAAGCGGTATGAAGATGAGAGAATTTTTGAAGTTTCTGATAAAGTAAACCAGGACAAAAAGAAGTATATTTTAGATATGTTTCCATATCCTTCTGGAGAAGGGCTTCATGTGGGCCATCCTGAAGGATATACCGCGACTGACATCTATTCCAGATATCTGCGAATGAATGGTTTTGACGTGCTTCATCCAATTGGATGGGATTCTTTTGGCTTGCCAGCGGAGAATTATGCTATCAAGAAAAACATGCATCCAAAAGAAAGCATGAAAAAGAATATTGAGACATTTACGCGCCAGTTAAAGTCGTTTGGTTTTTCATATGATTGGTCGCGCGAGATATCTACATGCGATCCTGAATATTATAAATGGACGCAGTCACTGTTTTTGCAATTATATAAAGCAGGCCTTGCCTATAAAAAAGAAGCCCCTGTTAATTGGTGCGAGTCATGTAAAACTGTTCTCGCGAATGAACAAGTTATCAATGGAAAATGCGAAAGATGCGACAATGAAGTTATTCAAAAGGATTTAGAACAATGGTTTTTTAAGATTACTCAATACGCAGAGCGTCTTTTGAAAAATTTAGATGGCTTGGATTGGCCAGAGCCGATTAAGTCAATGCAACGTAATTGGATAGGCAGAAGTGAAGGTGCGATGATAAAATTTAAAGTTGTCATTGCGAGCGAAGCTACTGCTGAGCGTGGCAATCTTATCGTTGATAAGATATCGCTTTACAATGACCAAAATCCTAGCGACGATAAGATTGCCGCGGTCGCGGGTACGCTCCCTCGCAATGACATAAGTGTTTTTACCACTCGTCCAGATACTTTGTTTGGCGCGACATATATGGTGCTTGCGCCAGAGCATAAGTTTGTCAATGAAATGTGCGGTCAGATAGAGAACTGGGATGAGGTTGAGAAATATAAAAAACAAGCGTTATCAAAAAGCGCTTTAGAGAGAACTGATTTGTCTAAAGAGAAAACTGGCGTTGAGCTTAAAGGCGCGCGAGCGATTAATCCTGCCAACAATGAAGAAATTTTAATCTGGATTGCTGATTATGTTCTTTCATCTTATGGCACAGGCGCGATTATGGCTGTTCCAGCGCATGATGAGAGGGATTTTACGTTCGCGAAAAAGTTTGGTCTTGAAATTCGCGAGGTTATTAAAACAGACCAGGAATTGCCGTCAGTTGCGCGCGGCAAGATGGTAAATTCAGGTGAGTTTGATGGCATGGATTCAGAAGAAGCTAAAAAGAAAATTACAGATAAAGTTGGCGGAGAAATGACAGTGCAGTATAAATTGCGTGATTGGTTGATTTCGCGTCAGCGATACTGGGGCGCGCCGATTCCAATAATATATTGCGATAAGTGTGGAGAACAGCCAGTGCCAGAAAAGGATCTTCCAGTTGAGTTGTCTGATGATGTGGATTTCCAACCAAAAGGGGAATCACCGCTTGCGCAGTCAAAATCATTCCAAAATGTAAAATGTCCAAAATGCGGAGCGCAGGCAAAGCGCGAAAGTGATACAATGGATACTTTTGTGGACTCTTCGTGGTATTTTTTGCGGTACACTGATCCAAAAAACGAAAAAGAATTCGCCGCAAAGAAAAAAATTAAAACATGGCTTCCTGTTGATACATATGTCGGAGGCGCGGAACACGCGGTTCTTCATCTTATGTACGCGCGTTTCTTCTGCATGGCATTGCATGATATAGGAATTTTGGATTTTGAAGAGCCATTTGCTTGTTTGCGCAACCAAGGTTTAATCATGGGTCCTGATGGACAAAAGATGTCAAAATCAAAAGGCAATGTTATAAATCCTGATGAAGTAGTAGGCAAATTAGGCGCTGA
>Ga0180009_10002105_pt1 | contig 23567 bp, 15 predicted proteins | sample OS_PC_MetaG_FD_123537 | JGI IMG/M metagenome (GOLD analysis project Ga0180009, IMG submission 123537) | Groundwater microbial communities from the Aspo Hard Rock Laboratory (HRL) deep subsurface site, Sweden - OS_PC_MetaG | ecosystem: Environmental > Aquatic > Deep subsurface > Groundwater...
TCTTTCGTGTCTTTGTGACTTTGTGGCTGAGTAGTAACGATTTTTATGATTAAACATGATCTGCGTCCATCCTATTCATCTGCGTCATCTGCGTTCCATGTATTACTGCTGAGCAGTTACTAAATTTTACCAAATGCGGGGAAAAGAAAAAACCGCTTCCCAGGTATGGAACCTTGAAAAGCGGTTTTTCCGTTAAGCGTTACAGTTTAGATAACCTTGCAGCGGCGTCTTTTTGAAAGAAGATATTCGCCGTTGGTCTTGGTCAGTCTGGCTACCAGCTGATGGGTTCCGGGCGTGAAATCGCTCCAGTCGAACCACCAGTAGCCCACCGAGTACCGGCAGGGCTGCCAGGGCTGGTCGTCTATGGAAATATCCATTCCGTCGGCTTCGGTCGCGCCTATTCTGATGGAGTAATACCAGGAGGTGATGTTTTCCAGGTTCTTGGGATGGTCTATGACCACATATTCGCCCTTAGCCGTAAGAGTGGTCTTGGCGGTGGTCTTAGTGTTAGTCTTTTTAGCTGTCAACTTAAGCATTTCGCTCTCCTCCCCTTGCGGGTGTGTTTCTTCTGCTTCTTCATGGGACCGGCCCAGTTCGGAAATTCTTTCGCTCAGATACCTAAGAGATTTATCGAGAGGGTGTTTTAAATGTATCCTTAAAACGCGTCTGTTTTTGGAGTCCAGAGCTTCAAAGTCTCCTAAGGCTTGCGCCATTTCCAACTGCCAGAAGGTGTATTTTTCCCCTGTAATAACTATATCTTTTTTGGCCTGGTTTGTCAAGATGACATAAAACGCGTTATCGGGCCCGCCTTTATGCAGCTGGCCGGAGGAATGCAGGTATCTCGGCCCGTAGGCGAGCGTGGTGGCCGAGGACGTGTAGACCTTTAAGTTCTCCCTCAGGGTTTTAAGCTCGGCCTCCACTTTCGGGGTGTTGGGCAGATAGGCCAGCAGCGCGATATATTCTTTTTCTTTGAGTCCGGAAAAAACGCACCAGAAGATATCGTCGTATTTGCGCACGGGGTTTTCCGGGGCTTTAAGGACCTTTGAAGCGAACACGGACATCCTGTCGGTCGAGAAATCCGGCGTCACGGCCGGCATCTTCCCTTTTGACGAGAAGGTTTCAAGCACTTTAAGCGTGAGGTCTTTGGCTTCCTTGACGTTGGGCTGGTCGAAAGGATTTATGCCCATGAGCGAGCCGGCCGCGGCCGTGGCCGTCTCCCAGCGGAAAAATTCCCCGCCCAGATCGTAGGGATCGTTTATCAGCGCGGTGTAGACGGGATGGCCGGCTTTTTTGAGCTCAGCCGTTCTTTGGGCGGCGCCGGGCTCGGGGGAGCAGGCCATCAGCGTGCGCGCAAAAAACCTGTCCGCCTGGTATTTGTCCGGTTCCGAGAGCTCCTCAAGACCGACCGGCACCACCCCTTTGCCTTCTTTGCCGGTGCTCTCGGCCACCAGTTGTTCGATCCACAGGCTGAAAGATTCGAGCTTTTTGGGCATGATCAGGGTGAGTTTGTCGCGCCCGGCGGCGGCCATGGCGCCCAGCAGCGCGCCCAGCAGCGCGCCGGGGTTTTTCATGATGTCCGGCTCTTTGCATTTCTCGGCCATGGCGACGGCCCGCTCCAGCAGTTTTCCGATATCGGCGCCGCATAAAGCGGCCGGCACCATCCCGAAGTACGAAAGCGCGGAAAAGCGCCCGCCTATGTCCGGGAAATTCAGGAAGATTCTGCGGAAGTTCTTTTTTTGGGCCAGTTTTTCAAGCCCCGTGCCGGGATCGGTTATGGCCGCGAAATTGGCCCCCGGTTTTTTTACGCCCGCTTTTTTCAGGGCCTGCCAGAAATACTTGAACTGGCTGGAGGGTTCTATCGTGCCGCCTGATTTGCTGGCGAAGATAAAAAGCGTTTTTTTAAGCTCCAGCTTTTCGCGCACGTTCAGTATCCACCCGGGGTCGGTGGTGTCCATCACGTAAAGCTTCGGTTTTTGGGGGTCCTGGAAGACCGTTCTTATCACTTCGGGGGCGAGGCTGGAACCCCCCATGCCCAGCAGCGCCACGCCGGTAAACCCTTCTTTAAGCACCTCCGCGGCGAATTGCTCTATTTCGCCGGCGCGGCCCAGCATCTTGTAAGGGACGTCCAGCCAGCCGAGAGAATTATTTATAATGGCCGTGTGGGACGGTTCGCGTTTCCATAAAGCGGCGTCTTTCTGCCACAGGCGCTTCACAAAATCCGAGTCTGAAAGCCTGCTGACCGCGTCGGCGTAATCGGCCGCGGGCAGTTCATCGGCCGCCGTGTCGGCCGGGGTCATATTCGCGCAGCATAGTTTTTTTGCCATTTTTCCTCTCCCTAACGGCAGGCAGAGGTGTAGGTAAAGGTAGAGTAAAAAGCTGCAGTTACTTTACCTATGCCTTTACCTATACCTGCTTTACCGTTGCTCAAAAGCCGCTATTTTGTCCAGCCGCCTTACGTAGCGGGGTTCCCTGGAAAAAACCGCCTCGATGAAATGTTTCATTATTTCTTCGGCCAGGGCGGGGCCTATTATCCTTGCGCCGAGACACAGGACGTTCATATCGTCGTGCTCCACGCCCTGATGGGCGGAATAGGTGTCGTGGCAGACGGCGGCCCTGATGCCCTTGAACTTGTTGGCGGCCACGCACGCCCCCACGCCGGAGCCGCAGACGACTATGGCCTTCGGGGCTTTTCCTTCCAGGACGGCCCTGGCGGCCTTCGCGGCGAAGTCCGGGTAATCCACGGAATCGTTCGGCGAGCCGGTGCCGAGGTCCAGGGGCTCGTGGCCCAGGAGTTTTATTTTGTTTATCAGCGCGGCTTTAAGCGAAAACCCCGCGTGGTCGCTGGCAATGGCTATTTGCATATGGCTCCTGTAAACCTGGAAAATTCTGTTGAATTTTCCAGGAAGGATGAGGGATGAAATATGAAGGATGAAACCCTGCCGGGAAAAATTCCATTTTTCATCCCTTCCGCCAAACAGCCGGCGGACCCGCCGGATTGTTAGGCGGGCAGCCCTCATCCTTCATCCCTCCGGAAATTGCAGCTGCAATTTCCGGGCTACTAATATTAAGCAATAATCCCCCCCGAATGTCAAAGGCAAAACCCGGCGGTAGGATAGGCACAAAGGCACAGGGTGGCAAAGGCACAAAATTATAAGGAACTTGAGAACTGAATTGTGCTTTGCACCCCTTCACTTTGTGCCTCTGTGCCTTTGTCCCTTTGTGCCTCACGTATCTTTACAAAAGAGGGGCGCTTTATGGAAAAGATGCCGGATATTCAGATCTTTTCGGCGGAGGTTTTTTTGACCCAGCCTTTGATGCCTTCCTTTGGTATGGCTATCTCGTAATAAATATCGTCGGTGTCGTCGAGTATCTTGACCAGCCGCGCCTCGGGAAGGGACGCGTAAGCCTTGAAATTGTCGCCGGGCCCGCTCATCAGCTGGGCCGCGCCTTTATCGGTGATTACCGCCCCGTCCCGGAAAGGCGAGGCCGACCTTGCCATAAACCACAGCAGCGACAGCGCGAAGAGCCCGCCCGCGGTGAAAAGCGGCGTCCTGGTCCCGGAGGCTATCCCGGGCTTCAGAAAATAGAACGAGAACAGCAGGAACAGCGCCCACCAGGCGGCGGAGGCCGCCGCCTTCAGCTCCTCGTCGGACAGGCAGTAATAGAGATAGTGCAGGACCCGCGGCACGCCGTCCGGCACAAACGCCTGGCCGGTGTGTTTCAGGGCGAACTCAAGATTGGCCCGGATATCCGGATTGCGCGGGTCCAGGCGCCAGGCTTTTGAGTAATAGAGTATGGCCTGGCCCGGCTTGTTCATGCGGAAATAAGCGTTGCCGGCGTTATAGAAAGCGTAAGGGTTGGCCGGCTCTTTGCTTATCATGTCGAGATAGCCGTCCAGCGCGGACTGGTAATTGCCGTTTTTATACATGTCGTTGTATTCGGCCAGAACGCTGCGGTCGTAGGCGGCGGCGCCCTGCGCGCCCCACAGCGCCAGCGCAACGGCGGGCAATATGTTTTTCAGCGGAACTTTTATACGAATCATATTTCTGTTACCGGGCTTCCTTGCTCCATCCCCCCCCCACCTTCATCCTCCCCCACACCTGTCCGCCGAAGCTGTAGTGGCGGAAGGGGGGAGGAAAGTATCTTTGCCGCATTACATACTTATTTCCTCCCTTAGACCCTGAAACCCTTTCCCCCCTACTTCCTGAATTCCGTTTCAAGCATGTCAAGCAGGACCGAATATTTCTCGATCATTTCTTTTGCCCGCCCGGGCTGGTCACCGTCCGGCGTGAAATGCAGCGCTTCAAGGTTTTCCCAGAGGTCCCCTATCTCCCCCATGGCGTAATCGCCGGCGCCGGGGAATTTTTCCTTTAAGAGCGAGAACGTCTTTTTTCTGGTCAGGCCGCTGACTTTCTGCCCCGACTTGTCCGAGAGATATTCGAGCAGCGAGTCGTAAAGTATGGAGGCCGCCTCGGCCGGATGCCCGCTTTTGAGCTTTTCCCGGGCGCTTTGCAGGCCGGCGACGGCTTTGCTCCCGGCCTTTTTGAACCTGAACAGCAGGGGGTTCCTGATCCTGAATGCCTGCATGCGCTCTACCCAGAAGCTTAAAAGCGCGATAAAGGCCGGTATCAGGTTCAGCCACAGCGGAAGCGCCGAGATACTTCTGGCCAGCGCCGCGGACGGCGGCGGCGACGCTTTCTCGCTTACGTACCTTATGTCCGAGGCCAGCGGCGTTATACCGACCTGGCCCCCGTGGGCGAAGGAGACGTTGGTTCCCGCGCCGTCTCCTTTCAGCACCGTGATTTCAAAAGGCTTGGAGGCTATTTCACGGTAAACTTTCGCCGCGGGGTCAAAAAAAGAAAATTGCACCGGGGGTATGGTCCGGCTGCCCGCGCTCTTCGGTATAAGGATCGTGGTGAAAACTTTCTTTCCGCCTATGACATCGTTTTCCTTGGAGATATCCAGGGAACTCATCGTGTCATAGACCTTGAACTCCGGCATGTCGGGAAGCTTCGGGGCGGTGAGGACCTTTAGGTTCCCGTTGCCGCTTATTTTTACGGAGAGGTTCAGGGCTTCCCCGGTTTTGATCTCCTTCCGGTCCAATTCGGCGGAGATGGCGAAGCTGCCCGCGGCGCCTTTAAAAGAGGCCGGCGCCCCCGGAGGGAACGGAAGGAGAGTGAGCGTCAGGGCATTGCTTTTTACTTCGCGCTTCGCGCCCTGCCTGGAGTTCATGGAAAGAAATTTCTGGAAGAAATTAGGGTCAAAGGGGTCCATGACGGTATCTCTGTGCAGCTGCGCTATCACGGTCGCCGGATTAACCTGGGCCCGGCCTTCTTCAAGGCCGAAAACGGCCGTTTTTATCTCGCTGTAGGCGTAGCGCGTGCCTTTTATTACGGTCTCCCCGTTCCTTACCGGAGGCAGATCCTCGGCTATAAGGTTCTTGAACTGCGGCGGCAGATACTGGGGATTGGAAGTCAGCGGCACGGCCGTGTAGAATTTGACGGTCAGGTTTATCTGTTCGTTCGGATAAGCGGTCCGCTTATCCGTTTCAGCCGTAAGATAGAGGAGGTCTCCGGGTTTAACCTCGGCGGCCCGCGCCGCCGGTCTTCCGGCTCTCGGCGCCGGGGCCTGGCGCGCGCTTGGGGCCTGGGCCGCGGCGGATCTTACGACCATCACGTCTATTTCCCGCGTTAGGGCTTTTTCCTTTCCGTTAAAAATAGAGAACGACGGGATCTTTTGTCTGCCTATGAACATGGGACTGAGAACATAGGTGAAGGAGACCGAGGTGGTGATCTTGCCGTTTACGATGGAGATGTTCTGACTTCGGCCGGAGGAATAGACGTTGAAATTGGTCATCCGCGGCAGTTTCGGTTCGGGGACGCTGGCTGAATCCGCGGAGACCGTGACGGTGAGGTAAAGGCTGTCGTTTATTTCCACGGTTTTCTTATCCACTTCGGCCGAGATCGAGAATTCCGCGTAAAGGGACAGAGGCGCAAAGGCGCAAAAGCACAAAGCGGTAAAGACAATTACCCGCCGGCCGGAACGGAAATTATTTGGCGTTGAAGTTTTCATAAGGAAATATCTTGCAACTCTTTGCCGCCCGCCCCACACTATACCCTAAACCCTCTACCCTATACCCTGCTTTTTACCAGTCCTTGCCTGAAGGCGGGGTTTTCTGCCGCGGCTTATTCATGAACCTTGAGTTCATCACTTCCCTGGCGCCGGAGGATTTCTCCTTTTCTTTCATAAGCTCAAGCAGTTTTTCCGCCTGCTGTCTGGCGGCCTCTTTGCGTTTAGCCTCTTCCCGTTTTTTGGCTTCTTCCTTGTCCTTGTCTTTTTTTTCCTTATCGTCCTTGCCGCCGCCTTTCTTGTCCTGTTTTTTCTGGTCCTGGCCCTTCTGCTTGCCCTGTTTCTTCTGTTTCTGCTTGGCTTTTTTCTGTTCCTGCTTCTGTTTTTTTATCCGCTCAAGCGTCTTCTGCAGGTTGTATTTCGCGTTTTTATCGCCGGGGTCCGCCAGGATGGCTTTTTTATAGTTCTCCACGGCTTTCGGGAAGTCGGAAAGCTGAAAATACGCGTTGCCCGCGTTATAATCGGCGCGGCTTTTTATTTTTGAAGTTCCGGCGGCTTCTTCAAAATCCCGGGCGGCCTTGGGATAATCCTCAAGCCGGTAAAACGCCGCGCCCCTGTTAAATAATATTTTATCCGTTTTAGGCGCCTTTTCAAGGGCTTTATTATAGCAATCATAGGCCTTCGGAAAATCTTTTTTGCCGTAAGACTCGTTGCCCTTCCTGGCCAGGCCTTCGGCCCCCCCGCCCCCAAAGCTTTTGGGGGGCGACATGAACGATATGGTCAGGCCGAGCAGTAAAATTACCGCGCCGGGAGTTTTCTTAAAGCGCCCCGGCAGCGTTTTAAGGGACGGCGGCAGGGCGAAGCCTTTTTCCATGACCAGTAATTCTATCAAAAGTAAAAGGACGGCGAGAAGAAGCGGGAACTGATAGCGGTTCTTATAGCGCGCTTTGCCGAAGCCCTTGCTCTTTGAAAGCGAGATCCTGGCGACCGTGCCGTGAATCTCGGCGGCCGCGGCTTCGGGATCCCCTCCGTATCGTAGATAGTCCGCGCCGGTCTTGCGGGCTATGTCTAAAAGCAGAGTTTCGTCGAGTTTCGTGACCACGGTCTTGCCCAGGGAGTCTTTCTTATAATCCTTGAAATTTCCGGTCTGGTCCTGGACCGGAATAAGCTCTCCCTCCGTCTTGCCCAGGCCCACCGTGAATATTTTAAGGTTCAACTCCGCGGCCGAGTTCAGGACTTCGTCAAGCCTGCCGGAATGGTCCTCTCCGTCCGTGATCAGCACGATTATTTTTTGTCCGCCGTACTTTTCAAGCATTCCTGCCCCGGTTTCCACGGCGGCGGCGAGATTGGTGCCGGGGACGGGCAGCATGTCCGGCGCGATATGGGACAGGAAATATTTCAGGGCGTCGACATCCGTGGTAAGAGGGCACTGCACGAAAGCCTCTCCGCTGAACGCCACGATCCCCAGCCGGTAATCCTGGAACTTGTCGACCAGCGAGTTTATCAAAAGCCTGGCGTTAGCTATCCGCGAGGGTTTGAGGTCCTTGGCCGCCATGGAGGCGGAGGTGTCCACGGCTATTACCAGATTGCCCTGCAGGTCGGTAATGGGGGCAAGCTCCATTCCCCATTGCGGGCCCGCCGCCGCGATGACCAGCAGCAGCAGCGCCGCCAGGTAGAGGCGTTCGCGGAGCTTTTTGCCCGCCAGCGCGGTTTCACCGGAAAGCCTTTTAAGCTGTTCGGCCGTCATAAGCCGCAGCGCGAGGTCCGCCGCGGCGGCCCGGGCCTTTAAATGAAAGAATATGAGCGCCGCGAAGCCGGCCATAAGCCAGATAAGTTCCACCGGGTATCTGAATAGTTCCATAAAATCAGGGGCTAGAGGCTAGCGTATAGGGGCTAGCGTAAAAAACCACGACCCGACGGCTGCAATTGCAAGCCTTTTACCAGCGTCAAAATTGATCCGGGGCAGCAGTTGCTATCAAGTTCGGCCATATTTTATCTCCCGCCCTAGTCCCTAGCCCCTAGTCCCTCACCCCTCGCCCCTGCCGTCACGGTATCGTCCTGAAATATGTCCTTTCCAAAATGAAAAGCAGCAGCAGCATGGCCATGGCCGGCGCCAGAAAGATAAGGTAGACGTCGGTGTAGTTCGCGTAAGACTTGACCTCAAATTTTGTTTTTTCAAGGGAGTCTATGCGGTCGTATACTTTCTGCAGTTCGGCATAATTTCCCGCCCTGCAAAATTCTCCGCCGGTGCGGTCCGCGATCTCCCTCAGCGTGGGTTCGTCGAGGTCGTCCTCCATAACGGCGTAAGGCTGGAAAGGATCTCCCGTGGGGACCCTGGCCCGGCCTTTGGCCGCCGTGCCGATGGCGTAGATCTTTATATCGTAGGCTTCGGCCGTGCGCGCCGCCATGACGGGATCGGTGATGATGCCGACGTTGGAGCGGCCGTCGGTCAGGAGTATTATGACCTTGCTTTTGGCCTTGCTGTTCTTAAGATGGTTCACCGAAGTGATCAGCGCGTCGCCTATCGCGGTGCCTTCGGCTTTGGTCATGTTGATCCGGGTGGAGTCGATGAACTCGAGCAGCGACTGGTAATCAAGCGTAAGGGGGCAGGAGAGCATCGCCGTCCCGCCGAAGACGACCATGCCTATGCGGTCATTGACCCGCTTTCTTGCGAAGTCCGACGCCGCGTTCTTGGCGGCGTCCAGCCTGTTATAGGGGCTGAAATCAAGGGCGACCATGCTGTAGGAAGTGTCCAGGCACATCATGATGTCTATGCCTTCGGCGGGAGGCAGCTGTCCTTTTTCAATTTTTTGCGGCCGGGCCAGCGCCAGCGCCAGCAATATGAGGGCGAGCGTCCTGACCCATAAGGGCAGGAACCTGAACAACTGCGTCTTTAAAGTTTTATGAGCCGGCAGATTCACCGGCAGTTTTACCGCCGCCAGCCGCCCGCGGGCGATGCTCCCGGCCGTCAGCGCAAGCACGAGGAGCAGCGGTATGAGCCCCAGGAGATAAGGATGTTTGAAGGTCATGGTTTCGGGTATATTTTAACTGCGGTATCCGGTATCCGGTTACCGGTAACCGGTTGCTGGTTACTGCTGTTCAGCGCCGCCGCGTTCTCTTTCTGGTTGGTGAAGGCCACCAGCAGTTCTTTAAGGGCTGAAACCGCCGCGTCCCTGTCTTTCTGACCGGGGCGGAATCTGGCGAACTTGACCAGGTCTGAGTTCTCGAGGAGTTCCCTGGTCTTGATGACGGTTTTGATCTCGGCGCCGGTCTTTCTGAGGCCGCGCGTGATATCGTTGGTTGTCATGAGTTCGGCTTTTACGGAGAACTGCGCGTCCAGGTAGTTCCTGAAAATGTCGGATAAACGGCTGTAAAATTCTTTCACTTTGCCTTCGTCCCAGAGCCCGGAATTCAAAAGTTCGTTCAGGGCGTCCGAGGCCGCCTGGTAAGGGGTGCGGGTGTCCGCGGGCGCCGAAACGCCCGGTCCTGGCGCCGTTTTTTTTAATTTTTTATAGAGGAGATATGCGGCCGCGGCGGCCGCCAGCGCTCCCAGGAGCAGCTGGAGCCACGGTATAAATCTGAAGGGCGGATAGATATCCTTTATCCCCTCCTTCTCTTTTTTGCCGTCAAAGAGCGGCAGTATTTCAATGGCGAACGCCGGGCTTGAGGCTTTTTTTATGTCCGCGCCTTTGGTCAGCAGCCAGACCGTTTCCGGGAAGGTGCTGATCCCTATGTCAAAAGCGGACGCGTCAAGTTCAAAAATTTCCGTCTTAACGGCGCCGGAGACCGTCGGCGCGAGTCTTTTTATCCGCGTCAGTTCGAAGACGTCGTTCTGGAAAGAGGAGGTGTCCGGCTTTACGTCATAATCCGCCGGGCATGAAAGTTCGACCCGCAGCGTGAATTGCTCGGCAAGTTTCGGCTTGGCCGCGGAGAGCCCGATCTTGAAGGAAACTTCCTCTCCCCCCGCGGCCGGGGGGAGCAGCGCCGCAAGGAATACTAACAGGACATTGAGCTTGAAAGCCGGGGTCATAGTCTTATCTTTTTGCGCCTGGCTTTGAAAAATTTCACGACCGGGTCGTATATGCTCCCCGCCGTGTCCACGCTTATCCATTCAAGCCCGGCGGCTTTAAAAGCTTTTTCCATGGCGGCCGACTCCCGGCGGCGGGCTTGGGCGTATTTGGCGGAGAACTCCGGCGAAGAAAGGTCGGCCAGGAAAGAACTGTCTTCGTCTTCGAGCGCGCCGGCGTTTATAAGCGCCGGCAGGACGGGCAGAGCTTTTTCCAGGCGGTCCGAGACGAGAACCGGGATCAGATCATGCCTGAGGGCCGTGCGATTGAGCGCTTTTTCATATCCTGCGGCGATGAAATCGGAAATAAGAATGATTATGCCTTTCCTTTTCATCAGGCGGTTGGCGGCGTCAAGCGTTCCGGCGAGGGAAGTGGCTTTGCGCCTGGGCGTGTAGGCCAGGACCTCGCGGATGATCCTGAGAATATGATTTTTGCCCTTCCGGGGCGGAATATAAAGCTCGGTGGCGTCGGTGAATACAAGAAGGCCGGTCTTATCGTTGTTTTTAAGGGCGGAGAACGCGAACATCGCCGAGAGTTCGGCCGCCGCCTCGTTTTTGGCTTTAGGGCCGCTGCCGAAAAACTGCGAGGCAGACATGTCGCACAGGATCATAAGCGTCAACTCGCGTTCTTCGATATAGCGCTTGATATAAGGTTTGGAAAAACGCGCCGTGACATTCCAGTCTATGGAGCGGATGTCGTCGCCGGGAACATATTCCCGCACTTCCGCGAACTCCATTCCCCGTCCTTTAAAGACGCTCTGGTACTGGCCCGCGAAAGTTTCGCTGACCAGCTGCCCGGTGCGGATCTCTATCTGGCGCACTTTTTTTAAAATTTCCGCTGTGTTCATAAAATAGGGGCTAGGGGTTAGGGGCTAGGGGTTAGGGGCTAGGGGTTAGGGGCTAGTGATGGTATTGGGAATCTTATTCTTTCCCTATCCGCTAACCTCTATCCTCTATCCCCTGCTGTTACGGCACTTCTATGGTCTCAAAGATGTTGTTCAGCACAGTTTCGGAGGTGACATTTTCGGCTTCGGCTTCGTAGGTCAGAAGCACCCGGTGCCTTAAGACTTCAAAGCCGACCGCTTTTATGTCCTCCGGCGTGACATACCCCCGGCCCTGGATAAAGGCGTATGCTTTGGCCGCCTGTACCAGGAAAATGGTGGCCCTGGGGCTCGCTCCGTAGAGGATCCAGGGCTTTATCTTTTCAAGCGAATATTTTTCCGGGACCCTTGTAGCCTGGACCAGGTCCAGAACGTAGTTCTTTATCTTGTCGTCCACGTATATCTGGTCGGCCGTGTGGCGGGCCTGGAGTATGGCGTCCTCGTTCACTATTTGGGCGCACGTAGGGATCCGCTGGCGGGCCATTGTCTCAAGGATCCTGCCTTCTTCCTGCTTGGAGGGATAAGTGATGTTTATCTTAAGCATGAACCTGTCGATCTGGGCTTCGGGCAGCGGGTAAGTGCCTTCCTGCTCTATGGGGTTCTGGGTGGCCATAACCAGAAAGAGCTCGGGAAGCTTGAAGGTGGAATCCGAGATCGTGACCTGGCGTTCCTGCATGGCTTCCAGCAGCGCGCTTTGCACTTTGGCCGGGGCGCGGTTTATTTCGTCGGCAAGGAGGATGTTGGTGAAGACCGGTCCCTTTCTTACCGAGAAGGCGCCGTCTTTCGGGTTGAAGATCATGGTGCCTACGATGTCGGCGGGCAGAAGGTCCGGCGTGAACTGTATGCGTTGGAAAGCCGCCGACAGGGTCTGAGCCAGGGTTTTTATCGTCAGGGTCTTGGCGAGGCCCGGCACCCCCTCCACCAGAATATGGCCGTTGGCGAGCAAGCCCACTATAAGTCCGTTGACCAGTTCTTCCTGGCCCACGATGACTTTGGCTATTTCCTTTTTCAGGTCGTGGATGAATACGTTCTCCGCCTGGATCTTCTTGTTCAGTTGTGAGATTTCCAAGTCCATATTTTGCTCCTTGATTAGGGGTGAGGGGCTAGGGGCGAGAGGCGAGGGGCTAGGAGTGGTATGGGGGATTTTATTCCTACCCTATCCTCTAACCCCTAACCCCTATCCCCTGCTGTTATTCTATCCTGAAAAGGGGTTTTGTTGACTGCAGGTCTCTCAACGTCTGTTCCTTGTTGGCTTCTATGTCTTTCCGGATGCGGTCCACGGCCTCGACGGCTTTGAGCCGCACTTTCTCGTCATAATCCTCAAGCGCCTTGTTCAGGACCACGATGGCTTCTTTGTTGGAAAAATTGCCTATGGCCTCCACGACTTTAATCCGGGTATCCGTGTCGTAATCGTTCAAGGCTCCGGCAAGCAGCGCCAGGCTCAGCTTGGTTTTGTCCCGGGAAAGCATCTCCAGGATGTTTTTTTTGACCCCGGCGTCCGTTTCCTCCTGAAACATGTGTTTTATGATCGAGGGCGCCCGCTCATCCTGAAGCTGCCATAAAAGCTCTATCGCGGCGAATCTGACTTTTTCATTGGGGTCATAGGTCAGGCTTCTCAGGGTCTTTAAGGTCTGCACGGAAAAACGCATCATATAGGCCTTTTCCGACTTGTCAGGCAGTTCCGGATCGGTCTCCGCGGCTTTTAGCAGCTCCTGGTTGGCTTGCTGGGCCAGCTCCTGCCGGCGGGCATCGTTCTTATTTCTACTGATCATGTAATAGACCCCGGCCACGAAGATCAGAAGCATTAAAAACCATTTCATGCGTTAGCACCTTCTATATCCATGAATTTTATGCTTGCGCCGCCCGGGGCCAATGCCGCCGGACGGAGCAAAGACTGCGGCCCGTCCGCCGGCATCGGCGCAGTTCGGGAAAAATCGGGTTCGGACAATATAACCGCCATTCTGCACATCAAAACTATTAAATCAATTTTCCTCGCGCCATTCAACCTCTTTAAAGATTTACGGCGCAAAAATTATATATAATCATTTATTGTAACTGTTCAGGTTATTAGGTTCAGGGTTCAAGGTTTAAGGTTATTTTTTCCCATGATCTTCTTGTGTTCTCCGGTTTTCAACCGTTGAACCGCTGAACCGTGAACCCGGAACCTGGCCTCTGTGGTGAGTAGTTACAGAACTCTGTTAATACCCCGCCAGGGAGGGGTTAATTTATGGAAACTAAAAATTTCGAATTTAACCCGGCAGCGTTTCAAGGGCCGGCCGAGCCCGAATTCCAGGGTCCGGCGCCTGCCGGTTTTAACGAACGCTTTATCGCGTATGTCGTGGACGCTCTCCCTTTCGTTTTAGGGGCTTACGGCACGTTTTCCCTGTTGCTCAAAAACGGCGCCATAAAATATTCCGACGCGAACGAATTGAAATGGAAGCTGCTCTGGATCGCGGGGTATGTCGTATATGAAACGGTTTTCTCATCCGGCGGCCGGGCAACGCTCGGCAAGTACCTGCTGGGCATAAGGGTGAAGGCCGCGGATGGCGTGGGCGATCTTTCCATATCCCGCGCGTTTATAAGAGCGGTCGCCTATTTTGCAAGCTCCGTGCTGATGAACCTGGGGTATATCATGGCGCTTTTTACGCCGGAGAACAGGGCTTTGCACGACTATATCGGCCGCAGCCGCGTGGTAAGCGTGAGAGAAAGAAGCGACCTGGCCAACGGGTTTGTGCTCGCCGTATCCTGGTCCCTGATGGTCATCCTGCTCGGTTCCTGGGTCAATCAGAATTTTCTTAAGGTTACTCCCGCGGAAAGGGAACAGGTGCTGGCGGCGCGCACGACCGTCGGCAAACTTGCCACGCTTGAAGAAATACACAAGTCGATGTATGGCGGCTATACCGATGAGTTGAAGCGTCTTGCTTTTCTGACTCATAACGTGGAGGCGGTCCGAAGAGAAATAATGAAGAATATAGAACCTGATACGCTGACCATAGCGAGCGACGGCAGGGCTTATATAATCACCGCTAAAGCCAGGAACTGGCGGCATACCAAAGTCAGGCGCGAATCCATCCCAAAGTAGGGTAGAGGGTAGAGGGGTTAGGGTATAGGGTTAAGGAATTCCTTATTTCTGTCCCCTCTCCCCTAAACCCTCTCCCCTACTGTATGCGGTTCCTTTCCGATCCGTTCTGGCAGAGCAGGCAGTAGCGCGCGGAGGGAAGGGCCTTAAGCCTTTTCTTTTCTATGCGCTTTTTGCAATGTTCGCATACTCCATACGTCCCGTTTTCTATTTTACGCAAGGCGGCTTCTATGCTGTCGAGCATGGTGCGCTCGTTGTCGGAAAGTTCAAACAGTATTTCCTTGTCCAGGCTCTGCGCGGCCTGGTCTATGGAGTCCCCCACTTCCGGCTCTGTCATATCAAGGGCCTTCTTCTTATCCACCGCTTTCGCAATATCGTTGCGCATCTCGGAAAGCTCGGCCTGTATTTCGGAAATTTCCTTTTTTGTGAATGCTTCCGCGGCTCCGCCCTTCGGCAGCGGGCGGGTTGAACGTCGTGAGCTTGCCGCTGAACGGCGCGGGGCCGGACGACGTTTAACGGCGGGCGCTTTTTTGGCCTTTTGCCCGGCCGCTTTGGCGGCTTTATGGCCGGTTTTTTTGACTGATTTTTTTGCTTTTTTCATTTCAGGGCTCCTCATGGAAAGTGTAGAGTCCAGGGTCGATAGTCTAAAGTCGAAAGTCCAGAGTCTAAAGTCTAGAGTCTAAAGTGTAGAGTCTAAAGTCTAGAGTCTAAAGTCTAGAGTCTAAAGTGTAGAGTCTAAAGTCTAGAGTCTAAAGTGTAGAGTCTAAAGTGTAGAGATATTAAGTTGTTTACTTTAGACTTTAGACTCCCCACAGACTCTCCACCTGTTGGATACAGTTGAATTGTGTCGCTTCGCTCCACCCTCGACTTGCGTTTTTACTTTAGACTTTTGTTTTACTTACTCCCGGCTTTAGACTTCCGTGTTTATTTACTTTGGCTTTTGGTTATATTTTAAGAAGTAAGAATCTATAATATTTAACCCCGCATGTCAAACAATAAGTAGTAGGTGAACGGGTAGTAGGTGGTAGATGGCAGGTAGTAGATAGGGTTTAAACAAGAATCTGCTCTTTATCATCCTACCTACTACATTCTACCTACTATCTACTTTCCTTACACCTACTACCTACTTTTCTCCTGGCTATTTGAACGAGATCCCCTTCATCTTGGCGAAGATGGAGCGGTCCCTGCGCTGGAATATGGAGCTTCTGAACGGGAAGTCGAAGGTAAGCGAAATCTTGTGCGTGGAACCCAGTTCCCCCATCGGCACGAAAGCGTAATCCAGACTGAAAAAGTGGAGCGTCGCCCCCACACCCACGGAAAACCCGCTTAAGTCGTCCCTGATGCGCTGGGCGTTCAAGCCGGCTCTGACGCACAAACGGGTAAGCTCGTTTGGTTCGGTGGCCAGTTCCGCGCCCAGAAGGAAATTAGGCCTGTTCTGTTTGGGCATAACCACATCGGCGGAGAACATCATGTTCCTGAAAGGGTTGGCCGCGCCGGCAAGTTTAAAAGTAAGCGGCAGGGTGTTGGAGGCCTGATCGTATCTCATGCCGGACCCGAGATTCGTCATGGTCACGGCCAGGCGGTAGGGTATATTGGTGAAGTTATAAGTCATGATACCCAGGTCGACAGCGTAGCTCCTGGCGGATTCCAGGATCGTGGATTTTATATATTTAGCCGACACGCCCATGGACACATCCATGTCCTTGTCGGAAAATTCAAGTATGGCTTTGCTGTAAGAAAGCGTGAAGACCTGGTCGCGCGGGGAGAAGGTGCCGAGCTTGTTGTTGTTCATGTCGATGTGATCTATGGCGCCGATATCGGTCAGCATGACCGAGCCGGCCAGCACGGAGCTGTAAGAAAGCCGGTGGGCGTACGCCGCATACTGGTAAGAGATGTCTGCCACGTACTGGGTGCGCATGAATATGGCCGAAAGTTTGGGTATCTGCACGAGTCCCGCCGGGTTCCAGTAAATAGCCGAGGCCTCTTCGCTGACGGCCGTGTACGCTCCTCCCATGGCCGAGGCTCTGGCGCCTATCGGCAGGTTCAGAAAATCGGCGCTGGCGGTGCCGACGGAGTTTGAGGAAAAATAGCTTTGGGCGGCGTAACAACAGCGGCTGGTGGATAGTGAATAGTGGATAGTTAAAACAAGGCAATAGAAAACCTTTTGCAAAATCGGACAGATTTTGCGTTTCGCGCCTTGTGTTTGTAATCGGTTGCTCTGCATTTTGATCCTTACTCCAACCACTATCCACTAATTACTATCCACTGCCGTATTCATCTTTCCACCGCTATTTTTACCACTTTCTTGCCGGCGCTTGAGTCTACGACAGCCAGATAAATGCCGCTGCCGACGGATATTCCCGAGCTGTTGACGCCGCGCCAGTGGATCTCGCCGGTGGAACTGGCGGCGCCTTCCCAGACTTTGTCGCCCGACAGCGTGTAAATGCGGACTTTGGCGTGGGCGGGTATGTTATCTATGGTCAAAAGATTAGGCCCGCGGTTGAGATATAAGGGGTTCGGGAAAACCCGCACGGCGCTCAGGTTTGAGGCGGCGGTTTTTTTCGTAAGCTGGAATACGCTGAAATGGTCCAAAGTCGCGGTGATAGTCCTTAACCCCGTGTCTATTCTGGTTTCAAGGGGGAGGCAGGCGGTTGTAGCAGGGTTATATCTGGCCAGGACCAGCTTGTCTTTATCAAGGCCGATTCTGGTGGCCTCATGGGTCTCGCCGGGACTCTCCCCGTCATAGTACAATTTAAGCGTAATCGGCACCTGGGGCTGGGCGCCGCCCTCGGAATAAATAGCCACTTCAAGCGGATGCAGCGGCGAACCTATCTGATAACCGCAAGGGTCGGTTATTGCGGGAGATGTCGACCACGAGGAAATGGCTATGGCGGTCTGGGAGGCGAAAGCGCCGGCGGGCACGGTCAGGGACACGAACCTGTTGTTGAGCAGGGTGCCCTCTATCGTCACGTCCCGCGAAGGATCGCTGGTGCCGCCCACGGCGCCGGACGGCGCTCCGTCAGGCCCCGGCAAGGTATAAGCCGCCGGCACGCACTGTGTGCGGCCTGTTACCACATTAGCCCCGTTTCTGGCGGCAACATCAAAATAGTAGGTGGTGGATGTTAACAGGCCGCTCACTTCGTAGGTGTCGGAGGTGTAGTACCGCGAAAAGGGCAGGGGAGTGGGAGTCATGAACGGCCCGGAGACGAGATTGCCGGTGGAGCCGCGTATCTCATAAATGGTGTTAGGAGGGTTATCTCCCTGCATCCAGACCAGGGTGACGCCGGACATGGAGATCGCGTCCGGGCGCACAGGGCCCGGTGACTGCGCCAGAGTGTATACCGAACCGAGATTAACATAATCCGATGGGCCTGGGACCTGGGGGAACCCGTCGCCGTTAACAGCTGTGACCTGGAAGGTATATGAGGTGTTGGGCGTTAAGCGGTCTATGAGGGTTTTGGTGTCCATGACCGTGAGCGTGAACGAGTATTCCATTTCAAAAGGGTTGGATTCTTTTGTGCCTTTCACGAGGTAGGAGGTGCTTGACGGATTGCCGTTGGCTATCCAGTTGAGAATAAAACTTCCGGTGCTTATGCTGGTGAAAGCGGCGGGCACGCCGATCAGCGGCATCGCCGCCAAAGTGTAAACCGGCTTCGTAGTGCCCACGGGGCCTCTTACGGGGCCGGAGTAATTTTTGAAAGCGTTTACCCTGACCGCGTAAGCGGTATTGGTGCTTAAGACCGTCCCGGCCACATTCGTCTGCGTGTATGAGGCCACGGTTGAGGAACCCAGGAATACCGCGTCCAGGGGCCCGGGCCCGGTGACGCCATAGATTTCATAGTCCGGGTCTCCGACCAAATCATCGTCCCATGCCCAGTTGATGGCCGATACGGTAAGGGCTGTGCCCTTAAGATTGTTTATACTGGTTACTGTGATAGTGGTTACGATGTTGCTGTAATCAGTGGTAATACTGGCGCCGTTTTGGGCGCGCACCCGGAAGCTGTAATATTTGTTCGGCGACAGCGTGGTGAGGAGGGTAAAGGTGCTTACATAGTCGTTTTCAAACGGTATGGGCGTACTGGGAGAGGTAAAGTCGCACCCTGCACCTTCACACATGGAAACCTCATACGGGGTCTCGGGAGAATTGTCGGCGGGATTCCATGAAAGCAGCACCGTTTCAAAGCTGGCTCTTTGCACTGTCAAGTCCTGGGGAGTGACCGCAAAAGTGTAATAAGTCGGAGACTCGGTCAATGCGCCGTGGCCGCCTGTATTATAGGCGGCTATTTTGACGGAGATCCTGGTATTCGGCGCAAGGCCGGTCTGGATATAGGAAGCCGGGTTGGAGAAGGCCACGGTGGTGAAAAAGACACTGTTGCTTGAAGCGAAAATGTAGTATCCGTCCGGGAGCGGGTCGTTCAGGTTCATCTCGCTGTCCGCGTTCCAGGTCCAGTCCACCGAAGTGGACCCTTGTACCGTGCCGATCAGGTTTATGACCTGTCCGGCGGGCCTGGGAGTGGTCACCTGGACGGTGTACCCGGCAGAGAACTGGCCGTTCGCCGCCACGCGCAGATGGTACCAGCCGTAAGGCAGTTCGCCGGGATTGACCGGCATGGTAAGGGTTATGGAAGACAGCGTCGCCTCCCAGTCGGCGTTGGCGCTGCCGTAGATCGTGTAGAGGCGGGTAGTCAGGTCCGTCAAAAAGCCGGAGGGATTATCTATAGCCTGGATATAAACCCGCGGATTGCTGAAAGAGGAGTTCATCGGACCGGACCCGCCGCCCGAAGCCTCGGTCACTCCGTGAAAGTTGGTGGTATCGCTTTGAAGGGTGACCTGCCAGCCTCTGTCAAAATAAGCGGTTCCCGTGGAAATTACGGGGTTCCGGAACTTGGGCTCAAGCCCCGCTTGATCCGGCGCAAAAGAAAAATAAAGCGTGTCGGTCTGGTTGATGCATTTGGCGCCGTCCCAGCCGCCTATGTTTATCAGGCGGTTGTCCGCGGTTAAGACGGTGGTGTGGTTGGAACGGCTCTGCATTGAGCCCTGGGGCTGGAAGGAGCTAAAATCTACGTCAAAGCCGTCCGCCTGGCCCTGGGAGACCCCCGGAGCTTCCCCGCCCGTGATCATCAGTTTTCCGTTCGGGAGGAGCACGCTCCTGTGATTGGCGCGGTTCAGCGACATGAGGGCAATTTCCATCGTGCCCTCAACATCTACCTGGACGTAGGTCCAGGAGACGCCGTCATATATCTCCGCCGTCAGCAGGCTCAGGAAATTATCGGACCCGCCTATCACTATCACCCTGCCGTCCTTAAGGAGGTTGGCCGTATGTGAATACCTTGCGGTATTCATGGCCGGGCCGGGGCTCCAGGTCTGCGTGATGTAATCATATATCTCCGTGGTATTCAGGGCGCCCAGGCCGTCCACTCCGCCGGCCACCAGCACATTGCCGTTTTTAAGCAAAGTGGCCGTGTGCTGCGACCTGCCGCCCGCGGCCGTCATGGTCTTGGTCGATTGCCAGATCGCCGCGGTGGTTATGAATAGTTCGGAGTTTTTTGAATATCCGTCGCCGGTGCTGCCGGCGGCTGCCAGCACGTTGCCGTCGGGCAGCAGCGTGGCCGTATGGCTTTGCCTTGCGGCGTTCATGGGAAGGTTTGTTGATACCCAGCGCCTGGTGGCGGGGTAATATATCTCGGACGTGTTTATGGCCGCCGTGGAAGCCCCCGTAGTGCCCCCCGTTGCCAGCACATAGCCGTTAGGCAGCAGCGTGGCCGTATGACGGGCCCTGGCATAGGTCATGGAACTCACGAACAGCCAGTCTTTTGGCGGCCCCGCTGTTGCGGCCGTGTTCAGCAGCTCGCAGGACTGCAAAGTGGCTCCGCCGTCGGAACCGCCGCAGGTAAGGATGCCGCCGCCGGGCAGCAGCGTGCTGGTATGGAACGCCCTTTTGGTTGTAAGATTCGAGGAACTGGCCCAGTCTACCTTGGTGTCGTAGATATCGTAAGGGTTGATTGCGTTGCTGACGTACGCCTGGGCGGCCCTTGTGCACTGGGTATAGGGATCGGGCAGGCCGGTCATGGAATCGGGCTCGCAGTTCTTGCCGCCTATCAGCAACATGTCCGCCGCCGGCGTTAAAATAACGTTGTGGTTGAATGTCGGGATGAGGGGTTGGCCGAAAGCCCATTTTGACTCTTTCGGGGCGAAAACGAGGTAGTCTGAAAATATCATGCCGCGTATGACGAGGGTCGAAACGGAAAAGCTGTAAGCGAGTTTTTCCAGGTTCGTCCCGTCCACGGTGTATAATATTTCGAGAGACGGGCTGGTCAGGTCCGTCCCTACCGCGCTCAACGGCGGGTTGAAGGACTGATAGGTGGTGTTATTGGTCAGTTCCCCGATAAGTTCGGTGAATTGCATGGAACCGGTGACCAGCCCCAGGCGGGTGTCGAAATCTTCCGTTACCGCAGTGTTAAGTTGTGCCGTTCCTCCTTTAAGGGTCACGTACCAGTAACCATGCGCCGGTATTACGGCCGCGGACTTAATGGTGGCGGAACCAACTATCGTTCCGCCTATGTAAATGGCGGGGATCGTAAATGTGATAGGAACGGTCAGGCTGGAGTTCGCGGAGTCGAGGACAACCCCGGTCTCCGGGGCGAGAACGCCGCTGAAAGAGAAAGCGCTGGCGATTATTGCGGCGGTCTCGGAGGTTACCGACTCCTTGGCGAATTGGACGGTGCCGGGTATGGTGGAGTTGTAGCGGGGCCAGATGATGTCGCTGAACTCGCCGGGTTTTGCGCCTTCTGTCATTGCGCCCACCGGGGAGCCATCGAGCGGCGCGGTGCTGCGGACCAGCCAGACTTTCATGTTGTCCGAGGTTATCGCGGGGTCGCCCCTGTCTTTCTCCACAGCGGCGAACGGGTCGCCCCCTTTAGACGGCAGGGAGATGAAAAAATCGCCGTCCACGATCCTTCCGGACACGGTTCTTGAAAGCTGGGTTTTAAGCTTGAATTTCAGCTCGTTGGTCGGGTTGACGGTCGCCGTGTTGATGCCGGTCCTTGTAATGGAAAGCCTGACGTTTTCCTCGAAGTAGGCCGTGTCCGAGTATGATTTGGGCACAATGTTGCCGTAACCGCCGTGTATATGATTGGTGCCGTCCGGCATCAGCAGGGCGGCTTGCATGGCGCTGCGATAGGGCATTGTCAGGGTGTCCTCGCCTGAGATCTGCACACGCCCGCCGTTAGGATCAAAGAGCTCCGCGCTGCCCAGGTAGCCGTGGCTGCCGGCGTTCTGGTTTACCCCATCAGCGGTAGCATGCCAGCCTTCTTCCGGCAGGTAAAAAATATTCGCGGCGGCGGTGGGGCCGGCATAGCCGCCGGAAATCATGATGTTTCCGTTATTCAATACCGTGGCCGAATGGTACGCCCTGCCCTGGAGCAGGGAAGTTACCGGGGTCCAGGTCAGGTTTCCGTCGTATAGTTCGTTCGTGGGCAGGTAAACCCAGGCGAGGTTGGTCGCGTCCCAGGACTTGCCGCCTGAGACAAAAACGGTCCCTTTATCGGTGGCGCTGGCCGTGTGGCCGATCCTTGAACTGGTCATTGAGGCCGCCGCGGCGAAAATATTCGCGCCCGTGCCGGTCGGAGTAAAGAGCTCGCAGGCGCTGGATATGTTGACGCCGGCCGCCGCTGTCTGGCCGCCGCAGATAAGCACTTTTCCGTCGTTCGCGCCTTTGGTGATGACCGTGGCGGTATGGCCGCCTCTGGGGTAGCACATCTTATCGGTGCAGGCTGTCGCGCCGTTCATTTGGGTCCACGCTCCGGTGATAGGGTTATACACCTCGGCGCTTTGGAGCGGTTCGCCGAGGTTATTGAATCCCCCCGCCACAAGCACCCGGCCGTCGCTCAGGCAGGTGGCCGTATGAGATGAACGGGCTGTGTTCATAACCGGGCCGGCGCCCCAGGCGGGCGCGGAAGTAAAGTAGATTTCGGTCGTGGCGGTCTGGGTGTTAGCTCCCGGGTCCGTTACCCCGCCGATGACCATAAAGTTGCCGTTCGGCAGCAACACCGTCGCCGTGTCGGTCCTTGCGGTAGTAAGCCTGGGAATCGCGGAAGCTCCGGCAAAAGGAAGCGCCAGCAGGATAATAAAGAAATTCAGGGTTTTTCTTAAACTCATAATCCGATGATATTGTAGGCAATTCATGTTACAGGATTGTTAAATAATCTTTAACTCTTACCTTAAAAACCTGGCCGCTAGACAGCTAGCCGGCTAGGCCGCTGGGCAGCTTTTTAAGGAGTTCTGTGTCTTAGCCGTCTTGCCGCCAAGCCGCCTAGCTGCCCAGCTGCTTGCGCTATTCCACTACAGCCATAGATTCGCCCGCCGGCGCTTTAGGCTTCCCCGGGTCGAGCGTTTTCTTTCCGTCCACTATGAAATGGTAGAGGTAATTGCCCGGAAGTATATAGACCTCGGCTTTCCAAAGGCCGTTTTTTTTGGCCATTCCGACCTCTTTCCATTTTGTGAAACTGCCCGCCAGTGAAACGGACCTGGCAGCGGCGCTCTTATATTCAAAGAACACTTTTATCGCTTTCTGCTTTTTAGGCTCTTCCGGTTTGCTTGAAATGGTTTTTTCTTCGCGCGCCGCCAAAAACGCTGTTTCCGCCTTCGCGGCCGCGTTGGCTGTCTGCTGACCGGCGGCTTTTTTTAGCGGCGCTTCCGGAGGATTGGACGGTTCTTCTTTTAAATTTTCATTCCCGCGCCTGAGCGGCACGGGTTTCGGTCTTATTTCGACCGTGTCGTTTAAAAAATGGCCCGCAAGCCTGGTGTAGACGGAATAACCTGAAATCCCGGTCAGGATAAGACACGCAAAAGCCGCGAGCGCCCAGAATTTTTTTGATTTTGTCATAGTTGAGTCCCGTACTGTCTCAATGCCATAAGCCATAAGCGCTGTTCCAGCCGCGCTATAGGCCGTAAGCTGAATAATATCCAAAATAAAACTGCTCGTTTACGGCATACGGCCTATGGCTTATGGCGTCTGTTTCTGCCTACGGCCTATGGCGTACGGCTTATGGCAATAGCCGTATCTTAAATCTTGAGCGGGCGATGGGAATCGAACCCACGTCTAAAGCTTGGGAAGCTTCCGTTCTGCCATTGAACCACGCCCGCCTCTGTCGCACCCCGCCCGCTGTGTTATAGTGACCGGACTTTATAATTGTCAATTTTATGTAACTGCTCAGCAACAGAAAAACCACGGAGACACAGAGGACACAGAGAAACACGGATGACAAAACTTCGTGCCCGCCAAACAGCCGGCGGGTCCGCCTGCGCCCGCCAAACAGTCCGGCGGGTCCGCCTTCGGCGGAGAAAACTCCGTGCTCTCCGTGTCTCTGTGGTGAGTAGTTCTACAGCCGCACTTTGCTTCTGTAGTGGCAAAGCTTGCTTTGCCTTTTACGCAGAGCAAGCTCTGCAACTACGCAGATACGTGAAAGAGACA
>Ga0180009_10002106_pt1 | contig 23566 bp, 19 predicted proteins | sample OS_PC_MetaG_FD_123537 | JGI IMG/M metagenome (GOLD analysis project Ga0180009, IMG submission 123537) | Groundwater microbial communities from the Aspo Hard Rock Laboratory (HRL) deep subsurface site, Sweden - OS_PC_MetaG | ecosystem: Environmental > Aquatic > Deep subsurface > Groundwater...
AACCAGCGCTGATAGGTCCAGTCGAAGCCCACGAAGCCTTCCCCCCAATGCCAGGGCCGGTAGGCGAAGCGGGTGATGATGGTGCGCGGGTAGATGTACAGGCCGCTGAGGGTCCACTTGGGCGCGGGCTTGTAGCGGATGCTGGCCACGGGCAGGCCCAGCAGGATGTTCAGATGCGGGCCGGGGGTGTAGGCATAGGCCACGCCGGGGATGGGAATGCCGGCCAGGAAATCGCGGGTGTTGGAGTAGTTGAGCAAGAACAGCCAGCGGTGGTTTTTACCCTGGGGGGTCAGCAGGGTGGCGGTGGCCGAAACCGAGGTGTCGTCGAATTTGTTGAAGGGCTTGTCGCTGGGCGAGCCCACGGTGAACTCGCCGCCGAACACCCAGCCCCGGTCCATCTTATGACGGTAGGTGGCTCCCAGGCGCAGATCCCACAGGTCGCCGGGGAATTCTCGGCCGCTGGTGGGCAAGATGGCCGAGGTGTCCACGGACATATAGGCGGCCCGGCCATGCAGGGCCAGCTCGTGGCGGGAGGTCTGCCACAGGGGCGCCAAAAAGCGGCCGGAGTGCCGGGTGTAGCCCATGTCCACTTCCTGGCCCTCCACCTGGCGGTCCGGGGAGTAGGTGACGTCGTAGTTCAGGTTGAACTTGAGCTTGCCCACCTCGGGGATCATCCAGGCGTCCAATACCTGGGCCCGGGCGGCCCCGGCCCATGCCAGGCAGCAGATCAAAGCGATCAGACAGGTCCGGATCAAACGGTGTTCGCGCACGGCAAACTCTCCCAAATCAATGGTTTGACGCCACCATACTTGGCCGTGAAAAGGCTGTCAATCGTTCGGGGATCGGGGGCCAAACTTCCGGCGGCCGTTTGGTCCTGGCCAATAGCCCGCGTCTCATGTCCTTAATCTCCCTGGCCGCCAAAAGGCCGGCGGCCAGGGAGAGGGGCATCGCCGGTGCTTTCACCAGCCGAGCCATGCTCCTATTCCCGCACCTCCGCCGGATGGGAGCCGCTCCCTGGGGACTTGTCTTGGCTGTGCTTCACCGCGTCCGGGGCCATGAAGCGGTGCAGGAGACGCTTGAGCAACCTCCAGTTGATAAACTGATCCAGGTAGGAGTAGACCACCGGCACCACCAACAGGGTCAGCACCGTGGAGGAGATCATGCCGCCGGCAATGGCCACGGCCATGGGCTGGCGGCTCTCAGAGCCCACGCCCAGGGCCAGCACCACCGGCAGCACCCCGCCGATGGTGGAAACCGCGGTCATCAAGATGGGCCGCAGGCGGGTGGCTCCGGCCTCGATGAGCGCCTGGTGCGCGTCCATGCCCTTTTCCCTGAGCTGCCTGGTGTAGTCGATGAGCAGGATGCCGTTTTTGGTGGCCAAACCCACCAAGAGGATCAAGCCGATCATGGAGAAAAGGTTGAAGCTGTTGCCCATGAGATACAGCAGGCCGAAGGCCCCGATGAAGGACAAGGGCAGCCCCATCATGATGGCCAGGGGATGGGCGAAGCTCTCGAACTGGGCGGCCAGCACCATGTAGGTGAGGGCGATGGCCAGCAGGAAGGCGAAGGCGATGTAATCGCTGGTTTCGGCGAAGGACTCGGCCCGCCCCACGAAGGTGCTGCTGTAGCCGTCGGGCAGGATCTCCTTGGCCATGGCCTGCACTTCCTGCATGCCCTGGCCCAGGAGCTTGCCTTCCAGGTTGGCGTAGATGGTGGCCGATCGGCTGCGGTCCAGGCGGTTGATGACGTTGGGGCCCACTCCTTGCTCCAGGGTGACGAAGCCCGCCACGTCCAATAGCCGGCCGTCGCGGGCACGCAGCCAGATGCGCTGGATATCCTGGGGAAGCGTCCGTTGCTCCTGTTTGAGGCGCACCCGCACGTCGTAGCTTTTGCCGCCCTCGCGGAAGTCCACCGTCTTGACACCGCCCAGCAGGGCGGCCACCGCGTTGGCCACCTCGCTGACGCTCACCCCGGCGTCGGCCGCCCGGGCCCGGTCGATTTTCACGCGCACCTCGGGCTTGCCGATCTCCAGGTCGCGGGTGATGCCCACGTAGCCATGGCTGGCCTCCAGGCGGTTCATCAGCTCGCGGGAGTATTGGTCTATCTTCTCGATGTCCGGCCCCTGGACGACGAACTGGATGTCCTCGTTACGCGAACCCGCCCCCAAGGGAGAAATATTGGACACCGTGCCCCGAACGTCGGGCATCTGGCGCAGAATCCCCCGCGCCACCTTTTGCAGCTGCGCCTGGCTGCGCGTTCGGTCCTGCTTGTCGGTCAGGGTCACCATGGCCACGGCTTTGTTGGAGCCGCCCCAGCCCGAAACCGAGAAGAAGTGATCCACCTCGGGCACCTTGGCCAACTGGGCTTCAAAGCGCTGCAAAACGGAGTCGGTTTTTTCCAGGGAATAGGCCAAGGGCATTTCCAGGCGCACCATGAAGCGGCCCTCGTCCTCGGCGGTTACGAATTCCTTGCCCAGCATGGTGAACACCCAACCTCCCACCAGCAGGGCCGCCAGGGCGGCGGCCATCACCGAAAGCCGGTGGCGCAGGCACCAGGAGATGAGCCGCCGGTAGTAGCGGCTGGTGGCTTCCATCATGCGGTTGAACAGGTTGAAGGCCCCGTGGCTGGTTTCGCTGACGGTGAGGAAACGGGCCGAGAGCATGGGCACCACGGTGAGGGCCACGAAGGTGGAGCAGGCCACGGAAAAGGCCAGGGTGACGGCGAACTCATAGAAGAAGCGCCCCACCAGCCCGCCCATGAAGGCCACCGGCAAAAACACTCCGCCCAGGGCCACGGTGGTGGCCACCACCGCGAAGGCGATCTCCGAGGATCCCTCGAACGCCGCCTGCATGGCGCCCTGCTTCAGCTCGGTGCGGTGCCGGAAGATGTTTTCCACCATGACGATGGCGTCGTCGATGACCAAACCCACTGCGGTGACCAGGGCCAGCATGGACAGGTTGTTCATGGTGAAGCCCATCCAGTACATGCAGGCGAAGGTGGAGATGATGCTGGTGGGAATGGCCACCGCGCTGATGATGGTGGTGCGTAGGTTTTGCAAAAACACGAAAATGATCAAGGCGGCGATGATGGCGCCCAACAGCAGTTGAAAGCGCACCTCGGAGATGGACTGCTCGGTGAAGATGGTGGTGTCGGTGGCCACCTCGATGCTCACACCCTCCGGGGCCACCCGCCTGAGCTCGGGCAGCACCTGGCGCACCTTCTGGGCGATGGCCACTTCGTTGGCGCCGGAACGGGGCGAAATGCCCAGGCCCACGGCGCGCTGGCCGCCGGTCCTTTGGGTGGTGAAACGGGCCACCCCCGTGCTTTCCACGCGGGCCGCCTTGGCCCGGCCCACGTCCTCCAAGCGCACCGGGTAGTTGTTCCGATAGGCCACGATCATGCGGTTGAAAGCCTCGGGGGTGGGGAACTCGCCCACCGTGCGGATTAGAAACTCCTTATCTTGGGATTCGATCTTTCCGCCGGGCACCTCCACGTGCTCACGGGACAGGGCGGCGATGACGTCGTTGACCCCCAGGTTGTAGGCGGCCAGGCGCTCGCGGTCCAGCCAGATGTGGACCTCTTTTTTCCTGGCGCCGCCCACCCGCACCTCGCCCACGCCCTGGATCTTTTGGATCATGGGCCGTAGCTGCTCGTCGGCCACTTTGGTGAGGGTTTCGATGGCCTGGGGGCCGCGCACCGCCAGCCAGATGATGGGCTGGGCGTTGATGTCCAGCTTGTCGATGACCGGAGACTCGGCCTCCCTGGGCAGTTCGCGGAGCTTGGTGGATATTTTGTCGCGCATCTCCTGAGCGGCCACGTCCACGTCCTTGCTCAACTCGAACTCCACGATGATGCGGCTCATGCCCTGCATGCTGGCCGAGCTGATGTGCTTTATGCCGCTCACCGAACTGATGGCGTCCTCGAGCTTGTCGGTGATCTCGTTGTCCACCTCCTCGGGGCGGGCGTTCTCCCACACCGTGGTAACGGTGACCAAGGGGAAATCCACGTCTGGGAATAGAGACACCCCCAGACGGGTCATGCCGATCAGGCCGAATACCACCAAGGCGGACACCATCATGGTGGCCGCCACCGGCCGCCGGATGGAAAAGTTGGGAAGGAACATGTATGCCCCCTACTTTCCAGGCCGGCCGGCGGGAGCCGAAGCTTCGGCCTGGCGCACCTGGCCGCCATCGGTGACCATGAATTTGCCCTCCAAGAGCACCTTGTCCCCAGCCTTTAGCGGCGGGCTGACAATCTCGGCCCACTCACCGCCTATCTGGCCCAGGGTCACCGGCACCTTTTTGGCGCGCCCGTTTTCCACCAGGAACAGGTAGGTTTCCTTTTCGGTCTGGATGACGCTGCCCCAGGGAGCGCAGACGGCATTTTCCTTGACCTCGACGGTCAGCTTGAGGCGGCCGAACATGCCGGGGTTGAGCAGGTGCTGGGAGTTGTCCACCCGAGCCTTTACCTTGAAGCTCCGGGTCTTGGAGTCCACCACCGGGGAGATGAAAAAGACCTTGCCAACGAAGTCGCGGCCGGGATAGGCCACCGTGGCTATACTTAACTGTTGATCCTTGAACACCCCGGCCTTGAAACGCTCGGGCACCAAAAACTCCATTTCCAACGGGTTCAGGCTCACCACCCGCACCACCGGATCGCCGGCCTTTAGATAGTCGCCCACCGAAAGGTCCTTGGAGCCGGCCACCCCCGCAAAGGGGGCCCGTATCTCGGTGTCGGCCAGCATCTCCTTTTGGCGGGCCATGTCGGCCTTGGCCTGGGCCAAGGCGGCCTGGGCCAGGGCGATCTCGGTTTCCAGGTCGTCGTACTTCATCTGGGAGACCAGCCTGTCCTTCACCAGGGGCCGGTTGCGTTCCAGGTTGCGCTTCTGGTGGGCCAGACGAATTTCCAACTGCCTGATGCGTTGCTCCAGGTTGCGCATGTCCGCCCGCACCTTGGCCGCGTCCAACTTCACCAGGAGTTGCCCCTTTTTGACTTCCGCACCCTGCTGGAAGAGCACCTCCTCCACCGGGGCCGCCAACTCGGAGCGGATGGTTACCATTTGGGGCGAGCTGAGGGTGCCCACTTGGTTCAGCACGTTTTCCACCCGCCGGGCGCTCAACTCTCCGATGGTCACCACCGTGGCCGTGGGTTTGACCGCTTGGGGTTTTTTGTCCTCGCGGCCGCAGCCGGAGGCGCCCCAGAGCAAGGCCAGGGACAAGGTTAGGGCTATTAAGCTAAAGGGCGTTCTCTTAGCGGGCATTGACCTTATCCTCCGGATTCATCTTGGGAATAATTTTGAAACGGGTCAGGTTGTCCCCCATGGCCAAGTGGAGGTCGGCCAGGCCTTGATTCAGGTCGGTAAGGGCCAATGCCTTGCGGATGCGGGCCTCGATCACGCTGTTTTGAAAATCCAGGATGCGAAAGGTGTCGGTGAGTCCCTCGTCCAGCCGGCGCATCTCCTGGGACAAGTTGGTCTCGGCCAATTGCTGGAAGCGCTCGGCCACCCGCACCCGCTCCAGGCTGCGGCGCAGGGTGACCAGGGCGTTCTTCAACTCGGTTTCGGTGGTGCCTTCCAGGCGTTTGAGGTGGTAAAGGGCCCGCTTGCGCTGCCAGCCGGCCACCCGGTAACGGCTGTTGGCCTCGCGGTTGCCCAGGGGATAGGAGAGCTTGAGGCCCACGAACCAGTTGTAGCCATCGCCGTCGGCCATGCTGTTCCAGGAGTCGGCGTAGCCGCCGCCGTAAGGGTTGCCCGCCGCGCTGCCCACCCCGGTCTCGGTGCCGGCCAGGCCGTTCACCGCCAGGCTGGCGGCCAGGTCCACTCGGGGCAGGCGCTGGTTGTCCAGGTAGGCCAGGCGGATGTCCAGCTTATCCATCTCCACCTTTTGGCGCAGCAGGTCGGGGCGGTGTTTCAGCGCCACCCCCATGGCCTGGGGCAGGTCCGGGAAGGGCTGGCGGGGCCCGGCAAGTTCCTGGGGCCGGATGGTGCTCATGTACAAGGGATCGCCGGAGCGGACCTCAAGCAGGTCCTTGAGCTGGTTGGAGACCGTTTCCATCTGCTGCTGGGCCAGGATTATCTTTTCGTCCCGGGAGGCCACCGCGGTCTGGGCCTCCTGCACCTCGGTTATGGGGACCACCCCGGCTTTGAACTTCCGGCGGTTGCCTCCCAGAAGGCCTTGGGCAAGGTGGCGCGATTCAATGCGGTGGCGCAGAATCTCGTGGGCCAGGGAAAGCAGGTAGTAGGTGCGTTCCACTTTGTTGGACAGTCGTTGGGCCTGGTTGAGAAACTGAAAGCGGGTCTGTTTTTCCTGCTGCCGGGAGATACGCAGATTGGCGGTGTTGCTTTCGCTGCCCGCTCCCCTGAGCAAGGGCTGGGTCAGGTCCAGGACCAGATAAGTGCGGTAGGCAGGGTTCACCTCGGTAGTTACCGCGCTGTTGTCGATGCCCTGGGTCTCCGCCCCTATTCGGGACTGCAAGCCGGTTTCGAACCGCTTGCTTACCCCCACCGTGGCTTGGTTGACTCCCAACTTTTCATGGTCGCCCCAGTAGACGATGGAGGTGGAGGGCATGCGGTCCTCGCGGCTGCCCACCGAGGCGTCCAGGGAAGGGTCGAACTGGGCTTGTTCGATGGTCACCCTCTCCTGGCTGGCCGGAATCTCGACCTGGACCATCTTGAGGTCCAGATTTTTTTCGATGCCCCGCACCAGAGCCCCTCGCAGGCTAAGGGGAATCCCGGGCTCCACCTTGGGGATGGGCGGGTCGTCCGCCGCCGGGGCCGCGTAGGGCAGCAGGCAGAAAAAGCATAATAGCGCGATGATGCGAACCTTGGGCATGGCCGTTTCTTTCTGAGATTAAGCTTGGCTTGAATTGGGGCTGAGGGCGTGTTGGCAAAACGCCCATAGCGTGTCCGAAAAATGGAAGGGCTGGCGTTTCTCAAGCATGACCACCCGGACGGCTCCAATGAGCAGGCTGCGCAGGATCAGGGCAGTCTGGTCGGGATCGCAGGGACCCACCGACCCGTCCTTTTGTCCTGTTTTAATCATTTCGGTTAACATCTGATGCATCCTGGTCACGCGCCCCAAAACCCTTTCCCGGTGGGGAGAGTCATCATCCGTGAGAGTTGCGGGAAAATCCCTTACCAACAACAAAACTTCCCTGGCACGGATTTGAATGGACTCGAAATGCAGTTGCACCCAGGCGCGTAGCGCCTCCATTCCACTGGCGGCCCCGTCCATTTTTATTTGTGTTTCCTCAAGGAAGTTATCAAAGGATTCATCAAATATTTCTAGAAGAATCTCTTCTTTGGTTTTGAAATAATAAAAGATGATGCCTTCGGAAACCCCGGCCAACTTTGCCACTTGGTGGGTGGATGTGGCATGAAATCCCTTTTGAGCGAAAAGTTCGGTTGCTGCCTTGATAATGTCCAGTTTGCGCGACACAGACTGTCTCCCGCGAAAGGGCCGGAGGCTTCAAGTGGGGAACGTCCTCCGGATGTTGGGTCTTGAACGGGGTGAAAAAACATTTAGTCGTTTAAAAACTGAGTGATTACTCAATCGATACAGTTTGCCTGGCCGTTTGTCAAATAAATTTTAGGTGTCGGCCCTTTTTTAAACGATTTGGTCACTTACTTGTACATCATGATGATCTCCCTGGGGCCGGCGTTTTGGTGAGAAGCCGCCGCGAGTCGTGGGTCAACGCCTTGGCCGAGGGTCGTGGCGGCGAATTTTCGCCGCCGGCCACATTATCATGGGCCAGGGCGTGCAATACCCGCCCGCCTGGCGGACCTTGCTGATATTCTCCAATCTGCTATTAATGTTGGTGGCCACCCCGCATGCCGCAACTCATCTTCGGCACCCGAGCGAGCCCCCCTGGCTGGAGGAACGAACTATGAATCTGGCCCGCAACCTGGAGCAGGCGGCCCGCTTTTTTTCGGAATTCCCCGCCGTGGCGGAGCGGGGGCAGACCGCCAGCTACGCCTCCCTGGAGGCTGAAAGCAGCCGGATCGCCGGGGCGCTGGCCGGGTTGGGCCTGGCCCCGGGGGAGTTCGTGGCCATCTGCCTGCCCAACTCTCGTGAGTGGCTGTCCGCCTATTTCGGGGTGCTCAAGACCGGGGGCGCGGCGGTGACCCTGGCCGCCGGGCTGCCGCCGGACGAACTCAGGCCCCTGCTGGCCGACTGCAAGCCCAAGGTGTTTTTCACCACCGGGGAGAAACTGACTTCCCTGGGGGGGCGCCCGGAGATCGAGGCGCCCGTGGTCATCGCCCCGGGCGGGGACTTCACCTATGAGGAACTGCTGGCCCGGGGCACCGATGATTTCCCGGCCGTGGAGCGGGGGCGCGGCGACGTGGCGGCGGTGCTCTACACCGGCGGCACCACCGGCGTCCCCAAGGGGGTGATGCTCACCCACGAAAACCTGATGGTCTCGGCCCACAACGTGGCCCGCCAGGAGCGCTCCACCCACGAGGATCGGGCCCTGTGCTTTTTGCCCCTGAACCACGTCTTCGGCCAGGTGCATGTGATGCACTCCACCATCCTCACCGGCGGCTGTTTGGAGATGCTGCCCGCCTTTGACTTGGATGAGGTGTTGGCCGCCTTGGGCCGGGGCGAGGTCACCAAGTTCTACGCCGTGCCCACGGTGTATTTGCGCCTGCTGGGCCTGGACAACCTGAGGCAACGCCTGGGCCGGGTGCGCTACTGTTTTTCGGCCGCCGCCAGCATGGCCCTGGAGGTGGTGCGGGAGTGGAAATGGGCCTCGGGCCTGAACATCCACGAGGCCTACGGCATGACCGAGTCCGCCTCCATGGTCACCTACAACCATTACTACCGCCACAAGGTGGGCTCGGTGGGCACCCCGGTGGGCTCGGTGGAGGTGGCCATCATGGACCGGGAGGGCCGCCCCCTGCCCCAGGGCCAAGAAGGAGAAATCTGCATCCAAGGGCCCAACATCATGCGGGGCTATTTGAACCGCCCCGAGGAGACCGCCCGGGCCTTTTGGGGCCCATGGTTCCGTTCCGGCGATGTGGGTTATTTGGACCAAGAAGGCTATTTGTATATCGTTGACCGCATAAAGGACATGATCATCACCGGCGGGGAGAACGTGTACCCCCGGGAGGTGGAGGAATTGCTTTACCAGCGGCTCGAAGTGGCCGAATGCGCCGTGGTGGGTCTGCCCGACCGGGAGTATGGCGAGCGGGTCACCGCAGTGATCGTGCCCAAGGCCGGGGCCGATCTGGACCCCGAGGAGCTTCGGGCCTACCTCAAGGAGCGCCTCTCCGGTTTCAAGGTGCCCAAGGCATTTCTTACGGTGCCGGAGTTGCCCAAGTCGGCGGCGGGCAAGATATTAAAGCGGGTGCTCAAAGAAAACATCCAACGCCAACCCCCGCCGCGCCATTAAAGTGATTGATTGAAGAGGTGAAGCCGTGCTAGGCGATCTGTACCAGGAAGAACATCGTATTTTCCGTGAATCCGTGCGCCGCTTCGTGGCCGACCGGGTCACCCCCAACGTGCCCCAGTGGGAGGAGCAGGGGGCGGTGCCCCGTGATCTGTGGCTGGCCATGGGCGAACAGGGATTCCTGTGCCCATGGATGCCCGAGCAGTACGGCGGCCTGGGCCTGGGCTTCGAGTATTCGCTCATAGTCAACGAGGAGTTGATTCGCGGCGATGGCTTCGGGGTGGGGGCGCCCCTGCACAACGACGTGGCCTCGCCCTATCTGGCCGCCTACGGCACCGGGCGGGCCAAGGAGAAATTCCTGCCCGGCTGCGTGAGCGGCGAGGTTATCACCGCAGTGGGCTTCACCGAGCCCGGCGCGGGCAGCGACCTGGCGGCCATCCGCACCACGGCGGTCAAGGACGGCGATGAATACGTCATCAACGGGCAAAAGACCTTTATCACCAACGGCTACTTCGCCGACCTGGTGGTGCTGGCGGTAAAGACCGACCCCTCGGCCGGCTACAAGGGCATCAGCCTGATCCTGGTGGACAAGGACGCGCCGGGCTTCTCCCGGGGGGCTCCCCTGCACAAGATGGGCATGCGCATGCAGGACACCTCCGAGCTTTACTTCGCCGACTGCCGGGTGCCGGCCTGGCATCTGTTGGGCCAGGAAGGCCAGGGCTTCAAGTACATGATGGCCAAGCTCCAGCAGGAACGCATCGAGGTGTGCATCAAGTGCCAGGTCATGGCCGAGGAGTGCTTAAAGGAGGGTTTGGAGTTCGCCAAAACCCGGGAGGCATTCGGCAAGCCCATCGGCTTTCACCAGGCCAACGCCTTTAAGCTGGCGGAGATGGCCACCGACGTTCAACTGGGACGCACCTTTTTGGACGACCTGATCTTCTCCCACATCCAGGGCAAGGATGTGGTGCAAAAGGTTTCCATGGCCAAATACTGGCTGGGGGAGATGGTCAACCGGGTGGCCTACCAGGCGGTGCAACTGCACGGCGGCTACGGTTTCATGGAGGAATACCGCATCTGCCGGCTCTATCGCGACGTGAGGGCCCTTTCCATCTTCGCGGGCACCAGCGAGATCATGAAGCTTATAATCAGTCGCAACCTGGGGCTGCGCTCCTAGGCTTTTCATGAAGGCCGCGGGTCCGGCTGCGCCAGCCACCGGCATACCGCGTTGCTGGCTGCGCTCGGGCCTCGACGTAGTCTTGCCTACGCCTGCGGCCCTCGCTCGCCAGACGCCTTGTCTGCCGGCGGCTGGCTGTGCCGAGGCCATGTGCAAACCGCTTTATAAGGACTGCGTCAATACTAAGCCGTTGTTCGTTGCCGCCTAGCCTTAACCAAATATTCGGGTTGCTAAGTCGGGGCCAGAAACTCCCGCAGGGCCCGGTCCCGGGCCGGGTTGGGCTGGAACATCAGGGTGAAATGGTCGGTCCCCGTCAGGTCCACCGCCTGGGCCCGGTCAATCTCCCCAAGCATGCGTTCCAGGGCGTCCTGGGGCAGCAGGACGTCGTCTTGATCCAACATGCCCTTGCCCGCCCGCAGTATCAGCACCGGGCAACGCACGCGCTGGTAAAAGGAGGAGGGCTGGACCTGGCGCAGGTTGCTGCGCTCCTCCTCTATGTTGTCCGGATGCACCCGGGAGCGCACCCCGCCGGGCACCGCTTCCATCTCGTGGTCGAAGTAGTCGGTCGTTACCTGGTTCCAGGGGTTGAAGTAGGAGGCCTGGCGCATCAGGTCCAGGTAGGCCTCCCGGCTGGGCAACACCTGGCCCAGGCGGTCCACCGAGGGCTTGGTACCCTTGTTCACCTTGACCCATTGCTCCGCGTTCAACTCGCCGCCGCCGTCCAAGAGCACCAGTTTGTCCACCATCTGGGGATAGTCGGCGGCAAATGCCAGGCAGATGTAGGCCCCCAGGGAGTGGCCCATGAGGCTTACCCGTTCCAGGCCCAGGCCTCTTATCACCGCCGCGATGTCTTGGCAGTGGTGAGCCAGGGAATAGCCGGCGGCCGGCTTGTCCGAGAGGCCCCGGCCCCTTAGGTCCATGGCCAATACCCGGTTCTGTCCCTTCAGGGCCTCGGCCAGAAGCTGAAAGCAATGCAGGTTGGCGGTGAGGCCATGCACCCCCAGCACCGCCGGGCCCGGTCCGGGCCACTCGGCCATCTGAATTTCAACTCCGCCGGAGCCCGGTAGCCTGTAGGTCTTTTGTGGTTTCACGGCCAGTCTCCTTAGGCTACGTTGCGCAGGGGAGGGATGACCTCGGCCACCCCCTTGAGCACCGTCTGGCCATCCTGGTTTTCCACCAAGGTGGCCAGGCGCACCCGGTTGCGGCTGGGCATCACCTCCAAAACGTTTATCGATATGGTGAGGTCATCACCGGCGTAGACCGGTTTGGTGAAGTTGAGCTCCTGGGAGACATAGATGGTGCCCAGGCCGGGGTACTCCGTTCCCAGTACGAACCCCACCAGGCTGGCGGTGAGCATGCCCGGGGACACGATGCGGCCAAAAAAGGTGTCCTTGGCCATCTCCGGGTCCTGGTGAAATGAATGGTGGTCTCCCAGGGAATGGGTGAAGGAGATCATCATTTCCTCGGTCATGGTCACCGTTTTGCGGTGGGTGTGCCCAACGTTGATTTGGTTGATGCTCACTCCTTGCGGCATGTCCCTGTTCCTCTATGTTAGATCGACCGAGTAAGGCGGCACGACGTTTGCGCACCTGTCCAGCCTGGAAGCGAGAATCAATGGTTTGGCTCCGCCAAGCGAAGCTTTCGCCTGGCGATGATGTCCCGGGCGGTGCCCACCAGGCCCTTGGGGAAGAAGATCACCACCAGGATGAACAATATCCCGAAGTATAAAATCCAGCGCTCGGCCAGGCGGTGGGCCACCTCCACGGTGGGCAGGAGCAGCACGGCCAGCTTTTGCAAATCCGGCAGCCAGGCCTCGGCCACCTGGATGAAGGCCGCGCCCATGATGCTGCCGTAGAGGGTGCCCATGCCCCCGATGATCACCATCAACAGCACGTTGAGCATCACCGGGACGCCCAGCACCGAGGTGGGGTTCACGTAGCCCAGCCACATGGCGAAAAGCACTCCGGCCAGGGAGGCCACCACCGAGCCGAACACGTTACTGAGCACCTTGTAATGGAAGGTCTTGTAGCCCAGGGCGGTGCTGCGCTGCTCGTTGTCTCGCACCGATTTGAGCACCCTGCCCACCGGCGAGCGCACGAAGCGCACCAGGCCGATGAACAACAGGACAGAAGCCACCAAGATGAAGTAGTAGGTCAACAGGCGTCCGTTGAGGGGTGCGCCAAAGATGGTGCCGCTGCTCCAGTTGACGTTGAATACGCCGGGCAGGTTGAAAGATACGCCATCCTCTCCCATGGTCAAGTCGTGCCACTGGTCGCCCAGGATGAAGACGAACTCAGCGAAGGCCAGGGACATCATGGTGAAAAAGATGGCTTTTACCCTAAGGGAGAAGAAGGCCAGGGCCACGGCCAAAACACCGCTGAGGCCCACGGCCAGGGCCATGGCCACGAAGATGTGGTACCAGGCCGAGTGGCCGCTGTGGAAGGTGACCAGGGCCAGGGAGTAGGCCCCGATGCCGAAGAAGGTGACGTGGGCCAGGGAGAGGATGCCGGTGTAGCCCAGGATCAGGTCGTAGGAAGCGGCCACCACCGCGAAGATCATGACCTTGGTCATCACGTCCATGGCCCTGAAGGAGGGCAACAGCAGGGGCCCCGCGATAAGGCAGGCCAACAGGAGCAGTTGCACCCAGAGGGCCGGGCGGGTGAAGCGCACCTGGCGCAGGGCACGGCGCTCCATTTGCACGGGAGTCGGTTGCATCGCCTTGTTCTCCATGGCCCTAGTCCTTGCCCATGAGGCCGGTGGGGCGGATGAGCAGAATCACGGCCATGATCATGATGTTGGCCCCCAAGGCCAGGGGAGGCAGGGTGTAGGCCACGTAGTTGAAGGCTAGGCCCACCATGATGGCCCCCAGGAAGGACCCGGTCACCGAACCCATGCCCCCGATAATCACCACGATGAGGGCGAAGATGAGGTTCTCCTCGCCCATGGCCGGGTGAATCTGCTCCTTGAAGATGGACCACATGGTCCCACCCACGGCAGCCAGGGCCGCGCCGGCGCAGAACACCCCGGTGAAGACGCGCCGGATGTTGTAGCCCAGGGTTTCCACCACTTCCTTGTTTTCCACCCCGGCTCGCACGATGATGCCCAGTTTGGTGCGCATCATCACCAACTGGATGCCCGCCAGCACCGCCAGGCCCACCACGATGGCCACCACCCGGCACTTGGTGACGATCACGTCCATGACGTCCCAGCTTCCCTGGAAGGCCTGGGGCACGATGACCACCTCGTCGTTGGGGCTCCACACCACCTTGAGCACCTCCACCAGGATCAGGGAGGCCCCCATGGTGATGAGTATCTGCTTGAGGTGGCTGCCGTAGGTGAGGCGCACCAGCATCTTTTCCAGCACGATGCCCATGATCCCGCCCACCACCAGGGCAGCCAGCAGACAAAGCATCACCGAGCCGATGCTCTGGGCGGCGCCCGCCCCCTCCACCCAGCCGATCTTCTGCAAGGCGTTCAACAAGGAGAAGCCCACGTAGGCGCCCCATACGAAGAAGGCGCCGTGGGCCAGGTTCAAAACGTCCATGAGGCCGAATATCAGGGTGAGCCCCGAGGCGGTGAGGAATATGAGCATGCCCATGGCCAACCCGGCCACGGTGAGCACCGCGTAGGTGGTGGGGTCTATCCACAACAGGGGTAAAAACCAGATGCCCACCGAGGCGGTCCACACCCCCAATTTCTTGGGGTCCATGCCGCTCTTTTCTTGAATTCCAACCGTGGCTGCTTGGGAAGTCATGCTTTCGCGCTCCTCAGGCGATGCCTAGATACTTTTGTTTGAGCCCCTCGTCATGCACCAGATCGGCCATGAGCCCCTGGTGCACGGTGCGGCCGTCGTCCAGGATGAAGTAGGCCACCCCCACATGGCTGGCCATGTAGAAGTTCTGCTCCACCAGGATCACCGTGGTGTGGTTCTTGATGTGGTTGATGGACTCGATGAGGTGGTCCACCACGATGGGGGCCAGCCCCTTGGAGGGCTCGTCGATGAGCAACAGGTCGTGGTCGTTTACAAAGGCCCGGGCGATGGCCAGCATCTGCTTTTGCCCCCCGGAGAGCACCCCGGCCTTGGAACGCCAAAACTTCTTCATGTCCGGGAAAAGTTCGAAGATCGTCTCCATGCGGGCCCAGGCGCTCTCGTTTTCGGTGAGCATGGCCAGACGGAAATTTTCCTCCACGCTCAGGGTGTAGAGCACCGCCTGGTCTTCGGGCACGAAACCCACCCCCAGCTTGGCCACCTCGTAGGGCTTCATGGCCTGGATTGCCTGGCTCTTGAGGGTGATGCTCCCCGAGGAGGCCGGGGTCAGGCCCATGATGGTGCGCAGGGTGGTGGACTTGCCCGCCCCGTTGCGCCCCAGCAACACCGTGGCCTGGCCGGGCATGAAGCTCAGGTCCACCCCTTGCAGGATGTGGTGCTGTTCGATGTAGGTGTGCACCCGCTCCAGAGACAGGATGGCCTCAGCCATTTTTCACCCCCCCGCCCAAATAGGCCTCCAAGACCTCACTGTTGCAGGCCACCGCCTCCGGAGTATCGTCGCAGATCAGGCGTCCCTCCTTGAGCACGGCGATGGAGTCCGAAACCGTCATGATCATGTCGAATTTATGCTCCACCAGCAGGATGGTGCGGTTGCGGGCGGCCTTGATTTGTTGGATCAGCGCCAAAATTGCCGGCACCTCCTCCAGGCTCATGCCCGCAGTGGGCTCGTCCAGGAGCAGCAACTCCGGGTCCAGGGCCAGCAGGATGGCTATCTCCAGCTTGCGCTGCTCCCCGTGGGTCAGGGTCTTGGCCTCCACCGCCCAGCGTTTTTCCATGAGCACCTGCACCAGCAGGTCGTAGGCCCGGTCCTCCAGGGTGGAGTAGGAGCGATAGTTGCGCCAGAACACCATGCCCACCCTGGCCTTGGCCTGCAGGGCCAGACGCACGTTCTCCAAGACGCTCAGGTCGGGGAATATGTTGGTGAGCTGGAAGGAGCGGCCCACCCCCAGGCGGGTGCGGTCGGCCGCGCCCAGGGCGGTGATGTCCCGCCCTTTGAACATGACGCTGCCGCTGGTGGGCTTGTACTGACCGCTGAGAAGGTTGAACAGGGTGGTTTTTCCCGCTCCGTTGGGCCCAATTATGGCCTTGAGGGTGAAGGGCTCCACCGCGAGGTTCACCGCGTTCACGGCTACGTTGCCGCCGAAGCGGATGGTCAAATCCTTGGTTTGCACTACCGGGGCCTGGCTCGCCACTGCTACGTCTCCCCCTTGAGCTGGGCGGGCGCCGGGGCGCCCGCCCAGGTGGGTTAGGCTTACTTCTTGTTGCGGATGGGGATGTCCATCTCGCTGTAGGGGATCACCTTCACCAGCACGCACTCGGCCCAGGGCAGCTTGGGGTTGTTCTTGATGCGGAAGTGGAACATGTCCTGCATGGCCTGATGGTCCTGTTTGCGGAACATCATCTCGCCCTTGGGGGTCTGGAACTTCATGCCCTCCATGACCGTGATGAGCTTTTCGGTGTCCGTGGATTTGGCCTGCTTGATGGCCTCGACCACGGCCATGGCCGCCGCGAAGCCGCCACAGGTGAAGAAGTCGGGGGGCGCGCCGTTGAAGCGCTTCTCGTGCTCGGCCACCAACCAGTCGTTAATTTTGTTCTTGGGGTTGGTGTAGTAGTAGTAGGTGGCGCCTTCCATGCCCTCCATGGGCTTGTAGGCTCTGAGGGCATCCAGGATGTTGCCGCCGGCGGTGATCTTGATGCCGTACTTCTTGTCCAGGTTCATGGCCTGGAGCTTGCTCATGGGGTTGTTCTTGCCGGCCCAGTAGACGCAAAGGTACTTGTCGCCCTTTTGATTCTTGAGGGCCTTGATGATGCGCTGGGCCGGGGCGGTGAAGTCGGCGGTGGTGGCGGGCACGAACTCGGTATGCACCACCTTGGCTCCGCGTTTCTCGGCGGCTTCTTTATAGGCGGCCACGCCGTCGCGGCCAAAGGAGTAGTCCTGGGCCAGGGTGGCGATGACCACGCCGGGCTTGGCCACCGCCGCCGCGTTGCCCACCGCGTCCTGGCTGGAGTTGCGGCCGGTGCGGAAGATGTAGCGGTTCCAGTACTGGCCGGTGATGGAGTCGGCCACGGCCGGCTCAACGATGAGTATCTTCTTGAACTCCTGGGCCACGGGCAGCATGGCCACGGCCACCGCCGATGACACCGGCCCCACGGCCAGGTCCACCTTGTCGTCGCGGTAGGCCTCGGTCAAGAGCTGTTTGCCGTTTTGCGGCTTAAGAGCGGTGTCCTTGATGATGACCTCGATGGGCCGCCCGTCGATCTTCATGGTGCCGTTGGTGGCGTATTCAAGGCCCATCTTGAAGCCGGTGATGGACTGCTTGGTGTAGGCCTCATAGGGGCCGGTGACCCCCACTACTTGGGCGATCTTGATGGGCTTGGCAGCCAGGGCCACCGGCGCGGCCAGGGCCAGGGCCAGGCCTGCTGTCAAAAGCACCTTCCCCGCTTTCCTAAGACTCATTCTTTCCCTCCTTTGGTTCGCCGGGCATGCGCCCGGCCTAAAATGTCGGCCGGCGTTAATTCCCCGTGCCCGCCGGCGCAATCGAGACTGACTAGCTGTATTGCTCCCGCAGGTTTCTCTTGAGCACCTTGCCCGCCGCGTTGCGGGGCAAGGCCTCTATGAACTCCACCGTTTTGGGTATCTTGTACTTGGCCAGGCGGGTCTTCAGGTGCTCCAACACCTCTTCGGCGCCCAGGCTCTGGCCCTCCTTGACCGCCACCACCGCGCAGCCCACCTCGCCCCATTTGGGGTCGGGCAGGCCGATAACCGCGGCCTCGGCCACCTGCTCCATGGCGAAGATGGCGTTCTCCACCTCGGCGGGATAGACGTTTTCCCCGCCGGAGATGAACATGTCCTTCTTGCGGTCCACGATGTACAAAAAGCCCTGCTCGTCAATGCGGGCCAGGTCGCCGGTGTGGAACCAGCCGTCGCTAAAGGCCTCCTGGTTGGCCTCGGGCCGGTTCCAGTAGCCCTGCATCACGTTGGGACCCTTGAGCAGCAACTCGCCCACCTGGCCCCGGGGCATTTCCCGGCCGTCCTCACCGGCCACCCGGGCCTGCAAATGGAACATGATGCGGCCCGCCGAGCCCTTTTTGTTCAGCGCCCAGGACTTGGGCAGGGTGCTGACCGAAGGGGCCGACTCGCTCATGCCGTAGCCCTGCTGCAAGACGATGCCATGTTGGTGGTACTGCTCCACCAGGCTCACCGGCAGGGGCGCGCCGCCGCTCATGAGGATGCGGGCCCGCGACAAAAGGGCGGGGTCGAAGGCCGGCGACTGAATCAGGAACAGCCAGATGGCCGGGACCACCAGGCACACGGTGATCTTCTCCTCTTCGAACAGGCGGATCATCTGAGCCGGGTCGAAGCTGCGCTGGATCACCACCGTGCCGCCTACGTAGAGCATGGGCAGGGTGAACAGGCCGATGCCTCCGATGTGGAACATGGGCAGGGCCACCAGATTGCGGTCGCTGGAGGTGAACTCCAAATCAACTTGGAGGTTCAAGGCATTGTACAGGCAGTTGCCCTGGGTGAGCACCGCGCCCTTGGGCTTGCCGGTGGTGCCGGCGGTGTACATGATGATGAAGGGCGCCTCGGAGGTCACCGGCTGATCCATAACCGGCTCCTCCTCGCTCTGTTCGGCCAGGAGCAGCTCGTAGGGTTGGGCTTCCAGGCGGGACTCCAGGCCCAGCACCAGCAGGTGATCGAAACTCACCTCACCCAGGATGCCCTGGGCCAGTTCCTCCAGCTCGGGATCGAAGATGAGCGACTTGGCGCCGCTGTCGCCAAGCTGGAAACTAAGCTCCCCGGCGGTAAGCCGCCAGTTCAGAGGCACCAGGATCAGGCCCAGCTTGGCGCTGGCCATGATGACCTCGATGCACTCCAGACTGTTGTAGGACAACAGCGCCAGGCGGTCCCCCTGGGTCAGCCCCTGGGCTTGCAGGGCCCGGGCCAGGCGGTTGACCCGGCGATTGAGTTGGCGGTAGCTCAGGCGGCGGCTGCCGTCCACCACCGCTTCCTTTTCCGGCGCTATCTCCTCGCGCTTATTCAGCCAGAATCCAATTCCCCGCACGCTAAAGCTCCCCCGCCTTGTGTCAGACGAAAAGTTTGTTCATCACCTTGGCCATGTTGTCGGCGAAGTTGGCCACGTGCATGAGGCCTTCCTCGTCCTGGCCGGCATCGTGGGCCCCGCCGGCGCCGGCCATGCCCACGGTCCAATAGGTGGAGCCGGGCACGGTGATGCCGTTGATGAAAAACCAGAGCAGGAGTTGGGAAAAGGCCATGTTGTGCCCGGCCCGGCGGGCCACGGTGATGGGCCCACCCACCTTGCCCGCCAGGAACTTGCCGTTCCAGTGGGCCACGAAGGTGGCCCGGGCCAGCAGGCTCATCATCTGGGGAACCACCGAGGACAAATACACCGGCGAACCCAACACGATGCCGTCCGCCTGCTCCATGAGGGCCAATATTTCAGCGAAGTCGTCGTCCTGCTGGGCGCAGCGCTTCTCCTCCGTGCAGGCGTAGCAGCCCAAGCAAGGGTTGATCTTTTTGTCCCGCAAGGAGACCAACTGGGTTTCCAGGCCTTGGGCCTGAAGCTTGGCCAGGCACTGCTCCATGTAGTATTTGGTGTTGCTGCCCGGCCGGAGGCTCCCGGTGATGCCCAAAACCTTCATTTGTCATCTCCCTTGGTGGTCCGCGTTTGATCGGCGCTGGTGGTCAGGGCTCCGGAGCGCATCTGCTCCACCATGAGGTCGCGGAAAAAGCTCTGGTCGTGGCAATGGCTGAACAGTTCGGCCTCGGCCTCCAGGCCCTGGGGCAGGGGGTTGCCCTGGGCGGCCTTGACCGCCCGCTTGGCCAGGGACAGGGCGTAGCCGGGGTTGCGCAGGATGGGCTCCAGCAGCTCGTCCACCCCCCGCTCAAGCTGGCCATCGGGCACCGCCCGGTGCACCAGGCCCAAACGGGCCGCATCCTCCCCTGGGTGCAGCTTGCCGCCGAGGATCATCTCCATGGCCAGGCCCTGGCCCACCAGGCGGGGCAGACGCTGGGTGCCGCCTCCACCGGGTATGAGCCCCACCTTCACTTCGGGCAGGCCGATGCGCGCGCCGTGAGCGGCCACGCGCAAGTCGCAGGCCAAGGCGAACTCGAAGCCGCCGCCGAAGCACAGGCCGTTGATGGCCGCCACCAACAGCAGGGGGCTGGCTTCCATGCGATCCAGCAGGGCCTGGAAGCGCCGCGAAAAGGCCAGGGCCCCGGGGCGGTCCAGTTGCATCATCTCTATGCCGTCGGCCCCGCCGATGAAATGGCTGGATCCCGCCCCGGTGAACACCAATACTTGGGCCGGCGATGACTCCACCTGCTCCAGCAGCGCTTCCACCTCGGCCATGAGCTGGGAATTGATGGAGTTGCGGTCCACCTGACGCTCTATGGCCGCCCAGCATATCTGGGGCCCCGGGCGCAGGGACAAAAGGGAGAATTCACCGGCCATGGGTAAGCCTCGCTTATTGGCGAAATCCAGCCGGTGGAGGCGCGGCGCCTCGGGCAAACCGGCGGGGTGGTGCTTGTCTGTACGCCCCCTGGGAGGCTGTGGTCTCAAGCGGTCGGTCCCGGCGGAAGGTGCGGTCAGTGTTGTCCATGGAGCGGGTAGCGCCGGTTAAAATCAATGCCGCGGTTCAATTTCTGATACATGAACCAACCGTCAGAAATTTTGCAACGAATACCCCTTCCGTGTCAAGGGCAAACTTCGCCGCCCCGGGCCTAGCCGTTGCCCATCAGGCCGAAAAGCACCAAAGTTATAGCGTCGTCAACCAGTTGTCTTGGTATCTCGGGGTGGGAGGCGGCGTTCCATACCAGCCAGCGCAGGCCGATCATGTGGTGGATGCCCATGAGGGCCGGCACCATCACCTCCAGGGGCAGGGAGCGGATTTGGCCGGCATCCACCGGCGCGGCCAGGGAGGCGGCGTAGCCCTGGGCCAGCTTATTATAGTAGTATTCCGCCGCTTCGGGCACGATGGCCTCAGACTCGGCAACGATGCGATAAATGAGGCAATGCCGGCCCAGAAATCCGAAAAAGCCAAGCATGCCTTGTAGTTCCTTGTCGCGTCTGTCTTCGGAGCGGTCCGTGAGCCGGCGCAACTCCCGGCGCAACTGGTGGCTTAGGAAACGGACCACGCCGTTCATCAGGTCTTGTTTGCTCTTGAAGTGCACGTAGAAGGTGCCTTGGGCCACGCCGGCCTGGCGGGTGATCTCGGAGATGCTCGCCCGGGCGTAGCCCCTCTCGCCCAAAACCTGCTCCGCCGCCTGGAAGATGGCGCTCTTGGTGCCCTTGCCCGGGGAGTCGCCCTCCTCCCAGGGCAGGGGGCTTTCCTGGCCCGGGGCCGGGGAGGGCAGGCCAAACTCCCGTGGCGGCTGCCAGGCCTTGGGGCCGCTGATGCCATGCTCCAACAGGTTGGCGCACAGCTGGGCCAACTCTTCATGGGGGTGGTTCGGGCCCAGGCCCTCCCAGTGCCGCTGCTCGAAGATGGCCAGGCCCAACATGGAGTAGGCCACCACGTTGGGGTCCAGGGGCCGAAATTGCCCCGAGTTCACCGCCCGGCGGTAGAAGTCCCGGTAGAACCAGGCGATTGAGTCGTAATAACTAATGGTTACGGTTTCGATGATGTCGAATTCGTTGAGCACGCGGTGGATGGGGGCGTAGTCCCGGCAGTGTCCCAACAACAGCAGCAGCACCTGGTGCAGGGCTTGGCCGGGGCTAAGGCCCTCCAGGGACAGGCTGTTGGCCTTGGCCCAAAAATCGCTCAGGGCGGCGTCCACCACCTCCCTGAAAATTTGGTCCTTGTTGCGAAAGTATTGGTAGAAGGTGCCTTGGCTCAAGCCGCATTGCCGGCTGATCTGCGAAACGCTGGCGCCGGAATAACCGTGGTCCCCAAAAACCTGGCGGGCCGCCAGGAGCAGGGCCTGGCGGGTGCGCGCCCCCTTGGGAGTTCGGGAACGCAGGCCGGTGTTGGACGCGGCGGGTTTGGCCAATGACTTGGGCATGTCTAGTGATTCACCTCTCAGTTTTTTTATACAACATCGCCGGGCGCCAGTCCAGGGGGGAAATTTACGGCCCTCGTCCCCCAAGAGGCCCGGCCGGCGGGGCCGCGCATAAAGCCCTTGACAGTAATTGTCGGACAATGTTATCAGACTATTATTAGCTACAATATCATGACCCACCACTAATCGGCTGGACGGATAGTGATTACACCAGGGCAAAGCACGTCGGCTCGTCATCGGATCGCGGGGATTTGCCGGCGAGGCGATCATCTTGGCTAAAATCGACTTTGCTGGAAAATCGAGCGTGCAAAGGCGCGGAGGGAGGCTGGGATAACATGCCGCTGTCGGTTAGGGAGCGAATATACGAAGCCATAAGGGACGAGATCACCTATGGCGAGTTGCTGCCCGGGGAGCGCCTGACCGAAAAGGAGCTTTCCGAAAAGTTCCAAGCCAGCCGCAGCACCATCCGCGAATGCCTGCGCCAGCTGGAAAGCGAGGGTTTGCTCACTTTCGAGAGCCACAAGGGCTTTAGGGTGTCCAAGCTCTCCACCAGGCAGGTGGAGGAAATCTACGACCTGCGCTGGCTCTTGGAAAGCTACGCCACCCGGCTGACCGCCGAAAAAACCACTCCGGCCCAGGTGGCCCATCTGGAGAAATTGCAGGAAGGCTGCGGCAAGGCGGCGCACAAAAGCGACCTAAAGGCCTGGCTCAAGTACAATACCGCCTTTCACAACTTCTTCTACGAGAACTGCGGCAACGATAACCTCAAGCTGCTGCTGGACACCCTGAAAAGGCGCATCTACCGCTACCAGTACATCATCATCCAGATTCCCGGCCACTTCGAAAACTACCTGGCCCAGCACGAAAAGATAATCGAGGCTTGCCGCCACAACGACGGCCGGGCCGCGGAAAAGCAAATGCAAACTCATTTGCGGGGCATCAAGAAGGTCCTCTTGGAGCAGTTCGAGAAATTTCCGGCCATGCATCCCGGCTAGGCCCTTACCTGGGGCGGGCCCAAAAGGAGCGCTACATGACCTTGCAGAACAAAGTGGCCTTGGTGACCGGCGGAGGCCGGGGAATCGGCCGGGCCATCTGCCTGGTGTTCGCGGCCAAGGGGGCCGATGTCATCGCCGCCGACCTGGACCTGGCCGCCGCCCAAGGTGTGGCCGGGGAAGTGGAGGCGCTGGGGCGGCGCTCCCTGGCGCTGACCATGAACGTGGCCGACGAGGCCAGCGTGAACCAGGCGGCCGGTGAGGCCGCGGCCTGGCAGGGGCGCATCGACATCTGGGTGAACAACGCCGGAGTGGGCAGCCGGGCCATGCTGCACGAGATGAGCGCCGAGCAGTGGGACAAGGTCCTCTCGGTGAACCTGCGGGGCGCCTTCTTGGGAACCCGGGCCGCCGCCCGCATCATGATGCCCCAAAACAGCGGGCGCATCATAAACATTTCGTCGCGGGCGGGCAAGGGCGGCAGCTACGGCCATTGCAGCTACAGCTCCTCCAAGGCGGGCATGATCGGCCTGACAAAAAGCACCGCCCGCGAACTGGGCAAGTACAACATCACCGCCAACGCCATCCTGCCCGGCTTCATACCCACCGAACTGACCAAAAACCTGGATGCCAGCATCACCACGCCCGAGCAGCGGGTGCTGCCCCGGGCCGGCCGGCCCGAGGACGTGGCCTACGCCGCGGCCTATCTGGCTTCGGACGAGGCGGAGTGGGTCACCGGCATCACCCTGGAGGTGACCGGCGGCACGGGCATGTTCGCGGGCTAATGGAGGGAGCCGCCATGGGATTTCAAGGCAGATGCGCCATCGTCACCGGCGGGGGCGGCGGCTTCGGCAAGGCCTTTGCCGAAGCCCTGGCCGCCGAGGGCTGCAACGTGGTCCTGGCCGACGTGAACCAGGATCGCCTGGAGCAAAACGCGGCGGCCA
>Ga0180009_10002107_pt1 | contig 23559 bp, 19 predicted proteins | sample OS_PC_MetaG_FD_123537 | JGI IMG/M metagenome (GOLD analysis project Ga0180009, IMG submission 123537) | Groundwater microbial communities from the Aspo Hard Rock Laboratory (HRL) deep subsurface site, Sweden - OS_PC_MetaG | ecosystem: Environmental > Aquatic > Deep subsurface > Groundwater...
AAAGAAGGGATACTCGTCCTTGTCCACACGCTGCTGTTCCAGCGGCTCGTACCACATCGGCAGCGGATCAAAGTACTTCACCAGTCGCTCGCGATCGACCTGGTTGTTCGGCTGCGGGCCGTCATACAGCCCCTGCCCGGCCAGGCGGAATTTCTGCAGCGGCTCGGAATAGAACTGCATGATGATCGGCTCGACCTTGCCGACAAAACCGACTTCCGCCGCCACATCCAGATAGTCCTTGTTGGCGAAGCGCATGTACTTCTGATTATCCGGCCAGTGGTGCGCGAAGAAGCTCTGGTTCTCGATGTATTTTTCCCACTGCTTCGGGTTCGGCTCGCCCTTCAGCGACTTGGTGCCGTCCTTGCCGCGCCAGCCGGCGAGAAAGCCGATGCCGGGCGAACGCTCGTAGTTGACGATGAAATCGGTGTAGCCAGTGAACTTGCGGCTGCCGTCGGGCTTGGTGAAAGCCGGGAATTTCAGACGCCCTGCCAGCTCGACCATCACTTCCTGCCACGGCCGCACATCGCGGTCCGGCTTGATCAGCGGATGACGGATCGCATCAGCCGCGGCATCCGGTTCGGAAATCGGACGGTCCAGCATCGAGATCGTGTCGTAACGCTCGAGATAAGTCGTATCCGGCAGGATCAGATCGGCGAAATTGGTCGTTTCAGAATGGAACGCGTCGATCACCACCAGGAACGGAATCTTGTATTGACCCGGCTCATCGGGATCCTTGGCGCGCAGCATGTCCTGCATGTTGGCCGTATTCATGCTGGAGTTCCATGCCATGTTGGCCATGAACAGCATCAGCGTATCGATCGCATAGGGATCGTGGTTGACCGCATTGGTGATCACCATATGCATCATGCCGTGCGAGGCAATGGGCACTTCCCACGAATAGGCCTTGTCGATGCGCAACGGATTGCCGAACTCGTCGATCACCAGATCTTCCGGACGCGTCGGGAAGCCGAGCGGCGGACGCGACAGCGGGGTGTTCGGCGCGTTGATGATGTCGATGTTGTTTTCCGGCAGTTGGTGCGGCGGAATCGGCTTCGGATACGGCGCGCGAGCGCGGAAGTTGCCCGGCGAATCGAGCGCGCCCAGCAGCATCTGGATCATGTGGATCGCACGGCAGGAATGGAAGCCGTTGGAGTGCGCCGCAATACCACGCATCGCGTACATCGCCACCGGACGACCGACGACCTTGTCGTGCTTGCGGCCCCACACGTCGGTCCATTCGATCGGCAACTCGATGGTTTCCTTGAACGCGACGTGCGCCATTTCCAGCGCAATACGCTCGATGGTTTCGGCCGGCAGGCCGCATTCCAACGCCACGTTTTCCGGCGCATAACGCTCATCAAGGTAACGCTCGACCATCATCGACATCACGGTTTTGACGCGACGGCCATCGGGTGCCACGAATTCGCCAAACAGCGCGGGGGCGATATCGCCGTCAATGCCGTTCTTGAAAGCTTCTTTTTCGATATCCCAGATCAGCGGGTGGTCGTTCTCATCACGCAGGAACAGGCCGTCGCCCTTCTGCCCTGGGGTCTGCACCACCAGCCAGGACGCATTGGTATAGCGCACCAGGAATTCGTAATCGAATTTTTCGTGCTTCAGCAGCACATGCACCATCGACATGGCCAAGAGGCCGTCCATGCCTGGCTTGATCGGCAGCCACTCGTCGGCGATGGCTGAATACCCCGTCCTGACGGGGTTAACCGTAACGAACTTGCCGCCCTGACGCTTGAGTTTTTCCAGACCGATCTTGATCGGGTTGGACGCATGGTCTTCCGCCACGCCCCACATCAGGAAATACTTGGCGTAATCCCAGTCGGGCGCGCCAAACTCCCAGAATGAATAGCCAATGGAATACAAACCCGCTGCGGCCATGTTGACCGAACAGAAACCGCCGTGCGCCGCCCAGTTCGGCGTACCGAACTGCTGCGCCCACAGACCGGTCAATGCCTGCATCTGGTCGCGGCCAGTGAAATAGGCCAGCTTTGAGGGATCGGTCGCGCGAATTTCTTCCAGACGGTCGCCCAGCACGTCGAGCGCCTGTTCCCAGGAAATCGGCTCGTAGATACCTTCGCCACGTTCGGTACCCGGCTTGCGCATCAACGGCTGGGTCAGCTTGGCAGTGGAATACTGCTTCATGATCCCGGCCGACCCCTTGGCGCACAACACGCCCTGGTTGGTGGGATGGTTGCGGTTACCCTGAATGAAGCGGACTTTGTTGTCCTCCAGCGTCACTTTGATGCCGCAACGGCAGGCGCACATATAGCAGGTGGTGTACTTGATTTCCTGCGCGTCGTGATTTTCGAGTTTGATCTTGGCGTTCATGCGGTCTCTAGGCTCATTATGTCCCCTGCGGCCCTTATTCCAAGGACCGCATCTTTCCCTACCCGGATATACACACTAGGTGACAGCTGGAGGCAGCGCCAGCGCAAAAGCGTTGGCGACTACGAGGACGGCAATATATTAAACATTTCGAATATACCGTTATTTTGCCCTTCAAGCCCCCAGCATGGCAAGCAAAACGACTCAAAATTCCCGAAATGCACGCCGGACATTCCCTTAACTTTTCAAGGGTTAAACGCCACAAGTCGTCTTATTTCGGCTTTACAGGCGATTCTGCCAGCATCGACTCAATAATCCTGAGCGCTTCGCCCTCATCCCACTCGACGGGCCCGGTCAGCACATAGCGCACCCGACCCTTGGCATCCAGCAGAAACGTGGTGGGCAGGGCAAACACTTTCCAGCGTTTGGTGTTGCTGCCGTCGGCATCGAGCAATATCGGAAAACCCAGCTGCATTTTCGACAGAAAAGCCTTCACATCATCCGGACCCTCGGCACTGGCCAGTGCCACGATCTCAAGTGGCTGCCCTTTCATTTTCACCCGCAGACGCTCCATCGAGGGCATCTCACGCAGGCAGGGCGGACACCACGAAGCCCAGAAATTCAGCACAACCACCTTGCCGCGATAGTCCGCCAGCGTTTTGGGCACGCCACTCATATCGTGCGCTTTCAGTGCGGGCGCGGGTGTGGCCGCACGAGATTCAAACCCGGCGGCGTACGCACCCGTCGTTAAAACCAGACCCATGGCCAGACTTGCCAGTAATCGCTTCATTTTTGCCCCAATGCTTTCAATTCACGTAACAACAATCCATCCATCCGCCGGCCTTCTGCAATCTCGAACTCTGTCGGCGTTTCACGCACCCAGTAGCCTTCACGCAGATTTTCCAGAATGACAGGCTCAACCGTTGCGCCATACACTTTCAAATGATCGACCAGGCCGGCCAACCAGGGGGTCGCCGCTGAACGCCGTGGCTGCAGGATGCGAACCCGCAGACCCTTCAATGACCCCAGATCCAGATAATCCGGTACCGCCAATGGCTCTGCCACCGTATACAAGTTGGGATACATCAACACCACGCCAATCCGACGCCTTTGCGCCGGCTCGAGCAATGCCGCTGCCCGCAACACGGGGACCGCAGCACGCGAGACGGCAAGCACCGAAACCCGCTTGCCACCCGCCAGCGCAGACCGCAACCAGTCTGCCATCTCCTGTTGGGGAATAGCATCCATGCTGCGCGGCAACTGGGGCAGGAAATAGGCGCTCAGCGGATCGAGCGCCCAGACTTCCACACCCTGGGCGGCCAGCTTCTGCGCCGCCTCCATCTCGGGTTCGGCACGCCCGCGCTCGGACGACACCCACAGCAGCAACTGCGTGCCCTGGGCAGGAAAAGCCTGATAGTCCGGCAGCTCGGCCCGCGCACTCGTTGCGGCCACAGCCAAGATCAGTATCAAAAACCGGTAAAAATGCATACACACGACCCTGATTATTAAACCCACGCCAGTGTGCCGCAGCACCGCACCTGCGCAAGAGACACTTTGGACTAGGCGCCCCCGGCATTTAATGCGCGCCAATGGCCCGAACGTCCGCCCTGCTTTTCCAGCAATTTGATTTCGCCCATGACCATGCCGCGATCGACCGCCTTGCACATATCGTAAATAGTGAGAAGGGCGACGCTGACGCCGGTCAACGCCTCCATCTCCACACCGGTCTTGCCCACGGTTTCGGCCGTTACCGTACAAGTAATCGTTGACGCGGCCTTGTCATGATCAAACTCGACGCTGGCGCGGGTCAACGCAATCGGGTGACACAATGGAATCAACTCGGATGCGCGCTTGGTCGCCTGGATCGCCGCAATCCGGGCAATGCCCAGCACATCGCCCTTGGCGGCCTGGCCACCCAGAATGCGTTGCAGCGTATCGGGTAACATCATGATCAAACCGCTTGCCACGGCAACGCGCCGGGTGTCGTCCTTGCCCGCCACGTCGACCATGACCGCGCGACCGCTTTCGTCAAAATGGGTGAATTCGCTCATATCCAGGAACCTTGTCGATAATGCCCTATCGTAATCGAAATGCCTTTTTTCGCCCCCCACCCCTGATGTTGATGTTGCGCGCATGCCTCGCGCTGTCGCTTGCAATTCAACCCGTTCTGGCGGCCGACCTGCCTGATCTGGGCGAAGTGTCCCGCCAGTATTTCTCCGATCAGGACGAGCAAACGCTCGGGCGCGCCATCATGCGCGACGTCTATGTCGACCCCCGCTACCTGGACGATCCGGAAATTGAAGCCTACCTGAATCAGCTCGGCTACAAGCTGGTGTCGGTCAGTTCGCGCAACCAGCGCGAATTCACCTTCTTCGTGGTCAACGACCCCAGCATCAACGCGTTTGCCATGCCGGGCGGCAATATCGGCGTTCACACCGGGCTACTGCTTTCTGCACAAAGCGAGTCCGAGTTGGCCAGCGTGGTCGCACACGAAATCTCCCACGTCACCCAGAACCACATCGCACGCATGATTGCCTCGCAAAGCCAGAGCTACTGGCCCACCATGGCCGCGCTGGCGCTGGCGCTGCTGGCGGCCCGTTCCAACCCCAATGTGGCGAGCGCGGCCATCGCCTCCACCCAGGCTTACTCAATCCAGAACCAGCTCAACTTCAGCCGCGACTACGAACGTGAAGCCGATCGATTGGGCTATGACATGCTGGCCCGTGCCGATTTCGACCCCCGCGGGATGAGCGGTTTTTTCAAGCGACTGCAACGTGCCAGCCGCTTCTATGACAGCAGCGCACCGGCCTATCTGCGCACCCACCCGCTCACCAGCGACCGTATCGCCGACATGGAATCCCGTAGCGAATCTGCGCCCTATCAGCAGGTACAGGACAGTCTCGATTTTCACCTAGTACGTGCGCGCTTGCGTGCCCAGGAAAACAGTCCTGCCGACGCCGTGATCGCGCAACGTAACACGCTGAAAGAAAAGCGTTATAGCAACGAGGCGGCTGCCCGCTACGGATTGGTCACGGCGCTGTTGCGCGCGCGGCAATTCAAGGAAGCCGAAGCCGAAGCGCAAAAACTGACTTCCGGAAAAAACAGCAGTCCCATGATCCTGCAATTGCTCGCCCATGTTGCGCTGGCGTCGGGCAACCAGACGCTGGCCTTGCAGCGCTACCAAAACGGAAGCTCAACCTATCCGGGCTACCGCCCGTTGCAATACGGATATATCAGCGCCTTGTTGAGCGCGGGGCGCAGCAACGAAGCGCTGGTACAGGTCGATAAACAACAAGCACTCTATCCGCTTGATCGTCGCCTGTGGCGACTCGCAGCCCAAACCCATGCCCAACTCGGGCATCGCCTGCTCAGCCATCGCGCCCAAGCCGAAGCATCGGCCTTGAGTGGTAATCTGGTTGCGGCAATCGAACAAATCACGCTGGGCATCAAGGCGGGGGACGGCAGTTTCTACGAAATGTCGGCGGCAGAAGCGCGGCGGCGCGAGTGGCAAGAGATCGAGAAAGCGCAGCGTAAAGGATGATTTGCATAGGCTTAACGCTATAGCTGGCGCGGCTGGTAACAATTTACCCTGCATGTTTAGACCTAAAAACTCCGGTTTGGCCTTGCAAGACAAAAACTAATTCCACTATGCTATGCCTCATCCATCACTGGATAGCGTTTTCTGAAGGCAAGCCCGAACAGCAAACGCTTTCATCACCACGTTAAATAATTAGGAGGATGACAATGCGAAAATTGCATCAGGTAGCGGTAGCAACAGCCTGCGCGATCAGCGCCATCATGCTGTCGGGTAGCGTTCTGGCAGCTGAGGACGGTGCAAAGAAAGAGGTGACCGGCAAAGATCTAGCGTTCGAGCGGAAAAAGGGAAACTGCCTGGCATGTCATGCCATGCCGACCCAGCCCGATGCAGAGTCTGCCGGTTTGTATGGTCCACCCCTGATCGCCATGAGCGCGCGTTTCCCCGATAAGGCCAAGATGCGCGCCCAGATTTGGGATGCGACCGTTGCCAATCCGTCCTCCACCATGATTCCCTTTGGTAAGCATGGCGTGTTGACGGAAAAAGAAATCGATAAAATCACAGATTTTGTTTACGGTCTGTAAAACCCGTTGTAATTGTTCAAGCTAAGGAGACATGCCCATGAACGCACTTCGTAGAAATGTACTTAAAAGCGCCGCTGGTGCTGGTACCGTGGCCGTGGCTGTCGCTGCCGGTCTGTTAAAGCCCACCATGGCCCTGGCTGGTGCACCGCGCACCGCCTTTGAAGCCAAAAGCGTTGGAGATGCTCTGAAAGGCATGGGTGCTTCAGCCGCTGCTGACTCCAAGGACATCACCATCAAGGCTCCGGACATCGCTGAGAACGGCGCAGTTGTGCCAGTTGAAGTGACTAGCAGCATTGCTGGCACCACTGCAATCGCCATCATTGCCGAGAAGAATGCGACCCCGCTGGTTGCCGACTTTGATCTGATGAATGGTGCCCAGGGCTTTATTTCAACCCGTATCAAAATGGGTCAAACTTCGCTGATTCGCGCAGTGGTGACAGCTGGTGGCAAAACCTTCACGGCTGCCAAAGAAGTCAAGGTCACCATCGGCGGTTGCGGCGGTTAATTCGCCCCATCCTTGCACAGCGTTTTTTGAACTGATTAATTTTTAGGAAAGGAAAGCCAAATGGCTGAACCGATGCGTATCCGTGCCACGATGGCCGGCGATGTTGCCGATGTCAAAGTGCTGATGAACCACATTATGGAAACCGGCGTGCGTAAGGACTCCAAAACCGGTCAACTGATTCCCGCTCACTACATCACTGAAGTGACCGCAAGCGTCAACGGAACCAAGGTTCTGGATGCGGGCATGAGCGGCGGCATCTCCAAGAACCCCTACCTGGGTTTCAAGGTTAAAGGCCCTAAAGCCGGCGACAAGGTTGTCGTCAACTGGACCGACAACAAGGGCGACAAGAATACCGCTGAAGCCACCATCGGCTAAAACGGACAGTAATTGAGCGAGGCTTTATGCCTCGCTCTCGCTTTTTTTCATCAGGTTTCTGGAGGACGGCATGAAACAAAAAATCATTACGAAACTGCTGACAGGCATGGCTGGTTTGGGCATTGCATTGGGTGCCGCAACGGCATTCGCAACACCTGAGTCTGACAGGCAGGAACTTATCAAGTACTACACCACAAAATACCCGAATGTGAAGCTGGAGGATTACGTCTACGGCGCGCTGGCATTTGATGCTGACAGCAAAGCCCAGTACGACGCAATCATGGAATTTCCACCTTACTTAGGCGAGATTGATAAAGGCCGCAAGATGTGGGAAACCCCATTGAAAAGCGGTAAGACCTATGCGCAATGCATGCCCAATGGCGGTAAGGATATTGCGGGCCTCTACCCCCAATTCGACGAAGCCAAGGGCAAGGTCGTTGTGCTGAAGAATGTCGTCAATGACTGTCGCGTGGCCAACGGCGAAGAGCCCTACGAGTTCGACGATGCCAAGACGATGGGCTTGCTCATGTCCTACCTGCGCACCCTGTCCGACGGCATGCTGTCAAACGTCAAGGTTGAAGGCCCCAAAGCCACAGCCGCGTATGAAGCCGGCAAGAAAACCTTCTACAGCCGCGCCGGCCAACTCAACTTTGCTTGTGCCAGCTGCCACGTCCAGAATGGGGGTAACCGCCTGCGTTCCGAACTGCTTTCGCCCGTCATCGGCCAGACCACTCACTGGCCTGTGTTCCGTGGTGGTGAGCGTCTGACCACACTGCAAGACCGCTACAAAGGCTGCTTCAAGTCTGTGCGTGCGATTGCAGCCGGTGCAGGTAGCGAAACGCTGAACAACCTGGAGTATTTCCACTCCGCGATGTCCAATGGTCTGCCGATGAAAGCTTCGGTATTCCGTAAGTAAGTGATCCCGTAAGCAAGCGATTCCGCAAATTATGCGGCCCGCTGTATGAAAAAGCCCGGGCAACCGGGCTTTTTCATTGTTTTATACCTAGTCAAAATGAGCCGGAGCTACTATTTACCGGCACTGCGCACAGCGCAACAATATAACCATACGCACCACCCAATAATTCGTACTCCGAGGAGAGCCACATGCACATGAATCGCCGTGAGTTTCTGCAACTTCTAGCCGTCGCGGCTGCGTCCGGCATGGCGTTGGACAGCAAGTCTGCCCTGGCTGGCACTGCTCCCGCCAATTTCTATGACGTGCCGCGTCACGGCAACATATCGTTTCTGCACTTTACCGACTGCCATGCGCAGTTGCTGCCAGTGTGGTTCCGCGAACCTAACGTCAATATCGGCGTGGGCGAAGCGCTAGGCAAGGCTCCGCATATTGTCGGGCAACATTTGCTGAAGAAGTTTGGTGTCAAGCCAGGCAGCGCAGAAGCCCATGCATTCAGTTACCTCGACTTTACCGAGGCAGCCAAGGTCTATGGCAAGGTCGGTGGCTTTGCTCACTTGAAAACGCTGATCGACAAGATGCGGGCACAACGTCCTGGTGCTTTGCTGCTTGATGGCGGCGACACCTGGCAAGGTTCGGCCACGTCGTTGTGGACCAATGCACAGGACATGGTCGACGCTTGTATCAAGCTCGGCGTTGACGTCATGACGCCACACTGGGAGTCGACCTTTGGCGCCGAACGCGTGCTGGAAATCGTCAACAATGACTTCAAGAAAGCCAACGTCGATTTCGTCGCGCAAAACATCGTCACCAATGACTTTGGCGACCAGGTGTTCAAGCCCTACACCATGAAGGAAATGAATGGCGTCAAAGTTGCCGTGATTGGCCAGGCCTTCCCCTACACGCCGATTGCCAACCCGCGCCACATGGTGCCGGACTGGAGCTTTGGCATCCGCGACGACAACATGCAGAAATGGGTCAATGACGCCCGCGCAAAGGGGGCCAAGGTCGTGATCGTGCTGTCGCACAACGGTATGGACGTGGACTTGAAAATGGCGACGCGCGTTACCGGCATCGATGCCATCTTCGGCGGCCACACCCATGACGGTGTGCCGCAACCGGTACAGGTCAAAAATGCCAAGGGCATTACACTTGTGACCAACGCTGGCTCCAACGGCAAGTTCCTAGGTGTGATGGATTTCGAGGTGAAGAACAACCGCGTAGCCAGCTACAAATATCGCTTGCTGCCGGTATTCTCCAACCTGTTGCCCGCCGACCCGACCATGTCTGCGTACATCAACAAGGTTCGCGCGCCTTACGAATCCAAGCTCAACGAAAAGCTTGCTGTCACCGATGACTTCCTCTATCGCCGCGGCAACTTCAACGGCACCTGGGATCAACTGCTGGTTGATGCCATGATGGAAGTGAAAGGCGCAGATGCAGCCTTCTCGCCCGGTTTCCGCTGGGGCACCACGCTGCTTCCAGGCGACCCCATCACGATGGAGCGCCTGATGGACCAGACGGCGATTACCTATCCGCAGACTACGTTGAACAACATGACGGGCGAAACGATCAAGACCATCATGGAAGACGTTTGCGACAACCTGTTCAACGTCGACCCGTATTACCAGCAAGGCGGCGACATGGTGCGAGTGGGTGGCATCGAGTACACCATCAACCCGAACCAGAAGATCGGCAAGCGGATCACCGACATGCGCATCAAGGGCAAGCTGGTCGATGCCAAGAAGACCTACAAGGTTGCAGGCTGGGCGCCTGTTGCTGAAGGTGCGACCGGTGAACCGATTTGGGACGTGGTTGCCAGCTACCTGCGTGACAAAAAGGTTATCAAGGGCCTGAAGCTAAACGAGCCCAAGATCGTCGGCATCGGCAAATCCAATCCAGGTATTGCCGATTACCAAGGTGGCGTGTCCTGATTCTGGTTTGACTGAGTCGAGGCGTAAAAAAGGGGCGAAAGCCCCTTTTTTACGCCTATCCATTCGGTACATCTGCGCGGGCCCGGTTGATCAGTCCTACGATTTAGGCCGTGTTCCCGCCAACGCCTGCAGGAAGTGCTGCTGCAATTCAGCCAATGAATAAGCCGCTCGCCCAAACTGCTGCTGCTCCAGTTGTGCAACGGCTTCCGCCACGTCGCCTGTCTGCGCATGCTGCTGTAAATGCTGTTGCCACTCGCCCAGACTGGGCGCAACGGGTTGCCCTGTCAGAGAAAACTGTCTCACCGCATGCACCAGATCACCTACAGAGTTAGCCTGACGAATACGCTGCAAACTGCGCCTCCGCGCCAACCGCCAACGCAACATGTTGCGCAGCTGCCAGATGAGTCCACCAAGCAGCAGCGCACTGACAAGTCCGCCCGCCATCCAAGCCGTCTGCTTCCAGAATGGATCGAATACGATCAGCGGCCGGGTCTTCAATACAGTACTCGCCAGTTGGCCACGTGTTGCGTCAAACCACGGTAACCGCACAACAGGCAGCGTCAACTGCCCGCCTTTGCGAGGCTGGAAATACAAAGTTACCTGATATCGAGACAACGGAGATGCGCTGTCATCCATCGCCGCGACTTCAATCTGGGGCGGATACATACCGAGTTCGGGCGACTCACGCAGCTGTAACTCAAGCAAGGTTTTCAGACTTTCTGCACTATAGCCGCCGGTCACCTGAAAGCGCCAACTCAACGGGCGATTCAGGGGCCAGCGCGCCGGCAATGATTCAATCTGTACTTGAGGTTCCACTGGGGGCGTGGCCCCAGGCAACCACGCAGGAAGTGCACGGGCCTGAAAGTTCACAACCGGCCCGGGGAAACGCAAGCGCTGACCAAAACGGCCGGCATTGATCATGGGCGCACCTAACGATGCGGGTCCGCTTTGCGTGGCAATCAGCGACCAATGGAATTGGTGCAAGGTACAAGCTTCCTCGCCGCGCATCCCTTCGCCTTCTGCTTCACCCAGCGCTCGCACCAAGCGCCCCGTTGACGTGGGCAAGACGGGGCGTTGCCATTGCAGGCTGCCATCGTCGCAAATCGACAGCGTGAGACGCGTCGGTTGATTGACCAGGGGTAACGCCGGTGTCAGTGTCCAACTTGCCGTCACGCGCGGTAGAGTGTCGCTCCCATCAGCCACCTTCAGTGCCAGCGCGGTGGTGCGCTGGGTTTGCACCTGCAGCGGCGGCACGCGCAGCGAGCCCACTCCACGCGGGTACAAAGTCAACTCCAACGTTTCTTGATCTGCACCTCGGCTGAGGGTACGCGCCGCCACGTCGAAAGATGACGTGATCGGCGTGAGATCAAGTGCATCCAGGCTCAAATTGCGCGCCTCGATTGTCAGCCGCACCGGTTCGCCCAGTGTAATGGCGGACTTGTCTAGCCGTGCCGTAAGCGAAGCAGCCTGGACCACGCCACAGGAGAGCAACGCCAGGAACAGAAGCTTGCTCACCATGGCGAACGCTCCACACCGTCTTGACGCGCATCCTGCTTCAGCAGGTTTTTCAGCATGGCATCCGGGCGATCCTCAAGACGATCCAGCTTTTTCAGGCCCGATACGGCCAGACGCGAATTGACCGTGACTGCTTGCCTGGAGCCAACGCCGGCTTGCGCACGCGCGCCCGCAGCGGCCTGCGATTGCCGATCCAGCTGCACCCCTATCGGATCAGATTGCGTGTCTTCACGGCGCCAGCCCGGTTCGCCATCCAGCGCAATCCGGCCTTCGGCGAGCATCCCCCGGCGTCCACGCAAATCGCTTTGCATCGGTGTTTCGGCCGGCTGACGGCTCAGACGCTGTTTGGCCCATCCCAGATTGGTTTGCGCTTTCGCATCCTTGGGGCGCAACCGCAACACCGCTTCGTAGGCCTCGACGGCAATGGCGTATTGTCCCCGGCCGTACTGCGCATTGCCCAGGTTGTAGAGCGCGTCGCTACGCTGACTATCGTTGGCCGCCAACAACAGGGCCACGCCAAAGTGTTGCGCGGCAACGGAATAATCCGCCAGCCGCCAGGCTGACGCGCCCGCGCCCATCTGCCCGAAGTAACCGCCAACTTGCGTGTAAAGCGTTTGTGCACTGCCGTATTGTTTTTGCTGCCAGGCCTGCCAGGCAGCGGCCTCGGTGGCCCATGCAGACGAAGGTATCAGGGCGCCAACCCACACTACCAGCGCCACGATGGCGACCACTCGGCGCGGCAAGGAAACGGCCATCAACAGTGCCAGCGCAGGCGCCAGGAACCAGGCATAGCGTTCGTTCCAGGCTGCCGACCCGCCCGCCGCAACCGGATCCCCCGGCAAGTCGGCAAGTCCCCGATCGTGCAACGCAGTCCAATCCGCATCACCGTCACTCACTATGGCAAAACGTCCGCCCGATGTTTGTGCCCACTGACGGTATGGCGCAACAACCATGCGGCTTTGCACCTGCACACCCTCCTGTTCGGCAAAGCCACCCTCGGACAGCGGTACCGGCGCACCCGCCTCGCTGCCCACCCCCAAAATAAACAGCGGCAACTCGGCTTTGCTGAGCGCCTGCACCGCCTTTTCAGCGGCGGCGTCCGCGCTGCCAGATTCGGCATCGGTCACCAGCAGCACCGCACGGGCCTTGCCGGGTTCGGCTTCCAGTTGCGTGTGTGCCAGATCCAATGCCGCCCCGAGGTTGCTACCCTGCGCCTCGATCAGACGTGGGTCGGCCTGTTCGATGGCACGTTGCAGCAGCGCCGTGTCATCGGTCGGCGGCAGCAATACTCCGGCTTCGCCCGCATAGACAATCAAGCCCACACGCTCGCCCTGCAGTCGGGGCAACCAGTCGAGCAGTTCAAGCCGCGCGCGCGTAAGCCGGTTTGGAACGATGTCGGTGGCCTGCATCGAAGCCGATACATCGAGTGCGACCATCACGGTCAACAGATGACGCGGGGTGGGCTGACCCTCGCTTACCTCCAGCGGCGTGCGCGGCCCGGCTGCCGCCAGCGCGAGCAGCAGCCAGGCCAAACCGTGCGCCCAGCCGCGCAGACTCGACGTCGGCCCGGCGCCTGGCCGGCTCGCCGCCCACGGCAGCAACGCCGCATCGGCGTACTGCAACAAGCGAGCGCGGCGTCGCCAACGCCACCCGGCAAACACCAGCGGCATCGCGGCCAGCCCCAACCACAGCGGTTCACGCCAGTGCAGGTTCAGCAGCGTGTCGATCATGCCGTGTGCCTCAGGTTGAGCCAGCGCGCACCCGCCAGCGCAACCGCCGCCAGCGCGAGCAATATCCAGTACCACTCACGCACCTGCCGGTGCTGCGCCGGGTTCGCGAGTGTCGGTTCGAGCTGGTCGATGGCACGGATGACGCGCACGGCGTCGTCCGCGCTGCCGATGGCGAAATGCTGGCCCTGGGTGAGGCGCGACAAGTCGGCCAGGTCGGGCTGCGGCTCGAGGTCATCCGATTTGAATCCGATCGCTGCGGCCCGACCTGCGGCAAAGGGATCGCTGCCGAACTGCAAGGTGTGAATGGCCACTCCGGCCTGCCGGGCCACTGCGAGTGACTCGGCGGGCGTGAGCGAACCCGCATTGTTGTCCGCGCCATCACTCACCAGAATGATGGCCGGCCGCAGGCGGCGCGTTTGCACCTGCTTGAGTGCCATACCCAGCGCATCTCCCAACGCGGTATCGGGGCCGGCCATCCCCACCTGCAAGCGCTGAATCTGGGCGACGGCATGGGTGCGATCAAATGTCGGCGGCGTCAGCGTCGCCACTTCGCTGCCAAACACGATCACGCCAAAGCGATCGCCAGGGCGGCCTTTGATAAATTGCGACAAGGTGGCTTTCAACACGGTCATGCGTTCGACTTCGCGTCCGGCCTGGGTAAAGTCGCGAATGCTCATGGTGAGCGAGGTGTCGATCAGCAGCACCATGTCGCGCCCTTCCGGCGGCGGCGTGATCCAGTCGCCCATTTCGCGCGGTTGCGCCAACGCCAACACCAGCAAGCCCATTGCCACCCCGCGCAACATAACCGGCACGCGCAGACTGGGCGCGAGCAACCGGCCGACCTCGGCCAGGGGCAAGGCCGGGTGATTGAGGATGACAGCAGGCGCCTCGCCTTGCGACCGCCGCCAGGCCAGCCAGGTCCAGCCGGCGACCGGCAGCAGCAGCGTCAACCAAAGCGGCTGCGCCAGTTCAAGCATGGGATTTCCACGTTTGGGCAGTCGCGCACAAGGCGGCCAGGTCTTTCATGCCGCCGGGCGGGGTCGGCGCAAACCGCAGCTGCGTCAGCGCATTGACCCAATCAGACCAGTTGTCCGGATCGAGGCCTTGCGGACAATGTGCCGCTTCCAGCCGGCTTAACTTGAATCGGCCGCGCGCCCAGGCGTCGAGCTTGCGGGCGATCTCTACCGGCGTGCCCTGCTGCCGGGCTACCGCGGCAGAGATCGCCCGCAAGCTGCGCGCAAAACGACGCCGACGCCATTGCCAAACCATCAGCATCACCCCGGCCACCCCCAGCAATCCGGCGGCCCACATCCACCACGGCAATCCGCCCGCGCTTGCCGTCATCGCCGGCGCAACCGGCACAACAATATCCGCCAGTTCGCTGCGCGGATCAGCCATGCGCCAACAGTGCGACCAGATCGTCGGCCTCGCTTGCGATGCGTTGATGGTGGATGCCGGCGCGCGCCAGGCTGGCCGCCTGTGCGTCAAGCCGACGGGAAAACGCGGCCTGACAGGCACTGCGCACGCTGGCCTGCGCGGTATCCAGCCAGACGTCCTGGCGGCTGGCCATGTCATGAAAACGCACCAGACCCATCGCCGGCAAAACCTGTTCTGCGGCATCGACGATCTGAATCGCCCACACATCGAAACGGGCAGCCAGTTGCGCCAGCGATGACTCGTGCTCGGCGCTCAACCAGGCGAAATCGCTGATCAGAACCAGCCGCGCACCGCGCGGTAGACTTTCTTCCAGCATGGCCAGACGATCGGTCTGGCGCAACGCATCGGTCGGCGCAGAATCGGTCTGCGGCGGGCACGCTGCGGCCGCCTGATCAATCAAACCGAGGGCAGCCAATCGACCATGGCGCGCTGGCAGGGTCTCATCCTCACGGCTCCACAGCGTGGCACCCACCACGCCGTTTTGCCCGGTGGCGGCAAAGGTCAATATCGCCGCCACTCGCGCCGCCTGCGTCACCTTGAGCCGCTTGCGGGTGCCAAAGCGCATCGTTGCGCCGCGATCCACCACCAGATGCACCGCCGGCTGACGTTCTTCACGGTAGATTTTGAGATGGGGGCGTCCGGTTCGCGCCGTGGTGCGCCAGTCCATATCGCGGGTGTCATCGCCGGGGCTATACAAACGCGATTCCTCGAAATCCAGCCCGCGCCCGAGCCAGCGCGATGCCCAGTCGCCCGCGTGGTGATCGTGCACTTCGCGCACCGGCAGTTGCGCCAACAAACTGGCCTGCCCGGCCAGCGCAGCAATTTCGTTTGCGGAAATCAGCGGTGCGTGGATGCCCGCATCGGCAAGATGCGGTTGGGTGCGGCTGCGCGCAAAGGCTTTAAACCATTCCAGATTAAACGCGCGCGCTAGCTGTGCAGCTCGCGGCATCACGGCGCGGGCACCGCCTCGATCAGGCCGGCAATAAACGCATCGCGACTGAGCTTTTGCAGCCGCGCGTCGAGGCTTAAGGTAATGCGATGGCGCAGGCAATCGGCGGCGAGTTCGCGCACATCGTCAGGCGTCACAAAATTGCGTCCGCGCAAATAGGCTGCAGCGGATGAAGCGTGCAGCAGCGCGAGCGAAGCACGCGGGCTGGCGCCCACTTCCACTGCCTGCGCCCAGTCGGGGCGCCACTCGCCGGGGGTGCGAGTGGCCCGAACCAGCTCGACGATATAAGCCTCCACCGCATCGGCCACATGCACCTGCCGCACCTCCTCGCGCGCCGCCAGCACCGTCGCCGCATCGATCACGGCCGGCAACGGCATCCGCTTGGCCAGCGCAGGCTGCGCACGATCACGCCGCAAGATATCGAGTTCTTCGGTGGGGTTGGGATAGTCCAGCGACACATGCAATAAAAAGCGGTCCAGCTGCGCTTCCGGCAGCGGATAGGTGCCCGCCTGCTCCAGCGGATTTTGTGTTGCCATCACCATGAATAGCGGCGGCAGCGGACGCGTCACCCCGCCCACCGTAATCTGATGCTCCTGCATCGCTTCCAGCAGCGCCGCCTGCACCTTGGCCGGCGCGCGGTTGATCTCGTCGGCCAGAATGATTTCGTGAAACAGCGGCCCTTCGATGAATTCGAACTGCCCCTCGTGATACACATCGGTGCCTGTCAAATCGCCCGGCAACAAATCCGGCGTGAACTGGATGCGCCGGAAACTGCCATGAATCGCCGCCGCCAACGTTTTCACCGCCGTTGTCTTGGCCAGCCCCGGCAGCCCCTCCACCAGCACATGGCCGTCGGCCAGCAAGCCGATCACCAGCCGGTCAAGCAGGCCCGACTGGCCAACAATCACCTGCGACAGCGCCTGACGCAGTTCAAGGATGCGGGATTGGTTCGACATGGGGATTCCAGCCGTGGATAGAACCGCAACCTTAACGGGGCGACCCGGCGGCGGCAATGGGTGCTAAGGCCTAATAGGAGGAAGTCCGAATCTTGGCTAGCCGGCAAAGGACTATTAGTGCGCCTTAAGGATCTCCGTTCGAGCCTATGCGGGTTGGATTCCTCAAGTAGCCGTTAATGGTCAATGGCAGAAGTAGTAGTAAGCATTGCACGTGCGCTGCCCTCCATGATTCGCACAAGTCGAGCCGAATGGTTATTTAACGTGTTCTCGGTTTTTGAAAATCCAAGGAGTTGAATCGGCGGTTTACCCCTATGATTCTGCACCATCAGACTTCCAAGAAGTCGAGCAGCATACTCGTTGTCCCCGAATTCGCATCGAAGGCACCGGCGAAGACCTGACGCGAGTAGATCAGCAACTTGCACACCTAGATTTTTTTGAGAGTCAACAAACTCAAGATTTTCCTGCACCAACATTCCGATGTTAATTGCCAGTTCTTCATCGCTGATATCCAGGCCGTATGTATCTCTCAGGTAAGTTGGCTTTTCTTCCGGACTCCAGTCAAAACGTCTAAACGCAGAATAATCAGCACCAATCAACATAGGTACGGCGTTTCGCAGAGAAATCGCTTGCAAGAACGCGGGCAATACCTGTTGGAATGCAGTTTCGTATGCAGTTTTCGTGGAGTTTTTTTGATCAATTCTCCACCTAAATACGCCAAGGCTTCGGGGCTTTCGTTGCACAAAATATAGAACGCCGTTTCTGATAATCGCTTCTATCAGATTTACTTGGCACTGGAGTTGCACATATAGCTGTGGTGCAAGCGAAGCCAAACGATCAGAGAGTGCGCGCAGGCCATCTTGTGCAGTTTGGTAGCGCATTTTCTCTATGTGTACAACAATGTTTGCGGCTTGCTCTGCTCGATGTTCCTCGACTACAGAGGGCGGATTAAGCCCGGCATCCGTCACTACCGCAAAAAGCGCGCCGGACAATCTTGAAAGTTGAAACAAAAACTCAAAAAACTGTTGCTCAGTGAGGTTCTTAAGTTTTATTTCGGCACTCACGGAGACGGACACCGAGCGCTTCAGCGACGAAAGGATTCCCCGAAGTGCCCGCCTGTCACTCTCCGGGCTCATATACGCAGCAATAGAATTGAATGCCCCGGTGTTCGGGGCATTTACGAATGATCCTGACTCGTCAATGAAAATGTTCATCTAGATCTACCCGCTAACCTTTAGTTCTCTGTGTGTGCGGTGTTTTCGAGGGCTACCTGGAATGATAGAAGTGACCATAAGAATCCTAAAAACTCGCAAGAACATACTGAAGCGCCTTACATACGGGCGCATAGTCGGTGCAAGCTTCGGCCAGACTCAGTGCTGAGTGACAGCGATCAGGTTGAGCCATCACAGCTTGCGCCACAACCCCTGCCATCCCGCCGGCCCCAGCTTTTTCAGCGTCTCGATATTCCGTTCAAAAATCGTTTCCGCTTCGGGAAACACCGCCACGGCGCGTTCGATGCTGGCCTCCCGCAGCAAATGCAGGGTGGGAAACGGGGCGCGGTTGGTGAAGTTGCCCATATCGTCGGGCTCGGTGCCTTCGAACTGAAATTGCGGGTGGAAGCTGGCGACCTGGATCACGCCTTCCAGTTCATGTTCTTCCACGGCCGCTTCGACCAGTTGCAGAAAATCGTTGAAGTCGAGAAAGTCCGGCAGCAACGTGGGGTGGATCAGCAACGTGGTGTCGACTTCATCGGGGTCGGCGGCGGCCAGAAAATCCAGTTCGCGGTCGAGGTCTTCCAGCAAGCCGTCCAGATGCTTGGCGTGGCTCACGACGATACGCACCTGATTCTTGACGTAGACCGCTTTGGCAAAGGGGCACAGATTGAGCCCGATCACGGCTTTTTCGAGCCATTCCCGGGTGGCTGCGATGACGGATTCTTCGTCCATTTTTCCTCCTGATGCTGCCTGTAAGGCCGGAACTTTAACGGATACAATGCCTTATTGTTCGACGTTAACGCACTTCACCCCGCCCACACCATGAAAAGCAGCGCTATTCGCCAGAGTTTCCTCGATTATTTTGCCTCCAAAGGTCACACCATCGTCGCCAGCAGTCCGCTGGTGCCGGGCAACGATCCGACGCTGTTGTTCACCAACGCGGGCATGGTGCAGTTCAAGGATGTGTTCACCGGCCAGGACAAGCGCGCCTACACCCGCGCGGTGTCGTCGCAGCGTTGCGTACGCGCCGGCGGCAAGCACAACGATCTGGAAAACGTCGGTTATACCGCGCGCCACCACACTTTTTTCGAAATGCTGGGCAACTTCAGCTTCGGCGATTATTTCAAGCAGGACGCGATCAAGTACGCGTGGGAATACCTGACGGTGGTGTTGAAGCTGCCGACTGAGAAGCTGTGGGTCACGGTGTACGCAGAAGACGACGAAGCCTTCGACATCTGGCACAACGACATCGGCGTGCCGAAGGATCGCATCGTGCGCATTGGCGACAACAAGGGCGCGCGCTATGCCTCCGACAATTTCTGGGCGATGGGTGACACCGGCCCGTGCGGCCCCTGCACCGAAATTTTCTACGACCACGGCGCGGAGATCGCTGGCGGCCCGCCCGGTTCGCCCGACGAGGATGGCGACCGCTACATCGAAATCTGGAACAACGTGTTCATGCAGTTCAACCGCGATGAATCAGGGACGATGCATCCGCTCCCCAAGCCCAGCGTCGACACCGGCATGGGGCTGGAGCGCATTTCGGCGGTGATGCAGCATGTGCATTCCAATTACGAAATCGATCTGTTTCAGGCGCTGATTCAAGCTGCCGCACGCGAAACCCAAACGACGGATCTCGGCATCAATTCGCTCAAAGTCATTGCCGACCACATTCGCGCCTGCTCGTTCTTGATCGTCGACGGCATCATCCCTGGCAACGAAGGACGCGGCTATGTGCTGCGTCGCATCATCCGCCGTGCGATTCGCCACGGCTACAAGCTGGGGGTACGGTCGGCTTTCTTCAACCGCATGGTGCCCGATCTGGTCGCGGTGATGGGCGAAGCCTACCCGGAACTCGTCAAGGCCCAGGATCGGGTGATCGAGATTCTGCGGCAGGAAGAAGAACGCTTTTTCGAGACCATCGAACACGGCATGGGCATCCTTGAAGCCACGCTGAAAACCTTGCCTGCCGGTGGCACCTTCGACGGCGAACTGGCATTCAAGCTGCACGATACCTACGGCTTTCCGCTCGATCTTACCGCCGACATCTGCCGCGAAGCCGGCATGACTGTCGACACGACGGCTTTCGACACCGCCATGCAGCGACAAAAGACGCAGGCGCGGGCCGCCGGCAAATTCAAGCTCGGCGCAGGGCTGGAATACGTCGGCACGGCGACCACCTTCCATGGCTACGACACGCTGGCGCACGACGGCACCATCCTCGCGCTGTACAAGGACGGAACGGCAGTCAACCAGCTGAACGAAGGCGAACTCGGCGTGGTGGTGCTCGACCACACGCCGTTCTACGCCGAATCGGGTGGCCAGGCGGGCGACAGCGGGGTGATGCAGGCCGCAGGCGGCACCTTCGCGGTGGAAGACACCCTGAAAATCCAGGCGCAGGTGTTCGGCCACCACGGCGTGGTCAAGACCGGCACGCTCAAGCTCGGCGAAGCGGTTACGGCCAAGGTCGATGAGCTGGCGCGCACGCGCACCATGCGCAACCACTCGGTCACCCACCTGATGCACAAGGCCTTGCACGATGTGCTGGGCAAACACGTGCAGCAAAAAGGCTCACTGGTCGACAGCGAGAAAACCCGCTTCGATTTTGTGCAGCCGAGCCCGATGACCGATGCGCAAATTCGCGAAGTGGAGATCCGGGTCAACGCCGAGATCCTGGCCAACCAGGCCACGCAGGCGCGTGTGATGGCGATTGAAGACGCGCAAAAAACCGGCGCGACGATGCTGTTTGGCGAGAAATACGGCGACGAAGTCCGCGTGCTCGATATCGGCAATTCGCGCGAACTCTGCGGCGGCACCCACGTGGCACGCACCGGTGATATTGGACTGTTCCTGGTCATAGGCGAATCCGGCGTCGCGGCCGGCGTACGACGGATCGAAGCGGTCACCGGCGATAACGCACTGGCCTATGTGCAGACTCGCGAACAGGAAATACGTCAGGCGGCAGCTGCATTAAAAGCGCAACCGTCTGAACTCGGCTCCAAACTGGCCCAGATGCTCGACAACGTGCGTACGCTGGAAAAAGAACTCGATCGCATGAAATCCAAACTCGCCGCCAGCGCCGGAGACGAGCTGGTGCAGCGGGCAGTCGACATCGGTGGTGTGCAGGTCCTGGCGGCGCAACTCGATGGCGTCGATACCAAGGGCCTGCGCGAAACCGCCGACAAGCTGCGCGACAAACTGAAGTCGTGTGCGCTGGTCCTCGGCACGGTTATTGACGGGAAAGTCAGCCTGATTGCTGCAGTCACCCCTGACGTCATTGGCAAGATCAAGGCCGGTGAGCTGGTCAATTTTGTCGCCACTCAGGTGGGCGGAAAAGGCGGCGGAAAACCTGACTTGGCGATGGCGGGTGGAACTGAGCCCGCACAATTGCCAGCGGCCCTGGAATCCGTACCTGACTGGGTAAAGAACAAGCTGGGTTGATCGCCGGGTACAGATTTCGCTCAATCAACCGTATAGTGCTTGAGAACATGTTGCCCTGATCGCTGAAACCATGAATTCACTTGCCGAAAAGCTTGCTTCTGGAATTGCCCGTCTGTTGCCAGCCGGCAAGCCGGCTGATGACCCGCTTGTAAGCCTCAAGGCCGCCGCAAGCTGGTTCGCGGGGCTGCCAGCCGGTGATGCCTACAAGAGCCAGCAGGCCATCCATACCGAACTCAAGCGCTTCAACGAAACCGCAGCAGATTTGACCAAAGACCGTCTGGCTATCTTCATGTTGCTGGACGAAAAGTCGCGAGACCTGCAGGACACGCTGGTTCGCCAATATTTGCGCAATCCGCGCATGTCTCGACAGGTGGAAAGCCAGCTCTGGCACGCGGTATATGGCCTGAACTGGGAAATTGCTCGGGGCTATCACACCTTTGTGTTGCATATTTCACACAAAACCGGAAAAAACCAGCAGGACGCTTCAATTCCGCTTATTACCCTGCGGGCCATACGCGCATTTGGCCAGTTACTGAAATGGCGCGCCATACGCTATTTACCCGCCAGCGAAAAACTCTGGCTCAGATTGCATAGCCTGTATCGGATCGCCGAAGCCCATGATTTCCAGGGGCAGCTGCAGCGTGTCTATCCTGAAGAAGCAACCGAATGCAGCTGCCAGTCGGCTTACCTGCATATCCTGATGCTGGACCTGGCCAATTCCGGCACGCTCTATCCCAAGCAGCTCGATCTGCTGGATCGCTGGCTATGTCTGTGGCACGCACAGCTCAAACTCGACACCCAAATGGATGCTGAAACCCATACGTTTTCCGTTGATATGTCAGCTGATCAGGGGCCACGCCGGGTTCGCAAAGCCAACACGGACAAACCAATACGCTACTGGTCCACGGCCGACCTCTTACCCGTGGTGCAAGACCTTTGCAACGCACTGAAAAAAGGCGGTACACCCGCACAATCAGGTCTGGGTGACAACGCCCGTACAGCCGAAAGCATCGAACTCCTGGATCATCTCCAGCACCAATGGGCGTCACTGGAGGACCGCGAACAACGCCGGGCTCCGCGTTCCCCCATCAAACGCCTGGTCGATGTTGCGCACGGTCTGAATGCTATTTTTGGCCAACTCAAGGCAGCGGATGCCCCCACCCGCGCCTCACCCTACGGTACCGGGCTCAACTACGGCGAAGAAGATGATGTTCGGGTGTATGGCTTTATCACCGAACGTACACGTGAACGCGTTGAGTCCACGCAGACCCCGGCTGTAACCAGCGCCAGCAATGCCCCTGAAGTCGAACGTTGGGTAATGCACGACGAAAGCGAGTGCGGTTTTGGCGCAGCCGTCGAATCACGCGACAAGGACTGGCTGCGGGTGGGCGCCCTGATTGGGATCAAAACGCACGCGTCCGATGCGTGGCAGCTCGGCATTGTGCGTCGTTTGTCGCGTATCAATAGCGATACCAGTTCGGTCGGGATTGAAACGTTGGCCGAAACCCCTACGCTGATATCCCTGCAAAATTCCGGTACGGCTGGTTACACCGCCAAGGGCTCAGCCAACAACCCTCCAACCTTGCCAAATTCAGGCCTGATACTGGCGGACAGCGAAGGAAACCGCTCACTTATTCTCGATCCCGTTCATTATTTGTCCGGCAAAGTGTGCCAGGTCAACGGCGCAACCGATCTCAAGCTCATTGTGCTGGGCAAGCCCATTGAGAGCAGCGAAGGCTGGATTCGCGTCGCGACCCAGCCTGTGGAGGGCTAAACAGACGCCACTCGACGCATCCAAGCAGCGTAATCCGCCATCCTGGCTGGCTGTCTGGTTTAACTTTAGCCGGGTCTCTGGCACAATCGCCGAAAATCCGACACGCGTAGAACATAATGAAGCATCCGCAGATGCAGGCGCGATTTCGCATTTATGCCCCGAAGGGGTACCACTCGACCTGGAGGACATGTGGCCCAAACCAACAAGCCTAGTTTGTTGATCGTTGATGACGATCCGCTGATTTCCGATACGCTCACCTATGTATTGAGCAAGGATTTCGAAATCTCGGCCGCCGAGTCACGTGCCCAGGTAAAAAGCCTGCTGATGCAACTGGACGAGCCGCCCCAGTTAGCCCTGGTT
>Ga0180009_10002108_pt1 | contig 23559 bp, 17 predicted proteins | sample OS_PC_MetaG_FD_123537 | JGI IMG/M metagenome (GOLD analysis project Ga0180009, IMG submission 123537) | Groundwater microbial communities from the Aspo Hard Rock Laboratory (HRL) deep subsurface site, Sweden - OS_PC_MetaG | ecosystem: Environmental > Aquatic > Deep subsurface > Groundwater...
AAATTAACCGTACGATAAAAAATTTGTTTTTGGATACATTTGAAAAATCAAAAGTCGCGTTTAAGGAATATTTCCGTCTTTTATTTAGCGGGGGTGATGCCCAGCTGCAGCTTACAGAAGGTAAAGACGTCCTAGAGTGCGGCATTGAAATTGTCGTACGTCCGCCGGGAAAAAGATTGCAGAATATAAGTCTGCTTTCCGGCGGAGAAAAAACGCTCACGGCGATTGCGTTATTGTTTGCGGTGTTTAAGATAAAGCCAACACCTTTTTGCGTGCTCGATGAAATGGATGCCCCCCTGGATGAATCGAATATCGACCGTTTTACCCGTGTCTTACAGGAGTTTTTGAAGACCTCGCAGTTTATTATTATTACGCATAATAAAAAGACAATTGGTATTGCCGATGTGATGTATGGAGTAACAATGGAAGAACCGGGAGTTTCTAAGCTTGTCTCTGTAAAATTCAGCGATTATAAAGAGCCGCCTGTAACCCAAGAGGTTCCCGCCCCGGCCGCAGTACATTAGCGGTATTTTTTTTCCGTAACATAACCCAGAGAGTTTAGAGTTTTAGATTTTATTAGGTAGGTGTAAACAAGGAAGGTTTTGCTACATCAATTCCTGGCTGAACATACACACACGGTTGCGGCCGGTTTCCTTGGCCGCATAGAGGGCTTTATCCGCAGCCAGGATAAGTTTTTCTTTCTCCGTTACATCCTGGGGAAAGCTGGCCACGCCGATACTTATCGTAATTTTTTTAGGAGAGGTGTTATCTGAATAGAAAAATGGGTTTTCAGCCACCGCCTTTCTGATTCTTTCCGCCGATGCATAGGCACTTTCTTTATTTGTTTCCGGCAGGATAATCGCAAATTCCTCGCCGCCATAACGGGCGACAAGATCTACTTCCCGACAGGAGTTTTTAAGGGTTAGGGACAGTTCTTGTAATAGCTTATCTCCGGCTAAGTGTCCGAGCGTATCGTTAAAGGCTTTAAAAAAATCAATATCAGCCATAAGCAGACTCAACGACCGGTTAAAGCGTAAGGCCCTTTTTATCTCTTCCGCTAACTGATGCTGGAAATAACCGTAATTCCAAAGATTGGTTAGACGATCGGTATTGGATAAAATAAGGGTTCTTTCAAACTCCTGTGAGTTTTCAATGGCCAGACCCGCCTGATTGGCAAACATTGTTAATTTCCAGATATCGTCTTTGGTTATACTTTTTTTGGAATAAAAATTGTCAACCACCATTACTCCGACGGCGTGGTTTTTAGCCAGAAGGGGAACCGTGATGAAATATTCCATATTGAATAAAGAAACTAAGGGGTCTTTTAGTTTCATTTTTGCTTTAGCTTCCGCAGTTATAATTTCAAAAGGTTCTTTTTTAAATACGGTTTGAGATAATATCCCGGAAGATTGATTAATGGGCAGTTTTATGCTTTTTACTAAATTATTTAAGTGGGAATCAGTCCTGCGGCCAAACTCTTGGTATGCGCTTAAAAGCTCATCCAGATTTTTTTCGGTTTTTTGTATGTAGCTCCAAATATTATGGGCATCTTCTCCCGAGTCTGGTCCAATACCCATGCGGCCCTCAAGCGTTTTATCCTTGTCATTCACCAGAAACACCATGGCCCGGTTAAAGCCTAAGCCTTCACGTGCGGTAACGCTGGTAAGGATTATGTAGAGGATTTCGTCAAGCCTGAGGGTTGAATGGATGGCATTGCCGATCTCATAGAGCATCAACAGCTCAGCCTCTACTTTGTCACTGCTTTTTTTTGAGGTATAGTGTTTTAACATAGCGTTCATTGTACAATTAGTACTGTTTCTTTGTCAATAAGGAAAATAGATAAACTCTAGTTGTGTGCCTAAAAAAGCACTAAAATATACCATATTTTAGTATATTTTGCAAATAATTAGGTGCAAATTGGCGTGGTTAAAGGCCCCTGGTCAAGATTTGCACAAGGCTAAATTTTTGTTGCCGATTTATCTATAACCTGTTATAATACCCGTAATTATATTCTCTAATTTCCGAAATAGGGGGCGGAATTTTACCTGCGTAGCGTCTTGTCAACTTCTTTCCATAAAAATATTAACAATATATAGTGAGGAAATTTGAAGAAAAAAGCAAGGAATGACTTACCTGCCGTTCTTGTTGTCGATGACGAGAACGCAATCTTAGAAACTTTTAAGCTTATTTTAGAAGGCCGGTTTAATGTTTTAACCGCAACCAGCGGAAAACAGGCCTTAACCAAGATAGCTGATGAGGCAATTCAGCTTGTTTTTTTGGACATCAAAATGCCGGATGCAGACGGTATGCAAATCCTGCCTCAGATAAAAGAATACGATGAAAACCTGCCGGTGATTATTGCTACGGCTACTGATACTGCCAAGGCCGCGGTAGAAGCTATACACCTAGGCGCTTGTAATTACATCACCAAGCCTTTTGACCCGGATGAGCTGATAACCGTAGCGGAAAAGGCCCTAGAGCAGGTGAAGCTGATTAAAGAGATTGCCTACTTACGTTCCCAAAGAGAAGATGTCCGGTTTGATAATATTATCGGTAAAAGTAAGAAGATGCAGGAGGTATACCGAATAATCGATAAGGTTACCAAAAATGATGCGACCGTACTTATCTCAGGTGAAAGCGGCACTGGTAAGGAATTAATCACCCGGGCCATACATTTTAATAGCGCACGCAGCCAGAAACCTTTTATTCCGATAAATTGTGCCAGTATCCCCGATAACTTACTAGAAAGCGAATTGTTCGGATATGAAAAAGGTGCGTTTACCGATGCAGCCAGACAAAAATTAGGCATGTTTGAGCTAGCTAATGAGGGAACCCTTTTTTTAGACGAAATTTCTAGTTTAAGATTGGACATGCAGGCTAAATTGTTAAGGGTTTTGGAAGAAAAAGAGATTCAAAGGATCGGAGGCATAAAGTTAATCAAGGTCGATGTGCGTATAATTTCGGCTACGAATAGCGATTTAAAACAAGCGATAAAAGAAGGAAAGTTCAGAAAAGATTTATATTACCGTTTAAATGTTGTTCCTTTAGAGCTGCCTCTTTTAAAAGAACGCAAAGAAGATATTCCGTTATTGGCCGAACATTTTCTTTCGATTTACAACAAATCTTTCAGAAAAAATATAGAGGGTTTTACGGCCGAGGCCTTAGGATGTCTTGCCGCCTATGATTGGCCGGGCAATATTCGTGAACTTAAGAATATTATCGAACGACTAGTTGCGCTTAAAGATTCAGGTGTTATCGAGGCGCAGGAATTACCTTTTGATATATTTATTAAGTGCAGGTTGGTTAGCGATTTTAAGACAGAGGGTGACCTTAGAAACGCTTGTGACGATTTTGAAAAAGAATACATAAAAGCGGTATTAGATAAAGTTAATGGGAATAAGACTAAGGCGGCGAGGATTTTGGGTATTCATCGTAACGCCTTGTTTAATAAAATAAAAAACTTGCAGATAAAAAAAGAGGAAAGGTAAAAGATGGAACGTACCAAATATTTATTTATTTTGCTGTTAGTTATAGGGGTAATGGGAATAATAGATAATGATAAGCAAGTAAAAGCCGACGAAGTTGACTTAGGCCAGATTATTGTATCAAGTAAAAGGACACCGGTTTATTTAAGTGATAATTCCGACGATGTAATAGTAATCGAGGCCGAGGACATCGAAAAATTACCCGCGCAAAATTTAAGCGAGGTTTTAGGTTATGTTCCTGGTATTGATGTTGAGCCACGTCAGAGGTTTGGCCGGCCAGCTTCACTTAGCATTCATGGCGCTGATTCGCGACAGGTAAGATTAATGATTGACGGCATCCCTTTTAATTCCCAGGCTTCGGGTCAGGTCAATCCCGCCCAGTTCCCGATTGAAAATATTGCGAGAATCGAAGTAATTAAAGGCGGTGCTTCCAGTGTCTGGGGATCGGGGTTGGGCGGGGTAGTAAATATTATTACTAAAGATACTGGTGAGGCTCTTAGACCCGAGGGAAATTTTACTACTTCTTTGGCTGAATTTCGTACCAAGAAAGAAAGTTTTGATTTATCCGGAAAGGTGGATAAACTAGGATATTATGTTTTTTCAAGTTATTTAGAATCAGGCGGCAATACAGTTCAGGACGATGTCTTAGATAAAGATGCATTTGGTAAATTGTCCTATGGATTGGATAGCCTAGGAAATATAATTGGCTCTTTAGGCTATAGTGCAGCAGATGTAAATACCGGGGTCTTTCCCGATGGAAGCTGGCAGGCGCAGCCCTATACTACGCGCTACGGGAAAATCGGCTGGGAACTTGATTCCGACAATGCGAATTTCGCTATAGGGTTTAAACAGTCTCATCAGCAGGTTGTTACCAGGACCTATCTTAGCGTAGGCGACCAGGTACCTGATTCTAACATTGAAACCAAAGAACGGCTTTCTCAGTTAAGCATAAATTCAACCCTATATCCTCGGGAAGAGGATTTATTGGTTGTGGGCGCTGATTTTGATTGGGATATCGTAAAATCAAGCTATCTGGCTAAAACGAAAAGTGTGGAAGCCCAATCCCCTTATATAAATTATACGCAAAAAGCAGGCCCCTGGGATTTTTGTTATGGATTACGCTATGATTCAACAAGCCAGTTTGGCACTGAATTAAGTCCTTCCTTGGGTACTGTGTATCATCTGCAGAGTATAGAGGATACGCATGTTAGGGCATCGGTGGCACGTGATTTTAATGCACCGCCGTTGCTTTGGAAATATTACGAGCTAAATTTAAGCGGGCTTACTACCAATCCTGATATTAAAGCAGAACGTGCTTATGTATATGAATTAGGATTGGAAAGCAAGTTTATTCCAAGGGTTTGGTCCAGCCTTTCCGTATACCGGGCTGATATATCCGATGCTATTTCCTCTGCTCAGAATGATGACGGAGATTATTATATGAAGAATTTTAGAAAATTCAGAAGACAGGGCGCTGAGTTACAATTGGAAGTAGATATAAACGAAAAATTAGACTTTTTCTGCAGTGGCGCCTTTAATGATATTGAAAACCGCCAAACACGCAAGACCGTAAAAGGTGGAGGCAAGGCCAGACAAAGTATTAACTTAGGCCTTGAGTATGAAAACAATAGCGGGTTTGAGCTTTTACTAAAAGCTTATTATGACCGCTGGAATCAGGCTGTCTCGGCTGAGCCAAACGATCGCAAGATGCTTTTTGATGCAAAAATGTCGCAAAAGATAAAAGATTGTATTTTGTTTTTAAATATCTATAACCTTGCCAATAGCGCTTACTGGGCAGACATCTATTTTCCGGTTAAAGAAAGATATTTTGAAGGTGGCCTTACCTATAACTGGTAACGTGCACTGAATACCAAGACCGCATAGTTTTATGTGCATAAAGATAACCATCAATACCTCGTAGATACCAACCTCAATGTCGTGTAATAAAAAAAATAAAAAAAGCAAATGCAATTAGCAACTCATTTGTCAGCTCTGAGTTAAGAGTTTTTATTTTTTAAAATAAGACAAAATATAAAATAGATTTTATGTTTTGGCATGGGAATTGCTGAAGGGGGTAGATAACCTGAATGAAAAGAGTATTAGTTGCTTTAATTATAATAACCATGTTGACGATTACAAACACGGTTGCCAGAAGTGAAGATGTTTCTTCTGTCAAAAAACATTTTGGCGGAACACTTGTCTGGGGAACACATACCAAGCCGACTATGATTAACCCGCTTTTTACAAGATTCAGTGTTTCTGCGTCATTAATTGATCTACTTTTTAACCGGTTAGTAAGAATTAACTCAAGAGGTGAAATTGAGCCCGACCTTGCTAAATCCTGGGAAATTTCCGAGGATGGTTTAGTATATACCTTTTATTTAAAGAAAGGGGTAAAATTCCATGATGGACAGGAATGTAGAGCCGAAGATGTTGAATTTACCTATAATATGCTTATGGATCCAGAAGTAAACTCTCCTCATAGGTCATCATTTGAAATGGTAAGAGATTTTAAAACAATTGATAGATATACTTTTCAGATAATTTTAAAGAAACCTTCTGGTTTTTTTATCTATCGGTTAGCAAGAGAAATTGTTCCTAAACATCTACTTGATAAAACTAATGTAAAGGTTAGTTCTTTTAATTTTCACCCTGTTGGTACAGGGCCGTTTAAATTCAAGGAATGGACTAAAGACGACCGGATTACACTTGAATATAACCCTGATTATTATGAGGGAAGGCCGTATCTTGACAGAATAGTTGTAAAAACGTACCCGGATTCTAAGGAATTATGGACGGCTTTAATGCGTAAAGAAGTAGATCTTGTTCTTTTTATTGAAAAAGAAGATTATGAAATTGTAAAGATAGATACTGCATTTAAAAGCTACGCTGTCCCGATTGATCATTACTATGCACTTTGCTATAACCTCGATGATCCTATATTATCAGATATAAGAGTAAGGAAAGCGATTGCTCATAGCATAGACAGAGGAGAGTTAATAAATATTGTTGCTGATGGCTATGGCGTTGAATGTAACGGCCCGTTTTATCCAGGATATTTAGGTTTTAACCCTGATATTGATTCTTTTAAATATAATCCAGAAAAGGCAGAGAAGTTATTGGATGAATGTGGTTGGCTTGACCAGGATAAAGATAGAATTAGGAAAAAAGCAGGAGAAACTTTAAAGATAAAGGTACTGGTTGATCAGCGCTATGCTATATTCAAAAGAATTGCAATGGTTATTAGGCAGCAGCTGCAAGAGATAGGTGTTGTAGTGAAAGTTGTGTTATATGATGATGAACGCATGGTGATAGAAGAGTTTATCGAACAGCATAACGCTCAGGCGCATTTGAGGTTATTTTTTGCCGGGGACCCAGAAAATATAATGCATAATTGGGGACCAAAAGAGATTAAAGGGGTTGATAAGATATGGATTTATGAAAATGTTAAGGTGAATAAGCTTTTTGAAGAAACTAAGATTGAGCCAAACGAAACAAAAAGGGACCAGATATTTCAAGAGATTCATAAGCTTGTCTATAGTTATCAACCTGCCTGTTTTTTATATTTTATATGTGATTTTAATATAATTTCGGCAAGATTTAAAAATACAGATGAATTTTTTACACCAGGCATGCCTTTTTATACAATGAAAGATTGGTATTTTTCCGAAGATAACTAGTTAAGGATGATGATATTTTCTTAAAAACGTAGATGTAACAATAGGTTGTTATAATCTGTGTAGTTCAAAGCCGGAGGGAGGTGAATTGAATGGAGATTATAAGAAAAGGCGCGGATAATGTAACGCCCAGAGGTTGTTGTTTCCCGCCAGGCAGTTTAGGTCGTCGTGGATATTAGAAATCTTCTGTGAATATTTTGCAGTTTTATCTTGGGCGGCCGACCAGGATAACTGCAAAGTTAATATGCAGAAAGTCAAAATGTATGTCTGATATGGATATTAGAGTTATTAATAATGTAATTGGGAGGAGGAAATGAAGCTGTCTAAATTCAATCTATGGGTGAAGGATTATCCTCGGCAAGGTGAGTCTTTATTGTTTAATACCCGTACGCAGGCACTGATAAAAGTAGACCAGGATTTAAAGCAAGAGTTAAATAAATGTTCTGCTGCCGGGTTTAAGACTCAAGGGGCCAGGATAAAAAAATATCTTAATGCATTAAAAGATAACGGTATTATCGTGGATGATGAAAAGCAGGAGCAGGATAAGTTAGATGATTTTTTCAGACAGCTTAAGTATGAATCCGATAAGCTGACGTTTGAAGTGACGATACTTACCACCTACGATTGTAATTTTAGATGTACTTATTGCTTTGAGGAGTCAATAAAACAAAACGTGTTTTTGAATAAGAATACGAGCGATTTAATCATCAAATGGCTGATTAAAAAAGCAGAAGAAAGAGGCTATAAAAAGATTTATCTTGTTTATTACGGCGGCGAACCTCTATTAAACATTAAACCGATCTACGATATCTCTTGGAATCTTAAGGTGTGGACAGAAAAGAGGGGAATTGATTTTGGCCTTGGGATTATTACAAACGGCAGTTTAGTTAGCCCAGAGCTCGTGGATAAGCTTTTACCAGTAGGCCTGCAGGATATCCGTGTTACCGTTGACGGAGATAAAGATGCCCATAATAAGAAAAGACCGTTTTGCGACGGCCGACCTACTTTTAACCTTATTATGAATAATATTAAGAGCGTTATTGATAAAGTTAGCATAGGTATAGCCGGTAATTTTGACCGAGAAAATTTTAATAGCATTTTTAGTTTTCTCGATTATTTAGAGGATGAAGGCATCCTTCATAGGTTAGATAGCATTGATTTTACGCCTTTAAATCCAAGGTTAGGCCCTAAAGATAATCCCGCGGCTATTGAACTAGAGGGATGTTTTTCTTTTTTCAGCAAGGATGGCTTATTTAAAGAAGTGGTTGCGGTTAAAAAAGAATTGATGAAAAGAGGGGTAAGTAAGGTTCGTACGGATTTAGCGGTTAATGCGTGTTCGTTGATTATGCAGGATGCAGGTATAACTATTGACCCCGATGGTATTATCTACAAATGTAATGCCTTAGTCGGATACCCGGAGTTTTCAGTGGGGGATGTAAGATGTATCCAATTCAATAAAAAATACCATGATTTTCTAAATATCAATGCCTGGAATAAGTGCCCTAAAGATTGTGCATATATCCCGATGTGCCAGGGAGGGTGCCGGTTTTTTTCTTACATGGAAAATAAAGATTTTAGCAAACTATCGTGTAAAAAAGAATACCTTGATTATATTGTGCCGGATTTGATTAAGCTGGAATATGAACGCTTAAAAATAGAAAATAAACAAAAGGCAGAAGATGTCCAGCCGGCGGTTGTAACTTATTAATATGAAAAATATAAAATCATTTTTGACTATTTTAAGACCCTATAAGAGGAAGATTTTTCTGGCGTTTATATCCGTTCTCATCGCCAATGTCTTAGGTCTGGCTTTCCCCTGGGCGATTAAGCTTGTGATAGATGAGGTTGTGGTTAAGCATGACCTTACTCTACTAAATATTATCAGCGCAGGTCTTATTATTGTTTTTGTGCTTAAATTTTACTTTGGATTTATATGTGAATATTTAGCATCCTGTGTGGGAGAAAACGTAGTTTGTGATTTGCGCAATAAACTTTGTTGGCACCTGCAGCGATTATCAGTACAGTATATAGATAATACGCCGAAAGGAGAAATGATATCCGGGGTTATCGGCGATGTAGATAGCATAAAAGATTTTTTGTTTGGCGGGGTAATTGATTTTATCTACTCGTTTTTTAATATATTCTTTGTGTTAACGGTTTTATTTATTTTAGACCTAAAACTTACACTTATTTGTCTTATATATCTGCCTGTATTTGCAATTGCCTTTTTAAAACTTACCCCCCGTCTTAAGGAAAAACATCAACTGGTTCGTCAAAAGTATGCGGAATTGACCGCACAATTAAACGAGATGTTTGATGGGATTCGTGTTGCCGCCGGCTTTGCCAAAGAGGATTATGAAGCCCATAAATTCAGATTTAAGCAGAAGGAGATATTCAACAGTTCTTTGGGGACGCATAAGCTGGGAATCTTTTTGTGGATGAGCGCTGAATTCATCAGCTCTTTAGGTCTTGTTACCTTAATCTGGTTTGGGGTCAGGTCGATTTTTTCCGGCAACTTAACAATAGGGGCCTTAATGGCTTTTTATTCTTATCTGGGAATGCTTTTTTATCCTGTGGTTAAAATGGTTATTGTTAATAATTACTATCAGGAGGCAGTGGCCTCGCTTGAACGCATAAATAATGTTCTGGCGCAGGGCCCGCAAGTAAAACAAGCCAAAACCCCGATTCTGCCCCCTCAGATAAAAGGAGATATAAGGTTTCAGGATGTCAGTTTTGGGTATAACAAGGCGAAACAGGTAATAAAGGATATTAATCTAGATGTAAAGGCATCTGAGGTAATCGCCCTTGTGGGCAAAAGCGGGGCAGGAAAGACCACCTTGATAAATTTACTGCTAAGATTTTATGACCCCACAAAAGGAAAGATTTTTATTGACGGATATGACCTGCAAGCCCTAGAATTAAAGGCATATCGTTCTAATATTGCCATGGTGTTTCAGGATGATTACTTATTTAATACAACCGTGAGACAAAACATTATTTATGGCAAGACCAATGCCCAAGATAGCGAAATCATCCGGGTGGCAAAATTGGCTAATGCGCATCAGTTTATAGTGGATTTACCCGGTGGATACGATGCGCAGGTGGGCGAACGCGGTGTAAAACTTTCTTATGGTCAAAGGCAAAGAATTTCTATTGCTCGGGCAATATTAAGAGATCCGGCTATTTTGATTTTGGATGAAGCGACATCAAATGTGGATTCGCAAAGCGAACGCCTGATTATTGAGAAGGCCTATAAAAATTTAGTCTCTAATCGTACGACGTTTATAATTGCACATCGGTTTTCTACGATTACTTATGCCCATAGAATAATTTTTATCGAAAACGGACGTATTGAAGAGGTGGGCACGCATCTTGAGCTTCTGAACAAAAAAGGCAGATATTGTAAGATGTGGAACGAACAATGCGCTAATAATTATAACTTACCGACAGCTGTATCGTTAGCCGGCTGATTTTTAAACAAGGAGTATAGGTATGGGGCGAATGAGAAGACGTTTAAAGTTCTTCTTATTGAAATTATTTTATCGTAAACTCTGGATACAGATCGCCGCGATTATCACTATCATTATCACTATCCCCATAATACTTGTCGGCAGTTCTCTTATTAAGATCTCTCAGGAAGCCGTTAAAAATTCTGTATTAACCAATCATAAACAGATAGTAAGCAGGGCCGCTGCGGAAACAAAGCTATTCATTCAACGGCCAGAAGATATTCTTAAGGCAACCGCGGCAATGTTGGGCAGAATTCATGCTAAGGCTTGGGATCAACAGACAATATTGGTGGAGGCAGTATTAAATCAGCCTATTTTTATCCGGGCTTTTTCTGTAAATGTCTCTGGTAAAAAAATAGCAAGCTCGGAATTGGGAAAGTCGCTTAACGCTAGTAATAGTGATGCGGTATTAAACGTTACCAATAAAACTAAAACATATATCTCCGAGGTTAAATTTTTAGATAACCACACCCCCTATCTGACCATGGCTGTGCCGGTTAAAGAAAAAGGGAAAATAGCCGGGGCCTTGATTGCGGATGTTAATTTACGGGGGGTATGGGATATTATTGATGATATCAAGTTGGATGAAACCGGCCGGGCTTTTTTGGTTTCCCGTACAGGTACATTAATCGCACATCCCGACAAAAAAAAGGTGCTGCAGAATGAGAATCTAAAACATGAACAAGATGTGCAATCGGTTTTAGCGGGAGATACTGCAATTTTTGAGATCCAGGATACCTCAGGCGAGAAATGGTTTAGTTCCTATACGCGCATCCCGAACATAGGCTGGAGTATTGTTTTAAGACAAAAACAAGAAGAGGCATATTTATTTTTTAAGCTGATGAAAGCACAGGCGTGGGTGATTGTGGTTTTGAGTGAATTGGTTGGTATTTTATTAAGCATTGTTATTGCCTGGTTTTTAATCCGGCCGATTAAGGCCCTTACCTCTAGAGTGAAACAGGTAATGGCCGGAGATTTAGATCAAAAGATCCATTTAAAAAGACGCGATGAGATTGGAGAATTGGTAACATCTTTTAATGCGATGCGCGGTAAATTGAAAAATGCCAAAAATCGAGAACACTTTTCAGCTATTGGCGAGTCCGCAGCCTGGATATCGCATGAGCTTAGGAATTCGTTAGTGCCAATGAAATCGTTTATACAGTTATTTGCCCGTCGGCATAAAGACAAGAACTTTGTAGATAAATTTAACAAATTGATGCCCAGTGAAATCAGCCGCTGGGAAAACATGCTTAAAGAATTGTCTGATTTTTCATCATCAATGCAATTAAAAAAAATAAAGACCGATGTCAAAGAATTAATGCAGAATATACTAGAGGTGATGGAGGAAAGGTTCCAGGAAAAGAAAATAAATGTTGTCTATTATGCCGGCAATAAAGATTTTAAAATTATGGCGGATTCGGAAAGATTATACCAGGTGTTTATAAATTTAATCATCAATGCCCTTAATGCCATGTCCGAGGGCGATTCGCTTAATATATCTGTTGATGTAATTGAAGATACACGCATAAACAGCCCTCGCCATATTGAAGTTAAAATAAATGATACTGGCATTGGTATTACAGAAGATAAGCTGGGCAAGATATTTGATCCGTTCTATACCGCGACAAAAGGGGGTATTGGCTTGGGGCTTCCTATAAGTTATAGGATCATGAAGCAACATGGCGGCAGTATTGATGTGGAAAGTAAGATAGGTGTAGGCACGACCGTTATCCTCAAGCTACCTATAACTACATAATAAAAGGGTTATATTTTACATCCTGCAGTGAGATTCCACAGCATAATAACTCCCTTAACTTATCAAAAAACTTCCTCATTTATAGTTTTTCTTAGCGGGTTGAGTTTTTAGGGGATTGGGTTTTCAAGTCATAGGTAGAAAAAGGACAGGGAAAAGGGGCTTTAGCCAATTTACTATACCCTCGATAACAAGTATATTATTACTAGACCCTTCATCTAGGAAGGAAATAACTATGAGAAAAGATAAGATTTTAGTCGTAGACGATGAAAAAAGAATACGTGATACCTTTATGGTTGCTTTTGACAAATATGATGTAACCGCTGTTAGCAGCGGCCAAAAGGCCTTGGATATTTTAAAACGCTTGCACGATATAGATTTAATTGTGGTCGACGTAATGATGCCGGGGATAACTGGAATTGACTTATTAAGACAGATAAAAGAAGTAGACCCCAAACAGAAAGTGGTTATCTGTACAGGCTGCGGTTCAAAAAACACTATTATTGAAGCGTTGCGCGAACATGCCGATGAATATATCGAAAAGCCGTTTGATATAGAAGACGTAGAGCAAATTTTTGAAAGATTATTAAATGAAAAAAGAAGTTTTGATATAGACAGGCCAGATTATCAGAAAAACAAGTTTGAACAGGCACAGAGGTTTATAAGCAGAAATTATAATAAAGCCGTACATTTACCTGATGTGGCTAAAGAAATATTTTTAAGCCCTAAATATATTAGCCGAAAATTCAAGGAAAAAACAGGCACCGGATTTATGGAGTATAAAAAAGGCTTACGCATTGAAATGGCTAAACAACTATTACAAAAAACTAGTCTTACCGTCAGTCAGATTGCTTACAAAGTCGGATATCAAAATCCCGAATCCTTTATGAAAACATTCAAGAAAGCCGTTGGCATGGTGCCTTCAAATTATCGAAACAGGAATCAATATAAATAAAAACCTCGTAGGTATTTTAAAAGAGGTACTAGATGGATTTATAGACAAGATTATGGAATTAGACGGTACGCAGGATCTAAAAATTCTTATTGTCGAAGATGATCTGGTAAATAGCAAGATATTGCAGGATACATTGTTAATGTCTTTCCCGGATATTTCTCACCTGACTCCAGTAGAGAGTCTTAGCGATGCCTTCCGATTATTGGAAAAGTTTCATTTTGATGTTGTATTGTTGGATTTAAATCTTCCCGATAGCATGGGAATGGATACCTTAAGAAAACTGCATCTATATTATCCTGAAATTGCGATTGTTGTTATTACCGGCGCCTATGATGAAAAAGTTGGCCTGGAATCATTAACGGCTGGGGCACAGGAGTATCTTATTAAGAGCCGGTATGATACATACTTTTTAAAGAAATCCATCTATTATGCGCTGGAACGCAAACGAATTGAAAATGATCTAAATCAGGTCCATCAATGTTTTTTAAATTTTGGCTCCGACTACAATGAGAATATTAATAAGATTGTAGAAATGGCCGGCGTAATCTTACAAGGGGCATTCGCCTTTTATAATAAAGACCATGATCGAACCCATCTAAGTTTAGCGGGGAACTGGAATGTACCCAGTGATTTTGAGCAAAAATCTAACAAGATTGGGAGTATTTGTTATGATGTGATCAGCAGCGGTGATAATATTCCGTTTATAGTATCGGATTTAGATAAGACATATTATGTTAAAAGAGATCATCGAATCAAAAGATATAATCTTAAGACCTATATCGGCGGCGTTGTTGATATTGATGAAAGACCAATTGGCTGTTTATCTGTTGTTTATAACAAAGATAGGACGATTGATGCGATTAAGGTAAAGATTTTTTCAATTCTGGCCCGGGCGCTGGGGATTGAAGAGACGCGCAAAAAGGCTCAGATGAAGATCATCGAATCTGAAAGAAAATATAAAACCCTGTTTGAAAGTGTAAGTGATGCAGTTTTTATCACGGATAAAGAAAACAATACCCTTCTAGATGTTAATAAACAGGCGGAAAGTTTACTGGGCAGATGCCGTCAGGAGTTAGTGGGTATGGATAAGTTTCAGATCTATCCTTTAGATAAACGCGCTTACTATCGCAAGCGGTTTTTTGAATGTATCTGCCAAGAAAGCGATACTACAACGGAAGTTGAGATTATCAAAAAAGACGGGAATATGGCTTGGGTGGGAATGAGCGCCCATATTATCACAATGGATGAGAAAGACAGTATCCAGGTAATTTTTAAAGATTTAAGTGAGATGAGGCGGCTTAAAGATGAACTTATCCAATCAAGTAAAATGGCAGCGATGGGGCATCTTGTTGCCGGAGTTGCCCACGAGTTAAATCAGCCGCTGACCGGGATTAAAGGGTTTGCGCAGGCTGCGTTTTTGGATATGGGAGATACGGTCTTAATGAAGAAAGATTTAAACAATATTATAGAGCAGGCGAATCGCATGGATAAAATAATCCGAAATGTACGGTTATTTACGAGGAAAGCTGATTTTAAAATGGTACCGTTAGATATAAATGAGCCTTTAAAAGATTCATTGTTACTTATCCGTGCGCAATTTAAGGTGCATGATGTAGACTTTGAACTTTTACTCGCTGAAAATTTACCTAAAATTTGCGGTGATATTAATCAGCTGCAGCAGGTATTTCTTAATCTTATCACCAATGCAAAAGATGCAATCGATAGCCTAAAATCTCCTCAGGCAAGGAAAATTATTATAAAAACGGCTCAAAGCCAGGATAATAAAAATATCGAAGTTATCTTTAAAGATACAGGATGCGGTATTGCCCAGGAAAAATTAGATAAAATCTTTGATCCTTTTTTCACTACTAAATCTCGGGAAAAAGGCACAGGTCTGGGGTTATCTATAGTTCATCGTATTATTAGTAATCATAAAGGAAAAATTGAGGTGGTTAGTAAGGAGAATAAAGGAACTACGGTTAAAATTATATTGCCCGTCGCATAATTTATATATGTATTAGCTGGTGCATTCTTATAACATGTCTAATTTAGATCTAGTTACTCTTACCCTGAATATTCTCTTTGTTTATCCAATATGATTCGGAAAGTATTAATATCTTTAAAGTATTTTGTAATTGACTTATATACTGAAAAGAAGTATTATTTTATTAGATAGAGGGTTTTGATATATTAACATCTTATCTGGATGTAATAAGCAGTATTTTTTAAATCTGCGTATTAAAGGAAGGAGGATTTTTAGACGAGAGAGAAGGAATTGATGGGTTTTTATTTTTGAGGTTAATTTTTAAGCAAGGAGTTAGTGAAAGCAATGGAAGAAGAAAAGAAAGTGTATATTGGTAATTTAGATTATAGCGTAACTGATGAAGAACTTAACAATTTCATCAAAGAAAAAGAATTGGCCGTAAAAGAAACTACCGTGATAAAAGACAAATATACGGGCCGCTCAAAAGGTTTTGGCTTTGCCAAATTCGATACCGATGAAGAAGTACAAAAGGCCGTAGAGACATTGAACGGTTTTGAATTCAAATCCCGCAAGCTCAATGTAAGCAAAGCACGTAAAAAGACAGATTCCCGGTTTAATAGCAGACGTAATTCCGGTTCATCTGGGGGATACAGAGACAGAAGGAATTTCTAAAACAGCCACTCCCCAGAGTTTTTCTTTTTTTACTTATCTTGTGACTGGCGAAATTAACGTTTTATAGCTGTCCGACTTCGAAAGACACATAACGTTAAACGTTTTCTAAGCTCACCTGTTAACATTCTGGCCGTAACCTAAGAGCTTTTACCTTGGTTATTATCCTAGGGTATAGCGATTATATCTAGAAACTTTTTCCTCTTTTTTAAGGTGATAACTATGATTGAACTTTGATGTAAGCTCTTTTGTTGACAACAGCCTATTTAGTTTGATACATTGCTTATTATAAATGGATTAAGAGAAGATATTGCAAAATAGGAGTTTTTAGTGATGAGGAAGAAAAAGGCTTTATTACTTATAGATGTGCAAAACGATTTCTGCCCAGGCGGGACATTAGCTGTAAAACAGGCAGATAAGATAGTACCTATTTTAAATAAATATATCAGGTATTTTACAGAACAAAAGTTGCCCATATTTGCATCACGTGATTGGCATGCACGCAATACAAAACATTTTAAACAATTTGGCGGTATCTGGCCCAAACATTGTGTGCAGAGGACAAAAGGGGCGCAGTTTCATGCCAAGCTAAGATTGTCAAAGCAGGTGATTATTGTATCTAAAGGCATTGATCCGGCTAAGGAAGGTTATTCCGCGTTTGAGGCCATTGATTCTAATGGCATCGTACTAGAAAAACTGCTAAATATTTTAAAGGTAGAAGAGCTCTGCGTAGGGGGCTTGGCAACCGATTATTGTGTCCGGTCTTCTGCTCTTGATGCATTAAATAAAGGATTCAGGGTAAAATTGCTGACAGATGCAATAAAAGGCGTGGATTTAAAGCCAGGTGATTCCGATGCGGCAATAAGACAAATGGTTAAAACCGGAGCAAAGACGATAACCTTTGAAAGTTTGAAAAGAATTAAATGAAAGGTATGGACAAAAGATGGAGAAAATACTAGCCAGCTGTGATCATGTCGGGCTTCTGACTAATAATGCCAGAGGCTTAGAAGGCTTTTATATGGAAAAATTCGGGTTTAAAAAAGAAAAAGAGACGGTTATGGAAAAGGTATTGTTTAGTAAGATTTTTGGTATTGATTCTAGTGCAAAATTTATCAGGTTAAAAGCCCCTAATATGAAATTAGAGATATTTGAGCCAGTATCTTTAGCGTTAGAAAAGCATACAGATAAGACCGCTGGTTTCAATCACTGGGGATATGTTGTTGGCCATCGAGCCGAATTTTGTGCTGGGCTTAAAAGAAAAAATGTGGATGTGATTGAAGTAGAGATAAAAGGAGATATAAAGTACTTTGTCAAAGATCCAGATGCAAATTTGATTGAAATTAGGGATTAAACATGAAATTAATAGTTTTAGTATTGACGGGTATATTCTTTGTAAATTTAGTTTCTTTGGGGGCCCAGCCCGCTTCTGAAAATATAGATTATAAAGAGTTAATCCGCCGCTATGAGCTTGACTGGGGTATTAGTCCCTCGGATGAGAAGGCCAGAAGGCAGCTTGCGATTCTATACCATGACTGGGCCATGGAATTGGCAGATGAAGGGGATTTGCCCGCGGCAATTGAAAATGAAAAAAAGGCATATACCTTGGCTTCCCAAGAAGAGGTGGTCAGAAAAACATTATCGGTTTTGTATAACAGTTATGGCCTTGAGTTAAAAGACCAGGGCAACGTGCACAAGAGTTTGCAGAGCTTAAAATCAGCCTTGGAATATGAGCCAGACCAGCCGCAGATAAAAAAGAACATGGCGGTTATCCATTTAGAATTGGCTTATCAGGCCTTTGGCAAGAATGAATATACAAACTGTAGAAGATTTTTAAAGAATGCCGAAGATTTTGATGAGAATAATCCATACATATATGTTCTATCCGGTGAAGTTGCTTATGCCCTGGATAATTACTATCAGGCGGAGTCTGATTGGACGCAGGCACTTAAACTCGATCCTAATTTGTATGATGTGGCCATGAAATTGCAAAAGCTTAAGAAGGACAAGGAATTAGAAGGCAATTTTAAGGTAAAGGAAGTTGAAAATTTCAGGATGAAATTCGAAGGCATTGATGATCAAGACGTAGCTGAAGCCGCCGGGCAAGTGTTAAAAGACGCCTATCGTAGCGTAGGGCAGGATTTTAATCTTTATCCGCGCGTAGTCGTGCCGGTTATTATCTATCCGGCAGAGAAGCTTAAAAAACTGGATTATTTTCCGGATTGGGCAGCTGGCACCTATGACGGCAAAATCAGAATCGGGGATGACCTTGGCAAAAGCGACCTCATGCTAAAGGGTGTATTGTATCATGAATACACTCATGTATTAGTATATATCTTGGGCCAGGGTAATGTCCCGCTTTGGCTAAATGAAGGTTTAGCTGAGTATGAGGCAAACAAATTTAAAAAGGCCATGCATCGCAAGGCAAGAAAAAAGATGCTTTATAAGGCAGCGGATAAAGAAACGCTTTTTTCGTTGGATCAGCTGGGGAAAATGAATCTATCTAAATTAGGGCATATGTCTGCGCATCGGATAGAGCTTGTATATGCCCAATCAGAGGCCTTTGTAACTTATCTTATAAACCGCACCTCTTTATATGATATGAGAAAACTCCTTGAGCATCTGGGCGGAGGCGATAGTATTCACAAGGCTGTAAAGGATGTGCTCTATGTGGATTTAGAAACCCTGGAAAGGGATTGGAAAACAGAGATCAACAAAGACTAGCCCGCGTTGATTTTTAACATTAGACTAAAAGTATATATCCTATCTAAAACAGAAGAATTAATTATGAGATCAATCGGCATATACGTCCATATTCCGTTTTGTATTCAAAAATGCCTTTACTGCGATTTTAATTCTTATCCCCTTAAAAAATATGAGCAGGTTAAGCAATATATTCGATTTTTAAAAAAGGATATTAAGCAGGCAAGCCAAGAATTGGGCGGCTGCGAAATTAAAACTATATATCTCGGCGGCGGGACGCCATCGCTATTAAAAGCAAATGATATTGCCGGTATTTTAAATACAATAAATAAATGTTTCCCGCTAATTAATAATATTGAGATAACCTTAGAGGCAAATCCAGCCACAGTTTCTCTGGAGAAAATAAAGCAGATAAAAAAGCTGGGAGTAAACAGGATAAGCTTAGGGGTGCAGTCTTTTAATGATAGATTTTTGAAGGCATTAGGCCGGATTCATACAAACACAGATACCCAGAATACACTGTCTTTATTACGCAAGACTGGTTTTGGCAATGTGGGCATTGACTTAATGTATGGATTGCCTGAGCAGACACTAAGTCTGTGGCTTGAGGATTTAGACAAATTCATATCTTTAAAGCTTGAGCATATCTCTTTCTATGATTTAAACATAGAGAAAAATACCCCTTTTTATAGTATGCGCAAGCGATTAAAACTTCCGCCGGAAGATGTGCAGGCCAAGATGTATAAGCTGGGATGTAAGAAGTTAGAAAAAGCAGGTTATATCCATTATGAGATCTCTAGCTTTGCCAAGCCACAAAAAGAATCTAGGCATAATCAGATATACTGGCATAATAAAGAGTATTTAGGTGTAGGGGCCGGTGCTTATTCGTATTTAAAGGGGCAGAGGTTTGGCAAGGACAGGGATATATCTTGTTATATTGAGCAGGCAAAAAAAGGGTATTTTAAGCAGTACGACCTAGAAAAGTTGAATAAAAAACAGCGGCTTAAAGAAACAGTAATATTGAATCTGCGGATTTTAAAGGGGTTTTCTCTTAAAGGCATCATAGATGCAAGAGGGTCTAATGGCCTTTTAGGCAACCTGAATCAGCTTAAACAAGAGGGGTTGTTAGTTAAGACAGGGGATAGATATAGGTTAAGTAAAAAGGGTATTTTGTTTTACGATACAGTTGCCGCATCTATATTATGTTAATAGAAGCTTTAGTCCTTGATATTTTTTAGGGTTTATGTTATAAATAGAGCCCTTGGTGTTCAGAGTTATGTTTTTCTATATGCGGAGATGGCGGAATTGGTATACGCGACAGTTTGAGGGGCTGTTGGGCGTAAGCCTGTGAGGGTTCGAGTCCCTCTCTCCGCACCAAGAAAGCCCATTAATCCCAGCTTTCCCCAAAGTATCCGGTATTTGATCATAAAAGCCTGCCTTTTTGCCTCGAAATTTTTTTCCAGATAGCCTTGTAAAACTAAAAAACATATGATATACTTTTGCCTACTTTGTTTTGTTAGAGAAACCAACATCATTTGGGGATACGAAGTGCATGCGCCCTTATCTCTTGTATAAGGCGTTATGAGAAGACCCCTACTTCCCCCGTTCTTCGTATCCCCATTTTTATTTGTATTTGGGGACAAAAATAACCTATCCGCTTTGTTTTTAATAAGTTATGCTGATATCTTTTTTTAGTCCTCAGCTTGAAAAAAAAGGGCTTATATGGTATACTTTGACACTTTTCTAATATCTAAATATAGTTAACAGGTTACTTTTTAATGGCAAATCTATGAAGAGCGGGCATAATAAGGCAAAGAGGGCATGGTTTAAATTAGTGGCTTTCTTGTTAATCTATAGCTTCAGCTTGGCTAATTCTAACTGGGCTATGGGATTAAGTGATTTTGAAGGCAATAAAGCTCAAGTTAGCTATTTGAGTCCGAATATCAGTATTAGCCAAGCCGAGTTAAAAATGATTTTTTCCCGTTTTGTTCGCATTAAGCATCTAAATATAGAAGACTTCTTGCCGCCTCATAAACCTATAGACGTATCTAGAGAATTAGTTGACGAGTCTCCGGAAGATCTAGATATCGCTACGGAAATTGACAATTTAATAGCGGCTATGATTACAAGCAGTAAAAAAATTGATAAAAGTCCACCTGCCTTTGCTGATGAGGAAGAATTTTTATTGACCCTAAAAGAAAATACCCGTTCAATTTTAAAGCGCTACTTTTATCTTCAAAAACAAAAGAACGAATTGGCCAAACAAAGTAAAGCGGTTGAAACATCTATTTTAGATCAAATATCAAATGGAAGTTTTGGCACAGCTACAAGTTTTTTCCGTGATGGGCATGAGGAGGAAGTAGTATTCAGAAAAGGCTGGGTTAAAAAATTAGAGGGGTATTTTGCCGTTTTGATACCGGAAAAAGTAGCCAAGGGCGATTATCACTTGAACATAAAATCAATTGGTGGAGCAAATGGCTCCGAGGCCTATTCGATTGCAATTATTCTTTATGAGCAACTGGTAAAATTTGCCCAAAAGAATCATTTAGGCATGGCCTGGATAGAAAGCTGGGATATACAAATTGAGAATTATGATTTTTCTTTTTATCATCTTCTGCAGAATAAGCTAGGTAGGTACGAGATATCTTTAAATCAATTGGAATATATAGAAAAACATTTTGACCGGTATAGGAAATATTTTAATTTCAAAATAAAAAAACGTACTGCGATTGCTGAATTTCCGCCTATACTTAAAAGCTGGATGAGGCCTGTATATGTTAATTTTTCTTATGATAATTTTAAGACCCCGGAAGAAGTTGCGGCTTATCTGTGTAAGCAGGGAAAGGCCAATATTGTTTTTTCTGTTAATTTTTTCTACTGGATTCGGGGATTAGTATCTGATATAGAAGGGGGTATTTGCTCATCTTTGGATACAAGCTTTAAACATGCCTGGGTACAAAATGATGGCATAAATCTAGCTGCTTTTGTTAGTATATATGATGCGCAAAAAGAACCGGAAAATATACAGGAACCTGTTGCAAGAGAAGAGGTAAACGCTATCCTGACAGCTAATATTGCCCAATCTTTGATCAACCAGTCCATTTAGGCAAGGGGAAATTTAGGACAAGCATTATTTACTCAACATATTTATTTTTAATAAGTTATGAACTAACTCTGTTGACCACAAAACTTTTCCTTTATATTGTAAAGTATATTAATATATGATATACTTTATTGCTTTTTTAAATTTTTAACAACTCTTTCTAGCAAGAATCGAGTAAAAAGTGCGTATTTATAAAACAAAAAAAATAAAATCATTATTTGCATGTATTATAACGATAAGTCTAAGTATGTCTATATTTACTAATTCAGCTTGGTCTAAGATTGAGGAAATTAGCTTTGATTCTAAGAATGAACAAAGAAATATGCTATCTCCAAAAATGCATTTGAATTCGAATTTGTTCAAAGAAATTTTCGCCCAATCTTCTATTCTCGCATTATCTCCAAAAGATTTAATACAGGATTTACCAGAGGATCATGTTAACTCAAGAATTGCTACTTTTCCCACGGTAGCCAACACAGGATATTTAATGCGCTTTTTTTTAGAAGATGGCCAAGTTATTGGTAATGACGGCCCTATTTTTTATGGCATAACATTAGAAACTGCTAAGAAAAAAATTAATAAAATAATGAAAAGCATGGTAAATGAACTTCCGGTTAAAGAAATATACATCACAATGGGCGGTCCTTTGGGTCAGATGTGGCAAGATCCATCTGACGGTAAGATTTTGATGTTTATTCATCGGATTTTATTTGATTCCAGAAAAAACTGGGAAAGAAAAATGCGTATGGTATTTGATCATGAGAAGCTTCATCTAAAAGGAGATATGAATTGGAAGAATAAAAGAGAGAGACTTATAGAAGAGGCAGTTGTAATTGCGCATGAGCTTATGCTTAGGTTAAGAGATAGAAAAATTAATGAAGTAGATGAGGATTTGAAAGCTTTAAGAAAAATAGCTTATGATAGAGGAGACGATAGGCAACGGGAATCATTATCTAAGCTTATTCAACTTAATAGAATTTTAAACAAAGAACGCGGGTTAACGAGCGAGCTTTTAGATTATTTAATAGATGGAGTATTAAAAGTAGATAAGGCGGATAAAGCTTTTAGGGCAGTGGTAGAGCTTAAAATTGAAGCGAGATTAAGCATTCGCGTTGATTTACCAATTGAAGTCCAAGTAAGCAGAATTAACTCTTTGGGAGGAGGAAGTATCCAGCCACAACTTCATTATCTGCAGGATGTTGTACATTATCAGGCTCAAGTGTCTCAAGCTATCTAATCATCTAGTTGTATTTAAACACATATAAATATAATAGAATTTGTAAAAACTACATATATATGGTATAATTCTATTGAGGTAAGAGGCTTACAGGGGGGGCAAAAGTGGGCTATTTTTTATTCCCTATATATAAGAAGATTTTAAAAGTATTTTCAAAGATTTGGAGGATAATAATCTGGGATACGAGGATTAGACTCGCCTTATCCCCTAAGGCGATTGGCCCCTACTTCCCCCGATCTTCGTATCCCTCCTATAAAAAGAGAGGGTAGAAATGCGGTACGGTTGGAAATATATAATTTTATTTATGATTGGTCTATTGCTGGTAGGGGCAATGGAGAATCAGGATATTTGCGCAGAAGAGACATCCTTCCTCAAAACCAAAGTCGAAAAAGTCTCTACTCCCCAATTATCCAAGACAACCCGCATAAAGCAGGTCTTGCGCAACCTGGACGTACCCAAAGACATCGGCTTTGTCAAGGAAGTCTAT
>Ga0180009_10002109_pt1 | contig 23555 bp, 27 predicted proteins | sample OS_PC_MetaG_FD_123537 | JGI IMG/M metagenome (GOLD analysis project Ga0180009, IMG submission 123537) | Groundwater microbial communities from the Aspo Hard Rock Laboratory (HRL) deep subsurface site, Sweden - OS_PC_MetaG | ecosystem: Environmental > Aquatic > Deep subsurface > Groundwater...
GGTACGCAAAAAAAGAGAAGGTCGGCAAGACAGTGGCGATTAGAAAGGTTTTGAACAGAGGGCTGACTGAGATTAAGCTAGAGCACTCTCTCGAAGAATATAGAAAAGGCAAGATTACGCTTTGGAAAGCCGCTTCCTTAGCCGGCGTCTCGCTTTGGGAGATGCTTGATATTGTGAAGGAAAAGAAAATTGCAACACCATATACCCTTGAGGATTTGAAAGAAGATATCACAGCAGCATTTGAGGAGTAAGTAAAATGCGTGCTGCCGTGAGCAATGCAACGCCGCTGATGTACCTAGCGAAAGTCAGGAAGATAAGCCTTCTGAGAAAATTTTTCGACAAAATTTACATTCCTTCCGAAGTTTTTGCAGAAGTCATAACCGAAGGGAAAAGGCTCAACCGAAAGGAGATTTTTCTAATTGAAAATTTAATTAGAGACGGCTTCATCGAAATCAGGGAAGTCGAGAAAGCCCCTGAAATAAAATCGATTCACGAGGGCGAGGCAAAAGCAATTGCTTTGTGCAGAGAGTTGCACCTCAGCATAATTTTAATTGACGATAAAGAGGGATACGAATTTTCAAAGCTATTAAATCTCGGACCGTTAAGAACCACCGCACTCCTATTGAAATTTTATAAAGAAGATTTTATCAGCTATAAAGAATTTTGTGATGTTCTTTTAAAGCTAAGCGAAGAGGGCTATTTCTTGAGCGCTAAGGTTTACGAAGAACTGATAAGAATCGCAAGGGAAAAGAAGTAGGGAGATGGAAACGTAATGTTACCTTCATATTTTTCTTACCCCGGGGTAGAGCAGAACCTCGTTTCCAGCGCGTATGCTCAGGAATTTGGCAATGCGTTTCGCTCCTTTATCGATGGCATTTTTGATACATAAAATACTTTCTATTGAGGACGGGGACATAAGTATTTATATTCCTTATTTGATTTAAAAAAGAAAACATGTGCAGAAACTACCAGAATAACCTGTGCATCACAAATAATAAAAAGTGCCTGCACGGCGAAGATGGCGCTACTCTTGAGCAGGGGAAGTGCGAGCTGCATGGCGAGTATGACGTCTGGCAGCTGAGCGACAAGGTAATAGTTTCGAATACCGGCGTTGAGCCTGCTGGTAATAAAGGCGCTTTAGCTTATGGTGTTAATTTTTTGACTGCTGATGAGATTGCATATAAAAAGTCGAAGCGATTAGAAGTGCCTGTAGATTATGCACTTGCAAAGCAGGCGCAATAGAATCACACATGCTTCGAGATATAAATTACCTGAAGGCGAGAACTTTGGGATTTCTGGATATTTTTTTCGGCAAGGAAAAAAAAGAAGAGCCGCCTCTCAGCCTGGATATTAAAGATTTGGAGCATTATATCGGCGCAAAAATCAAGGCAAGAAAGAGCGGAGCATGCGAGGTTCTGCTGCCAAAGATGGATGAAATTCTGGACGCAAAAGAAAGGGCGAAGGAAATAATTGAAGAGCTGAGGGAGCACGATTTTCCTGAAGATATCAAAGATAAGGTATATAAGCCGATGCTGACCTCAAAGCCGCTGTACGTGAAGGGAATCTTCGAAGCGCTGGAAGAAATTGGAATAAAAAACCGCAGCTTCGAGGGCATTCAAAGCTTCTATGATGGAGTGCTGAATGTCCTGAAAGCGATACAGAAGGTGCAGCTCGGCCAAGGCAGGTACGTTGCGGCAGCTTTTGAGAACGAAGTTCTCAGGCTGGGCACCGTGCTGAACAGAATGATAGATTTGACCAAGGAGGTGGGAGATTCGCTCGCAGAAGAAAATAAAGCACTAACGCTGCTGCAGGACATAGGCTCAAAGAGGATAGAGCTGAATATCAAGATTAAAGAGATGCAGAAATCAGGAGAAAAAATTGCGGAATTGGAAAAGGAAATCTCAAAACTCGAAACAGAGATAAAAGCGTTGAGGAAAGAGTCAGCAGAATTTGAGAACAGCCGAGCATTTCAGGAGTATTTGAAATTAGCGCAGAGCTTTGGAGAAAATAGAAAAAAGCGAGCTGCGCTGGAATCTACTGCTCTGAACCTGTTCGGACCGCTTGCAAGAGTTTTTAGAAAGTACAAAAAAATCACAGGGAGCGAAATAGGTCTAGAACCTGTAGCTGCGGTATTTTCAGGACAGAACTACGCCGCTCTCCTGAAGGAAATAAGGAAAGCTGTGAAAAGCGGTACCTTATACTTAGATGCGAAGGAAAAAGAAAGAACTCTTCAAAAACTGGAGAAGGCTATTGCAGGAGTTGGAGAGCTGAAGAGCGAATACGAGAAAATCCTCAGGGAAGAAGTAGAACTCAAGAGCAAGCTTTCATCCTCGCCTGCACTGAAGCGAAAAGAAGAAATGGAAGCCGAGCTAAAAGCCTGCGAGAAGAAGCTTGACGAGCTGAACGGAGAGCTGCACTCTACCGAAAGCAGTGCAAAGGAGTTTGAAAAAAGAATGCTCGAAATAAAGGAGAGTATCCAGGAAGGGCTTTCGAAAGTGGAAGGCAGAGAAGTTAATATTTATATGAAAAGTAAATAGAATCTTATTCATGCTCGTCCTAATCTGCGGTCTCCCGGGTACAGGCAAGAGCACCCTCGCAAATGCTCTCGCAAGGGAAATAAGGGCGACTGTTCTGAGAACTGATGAAATAAGAAAAAAGCTGTTTGAAGAGCCGAGGTACTCCGAGGAGGAGAAGGAGCTCGTCTACAGGGTTATCTTTCTAATCGCAGAGCATCTGCTGCAAAACAGGTGCAATGTAATCATAGACGGCACTTTTTATAAGAGGGCGCTCAGGCAGCAGGTGTATGGGATTGCGGAGAAAACCAACAGCAGTATCGAAGTGGTGGAGTGCGTAACTCCGGAGTACTTGATAAAAAGAAGGATGGAAGGCGGGAGAAAAAAGAGAGCGTTGAGCGCCGCTGACTACGAGATTTACAAAAAAATAAAGGAAGAGTTCGAGCCGATAGAGAGAAAGCACATCGTAATCGACACGAGCAGGCATCGTGAACAGAACCTAGAGCAGCTTCTCAACGAGCTGCGAGCTTAGCTGCTTTGCATACTCGTATGCCAGGTCGAAGTACCGCTTGGTAAGCCTTTCTGCCTCTTTTTTATCCCTCTTACTCATATTCGCATCGCCGAGCTTGAAACTCGCTACTTTTGCTCTAACATAGGCTCTGTAGCACTTGTAGAAAGGAAGCAGTCTTGGAATTTGCAGGTCGCCGCTGTAGCGTATGTACTGCGTTATAAAAAAATTTGCAAGCTCTCTCCTGTTGTGGAACTCCAAGTCCATCGCAAGAAATGCTACTTCTGCCGCTACATCCGAGCAGCTGAATGCCTTGTTGAATTCGATGGCGTCGAAGATATATACTAACGGCTTACCCCCCTTAATTACAAATATATTTCCCGAGTGTACGTCGCCGTGGCATTCTCTTATTCTGCCTCCTGCCACTCTCGCCTCGAACAGCTCCGCCTCTCTCTCCATGAATCTGAGCACATTAGTTTCCGTAAAATCAAAAATTTTCTTGTTTGTCAAGCTGCCGCGCAGGTTTCGAGTCTGCTCGAAATTCTGGACCCAGTTTGCCCTTATCTGCGCTGCGCTGCCGTACTCGTCTACCCCTTCCCCGGTTTTTGCCTTGGAATGAAACTCTGCAAGCAGCATAGCAATCTTATCTATTTCTTTTTCAGTGACTTCGTTTTTTTTCAGAAGCGCAGTCATCATGGCTTCCTGCGGCAGCTGGCGCATTTTAACTGCGTACTCAACAGTTTCTCCTGGTCCCTTTATTTTTATTCCTTCTGGAGATTTGTTTATGGGCACAACGCCGAGGTACATGTCTCCGCAGAGCGGCTTGTTCACTCTCACCTCTTCCTCGCAGTAGAATCTCCTCTTCTCCAGCGTCGTGAAGTCCAAGAACTCGAAGTTCACAGGTTTTTTTACCTTGTAGACGTACTCTCCTGTTAAAAAAATAAAAGAAATATGGGTCTGCATTAACTCGATTTTTTCAACCTTCTCGTCATATGCTTCGGGATTTAACAGCGCCTCAACAATTGACATGCTTACAGCGTTTGCATATTTACTTATATTTTTTGCGCTCTATCCTTCGTCATTTTAAATTAAGCGATGATTGTAACTTACTATAAAACACTCGTTAATCTTTTGAGTTGTGTTGGTTCATCTTATTGGATTTTTTCCAACCGTGCCGCGTTCAATGCGAAATGGGAAGACTTCCAGTTTTCTAGATGGGCTAAGGGTGAAAGATGGTAGGTAGAAGAAAAGAAGAGAAAAATTGCGTTGAATGTGGCAAAAGGATAAGTGGATTTAAGGATTACTGCACATCCTGCCATGCTATAATATTAGAAAAAATAAAGAATTCAAAAAAAGGAAGGAAAAAAGGCTTTAATACCTTGGTGGCGGGGAGCTGATTTTTAAATACCATCTTCTATTTCCAAACCTTCGGACGTTCTTTTTGAAACTTGGTCTCCCCATGCCGAACTTAATCCTTGGATAGTCGCCGGAGTTAAAGCCCTCGAATACCTCGGGTTTAACGTCTTTGCGTTCGGCGTGAATTCTTCTCATGTCGTCGTAGCCGTCCGGACTTAGCATGCAGATTGCTCGTCCGGTTTTCCCGGCTCTTGCTGTTCTCCCTATGCGATGGGTGTAGTCGTCTGCGCTTGGAGGAATGTCATAGTTGAAAATGTGGCTGACGCCTGTTATGTCGAGACCCCTTGATGCAACGTCTGTTGCCACGAGAATCTGGAAATCCCCATTTCTAAACCGCCCCATTATCCTTTCTCTCCTGCTCTGCGTCAGCCCGCCGTGAATAGCCCACGCATTGATGCTATTTTTGTAGAGATTCTTTGACAAGACGTCGGCCATGATCTGCGTATTTGTAAAAATAATCGCAGAAAACGGGTCCTCCCTTTTGAGAAGAGCCAGAAGCATCTGGAACTTCTCATTCTTTCTGACCTCTACATATGTCTGCTCGACCTTTGGCTCCTCTATACCGTTCCCGGACCTGAATATTTCTGGGTTCTTCATGAAGCGTTCTGCAAGCTTTCTTATCTCGTCGGGGATAGTGGCGCCGAACAGCATGCTCTGGCGGTTTCTCGGGATGTGCCCTATGATTGCTGTTATGTCCCTGATGAATCCCATGTCTAGCATTCTGTCTGCCTCGTCCAAGACCAGGATTCTAATGCCTGAGAGGTCAAGCGTTTTCCTTCGAAGGTGGTCCAATACCCTACCCGGAGTACCCACGACGATTTCTGCCTTTCTTAATCCAACAAACTGTACATTTATCGGCTGGCCACCATAAACCGTCACCACATTTACCTTTTCGTTCTTTGATACGTCGTTTATCACATCGGTTATCTGCAGGGCCAGCTCCCTCGTCGGGCTTAAAACTAGTGCCTGAACACCTTTTCCCTTTTCGACCTTCTGAATCAGGGGAATCGAAAAGGCGACGGTTTTCCCTGAACCTGTCGGCGACTGGCCGATAACGTCCTTCCCTTCAAGTGCGACGGGAAGCACTGACTCTTGGATAAATGTCATTTCTTCAAACTTCAAATCTTTAACCGCTTCCAGAATAAGCGGATTTATATCTATTTCTTCAAATTTCATATTTTCACCTAAAAAAAGCAATAATTACAATGAGATTAAATTCAACTGCAATTGCTTTTACTTTTACATCCCTCTGTAATCGTCCCATTTGAAATATTTATTGTCAAATATGCGTTATCAAGTTATCCTTAACGCTATTTGTATGAAGCGCACAGGCGTCGCTGAGCTGCCGCTGCACAGCGGAAGAGCTCCAAGATGGCTTTTTGAAAGGATGGTAAAGCTAGCGGGCGGCATTACAGAAGCGATTGTTTACGAGTACGGCAGCGAGGAGTTTTTAAGAAGGCTCTCCGAGCCTTGCTGGTTCCAGGCATTCTCCTGCGTGCTCGGCTTTGACTGGCATTCTTCCGGGACTACAACGACGACCTGCGGAGCTCTGAAGGTTGCGCTCGAGCCAGAGAAGCACGGAATTGTGGTGGCGGGCGGCAAGGGCAAGACGTCTAGAAATACGCTAAGCGAAATTGAAAAAGCAAATTTTTCGTTGTCATCGAACAGCGTGAAAAAGCTGCAGTATTCAAGCAGAATGGCAGCAAAGGTAGACAATGCCTGCGTACAGGACGGCTATCAACTATATCACCACTGCTTCATTTTTACGGAAAGAGGCGACTGGGCGGTCGTACAGCAGGGCAAGACTCACGAACTTGCTTACGCAAGGAGGTATCACTGGCTCTCTGAAAAAGTCGAAAGCTTCGTGGAGGAGCCGCACTCCGCAATCTGCTGCGAGCGCAGGGAGGGCAGCGTTCTGGATATGACTTCGAAGGAGAGCAAGCAAGCGAGAGAAACGAGTGTTGACTTGGTAAAAGATAACCCTGAGCATCTGAGAAAATACTTCAGGCAAAGGCAGCTGATGGAATTTTGTGGAAGGAGAGTAGAAGAACTACACATGCCTTCTCACCATGCAGTCCTTGATATTGGCGGGAAAGGAATGCAAATATTAAAAAAAGCCTACGAAATCCAGCCAGAGGATTACGAAGAACTCGTAGCTATTCAAGGCGTGGGTCCAAAAACCGTAAGGGCTTTAGCCCTGATTTCTGAGCTTGTATACGGCTCCAAAGCGAGCTGGAAAGACCCTGCAAAATATTCCTTTGCGCACGGAGGCAAGGACGGATTTCCGTACCCTGTGGACAGAAAAACCTACGACGCTTCAATAGAAATTTTAAAAAATGCGGTGGAAGAAGCAAAGGTCGAGAAAAAAGAGAAATACCAAGCGATTAAAAGGCTGCATGAGTTTTTAGGATAAATTTGTGAGAATTAGAACAACTTCTCCAGCTTCCCTGCCTTTTCCAGCAAATCGTAAGCTTGTTCGTTTGCGAGTTTAAGCACTTTTTCTTCGTCAAGAGTTTTTAGTTCTCCGCTTTCCATGATTATTTTTCCATCTACGATTACAGTATCCACATCACTACCTTTGGTAGAGTAAACGAGGTGCGAGATTGGATTGGTCAGCGGCGTGAGGTGCGGCTTGTTAAGGTTGAGCAGTATAACATCTGCTTTCTTACCGACCTCTATCGAGCCTATTTCTTTCTCCATGCCGAGCGCTTTAGCGCCGTTTATTGTGGCAAGCTCAAGGACTTTTTCCGCAGGTAGCGTAGAAGCATCCATTTTATTAATTTTGTGCAATAAAGCGCAGAGCTTCATATCCTCAAACATGTCTAAACTATTGTTGCTTGCGGCGCCGTCTGTGCCCAGAGAAACAGTAACCCCGCCTTCTATATATTCCGGCACAGGCGCAACCCCGCAGGCAATCTTCATATTGCTCGTCGGGTTGTGCGCAACCTTTACGCCGTGCTTGCCCATTATTATTATTTCTCTTTTTGAAGCCCACGTAGAGTGTGCAGCAACCACATTAGGTCCAAGGAAGCCTATCCTCTCGAGGTACTCGAAGGGCACAGCTCCTTTCTCCTTCTTTGAATTTTCAACCTCCTCTCTGGTTTCTGCAACGTGAATGTGTATTCCTGTGCCGCACCTATCTGCGAGTTCCTTTGTTATAACAAGCAATTCCTCGGAGCATGTGTACGGAGCGTGGGGACCGAAAAATGCTCTGACCCTGCTTCCCTCGGCGCTGTACTTCCTTATGTTCTCCTCGCCTTGCTTCAGCGCTGCTTCTGTTTTACCCTCGTCGCCGAAATCGAACATTGCATGCGAAATAACTCCCCTTATACCGGATTCATTTATGCTTTTTGCAACCTCGTCTAGGAAGAAGTACATGTCGTTGAAGCAGGTTGTTCCGCTCTTAATCATCTCCACGCAGCCGAGCAAGGAGCCTGCATAAATGTGCTTTGCCTCCAACTTGCCTTCTATCGGCCAGATTTCGTCTCTCAGCCAGTCCGTCAGCGGCACATCGTCAGCAATGCCACGGAAGAGCGTCATTGCAAGGTGCGTATGCGTGTTTATCAAACCAGGCATCACTATTTTTTTGCTAGCGTCGATAACAATATCTGCTTCACCCTTTATGCTCTCCCCAATCTCCGTAATTCTGCCGTCGTCTATCGCAACAGAAAAGTTCTTCAATATCCTCCGCTGATTGTCCATTGCGACGACGATGCCGTTCTTGATTAGAATGTCCATGCTTTAGAGGGATATCTTAAACCTAAATAAAAGTTGTGGTATTATGCTGGTAATTCCTGCCCTCGATTTGAAAGATAAAAAATGCGTTCGTTTAATTCAGGGTGATCCTGAAAGAAAAACAATCGAACTTGAAAATCCTCTTGAGATAGCAAAAAACTGGGAAAGCCTTGGAGCGCCTCGCCTGCACCTCATTGATTTAGACGGTGCGATAGGCGGCACGAGGAAGAATGAGCCAGTTGTAAGAGAGATTATCGGAGAGCTTACCATACCTGTGCAGTTTGGAGGAGGAATAAGAAGCATCGAGGATGCGCGGCTTTTCCTGGACGCTGGAGCCACAAAGGTCGTCCTCGGTACTATAGCGATTCAAAAGCCTGAAATAATCGAAAAACTAGCAGAGAAATACGGTAGAGAAAGGATAATCATTGCCCTAGATTCGAGGAACGGCAGGGTTGTGATTAAGGGCTGGACTGAAAAGACAGGGATAAAAGCTACTGAAATTGTTAGGAAATTTGAAAAAAATGCGAGCGAGGTTCTGTTTACCAATGTGGACGTGGAGGGGATGATGAAGGGCATTGATGAAAAGGCAGTAAAAGAGATGGTTGACTCGACTTCTCTCGGAGTAATTGTTTCTGGCGGCATTGCCTCTCTCAAAGATATCAAAAAAATTAAGAAGCTCGGCGCTAAAGGCGTTGTGATAGGCTCTGCCTTGTACACCGGAAAGATAAATTACAGAGAGGCGCTGAGCGCTGGAATAGGGCAATAAGTTTAATATGGTTGAAAATTCTTGACTAATAAATGGAGAATACATATGCGCACCTCAATCATAGCTCGAAAAACAAAAGAAACTGATATAAAGCTCTCGCTAAACATCGACGGCAGGGGAAATTACAACATACGTACAGACATAAAATTCTTTAACCATCTTTTGTCCAGTCTTGCGAAGCACGGCTCATTCGATTTGAAGCTAAAGGCGAGTGGAGACAACGAGCACCACGTTGTTGAAGACGTTGCTATCACTCTGGGTGAGGCATTTAAAAGAGCATTAGGTAGCAAGCAGGGTATTCGCAGGTTTGGATTTTCGATAGTGCCGATGGATGATGTTCTCCTGCTGACTTCCGTTGATATTAGCGGAAGGGCTTACTCCTCGATAGGTGTGAAATTCAGGCGCAAGAAGATTGAAGACCTGAGCGCCGAGATGATTTCCCACTTTCTAGCGACTTTTGTCTCTGAAAGCAGAATAAACCTGCATGCAAAGCTGCTCGAAGGCAAGAACGAACACCACAAGGCTGAAGCTCTGTTCAAATCTCTGGCGCTCTCGCTCAAAGATGCTTGCTCGATTACGGGTAAAGGTGCTCCGAGCACAAAGGGAGTGGTTTAGAACACACTCTACGCTCGCTTGGCGGATGAGTTGAGTGCAAAAGATAGACAGTGAATATTTTTATATGGACTTTAACGAATAAACTTGTGATGATGGATGAAAGAAGAGTCAAATGGCTGATAGAGCAAGGTGAAAGTGAAATTATAGAGTTCAAAGAATTTGAAAAACTAGAAAATATAAATGACAGCGGGAAGAAAGACCTAGCGATATTATTTACCACTTTTGCTAATAAAAAAGGTGGTACGATTTTATTTGGAGTAACAAACGATAAAAAATTTGAGAGTTACAATCTCACGAACGATAAATATGAAAAATTTAAACAACAGCTTATCCAAATAGCAAGTATGAGATGCAAGCCCGCTATTTATCTTGAAAGTGTAAAGCGATTAAATGCAGAGCAAAACAAAAACATTCTATTAATTGAAGTGCCACGGCGGAGTGGTGAACCTCATTGCGTTGATGGTGTTTTTTACATCAGAGTAGATTCGCATAATATACCAATTTCTGACCCTTCAAAAGTTAGAGAACTTTTTGAAGAGAAGGAAAGGAAAACACAAGAAAAAATTATAGAAGATGAAGAAATAGAATTAAAAGATATAGAGGATATTTTCTACTTCAAACCGTGCATTTTGATAGGAAATCATAAAGTCCCATACTTAAAAATTAGATCAAAAGAATCTGGTTGCTTATTATTTGGAGAATCTTTTGGCTTTTCAGACCGTGCTTATTATATCTCCAGCGACACCTATGGCATCACCGTACAAGGGATAGAAAAGATACTAAAGTCATTCTATACTATTTTTGGAGTAGGTGGAGGATTTAATTACCCCAGTTTTATAATAAATCAGATTTGCTATAAGAATAGAGAAAATTACTCATGGTTTGGCTATGGACCTAAACACTTTCTTCAGGCGCTTGAAGAGCAAGGCAGACGCTACTCTGATGCAGGGATTGAAAACCCGCATCATCGTGAAGCTGCAGGTTTTGTAGACGATAGACAAGATTTTATTTTCTACATCGGACTCCAGCCAAATGTTGTGAAAGAAAATAGAAGAATAACGTCAGACTATGTACAAGCTGGTTTTGTTTTTGGTTCAATGCCTTTTGATAATAGAAAATTTATTAGTTTCTATGAGAAGGCAAATTTAGAAGCACCTGATAATATTTATGATAGCGAGTACTTAAATTTTAAATATATAAATCTTAGGAGAGCCAAACAAAAGATTACACTACACAAAGAAGGTTTAATAGCCTATAAAAGTAGGCTAGACAATGAACTTTGGACTTCGGGAGTAATATGTAAGAACCCATTTTATGGCATTGAGAAAATAGATCCGCACTTATCTAAGCACGAAAAAATAATTATTAATCTTAGAAACCACCATCCGGCCAGTGACAATCCACAGTATTTTCTAGAAGAGTTCAGAGGCGTTCCAATACCATACAGTGGTTTTGAATTTGTTGTTCTAAATATCCGCGGTGATTGGTGAGACAGGAAGAACTTTCATCTAAATTACCACCAGATTTTCCACTCCCCCATGCCATCCCTAAAAGAATAAATCGCATAATTGCAATTTATTCTGCGTGCGGGTGATTTAGAAAGAGCGCCAACTTTTTACCGCACCGCCAGCGCCTTCTTCTCCTTCAGTATCTTGCTTCTCTTTAGAGCCCAGCGAGCTGAGCTTTCAGACGAATTTTGCCCCTCTCTTTTTAAGCGCTTTATCCAGCTCTTCTTCCGTAACCACATCCCTAAGTTTTCTTAGCTCTTTGGTAGCGTCGCCTCTCCGGGTAGAGATGGCAGAGAGAAAGCGCACGTAATCTACGGGGGTGAATTCCCTCTTGATGACCTTCAGAGCCCTTTCCAGAATTTCCCTTTCTTTTACTACATACGCCATCTACTTCACTTCCTCTATAAATTCGATGGGATTTCTTACCTTAATGCCAAACTGTCTTTCTATCCTTTTTCCTCTCTTTAATATTTCATCGTCAACGGATATAAAGTATTCTGAATGTTGGATAGCCACAGCTAAATGGGTTGCGTCGGTGGGTCTTAATCCTGTCGTGTTCATTATTTCCCTTCTAACAGATTTGGGAATTTCAGCCACTTTGTACGACTCGAACAGGGAAATACTCTTTAACACATCGTCTCTTTTCTGGGGATCATCTATTTGGGCAACTTCGTAGTCCAGCACTATTGAAGTTATTATTTCTACTCTCCATTTGCTCGCTTTCTCCAGAATCTCGAAGAAGGCTTCCTCCTCTTTTCTTACCCTCTCGGATGGTTCATCGAAGGGTCTGCACCACACGCAGGTGTCGAGGTAGATTTTCATGCTATAGAGTTACGGTGCAAGTTAAAATAATTTTTGTTACATTATCTTCGATGCCTGCGAGGTTCGGGGCAGGGGCGTGCCCAGCACAAAGGGAGTGCTCTAACTATTTTTTATTTAGGTAGTCCTTCCTCAGCGGCGAAAAAGCATCTACTGCAACAGATTCTTCCAGTGCAATGGCAGAGTGCTCGACATCGGAAGGAATAAGATAGCTCTCTCCCTCCGGAACTATGTATTTCCTGCCATCTATTTCTAACTCGAGCCTCCCTCTTACTACGTATCCAATCTGCTTGTGCACATGCCTGTGCAGTGGCACACTCGCGCCTTTCTCGAAGGAAAACTCCACAAGCGTTATTCTTTCTCCACTCGCCAGAGTTTTTCTAAACACGCCCTCGAACATCTTTACCTTCATACCGTCTTCCAATTTAGCAATCATTAGATATTAAATCACTTTTCCGATGCTCTCGGACAAGGGAGATATAGGTGCTATACACTACTTTTTTCTGGTGACAAAAAATGGAACTGTACTGCGTGCTGTGCGGTGAAATGCTACAGCCAGAAAACAGCTGCCTCGTCTGCCTGGGATGCGATGTTGAGTACTCGAATGTGCTGCTTTCAGAGAACGCTGTAGAAGACGGAGAGAAAGTCATTACCGAGATGAGCCTCAGCGCTGACTTCGTTTTGGTAAGGCATAAACCTGAGAAGAATATATTCGAGCTGGAAAACCGCACCGCTGAAGAAGAAATATTAGTGATGTGAGAGTGTTTGTTGGTCTGAAATCCTGCGCAGTGAGAGGGTTCATCTTTTTTTACCCCCGCCCTCTCACTTTTTTTTATGGCAAAAACTTTATACTTAATAAATGAAAATATCTAGCATGGGGAAGTTTTTCAAAGAAACACTCGGCTATGAAGAAACCTTATTCCAGGATGAGAGGTACTTCGACTTAGACTATATACCCAAGGACTTCAACTACCGCGATGCCCAGCTACGGAGCATAGAGATGTGCCTGAGACCTGCGCTTCGAGGAGGCAGAGCATTAAATGCCAGAATAATCGGACCCCCTGCTACTGGAAAGACAACTGCAATAAAGCTGATGTTCAGTGAAATCAGGGAAAAAACAGACAGGGTAGCCTGCGTGCATGTGAACTGTCAGATACATGCTTCGAAATTCGCTGTTTTTTCGCAGGTGCATAAAGAAGCTCTCGGGCACTTGCCCCCGGAAACAGGAGTTCCTTTCCCAAAGGTTTATGAAGCGATATTCAAGAAGCTTGCAAAGGAGAACAAAAGTTTAGTTGTAGCTCTGGACGATATGAACTACTTATTTTACGACAGGCATGCAAATGATATAATCTATGACGTACTTAGAGCGCATGAGATATTTCCGGGAGCGAAAACCGCAGTTTTTGGAATCCTATCGGACGTGGACTTTAACTACAAGCTGGACGCTAAGGTGAGCTCAATCTTCAGACCCCAGGAAATATTCTTCCCGCCTTACACTCGCAGCGAAATATCGAGCATACTAAAAGACAGGGCAAAATCCGGATTTTTCCCTGGAGTAATTTCTGACAGGGTTGTAGAAAAGGTGGCTGAGTATGCATTTTCGCAGGCAGATTTGAGGGTAGGTATAGAGCTACTCAGAAAAAGTGCACTAATCGCTGAGTCAGGGGCTGTGAGGAGAATAAAAGAAGAGCATGTTGAAAAAGCCTACGGCAATGCCAGGCTCGTAAATCTGAAATATCTGCTGAAGTCTCTGAATCCGGAGGAAAGAGAGTTGGTAGAGCTACTAGCAGGGAGCGGGAGAATAGACTCTGGCAGACTTTACGAAGCCTTCAAGAAAAAAACCAAGCAGAGCTACACCAAGTTCTACAGAATTTTGGACAAGTTAGAATCTGTCAGACTCGTAGATACCAGATTCACAGGCAAGGGGGAGAAAGGGAGAACGAGGAGTATACTGCCTCGGTATGAAAAAGCTGAAATACTGAATGCTCTCGGTAAGTGATATGAAGGTTGTAGTTCTCAGACTAGGGCACCGCTACATAAGAGACAAGCGCATCTCAACGCACGTAGCGCTTGTAGCCAGAGCATTCGGGGCTAATGGAATCGTGATGTCTGCAAGGGACGAAAGCGTCGAGGAAAGCGTTCGTAAAATTACGGAGAGGTGGGGTGGAGATTTTTTTGTTGACTACGAAGGCTGGAAGAAATTTATAAAATCTTGGAACGGCATAATAGTGCATCTCACTATGTACGGCATTCCGATAGATGAGACAATCAAAGAAATAAGAAAAGCAAAGAAAGACATTCTGGTAGCCGTGGGCTCGGAGAAGGTTCCCGGGGAGATATTCAAACTTGCGAGTTATAATGTTGCGATTGGAAATCAGCCGCACAGCGAGGTTGCTGCTCTTGCAATTTTTCTGGACAGATTCTTTGAGGGAGAAGAGCTAAAGAAGAAATTTGAAGGAAAAATGAAAATCCTGCCTTCAAAGGACTCAAAAAAGGTTTTTTCCCAAAAAATTTAATAATTAGTTGCGACAATATATACAATTGCCAAGCAACAAGTTGCTTGGCAAGCCAGTTCAGACTTACGTCTTCACTGGGGGCGCATTCATTGAACAATGGAAAATCTGTTTTGAGCGATAAAGAGGCAAAGCAGTTTTTGCAAGAGATATTAGGTGAAGAAGGGTTAGATGTGGTCAGGGCTCTCATTGATAGGGAAGCAACTGATGAGGAGCTTGCAGAAGAAACTGGACTAAAACTGAATATGGTCAGAAAAATGCTTTACAAGCTCTACGACTACAGGCTGGCATCTTACGTAAGGACCAAGGACAAGGAAATCGGATGGTACGTTTATACCTGGAAGTTAGACTTGGCCAGGGTTTTTGAAATACTCGCAGTGCGAAAAAGGAGAATTTTGGAAGAGCTGGCCAAGAAACTGGAATTCGAAACCACGCACGTATTTTTCAGCTGCAAGAAGGACAATTCGAAGGTTCCATTCGATATAGCCAGCGAAACGAATTTTAAGTGCCCGCAGTGCGATGCGATTATGGACTTTACAGACAACAGCGGTACTGTCGCTAGCTTAGAAGAAGAAATAACCCGACTCAAGAAGGAGATCAAAAGCTATTAGTAATTTTATACTTTCTATTAAGTGGGCCCGGGCGGATTCGGACCGCCGACCTCCACGTTGTAAGCGTGGCGTCATAACCGCTAGACCACGAGCCCATAACCCTTTCTTTCTCCTCTTTGAAAAAGAAAGGTCTATCACCCCAAAGAAAATTTGTAACGTTGCAATTTTTTCCCGAGGGCTTTTATAGGGGAGGGGACCTATGGGATGAAATAGAAAAGTAGTAATTTTCCTCCCATAGGCGTAGGTATGATTCAACCTCATAGTATATAAGTTTTACTGAGCGTCGGGGACGCTCGCCTAGAGAAAGATCATCCGACGCTGATAGAAGCAGAGGAACGAAACGAGCATGGAAGAACAAGGATTTTGCGTTTGGCGGGGCGTGGAAAGGTATTTAAACTTTAGTTTCCATATGGATACTTTAGTTTATGGTGATGATATGCTGTTCCGCAGGTATCTGGAAATGCTTCTCGGCTCGAAAGTCAAGGTCAAGGTGCTCAGAACGCTATGGAAGCACAAAGAGAAGGAGTTCACGATAAGGGAGCTGGGAAGCTTTCTGAAAATATCCCACATGGGCATCAGAAAAGTCCTGGCGGACCTGGAAAGAGCTAACGCTGTTAAAATAATGGCTGTTGGAAGGTCCCATACGATTAAGCTCAATAAAGAAGGTTATGCCGCAGCCATCGTAGAAAAAATTTTCAGGCTTGAAGAGGAAACCTTGGGCGAGCTGCTCAAAATGCTCAAAAAAAAACTGTGCATGCCGGAAGTGAAATCCGCTACTCTTTTCGGAAGCGTTGCGCGGGGCGAAGAATCGCCGCTCAGCGATATTGACGTTTTCATATTAACCAACGAAAGAGAGAAAGCAGAGAGGGCAGTTTTGCAGCTTCAGAGGGAAGTCGCGCTGAAGTTCGGAAATGCTCTAGCGCCTTACTACCTCTCGGAAGACGAATTCGTTAAAAAGAAAGACACGCCAGCAGTAAGACAAATCCTCCGCAGCCACGTGCTCATATGCGGAAAACCACTGGAGTGAGACAATGACGCTGAGAACCAGACATGTAGATAAATCGCTCTTCAGAAACTATCTGAAAAAAGCTGGAGAAAGCCTTGATAGCGCAAAAGAGTGCCTGGAAAAAGGAAGGTGGAATTCAGCGGTGATTAATGCGGTGCACTGCGGAATAAGCGCCTGCGATGCTCTTACCGTTTTCAAGACAGGTGTGAGACATGCCGGAGAAAGGCATGAAGATGCCATCACTCTACTCGAGAGCCTGGAGCTGCCGAAAGACGTTTTATCGAGCAAGGGGAGGCAGATGAGCAGGCTGCTTGGAATAAAGAACGCGGCGGAGTACGAAGAAAGGCTGATGGATGAGAGCGAGGCGAGGGAGGCTGTGAAGGATGCGGAAAGATTCTTCAGATGGGTCGAAGAGCTGTTAAGCGCATGAGTTTTAAGAGCATCAGCTAAGCTTATTCTCATATTTCCTCAACCATAGCCGAATGCTTGGAAAAGGAGCATAAAAAGCAGAGACCACTTTTTAGATATGTTTCATAGGGGTTTAGTTAACGGTTGCACTATGTTAGGTTATGTTTTGTGTGGAATGGTAATAAGAAAAAGCGATGGGCGGCGTGTTCTTCGATTAAGGAGCAGGGTTAGAGAAAAGGAAAGATATGTAAGACTTCGTTCAATGCTCCTTTCTTGGTTCTGGATAGAAATCACGCCACGCATACGCACGACTAATTGGGTCAAGGCTTCTTCTTTCTTTACTTTCAGGAAGGTCTGCTCTAAATACGCATGCCGTAGTTTCGAACTTACCTTGAGTATGACTGAAAACGAATTTTGCTAATATTGGTAAATCTCTCCATTCCCACTTTTTCGGGTTAAGTAGGTCTATTGTTACTCCACATCTATCCAAGAAATCTGGATAATCCATCTTAAATGAAAATGATAATTCGACTTTTGAAGAACTATAAGCATCTACCTTAACAGGGAAATTCATAACAGAGATAGGATTTTCTTCTGCTTGGCTATCTATAACAGCTACTCCATATTTAGCCGCATCTGGATGCAGCCGCAAAAAACCCAAACAGCCCGTTACCGAGGTCGATGCCCCTCCTGAATTGTTAATAATAAAATCTCCTCTTAATCTGACGATATTTTTCCCCTTATTCGATACAATTTCATATTCTGCCTTTTCTACGTTGCATTCTAATTTTGGTTCATTCCTTCTATATTGTTTATACATAAGATAAAGAGCACCAAATCCTGCAAATGAACCAAGAATTGTAAATATTCTAATTATCGTTTCCACGTCATAGCATCTACCTTTACTTCACATATTTGCAATCTGCCATATATTAAATTTCCCAAGGTTACACTAGGTATGAGCAGTTAAAGCAGAACCTCGAGCAGATAAGCATGAAGCTCTCTCCATTCTCTTCCCAGTATTTAAATATCAGACCACGCTTCCAGAGGCGTTAGACGAAAAGTAGAGCGTCGGGGACGGGATTTGAACCCGTGCGGTCAAAAGACCATCAGCTTAGCAGGCTGACGCCATACCAGGCTTGGCTACCCCGACTTTTTTCTCATTCTGCAAGTATTCACACCTCATCTCGAAAAATAACATTGTAAAACTTGCGAGCATAGCGAGCGAAGTGCTCTTCCGTCAGGAAGATGGCATTACCGAAGGTAGGCGCAAGACAATTCGGTCTTGCTCACGCAAGCGCCAGCTTCCTATCGGAATTGAGAAAAGTGGCGGGCACGCATGAAGGTGGAAGCCTATCCCAGAGGCTAGTTATCCAAGTCTTGAACTCCATCCCGCTGCCCTACCAGCACCAGCTGTCCTGCTTACCGCTGCTTCCTTCCGGACCTGACGGGTTCAACAGATTAGACAACTTTACCTCGGCCCTCCGGCCGAAGCAGTTGTGCCGCCAATCCAGTAGGACGAGACTTCAATGCCAAAACTTGGGCTAACCTCTGTTCAAGGACTCGCCCTCCAGACTTCAACCCCTGCATATCGGCGATTTCAGGTTACAGGGGACGTCGAGCCCCCCGGTCTAGCCCGCCGATAGTAATAAAGTACCGCATTGTATTTTAAGTTTATGCACAAATTTCTGCCTCTACAGTTATAAAAACTGGTCCTCTAACATCGATGCTTTTGCTGCAAGTAGTCATGTAGCGCAGGGCAACTTCGTCTAGCTTGAGGTTTATATCGCCCAGGTTGCGGACGATAGAAACTCTTGTTGTTATTTTATCTTTTCCGACTAATAAACCTTTCTCAATTTCGTGCGCAGCTAGGTGCGCTATTCCGTCGACATATCTCAGATTCCGTAAGGAAGCTGATACCCCCTTTACTCTGATATTTTTTAAACCTTCTGGAGGAACGCCGTATATATTGCTCTCGAAAACGTAAACCTCGTTGAAAGCTGCAGGTCCGAGAAGTTTTTTGCCTTCCTCTCTCTCTACCAGTTTAACGCTGACCTCTGAGCCGAAAACCTTTCCAGAGTAAACGAGAAATTCGCAGGGGCTGTTTTTACTGCCATACTTCTTCGCAGCCTCGATTATTTTTCTTGCAATGACACGCCCTTCCTTCGAAGCAGGTTTTTTGTCTATCCTCAGCAGCGAGGCTATTTCTTCGTCGCTCATTCGCCACTCTGCATAGAACTGAGTATAAACCGTCTCCCTCACATCTTTGTACCCGTGCAGAACCATTACCAGCCTCTCGACGCCCAAGCCAAGATTCATCATCGGAAATTCAATTTTGTATCTGGAGAGCGCTACAGGTGAGTAAATCCCGAAAGTTGCAAGCTCAACCCAGCCAGAATTTGCGCTGTATCCATAAACCTCAGTTTGCGTATCTGGGGCATAGTACTTCGAGCGCTTCTCATCCAGCTTGAACTTGAACTTCTCAAAGCCGAAGTTGCTCAGCAGTGCTTTTGCAACCGCTTTTCCGTCTTCAACGCTTACCTCCTCGTCGACAACAACGCAGGAGGCAGAGTGATGCGTTCGCAGGTGCGTTGTGTCCTCTGCCTGCTCCCTCCTGAAGCACCTGTCTACCGAAAAAAGTTTTATTGGAAACGGTTTTCTGCCTACGAGTTTCTCCAGCGTTAAAAACCAGCCGCTGGTCATGTGCGAGCGCAAAGTTACTCTGCTCGACTCGGGTTCGAGTGCCCTGAATTCTGGAAAAACTTCGTTGATAATTTTTATAGCTAAGATATCGTCTATGTTTAAAGAATCTGCAATTTTATAGATTAAGTCATCACCACCGAACTCTCCTTTCTTGTATTTGTGCAAAAGCTCTTGCAGGCTTTCTTTGTTAACACTAACCCCGAGCTTTTCTATTTCTTTGATTTTTTCATCGCTCAGCCCAACGTCAGGTCTTGGCAAGCCCCCTAAATAGTAGCACCTGTCCAAAACCGCAGTAGCCTCTGAGCCGAACTGCCTTCTAACTTCCTTGTCCTCTATGAAAATTGGATTAACCACCTCTTCGAATCCGAGCTTGAGATAAGCTTCTCTAAGCTTTTGAACAGTTTGAAAAAGCACATGAGGCTTGCCAGATGGAATTTTCGCAACAGGATATTTTGCTTCACTTTTTTCAGGAATAAGAGCTTTCGTTTCCAGCCAGGTTTTATCAAAATCCTTCTTCGCTCTCTCCGCTATCTCCTTGCTATTCCATTTCCCCAAGTTTTGCACCATCCAGCTTTTTTTCCAGTTTTGTCTGCTTTAATGCAAGCGTAACCTCGCCCCTCGTTTTTTCAAGCAAAATTCTCGCAATGTCCTGCTTCCTTCGAATGGGAATTATTGCGCTCGGATAGTCGAATGCCATTATTTCGTGAAATATCTCGTCCATCAGGTCTATGAAGTACTCAACTTCCTTGAAATCGTCGTTCCTTATCACATCCAGAATGTAGCGGCGAAGCTCTCCAATCGAGTCTGCGAGACCTAAAACATAAGCCTCTGAGGGAATGCCGAGCTCGAGCGGCGTGGGTATTTTCTCTTTTTTCAGAAAAGCATATGTTAGCACTGCCTCGCTGTACTCCTGAAGCGCCTCCTGCAAAAAGCTGAATGCCATATCTTCACTGCTCAGCTTGGATACCACGGCTTTTGAATTCTGGATTAAGACTCTTGCTTCCTCATAGTTCTCCTTATGCATCTCCCTCATAGCCTTGGTGGAAATCCTTCGAATTTCTCTTGCGCTCGCAAATACTTCCTCTCTCCTCTTGTCCTTCTCGTCCAGCTCTTTTTTTATCTCGTTTATAATTCCATTCAAATTCATGCTCTCTACTTTCCATAATCTGCTATATTACTTTTTTCAATTAAAAATTCCTCGATAAATCCCAAGCCCCTCTCGTTCACAGCTCCGACATGCAGAGTCAGCCTAAAAACTCCCCTCGCATTCGAATAGTCTCGCACAGCCTGCTTTATACCTCCTCTGTCAAAGTCGTACCAGGTGTACTCGTTGGAATCATAGGGCATGGTGGCATTCGAAGTATCTATATAGTAATAGTAATAAACGTAACCGAATTTTTTTCTGAGGTACTCGTTGACTTCGTAAGAAGTTTTCCATCCAGGAGCAGCGAAATAAGAAGGAAACTGCAAGCCAGAAGCCTCGAACTCGTTTCTTGCAGCATTGAGCAGCTGCTCTGCCTGCTTCACATCGATATCGAACTCGAACTTCTTCAGGGGCTCTTCGTGGGCATAGCCGTGAACGCCAAGCAGGTATCCTTTTTCCTCTAACTTTCCTAATTTTCCAGCGAATTCAGGATATTTGTGCAGCGGCGTGGCATTGCCGTGGTTGGGAATTACGAATAGAACAACTTTCGAGTAGGTGTTGGGATATTTCTCGAGTATGTTTAAAATTTCCTCAAGCTTCTCATAGCCGTAGCCCGGGGATACATCGTGAATCTCTACCCAGAGCTGCGCTGGCTGCGCATCTACTTCGATTTTGTCAATTCCGTGCGAAGTTGTATGCAAAAAAATTACTATGGATTTAAAGTTTACAGCAGCTAAAACGATGACTATCGCAAGAAGCAATATCCTCTTCATGCTTTCACCTTGCAAGCAGAACTACCTTGCTGTCTTTTGCATAATCTTTTATTTTATAGCTTACTTCGCTGCCAAGAACTCTTGCAAATTCATAAACTTCCTCGAAGGTAGGCATGTGGCTGCGCTCCAACCGCTTCCTCGAGTAGCCAACGTGCATGTAACCTTTCGGTTCTACATAATCTGGATTCGCCCTCTCCACGAGCGCTGCGAATTTTTCAGGATGCTCAAGATTATAACCTCTCACCAGCGTTATTCTCACAACTTTTTTAGAGCTGTGATTTCTGAAGACTTCTATACTTCTGTTCAGCCTCTCCCATCCATCGCTGAGCTGCGGGGCATTTATTTTTTTGTAGACCTCTCTGTCGTAAGCAATCAGTGATAGATAAAGTTGCGTTGGTCTAACTTTCTCCAACCTCTCAGGATTCTGACCGTTTGTAACCAGAAAAGTAGTGAAGCTGCGTTTGTGAAACTCGTTTATCAGCTCGTCTATGTAGGGGTAAGTGGTTGGCTCTCCTGCGAGAGAAATCGCAGCATGGCAGGGTTTGTACGCCTCCTCTACCAGCTTTCTGTCAATTTTCTCCCCCCAGTAGCTGCTGAGTAGCGTGCGCTGCTTCTCTATCGCTTTTTCAACGATAAACGAGGGCTCGTCTACCTCAAAATCCATTTGATTGCCGAGAGTATGCTCTATTGGACGCCAGCAGAATACACAGCGGTGCTGGCACCACGCAACGCTCGGCGTCATCTGAAGGCAGCGGTGGCTAGCAATGCCATAGAATTTCGATTTATAGCACGCTCTGTTGCGCATCAGCTTTTCCTTCGTCCAGTGGCATACTTTAACTGCGGAGTGGCTGCCGACAATGCGGTAGCCCTGCTTCTCAAGGAGGCTTCGAATTTTCTCATCCATGCGTTATATTTTTCTTTTTAAATTTAAAAACATGCATCTCATTTTTTCATTGGCGCATGCAAAAATTCCTGCACAAGCTTAATGCACTCTAATAGAGCATTGCTTACGCTATCGCCTCTCCCTTTCGCTCCAGCTGCACCTGCGTGTCCGCCCCCGCTTCCGTTTATGAATTCCCCGATTTTCGGCATTATATCTCTCCCCAGACTAATGCCAGTTTCTTTGATAAAATTCGAGGATGCTCTTGCGCTTATCTGTATCTCATTTTTTCTAATCGAGCCCACGAAAGCGCAGTCTGCGCCGAGAAGCACAAGCGCTCTTGCAGCAGAAGCGCCGAATGAATTGACTTCGGAAGTTACTAAAACAAAATCCATGACTCTATAGAGCTCCATCCTCTGCGCAGCCTTTAGGTGCGCAATTTTCCTGGAAACGTCTTCCGAGACTTCTAGAAGAGACGCTGCTCTTTCATAGTCAGCATTCGTCTTCTCTAAAATTTCATTTACTATTTTGATTGTTTTTTTAGTTGCGAATTTCAGGTGCGCAGAATCTGCGAGGATGCCTATCAGCAAGGCAAATCCTATTCTGCCGCTGATTTTTAACTTCATTTTTTTCAAAATTGTATAGACGATTTCAGAGCTGGAAGAAGCTCTCTCGTCCACGAAATAAAAATCTGCAATATCTCTCGTATCTGCATGAGAGGCATGGTGGTCGATTACAGCTATTTTTCCGGCGTGCTTCTTAATCTCGGCATCGAGAGGTGCAATCTGCTGGAGAGTTGCGGTATCCACTAAAATAATGAGCTGGACATCAAGCTTGGGATTTATTACTGCCTCCTCTGAAAATTCTTTGAGGACCTGCTTTGCTGATTTGCAAATGCTGCCTGCAGCGCCAATCATAATCGTCAAGCCCGGGTTAAGGATGCCGAGAGCTTCCTTGAGAGCTATTGAGCTTGAAATAGCGTCCAAGTCAGAATTTTGATGGGATAAAATGAGCACTCTGCCGGAGAATTTTTTCAGATAGTTGAGGAAAGCTTGCATGGCTGTCAATTTTTGGGGCAAAGGAATAAAAAGTTATGCAAAGGTTTTGACTTAAAGCAGAAAACCCATATCTTAAATAGTTGAAATATGAGTATATACTTATGATGAAATGAGGGGATAAAATATGATAAGAGAGGATCAGCCAAAAGGATATACGAACACGAGTTCGGTTATGAACGAGTTATACGCAATTGAGTCCTTGGAGACAAAAATTGAGGAGGTGATATGATGAGTAAAGAATGTTGTCAACCCAGCGAAGAAAAAAGAGCGGAAAACTGCATGATTTGTGGCACGTCTTTGGAATATTTAGAATCTGCGGTCAGTATCGTTTGTAACTATTGTGGTAAGGAAGAGATGGGGTACGTGCGCTGTCTAAAGGGACAATATGTCTGCGAAGCTCCCGTCCCGAGCGAGCGGGCTACGATAGGTTTTAACAGTTGAGCGGGGAGAATTATGCGGGGTTGTCTAAAAATTTAGGAAAAGTCTAATCAGAGCAGGAGAATAATCAGATGAAGCATGAATAGGCACCCCACGTACTGGAAAGCCTACCATGCTTCAAGGATGAATGATCGCTCCTAC
>Ga0180009_10002110_pt1 | contig 23549 bp, 23 predicted proteins | sample OS_PC_MetaG_FD_123537 | JGI IMG/M metagenome (GOLD analysis project Ga0180009, IMG submission 123537) | Groundwater microbial communities from the Aspo Hard Rock Laboratory (HRL) deep subsurface site, Sweden - OS_PC_MetaG | ecosystem: Environmental > Aquatic > Deep subsurface > Groundwater...
CTCACCTTCGAAGTGGGGCAGAAGGTAGCCGACCGCGTGCTGGCGATCGCGGCCGAGATCAGTGCCGGCGGTGACGCCCAAGCGCAGCGTGCTTTGCCGCTGCTGCAGCGCATCGCCGGCCGCGGCGACGATGCCGTATCGCTGTGGCTGAATTTGCGGGACGCCGTCGAGGCGACAAACCTGGTAGCTGCGTCCGAGACGGCCGCAGCGGCGCTATGGCGGCAAAAGTTGCAGAATGTTATGGCGGCCTGCGCCCGCATGTTCTACGACAAAGTGAAGGATTTTACCCCGTTCGAGCTAAACGCCTTCGGCACCCGCTTCCAGGAGTAATATGAGGCTTATAAGAAAATCTATAATATTTTTTGTATGCATTTTGATTTCTTGTTACCTAATGTCTGATATGAAATGGAAATATAGGAATGATAAATGGATTGAAAATCCTTTTACTTTGGCAAGAGGTTCAATTCCGGGAGGCCCTTTCTGGTTAATACCTATTAAATTAGTTTTTCCAAAATGGTTTTTTTCTGGAGAGTATAGGCATTATCCGCGTTGTTATATGGATGGTGGTGAAGGTCCTGAAATTCAGGATTGTGGGAAAAAATATAAGGGAGAGTTGATCATTCCTCTAAAGCTAAAATTTAAAGAATCTGGTATTAAATCTAAAATTATTGAAAAGATTGCTGGGAGTATTAAATTACGAATTAAATTTGAGAGTAGTGTTTCCAGAGAAAAGCCAACTAAAGAAGATTTTCGAGGTAGAGTATTAATTAATTTAACACTAAACAAAAACTCAGATCAGTGTGCGTTATCATTTATTTTGGGACTAACAAACCTAGTAGAATGGGATCTTGTTAATTATGACTCTATACTCATGCATTTAACGGAGTTTAATATAGATGGATTTACATTTGTATTACAAGGTTTCATTCCTAATAAAGAAACTAGTTATTTTTCAAGTTTGAAAGTTACTGGAATGGAACTTAGCTGTGATTGGCCGGAAAAATGAAAAGGAGGAAAAAACAATGAAAAAAGTTTTCATTCTATTCATCGTTTGGCTATTTCAATTGGGCTTTTTGAATTTACTACAAGGAGAAATTCTTTTTAAAATTTCAGGCCAAGTATTGTTCAATGGTAATGGGGTAAAAGGGATCATTTTAAATGTTAGAAACTCATTTGTAGATAAGGAAGTTGAAGTTGAAACGGATTCAAACGGCTATTATTCGGCATATATCCCAAATGGAAGGTATATAATCAAGATTATAAAAAGCGATGGTTTTGTCTGTAAAACTCGGAAAGAAATTCAAGTTGATAATAGAAATGTCGTCAATATATTGTTTTATTTGGAAAAAGAATGCCGAATTTCAGGTTATGTTAAATTTCAAGATGGAAATCCAATATCAGGTTCTGTTTTAGTGAAAAACGATAAATCATCTGGTATAAGCGAAATTGATAAAACCGGGAAATACTTGGTAAAAAAGCTTTTACCTTCAAAAAGTACAGAGATTACTTTTTTATTAGATGGAATAGCAAATAAAAAAATAGAAAACATAGAATTAAATGAAGGGATTTATTTGGAGAATATCAGTCTTATTCTGCAAAGGATAAATTCTGTGTGTGGCAAGGCATGTGAGAAAGCAACTCTGACCCCCTTAGAAGAAGTTGAAATTGCAATGATCGTGAATCATGACTTAACTAACACAGAAGATGAATATATTATGAATCATATTTTGACTAGAACTAATGAGAAAGGAGAATATTGCTTTTATAATATTCCTCCCGGAAATCACTTTATTTACTGGGATATTGAGAATGGCTATAAACCCGATCGTATTTTTTTTACTATATTAAATAATGAGTCTAAAAATGTAAATGTTTTAATTGAAAAATGATTATAAAAATCAAAATGATCAATATGACACACCTATTTTCTGTGAATAAAAAAGTGAACCATAAAAACTCCATTTCTATAGATGATATTACTCTTAAGTGGTTTAATCGATAATTCAAATGAAAAAAATACTATTTATTCTTCTAACTGTTTCTGTCATGCTCGGCTGCGCCACGGGGCGGATGAGCTTCCGCAAGGCCGAGCAGCTCCGCAGCGAAGAGAAGTACCCGGAGGCCATCGAGAACTACATCAAGGCGGCCACGCGCAGCCCCGACGAAGCCCGCTTCCGCCTCAAGCTGGTCGAAGCCACCATCGAAGCCTCCAATTACTATTACCGCCAGGCGCTGCAGCACCTCAAGGAAAAAAAGGAGCAGTTGGCGCTGCTGGAGCTTGAAAAGGCGCTGGAATACAACCCGGCCAACAACCTGGCCAAGGCCGAGAAGAGAAAATTGCTCAAATTGTTCGAGCAGAACGTCCAGGAGAAGGAAAAGACCAAGATCGAGGCGCTCAAGGACAAGACCGCCATCGGAAAATCGCTTAAACAGAAAGAAGAAGACAAATTGAGCCTGCGCTTTGACAAGGAGATCGATCTCGACAAAATATTCAAGGGCCTGGGCAAGATCGCCGAGGTCAACATCCTGTTCGATGCCAATTTCAAGAACGGCAAACTGGCCATCGCCCTGGAGGACATCGGCTTCTACCAGGCCCTGGACCGCATCTGCCTGATGAAGGAACTTTTTTACAAGATCCTCGACGAAAAGACCATCCTGATCATCCCCGACACCGAAAGCAAGCGCAAGATCTACAACGAGCAGATCATCAAGAATTTCTATCTTTCCAACCTCAATGCCGAGGAGTGCGTCAAGATGATCACGCGCGTAGCCAAGATCAAGAATATCTCCTCGGACCCGACCCACAACTCGATCACGGTGCGCGAAACGCCGGAAAAGGTGGCGCTGGTCGAAAAACTGATCGGTTTTTATGACAAAAGAAAAGCCGAGGTCATGATCCAGGTGGAAATTCTTGAGGTGAACAAGGACAGGCTGCGCGAATACGGCATCGAGCTTTCCAAATACCAGATCAGTCAGGGCATCACCACCGCCGGCGACGCCACTTCAGTGAAGGGGAACCGTTTTTATTACCTGGACGCCTCTGATTTCAGTTTCACCATCCCTTCGGTGCTTTACAAACTGCTGGAGAACGACAGCGACTCCAAGACCATGGCGCGGCCGCACGTGCGCGGCGTAGACGGCAGCAAGGTCGAGATCAAGCTGGGCGACAAGGTGCCGGTGGCCCGCACCACTTTCATGGCCTATGCCACCGGCGGGGTCGAGCAGCAGCCGATCACTTCCTACGATCTTCAGGATGTCGGCATCGAGATCATCATGGTTCCCCAAATTCACCATGATGCCGAGATCACCCTGGAATTGGATTTCAAGCTGACCTTTATCACCAGCCCCGGCAGCAGTTCCATGCCCCCGACCATCGGCAACCGTTCGGTCAAGACGACCATCCGCCTCAAGGACGGCGAAACCGGGATCATGGCCGGCCTGCTGCGCGATACCGAGCGGAGTTCCCTGAAAGGGTTTCCCGGCATCGCCAAGATTCCGATCCTGCGCGATATCTTTTCAGCCAATTCGCGGCAAATCACCCAAACCGACATTATTTTAAGCATCACCCCGCACATCCTGCGCATGCCCGACATCAACGAGGAGGACATGCTGCCCATCCAGTCCGGGACCGAGGAAAATGTCCATTTGAAGAGGAATTAAGCCAAAATGAGAACTGCCGTGAAAATTGCCAAATACTTGTGGTTGATGGCGCTGATCGCCGTTGTGCCGGCCTGCAAAAAAATGCCTTTTTATGCAACGGAAGGAACGACCCTCATTATTGCCGCGGACAAGACTTTCTTGAAAAGCGGCGGAGACAAAGCCACGATCACGGTCATGGGTTTTAACGAAGCGGGCGAACCCCTGCACGACCATACACTGATCGTTTTTACGGCGACGCTGGGGACGATGCCGGCAAGCGTCGAAATGGTGGACGGCCGGGCTGCGGTGGAATTTGTTTCAGGGGAACGCGGCGGTGTCGCCGAGATCGTGGCCCGCTCGGGAAGCATCACGGCCACGCCCGCGCCGCTGGAGATCGCCATCGGTTCCGGGGCGCTGGAAACCCTGACCATTCACGCCAGCCCGGCGCGGCTGGGAGCCGGGGGCGGGCAATCGCGGATCACGGTGTATGCTTTCGATAGTTCCATGAATCTGCTGGCCGATATTCCGCTCATTCTATCGACCAGCGCCGGGGAGTTGGATCATGGCAATTCCATCCGTTTCACCGACAAGAACGGCATGGTCAGCGAGTACCTGTACACGGAGGAAACCGCCACGGTCCGCGCCGAATCGGGGAGCAAGGTCGTGGAGATCGAAGTGACGGTCGAGGAGAACCAACTGCCCAGCGCCGATTTTTCCATATCGCCCGGCAGCGTAAAAGTAAATGAAACCGTTTATTTCAACGGCAGTTTGAGCATGGACAACGACGGCCGCATCGTGAACTGGGAGTGGAATTTCGGCGACGGCAGCAGCGGCCGCGGCGAAAAGACCACCCATGCCTACGCCAAGGCGGGAACCTATTCGGTTACCCTGAAAGTTACCGACAACAACGGCGGCAGCAATGTCAGTGTGAAGACGATCACGATATCCGATTTGGTACTTTAGTTTTACGGGTTTTACTTAGGCAGTAACATCAGGCTGGGAATATTGCCACATTGTGGCCAAGCATTTTATTTTTTGCTATACTTGCAGGTGATGGGAAAAACAGAGAACCGCATCGCCATTTCTTTCAAGAGCAGTTTGAAATACACCGAATTAAGCGTGCTGGTGCTCGGCTTCATAAAAAAATTGCTGGACATCGGTGCTGATGAATTTTTCAAGATCGAAATTTCCCTGCGCGAGGCCGCCAACAACGCCATTATCCATGGCAACGGCAACGATATGGAGAAACTGGTACATATGGAATTTATCTGGGACAAGTCGTTTCTGCGCATCCATGTCCGCGATGAAAACGACCGCCAGGTCGACTTCAAGGAAGTGGAAGATAAAATAAACAGCTGCGGCCTGCTTTCCTTCAACGGCCGCGGCATCATGATCATCAAGAATTACATGGACACCTTCGAGTTCCATTGCCAGCCCGGCGGCAGTGAAGTGGTCATGGAAAAGAAGCTGTCATGAACCTTCTGTGTTTTGACACTACCTCGCGCGACGCTTCCATCGCGGTGCTGCGTGACGAAGAGATCTTGCTGGAGTACAATTTTTCTTCGCGGGACAATCTGTCGGCCGTTATGATCCCCAGCCTGGAGTTCCTGCTGCGCTCGCTGGGCATGAAAATAGCGCAGATCGACTTGTTCGGCGTGGCCGTCGGCCCCGGACTTTTTACCGGCATCCGCATCGGGCTGGCCACGCTCAAGGGGCTGAATTTCGCCGCGGCGAAGCCCATGGTTGGGGTGAACACCCTGGAAGCGCTGGCTTGCAAGTTTGCCGATTCGAAAAAAAACATTGTGGCGCTGATCGATGCCAGGAAAGGCGAGGTCTACCTCGGTTGTTACCGCTTCGTTAACGGTGAAATGAATATACTGGTTCAACCCTGCCTGCTGCCGGTCTCCGCCCTGGCCTCCCTACTGGACCCATTTGCCGATAAGGTTTTTGTCGGCAGCGGCGCCGAATGTCATGGGGATTTTTTAAAAAGCACCTTTTCCGAAAGCCGTCTGCTGTATCGTTCCAACTTCCTGGCCAGCGAGATCGGCAAAATCGCGTTGCAGCGATTCCGCAACCGTCAGTACACGACCGATCTGCAAAAGCTGCTGCCCTTTTATATTCGCAGGCCAGATGCCGTAAGCAATTTGGCCAGAGCAGACGGCGCCGTTGATTAGAAAGGCTGCGGCCGCCGACTTGCCCGCCATCCAGCAAATCGAATGCGAGCAGTTTTCCAATCCCTGGCACCTTGAATATTTTGCGGCCGAATTGGCCAACAGTTTTTCCAATTTATTCGTGGCTGAGAACTCTGGGAATGGCTCCTTGATCGGATATTTACTTTTTTGGCGGCTTGGCGTCGAGCTGGAACTGCACAAGATCGCCGTGGCCAAGGCTTGGCAGGGAAAGGGTCATGCTTCACACTTGATGGAGTTCTTTATCCAGACCGCCCGTTCCTGGGGGAGCGAACGAGTGCTGCTCGAAGTGAGGGCCGGTAATACCCCGGCCATCCGCTTGTATGAGAAATTCGTCTTCCGCAGCGTGGGGCGCCGCCGGGATTATTATGACCGGCCCGTGGAGGACGCCCTGCTGTACGAATTGGTTTTTAGAGAGCCTGTCGCCGATTAGCCCGCAGTTCTCACAGATATTGTCGCGCAAATGCAGCAAATATTTGTGAGAAATACGGGTTAGATAAAATCGGGCTCTTTTTTTATCCTGTCTTCTATCTTCAATTTTTCTTCGATCCAGAAATCGAGGCCTGTTTCATTAAAAATTGTGATGATCTCGGGATCGAATTGTTTGCCGGAAAACCGCATCAATTCCTTGGCCGAGTCTTTAAAGGATAGTGCTTTCTGATAAGGGCGTTCCGAGGTCATGGCATCGATGGCGTCGGCGATATTGAATATCCGCGCTCCCAGGGGAATGTTTTTCCCGGCCAGGCCGTCGGGATAACCGCTGCCGTTGAAAGCTTCATGATGGTGCAGAACGATCTGGGAGGCAGGTTCCAGGAATTTGATGCGCCGCAGCACATTGTAGCCGATGGTCGGGTGCTTCTTCATGATGCGCCATTCCGCGGGGCTTAGTTTTTCCGGTTTGCGCAATATGGCGTCGGGGATACCGATCTTGCCGATATCGTGCAGCAGGGCACCGTATTCATAGATTTTCAATGTGTCCTTGTTGTTGATGCCCATCAATTCGGAGAGTTTGAGAGTAAACCGGACCACACGCAGGGAATGGCCCTGTGTTTCGGTGTCGCGCGTATCCAGGGCGGTGACCATGGCCCGCAGGGTGAAATTGTAAGTTTTGTCCAGCTCGATCAGGGCCTGCTTCAATTCGCTGGTCCTTTCCTCGACCATTTTTTCCAGGTGCTTCTGGTATTCTTTGTTTTCCTGAACCAGGCGTCTTTTTTCCAGGGCCTTGTTGGCTACAAACGACACTTCGTTGAGTTTGAATGGCTTGGAAACGTAGTCGTAGGCTCCCTTGGACATGGCGGCAATGGCCGATTCGATGTCCTTGACCGCCGAAATCATGATGACCATCACGTCCTGGTCCAGGCGCTTGATGTCATCGAGCAGGTCCAAACCGGTTTTTCCGGGCATGCGGATATCGGACATGACGACATCGAAATTGTCGGCGGCTTTGAATTTTTCCAGGGCTTCGAAAGCGTTGGCGGCCAGCTGGCATTCATAGCCTTCGCCTTCCAGATAATCGCACAGTAGTTCGCGAATGTCTTTTTCGTCGTCGGCGATTAATATCTTTCCCTTGAACATTGTAATCAAGATATCAGAAAAACAAGATTTGGTAAAGTTTAGCGTGGTGGGATCCGGTCCGGTTCGGCCGTGACCCCTCCGCATCGGGACGGGGCTTAGTAGCGATAATGGTCAGGTTTGAACGGACCATGGGTTGGAATACCAAGATAGGCGGACTGTTCAGGAGTCAGGATCGTGAGCCGGGCTCCCAGCGCTGGCAAATGCATGCGGGCCACTTCTTCGTCAAGGTGCTTGGGGAGCGTGAATACTTTTTTTTCAATCCCGCCTTTGGACAGCTCGATCTGGGCCAGGCACTGGTTGGTGAAACTGCAGCTCATGACGAAACTGGGATGCCCGGTGGCGCAGCCCAGGTTGACCAGGCGCCCCTCGGCCAAAACGATGATCGAGCGTCCGGATTTCAGCGTCCATTTGTCCACCTGGGGTTTAATGGTCATTTTCAGGCAGCCTGGAGTCGTTTCCAGATAGTGCATGTCGATCTCGCTGTCAAAATGGCCGATATTGCAAACAATGGCTTCATTCTTCATCATCTCCATGTGACGGCCGGTTATGACGCTGCAATTGCCGGTGGCGCTGATGAAAATATCTCCAACAGCGGCCATCTCTTCCATGGTAGAAACCTCGTAGCCCTCCATGGCCGCCTGCAAGGCGCAAATGGGATCTATCTCGGTGATGATCACCCGGGCGCCGAAACCACGCATGGACTGGGCGCAGCCCTTGCCGACGTCGCCGTAGCCGCAAATCACGACCTTCTTGCCGGCCACCATGATGTCGGTAGCGCGCTTGATCCCGTCAGCAAGTGATTCCCGGCAGCCGTAGAGGTTGTCGAACTTGGACTTGGTCACCGAATCGTTGACATTGATGGCAGGGAACAGGAGGCTGCCCTCGGCCTGCATCTGGTACAGGCGGTGTACGCCGGTGGTGGTTTCCTCGGACACGCCGCGGATGCTGCGGCTGACGCGGGTCCAATGTTGAGGATCGCGTTGCAGGGATTCGCGCAGGCGCTGCCAGACCACAGCCATCTCCTTGTTTTCCGGAGTAGCGTCTTGCATAAGTCCGGAATTTTTTTCGAACTTCACGCCCTGGTGGACCAGCAGGGTCGCGTCGCCGCCATCATCGACGATCAGGTCGGGACCGGAGCCGTCGGGCCAGGTCAGGGCCTGCTCGGTGCACCACCAGTACTCCTCCAGGGATTCCCCCTTCCAGGCGAAGACGGCAGCGGAACCGGCCTTGGCAATGGCGGCGGCGGCATGATCCTGGGTGGAAAAAATATTGCAGGAAGCCCAGCGCACGTCGGCGCCCAGTTCGACCAGCGTTTCGATCAGCATGGCCGTTTGGATGGTCATGTGCAGGCTGCCGGTAACTTTCAAACCGGCCAGAGGCTTGCCCGGTCCGTATTTGCTGCGGATAGCCATCAGTCCGGGCATTTCCGCTCGAGCCAGGTCCATTTCCCTTCGACCCCAATCAGCCAGTGAAATATCGGCGATCTTATAGAGCAGCAACCGATCCTTGTCTGTTGTTTTCATTTTAGCCTCCGCTTTTTTCATCTATTCTTCATGGCGGGTTCTCGTGTCATTCCCAAGAGGGCGGTTCACGCGTGTCCCCTTCATGGGGAAACCGCCCCTACACTTTGCTTTGCATGTTGCTGTATTCATCAACATCGAACCTCGTCTTTCCTCTTCCTCGTCACTTGTCACTCGTCACGAATAGTTCAATTATTTCTTAGCTAAGGCCTTAAGCTCCTTGACCTTGTCCAGTTGTTCCCAGGGGAATTCATTGCGGCCGAAGTGACCGTATGACGCTGTTTTTTTGTAAATGGGCTTTTTCAGGTCGAGTTGCTTCAGGATATCGCCCGGTTTCAGGGGAAATACTTTCCGGATCATGACGATTATTTTTTCTTCGCTTATTTTGCCGGTTCCAAAAAGATTAACATTAATGGAAACCGGTTCGGCTACGCCGATGGCGTAAGCCAGTTGAACCTCGCATTTTTCAGCCAAACCGGCGGCCACGATATTCTTGGCGATATAGCGAGCCACGTAAGCGCCAGAACGGTCCACCTTGCTGGGATCTTTTCCCGAAAAGGCGCCGCCGCCGTGCCGGCCCATGCCCCCATAGGTATCGACGATGATCTTGCGGCCGGTCAGTCCCGCGTCGGCAAAGGGCCCGCCCACGACGAACTTGCCGGTGGGATTGATATAAAACTTGGTAGCGGCGGTCAGCCATTTGCCGCATACCGGCTTAACCACGTGCTTGATGATGTCCTTTTCGATGCGGGCGTGTTTGATCCCCTCGTCGTGTTGATTGGAGACCACCACGGCGGTAACATGGCGGGGTTTGCCGTTTTCGTATTCCACGGTCACCTGGGCTTTGCCGTCGGGGCCAAGGTAGGGGAGCCGCTTGTTTTTTCTGACCTGGGCCAGTTTCATGGTTAATTTGTGGGCCAGGCCGATGGGCAGGGGCATGTAATTAGCGGTTTCGCAGGTGGCATAACCGAACATCATGCCCTGGTCGCCGGCGCCCTGTTCGTGACCCTTGGCCGCGTTTACTCCGATGGCGATATCCGGGGACTGTTCTTCAATGTGCACCAGCACGGCACAGGTTTCGTATTCAATGCCGTAACTCGACCGGGTGTAGCCGATCTCCTTGAGTGTCTGGCGGACGATGGTCGGGATATTGACATAAGCAGATGTGGTCAGTTCACCGGCTACCAGGACCATGCCGGTTTTGGTCAGGGTCTCGATGGCCACGCGCGCATTCGGGTCCTGCTCCAGGCAGGCGTCAAGAATGCTGTCGGAGATCTGGTCGCAGATCTTGTCCGGATGTCCCGCGCACACTGATTCTGACGTGAACAGATATTTCCCCTTGATCATTTTCACCTCCAGGGATAGCAATGGTTGGAATAAAACCAATGGTAACAAATAAGGTCATGTATGTCAATTGAATTTTGCGAATTGAAATCGGTTTACGGTGTACGGTATACGGTGTACGGGGAAGAGGGCAAGCCAAGAACCTCTCGGCATACTGCGAATGAAAGGCGGTGAAGAGGGATATAAAAGATTTTTTGGGAGTTCAATAACCTATGGCGCATCCGTCCTTGCGTGATTCGCTGGCTCCGATCAGTATCCTTCTTTCCAGGTCGAGCCAGATGCCTTGGTAGCCGCCGAATTCGCCGGAGCTTTTACTCACTTTGTGGCCGCGGTTCAGCAGGTTGCGGATCACTTCGGGGGCGATGCCGCTTTCCAGGAGGACCAGACCGCCGTCAGTCATCATGGAACCGTCGGGCTCGGACGAGCCGGCGTGGCGGAAGCGCGGGGCATCTCCTGCTTCCTGCAGGTTCATGGCGAAATCGATGATGTTGCAAAGGACCTGCACGTGTCCCTGGGGCTGCATGTCGCCGCCCATGACCCCGAAAGAAAATTGCGGTTCTCCATTCCGGGTGACGAAGCCGGGGATGATGGTATGGAACGGCCTTTTGCCGGGCGCCAGGCTGTTGGCGTGGCCCGGCTCGAGGTTAAACAGGGCGCCGCGGTCCTGCAGGCAGAATCCCAGCCCGTCGGGAACCATGCCCGAGCCGAAACCGACATAGTTGCTCTGGATCAGTGAGACGGCGTTGAAATCCTTGTCGACCACGGTCAGGAAAACCGTATCGCCTTTGGCCAGTCGCGGATCGCCGGCCGGAACAATATTGTTGCTGCGCTCGAGTCGGAAGAGCTGCAAACGCCGTTTCGCATATGCGGGGGAAATGAGCGTGGAATAATCAATCTTGGCGAAACGCGGGTCAGCATAAAAGCGGGCCCGGTCCTCGTAGACGATTTTTTTTATTTCGATCAGGGTATGCAGGTAAGCGGCCGAGTTGTGGCCCATGGCCTTGAGGTCAAAATTTTCGAGCATCTGCAGCATCTGCAGGACGGCCAGTCCCTGGCCGTTGGGAGGCAGTTCCCAGACGTCGTACCCCCTGTAATTGACGCTCATGGGCGCGACCCATTCGGGCTGGAAACCGGCAAAGTCCTTTTCCGAAAAAAAACCGCCGACCTGCTTGGAATAGGCGACGATTTTTTTGGCCAGTTCGCCGCGGTAAAAGATATCGTGACCGCCGCGGGCGAGGAGGCGGTAGGTGGCGGCCAATTCGGGGTTGCGGAACACGTCGCCTTTGCGCGGCACCTTGCCTTGCGGGGCGTACAATTTTTGGAAATTTTCGTAGCGGCTGAAGGCCTGCAGAGAGCGTTGCCAGTAGTGGGCGATCAGTTCCGACAACGGAAAACCTTCTTCGGCGTAAGCGATGGCCGGGGCCAGTATTTCGCGCATAGGCAGCTTGCCGAATTTGCCGTGCAGGGCGAACCAGCCGGCCACGCAACCGGGAACGGTCCAGGGCAGAGGGCCTGTTTCGGGCATTTTTTTGATGCCTTTTTTTTGAAAATATGCGATGTCGATCCCAGCAGGGGCCGGGCCGCTGGAATTGATACCGTAAAGTTTCGCTGTCTTGCTGTCCCACACAATTGCGAAAAGGTCGCCACCGATGCCTGACCCGGACGGTTCCATCAGGCCCAGGGCCGCGTTGACGGCGATGGCGGCGTCTACGGCGCTGCCGCCTTTTTTCAAAATATCGATACCGATCTGCGCGGCAAGCGGTTGGCTGGCCGCCACCATGCCCTGACAGGCGATGACTTCGGAACGGGTGGCGAACATACGTCCGGTCAAGCGATCACTCCCCGGAAGCCGCAGGAACAGCAAGCCGATCGCTAGCCAAAGTAATTTTTTCATTTTTCCTCCGCTTCATGATTTTAATTATATGCCGCCGATTTTTTCGGCGCAATCCACCCGGGCCGTGCGAACATAGAAAATAAATTTATTTTATGTTATAAAATTGGCGGAAGTGAACTTTGCGTGGAGGAGGAACATCGTGAGAAAAAGCAACCGCGTATTCTGGATCATTTTGACCCTGTTGACGATTCTGGCGGCCATCGCCTGCGCCGTCAATCCGGTCTCAGGTAAAAAAGAATTGATGTTTTTTTCGGAAAAAGCCGAGATCGCCATGGGCCAGGACACCGACCGCCAGATAAAACAGCAGTTCGGGATCTACGAAGACAAAGGTTTGAATGCCTATGTCAACGGCGTGGGCCAGAAAATGGTCCCCTATTCGCATCGCCCCAATCTGCAGTATCATTTCGCCGTTCTGGATACGCCGGTGGTCAACGCCTTCGCCGCCCCCGGCGGTTACATTTACGTAACGCGCGGCATCCTGGCCCTGATGGGCAGCGAAGCCGAACTGGCCGTTGTTCTGGGCCATGAAATGGGCCATGTTACCGCCCGCCATTCGATGAAGCGGCTGAGCGGTCAGATGCTGACGTCCATCGGCCTGGTGCTGGGCAGCGTCCTGAGCAAGGACATCGCCAAGGTGGCCGGGCTGGCCGGTATCGGCATGCAGCTGCTCTTTTTGAAATTCAGCCGCAGCGATGAGTACCAGGCCGATTCCCTGGGCATCCGCTATGCCCGCCAGGCCGCTTATTCGCCGGCTGAAATGCTGCGCTTTTTCAGCGCCCTGGAGAACATGAGCGCAGAATCCGCTAGCCACAAGATTCCATCCTTTCTTTCCACCCACCCCATGACCAGCGACCGCATCGCCAAGGTCAAAGCGATGGTCTCCAGCCGGGATGTTCGCCTGGCGGTCAAGAAGGAACCTTATCTGCGTAAGGTGGACGGCATGGTCTACGGCGATAATCCCCGCCAAGGCTTTGCCGAGAACGGCGTCTTTTATCACCCGGAAATGGCTTTCAAATTCACAATCCCCACCGGCTGGGTCGTGAACAATACTCCCCTGCAGGTCGTAGTGGGGGAGAAGGACGGCAAGGCGGCGCTGATCCTGCAAGCCGAAACCTCCACCCAGGACCTTGACCAATACCTGCAAGCCAAAGCCAAGGAGTTCGCCCAGGCCGAACTGTTGAAGCAAACCAGCGATCCGGTCAGCCGTTTCCTTTCCCGGCACGCATATTTCCGGGTGCCCCAGGAACAAAGCGAACCGCTGGCGGTCCGTTTGACCTGCATCCGCAAGGATAACATGATCTATACATTTGTCGGTCTGAGTACCTATAACGACGCCAATGTCTATCAGCCGGTTTTGGACCGCGCCATCCATTCTTTCCAGCGCTTGAGCGATCCACGCCACCTGAAACGGAAACCCCAGCGGCTTTCCCTGCTCCGCCCCGACGGCCGCCAGACCCTGCAGAGCCTGATGAACAACGCCGGCGTGGATCGCAAGTTGTGGAAACAACTGGCTGTATTCAACGCCCTGGGATTGCAGTCCGTTCCCGGATCCGGGCAGTTGATCAAACTGGTCAAATAATGTCTTTGCCAAGTAAAGCAGAGTGCAGATGAAAACCAAAAGCCTCGTCAGGCAGAAGCCGGCAGGAGAAGCGGAAAAACTGAAACAGTTGAAAGGCAGGATGCAGAAACGCACCCGGGAATTGGTCTCCGTCAACCGGGCCCTGCTCGAAAGCGAGGAAAGATATCGGGAATTGGTTGCCAATATGCCCAACGGGGTACTAGTCCACAAAAAAGGCCGGATCGTTTTTGTCAACGATTATATCCTTTCCGTAATCGGGTGCACTTTGGAAGAAATACTCGGCAAATCGGTTTTGGATTTTGTCCATCCCGATGACCGGGATATCGTCGGGAAGAACATGGCCCTGCGTCTGGCCAACAAGCAGGCGGCTCAGGGGTACGATGTCCACGTCACCACCCGGAAAGGAGAGTGGCGCACCGTGGTGATCCAGGCCAAAAACATCGTTTATGACAACGGACCGGCCATCCTGTCGGTTTTGACCGATATCACCGAAAAAAGGCGTTCCGAAAAAATCCGGGAAGCAGTGTATAAAATATCCGAAGCAACCCAAATGGCCGATAACCTGCCGGAGCTATACCGTTCCATCCATCAGATCATTTCCGGACTGATGTGTACTGAAAATTTTTACATCGCCTTGTTTGACCAGGACAGCGCCATGCTGAGTTTCCCGTATTTTATCGATAAATTCGACGTTCCTCCCGCCACCCGCGGCCTGGAAAACGGGCTTACCGAATACGTTCTGCGCACCGGCAATCCACTGCTGGCCACGCCCGAAATTCTCAGTGAACTTGAAAAACAAGGTGAGATCGAACTGATTGGCGCCCCGTCCATCGACTGGCTGGGAGTACCGTTGAAGATCAGGGGAAAAAACATCGGCGTGCTGGTGGTACAGACCTATTCGCCGGGTCTGCGTTACGGTCCGGACGAAAAAAATATCCTGATGTTCGTCTCCAACCAGGTGGCCATGGCCATCGAGCGCAAGCGCACCGAGGCCAACCTGCGCCACTGCGAACAGAAGAACCAGGCCGTACTCAGTGCTATGCCTGATCTGATGTTCCTGCTCGACAAGGATGGGTTTTTATTGGATTGCAAGGCGGAAAAGGACAGCGGCCTGCTGATGAAGCCTGAAATGTTCTTGGGCCAGAAGATCACTGACGTGCTGCCGCCATGGCTGGCCGATATGACCATGGATAACATCCGCCGCACCCTGCAAACCAGAAGCCTGCAGGTCTATGAATATGAGATCAATATCAACGGCCAGCTGCAATATGATGAGGCGCGCTGCGTCTTGTGCGGCAGCGACAAGGTGCTGGTGGTCATCCGCAACATGACCGAAAAACGCCGCCTGGAACAGCAGGTGCTGCAGGCCCAGAAAATGGAGAGTTTAGGCACTCTGGCCGGCGGTATTGCCCATGATTTCAACAATATCCTGGCCGGTATCCTTGGTTACGCCTCGTTCCTGAAGTCTAAAATCAGCGTGGATCACGTTTTTTTCAAGTATGTGGATACCATCGAGCGCAGCGCTGTCCGCGCCGCCGATCTGACCTCCAAGCTCCTGGCTTTCACTCGCGGCGACAAAGTGAATTACAAGCCGCTGAATATCAACAAACTGATCCGGGAAACCCTGGAGATCATCCATCATACGATCGACAAGTCCATCAGCGTGGAAACAAAGCTGGATGAATCTCTACCCACCATCATAGCCGATGCCGGGCAGATCCAGCAGGTGGTGATGAACCTGTGTGTCAATGCCCGCGACGCCATGAGCGGCGGCGGCAAACTGTCAATCGCCACCGCAACAGCCGTCATCGGGGCCGCTGATCCGCAAGCGTCTGCGGGTACCAAAACCGGAACCTATTTGAAGATGAGTGTGACCGATTCGGGAAGCGGCATGGACCAGGATGTGCTGACCAGGATTTTCGATCCCTTTTTCACTACCAAAGCCAAGGGGCAGGGCAGCGGACTGGGATTGTCGGTGGTCTACGGCATCGTCAAGGGACACGAGGGTTTTGTCACGGTCAGCAGCCAACCCGGTCTGGGCACTGTGTTCGGCGTCTATTTTCCGGTAAGCGGCAAGCCCGAAGCCCAGGAAGCATGGACGGTCGAACCTTTACGCGGCCGCGGCGAACTGATTTTTGTGGTCGATGACGAAGAAGATATTCGCAATTTCATCCGCGACGTGCTGCAACGCCACGGCTACAGGGTGTTGCTTGCTGCCAATGGCTGTCAGGCGGTCGACATCTACAAAGTGCGCGGCCAAGACATCGCTCTGGTCATCCTGGACATGGTTATGCCGGAAATGGGCGGCGAGGAAACTTTTTTGAAAATGAAAAAAGTCAATCCTGGCATTAAGGCCCTGCTTTCTACCGGTTACAGCCAGGACAGCCGCGTAAGTGAAATTTTAAACCACGGGATCAAGGGGTTCATCCAGAAACCCTATGATTTCAACCAACTGCTGGCCAAACTGCGCCAGATTCTGGATCCGGGAGAATAAGGGCGGCAATGCCTCGATTGTCCCAAAATGGGACAGTAAAAAAACCCCGAAAGCCTGATGGCAAGATGATTCCCCAAAAAATCTCCCCGGTGTCCCAAAATGGGACAGCTTGGGGTGAATGGCCCAAAACACCGTCAGGACAATGATCTGCAGCATGTCCCAGCCACTCGCTGTCCCAAATTGGGACACTGCAGCCCGCGAAGGGGGGGTGGAAATTTATTGCTTTTTCTTTAAAATACCTTATCAGAGAAGGGATCCGGGCTTTTGCCAAAAAGATGGCAGCAAAATTGCTATAAAAAAGCATGACCATACGAGTGGCAGAAATATGATGAGGCTGGGGATGGAACAAAAGTACCTTCAGCCGGCGATTCGCGGCAAGATCGCCGATTTGCTGGATTATCCCGTTGCTTCCGCCCGGGTGGTCCTTTCCGGCGCCAAACTGGCGGAAAAGCAATGCACGATAACCGGCACCGAGGGTCATTTCATGTTCAACCGTATTCCGCCCGGCTCCTATACCCTGGAAGTCATTTATTCCGGGTTCAGCAAGCTGGTGCAGCGGGGCATTGCTGTGCGCGATCACGCCATTACCGGCCTGGATCTGAAAATGGATTTCCTGGAAGATTCCCGCACCATCAAACTGCGGGCCATGTCCCTGGAATTCATCAACGACGCACCGCCGGTTGCGGCGGCCGCTGCGCCATCGGACCTGGCCCTGCAATTGTCCGAGGTGACGGCCGGTCTCTATTTGGACAGGGTTCTGTTCAACCCACCGCCGGTTTTAAAGGTCGGATCCGTGACCACTTTCGAACTCGGGGTTTACCAGAACCTGAAAGAGGAGATCATGCGCCGCCTGCTGGAACGGAGCATCTGCCGCTTTGATCGGGACCAGGTGGAGGTGACTCTCCAGGCGGATCTGCAGGTCGCGGGCTGTCAGGTTTTGCTCCGGGGTGCGCCCCAGGCAGCCATCAACGGAGCCCGATACCTGGGCTGGGAATGGGAAATTTTGCCGGAAATTTCGGGCCTGGGGCTAATCATTCTGCGCCTGGAAACCAGCGTGCGTTTTGCCGAATACGGTGAACGGAAAAAATGCCTGCTGATCCTGGACCGCGATGTCAGGATCAAGAAGAACCATTGGTTAGCTTTGCGGCGTTTTTTAAAAAACAAGTTAGTTTAAATGGATCATCTATGGATATATTGATCGTTGAAGACGAAGCGATACTGGCCATGGTCTATCTGCAGCAATTGCGGGAGCTCGGTTACCAGGACGTGGGCCTGGCCTTCAGCGGCAAAGATGCCCTGGCCGCAATGGAACAGGGCCGGCCTAAACTGATCCTGCTCGACATCAAGCTCAGGGGAAACCTGGACGGCATAAGGGTGGCGGAAATCATCCGCTGCCGCCATACGGTGCCGATCGTTTACATCACCGCCTATTCCGATGCGGAAACGTTGCGGCGCGCCTGGCTCACCGACCCGGTCTGCATTCTGGGCAAGATGGGGGACAATGCTCAACTGTCCAGGGTAGTGTCGACGATCATGACTGCGGAGCGGGGGGGGACATCCGGCTATAAAACTGATTTGTGCATGCATTAAATAAATCAAAAAAGCAAAGGAGGGGTTACATGAAAAAAAGAATGGTTAAGTTGATGGTGGGCCTGGTTCTGATCGGTATTTCCATCGTTTATCTGAATGCCGTCATTGTTTTTAACGATCCGTACAGTCCCTTTCCAGCCCAGACCAGCATCCAGGTCGGGGACATGATCACGGACAGCGCCTCCGAGCTGCTGCAATCGGCATCGGAGGCCTTCCTGTTCCTGAACGAGGTCGAGATCGCCGGCAAAAACGGCTTGAACGTGGGCAGCGCCCTGCAGCGGGTGGATATGGCCGCTGCCAGGGTGGAACAGGCCTTGAATTTATTCAAAAACATCATCGCCGTCGGCAGTGAAGCCGGGTACGAGAAAAACCGTATCGGCAAATTGATGGATTTCTCCTACGGTCAGTTCGCCAGGGACAACGGCCTGAGCGAGGAAACCATGAGCGAGGTCTCCGCTTACCTGGCCAATGGCAATGTGCTGGGCTTCTACCGCCGCCACGCCCGCAACCTGCAGACTCTGCTGAACACCTTAAACCGCATCAAGGAAGATCTGCTGGCCGGCAAGCTTTCGGAAAACCAGGTGTTGTGGTCGCTGCTGCAGCAGTACAGCAGCACCATGATGTTCGGCAACTACGCTTCCCTGGTCTTTTACCGGATTTAAAAGAGGAATTTCTATGAGAAAGCAAGAACTGTTAACCAAAGTCAAAAAACCATTGGAAAAAGTAATCGTGGCCAAGGAGGTAAACTGGGATTTGGTGCGACACTGCGCTTATGAAATTTTTGAAGAGAGAAACCAGCAAAATATTCCGGGTGATCATCTTTCCGACTGGCTTAAGGCAGAAAAAGAGCTGAAGTCATCAGTAAGAATCAAGTAACTAATCCGTCAGGGGCGGCCTAAAAAACCGCTCGTTGTTTTTTCGCCGCGATCTGCTATGATAAAGCATGCTTGCATTTTTGCGCTTTGAACGGCGGAGACTTTTCGGCGAGAAAAAAAACCTGATCTTCCTCGGTTTTATCTCCCTGTTCTCGGCCTATTTCGTCTGGTCGGGGCTGAACGAGCAGCGGCAATTCCAGGCTGAAAAAAAAATCTTCATTAATTTTGAAAAGGAAAAATTCAGTCAATTCGTTACATATGCGCAATATGGAGGTTTCGGTTTTCGTCTTCTTTATGAGGCTTCACCCTTGAACCTGTTTTTCGTCAACAGCAGCGTGCTGCAGGACGTGGAAAGCAACATCGACAGTCTGGAAGCCATTAAAGTGGAAAGCTCGTTCAAGGGCAAAAAATTGTTCTTGACGCGGGGATACTTCAAGGATTTTGCCGGCATCCCTTTTATTTTCGGTTCGCTGTTCATGCTCTACCTGGGCCACCTGGCCCTGGTCAGCCCGGCTTATCTGCGCTTCATGACCGGGCGCATGGCATTGAAAAAGTATTATGCCCTGACCACGGCCGCCCGCCTGTTCTGGCTGGATCTTTTTTTTGTATCTCTGGGACTGGGATTGTTTTTCCTGGTCCAACTCGGGGGAGTTGCCTTTTCCGGAGCAGAAAAAAAGATTTTTTTTTCATACCTGTTGTTCCTGGTGCTGTTGCTCGACTTTTTTTACCTGCTGGGCCAGTTAACCTCGGTGCTGGTGCATCTTCGAAAAGTTTTTTTTCTTTGGATTTTCATTGTCTGGTTCTTTTGCATTTTTCTGCTGCCCGAGATCAACCGCATCAGCGTCTTCAATCAATCACTGGTCCTGGAATCGGCGGAAAAGGTCAATCTGGACAAGTTCCGCACCCTGATGGCCCTGGAAAAAAAATTCCGCGATTACCTGAAAGTGAATCCGGCCGCTCCCCTGGACCAGATCCGGCAAATGCAGAAAAAATTCGCCGTTCAGTTCATCAACAGCACCTATTTGGTGAACACCGGTCTTGAATCCAAGTATCTCCGCGACGTGGAAAGAGTGATCACCGGCCATGAGCGGCAGTCGGTCCTTTTTCCCACGACCTTCTATCACTTCCTTACCGGAGAGGCTTCGGGGAAAGGTTATTACGGATACCTGGACTTCATGGATTACATCATGAAGGTTCGCAACCGCTTTATGCATTTCTACCTGGAAAAACGCTATGAAGGCAACGACGACGCCGTGGAATCGTTCGTGAAAAACGATGAAAATATTTTCCGCTCCCGCAGCCGCTTGCCGAAAACTTTCTGGCTCGGCCTGCTGGCCACGGTGTTTTACGGCGCCGCCTGCCTGACCCTGGCTTACCGGCTTCTGCGCCGCCAGGTGTTCCAGCCATGATCGCCATAAAAAACCTGACCTTGGAAAAAGGCGATTTCTATCTGTCAGGTCTGAGCCTGGAAGTCGCCGCGGGTGAAATCTATTTTTTACTCAACCGCCTGGAGCAGGACAACGATTTTTTGTTCCGGACCTTAAGCGGATTCCAAGCTGCCGGGAGCGGGGAAATTTCGTACGACGGCAATCGTCTCCTCGGGGCGGAGCGGCCCAAAAACGCCCTTTTCATAGACCGCGTTAACGATCGCGCCGATTTCGATACCGAGATCCGCCTCGGCCAGTGGCTCGATTTTTTGTGCGCCCTGGGCCTCGGCCGCGAAAACATTTTCAAAACGCTGCTGGTCGGCAATTTTCACGAACGGCAATTGAAAAAAATGGTGCGCGACCTGGCCCCGGAAACTTTCAAGCTGGCTTACCTGGCTGTCTGCCTGGCCGCGGACAGCGCCAATGTCGTGATCAATGATTTCATCAAGGGGGCGGGAAAAAGTTTCGAATTGAAGTTCAACAAGCTGCTGTTGCAAAAAAAAGCGGCGGGCCGCTCCATCCTGTTTTTGGGCAATGATATTTTTTACGCTTCGGAAATCGCCGACCGGGTTGGCTTTATCAAGAACGGCCGCTTGATGTTTGAAGCCGCTGCCGCCGATCTAAAGGACATGGACATCAAGGATCTTTATTTGAAATTTTTAAATTGATATTTTCTGCCGGACTTTTTTTTCTTTTGCCATTCCGTTATTTTGCGGTAAAGGGATGAGCGCGAAATGCCCAGGATCTCGGCCGCTTGGGTATGGTTTTGGGCGGTCCGGTGCAGGACTTTTTGGATATGAGCGATCTCTATTTCGGCCAGGCTGAGTTCGCGATCATCGCCGCCGGCATTTTTTCCCGGCTGCAGGATCTTGAGCGGCAGGTGCTCGGGCCGGATCAGGGCATGGTGGCCGGAAGCGGAGACCTTGAAAATGGCGTTTTTCAATTCGCGCACATTGCCCGGCCAGGTATAGTCGGTCAGCAGGTGCTGCGCTTCGACGCTGATGGCTGATATAGGCCTTGAATTGGCCAGGTTGGCAATACGCAGGAAATGGTCGGCCAGGGGGACGATATCGGTTTTTCTTTCCCGCAAGGGCGGGATGTGGACCTTCAGTTCGTCTATACGGTAAAAGAGGTCGGCGCGAAAGCGCTTTTGCCTGACCTCGTCTTCCAATTCCTTGTTGGTGGCGGCCAGGACGCGGATATCGACACGGACGGGATTTTTGCTTTTCAGCGGGGTGACTTCGCCGTTTTCCAGGACGCGCAGGAGTTTGGCCTGGATATTGGGCGGCAGATCGCCGATCTCATCCAGAAAAATCGTGCCCTGGTCGGCCAGGACGAACTTCCCGGGCGAATCCGCGTAGGCGCCCGTGAATGCGCCCTTTTTGTATCCGAACAATTCCGATTCGGCCAGGTTTTCCGGAATCGAAGCGCAGTTAACGGAAAGCAACGGCTGGTTTTTGCGTTGGGAGCAGGCATGGATGGCCTGGGCCATCAACTCCTTGCCCGTGCCGGTTTCGCCGCTGATCAGGATGGTGTGGGCTGTGGCCGCGTATGAGCTGGCCGTGCGGATTAGTTCTCCCATGACCCTGCTGTTGAATGTGAATTTGTCGAAGCCGGCCACGCTGCTGATCTCTTGTTTGAGGTCATGACAATCGCTGCGGGCCTGGATGAATTCGAAAATACGATGCAGCGTGATGAGCAGCAATTCCGGGTTAACCGGTTTTTGCAGAAAATCGTGGGCGCCCTTTTTCATTGCCAGTACTGCGGTCTCAATGGAGCCGGTCCCGGTCAGCACCACCATGCGGTCGGGGTAATGCCGGGAAAACCGTTCCAGGATGTCCAGACCGTTGCCGTCGGGCAGGGTCAGGTCCAGGAGAACCAGGTCAAAAGAATTCCCTTGCAGCTGCCGCATGGCATCGGCCAGACAAGCGCTTGGCGTGACCTGAAAACCATTCTGGCCAAGGAATTTGTCAAGCGCTTCGCGCAGGGGCTTGTCATCTTCGACCAGCAAAATGTGTCTTTGCTTTTCCATGTTCACCTCGCGGGCAGGATCAGGTTGACCCGGGTGCCTTGCCCGGAACTGTGGATTTCCAGGTCGCCCTTCAGGGTTTTCATGATGCTGTAGGAAATGTACAATCCCAGTCCGGTGCCTTCCTTTTTGGTTGTGAAAAAGGGTTCCAATACCCTGTCCTTGATCGCGTCGGGTATGCCCGGACCATTATCGGTTATGGCGATGATGTGGCGGATGTTCTTGGGCAGATCCTTGTATTCGCTGTAAATGCGGATACGGATGGCAGCACTTTTTTGGTTGTTCAGGGCTTCCAGGGCATTGAACAGAACATTGATGAAAACCTGTCGCAAGCGGTTGCCGTCGCTGGAAACCTGGATCTCTTTTTCAGCCTGAACCTGTACATCTACCCGGGAAGGGATTTTGTTGGTCGGAATTTCCCGCAACGTGCGTTCTATAAATTCGCGCAGGAAAATGGGAGCGATGTGCAGGTCCTTGAATTTGGAAAATACCAACAGGGATTCGATCATCTGGTTGGCCCGGGCGATTTCGCGGTTGATCGTTTCGTAGGCGCTGCTGATCTTTTCGTCGGTCGGCAGCTGCTTCTTCATGGTTGCGAGTTCGAAAAGAACGGTGGTCAGTGGTGTGCGCATCTCATGGGCCAGGGAGGCCGCCATTTGTCCCAGCAAGACCAAGCGATCGAATTTGAACAGCCGGTAATAATTTTTGTCATTTTCATATTCCATCTGTTCGGCTTCGATCTGGGGAATGAACATAAGCGCTGCCGTTTGCGCGGCTGCGGCCAAAACGGAAACCGCATGGCGGTCGGCGCTATCCATGGAAGCCAGCAGCAGACCTCGGAAATACTTGCGCGCGTACAGGGGAATAACCAGGTTCAGCGAATTCTTGGCAAAGAAATCATCGCTGTCACGGTTGAAAAGGTCGAAATACATTCGATTTTGGGTGTCGGCCAAGAGAAATTCGCTGCGGCCGGTGAAACTTTCGATCAAATTGGCCTCTTCACTTATAAGCGGCAGTTCCGTTTCCTTGCCGTCACCGCTATAGGGCCGGAAGACATTGCCTTCGGCGTCCTTATAATACAATATGCAGCGCCGGCAGGGAAAATATTTTTGCAGGAGAACCGGGAAAGAGGGTAGAAAAGAACGAGCGCTGCGTGCTTGCTGGAGCGACATGGCTGTTTGGTTGAGGAATTCCTTGGATTGAGATAGACGCATTTTTTCTCTTTTTTCAGCGAATTATTACTATATACTGCAAACAAAGCCTTGTCAAACCCCCGCATTGCCTCATCAAAAATCTACTCGAAACAGGTATCGTTGCCTCATATAATAATCTACCCGAAACAAAACGCTTATGCAAGTACAGGTTTAATGTGATTGATGGCATAAACGGTCCTC
>Ga0180009_10002111_pt1 | contig 23549 bp, 19 predicted proteins | sample OS_PC_MetaG_FD_123537 | JGI IMG/M metagenome (GOLD analysis project Ga0180009, IMG submission 123537) | Groundwater microbial communities from the Aspo Hard Rock Laboratory (HRL) deep subsurface site, Sweden - OS_PC_MetaG | ecosystem: Environmental > Aquatic > Deep subsurface > Groundwater...
AGTCACGGCCTTTTGAAACAACTACTTTTTCCAAACAGGTGTTGACTTTCGACCTCACCGAGTTTCAGCTGAGCCGCACCAAAGAAGATTTGTTTAAGTCACACTTTTCGATGCTGAACATCGAACAGCTGAACAGCGCCATCGATTCGCTTAGCGACAAACGCAACCAGGCGCTGGACAGGTATAAGGATAACTTTTTAAAACGCTATCCATCAATCACAAAACAAGACACTACGGTGAAAGATTCCACCACCCTGGCTTTACAGCCTGCCGACACCGTTGCCGACTTTGCTGACTCGACTTTGCTGGCCGGATTTACTGCCCTTGAGCAGGAGGGTATTCTGGAAAACGCGATGAAAGCTGCACGAACGGCAAAAGAAAACCTGATAAACTACAACCGCGAACTGGAGTCGCGCGAACTCGTTATTGTAAAACATGAAGTGGTATGGCATCAGAAGTTTAAGCTGAGTATTGCCTGTCTGATTTTCTTCTTTATCGGTGCGCCGTTGGGGGCAATTATCCGCAAAGGAGGACTAGGACTACCTGTGGTGGTGTCGGTTTTGTTTTTCGTACTGTATCACATCATCTCCATCACCGGCGAAAAAGCAGCTAAAACTGGGGAATGGAACGTGGAGTTCGGCATCTGGCTGTCGACTTTGGTTATTTTGCCGTTGGGCTTGTTTTTAACCTATAAAGCCACTACCGATGCGCAGCTGCTGGACACAGAAAGCTGGCAGAAGTTTTTCAACAAGTTTCAGTTTAAGAAGAAATAGGATTATGCCAAGCCACGACACCTCCAACGAAACGAAACCGCTGAGCATCCTGTTTATTTGCAATAAGTCGCCCTGGCCGGCACACGAAGGCGGCCCTATTGCCATGAACAACCTCATCGAGGGTCTGGCCGATGCCGGTCACCATGTAAAAGTGCTGGCTATCAACACGAATAAGTACAGCGTTGACCCGGTTGACATCCCTGCCGAATACAAAAAAAAGACCCATATCGAACTGGGCTATATTGATTTATCCATCAAGCCCCTGGCGGCTTTCCTTAACCTGTTCTCAAAAAAATCCTACCACTTAGAGCGGTTCATCTCCAAAGCGTTCGACAAAAAACTACAGTTGGTACTAACGCAGGAGTGTTTCGACATCGTTCAGATTGAAACCCTGTTCATGTCGCCCTACCTTGATACAATCAGGAAATTCAGCGAGGCAAAAATTGTTTTGAGGGCACACAACATCGAACACCTGATATGGAAAAGGGTAGCCGCCGTTACCGGGAATCCACTTAAAAAAGCCTACCTGCGCCATCTGGCGTCCACGCTCGAAGTTTACGAAAAGCAGGTGTTGGAGGCTTACGATGGCATCGTCCCCATTTCGCCTGTTGATGCCGGGTTTTTTCTTAAAAACACCCACAAACCGGTTTTGGCTATCCCAACGGGCATTAACCCTGACACCTTGCCGCTTCAGACAAGACAACCTGCTGAACAGGCACTTTTTCACATCGGTGCAATGAACTGGATGCCCAACCAGGAAGGAATCAAGTGGTTTATCGATGAGGTATGGCCGCGGGTACAAGCTGAGCTGCCGGAGGTGAAACTCTATTTGGCCGGACGACATATGCCGGACTGGCTCACCCACCTGAACAAAAACAACCTCATCGTGGTTGGGGAAGTGGAAGAGGCCTATCAATTTATTCAATCAAAAACGATTTTGATTGCTCCACTTTTCTCTGGAAGTGGTATTCGTATAAAAATTATTGAAAGCATGGCCCTGGGAAAAGCCGTGGTTTCCACCTCCATAGGCGCAGAAGGAATAAACTATACCGTGGGAGAAAATATGCTGATTGCCGATACCGCTGACGCTTTTGCTGATGCCATAAAAACCCTCTTCCAACACCCTGATACTGTGGAAAAAATGGGGCTTGCCGCCAGAAAGCTTATTTTGGAAGAACACAATACTTCAAAAATTATTCAGCAGTTGTTGAACTTCTATCAACATATTTTATGATTTTTGCCACTGATTGCTCACAGGCATCTGTCATCAATTAAAGAAACTGTCCTTATGCGCATATTTGTTTTGCTTTCGCGGATTCCTTATCCACTTGAAAAAGGGGATAAACTCAGGGCTTTTCATCAAATTAAAGCTTTGTCGAAAAACAACGAAATCATTTTGTGCGCCCTCAACACCGTCCCAAAAATAGATAAACAAGCTGCTTTTCAAGCCTTACAGCCTTATTGCCGTTCGATCAACTTCCTTGATTTACCTTTTTGCGGTCGCGTTATAAACCTGGTACGAGCCTTCTTCTCACCTCTGCCACTTCAGGCCGGTTATTTTTTCAACAAACGGGTTTCACGCGAAATTAAACGCCTGATCAAGGTCTATCAGCCGGAGCACATTTATTGTCAGCTGATACGAACAGCGCAATATGTACAACATATCCCCATAAAAAAAACCATCGATTACCAGGATGTGTTTTCCTATGGCATGAAACGGCGTATCCGGACTTCTTCCATTTTCTTCAGGCCATTTATAGCCCTCGAATACAGAAGGTTGTCGGCTTACGAATCGCAGGTATTTGATGAATTTGATCACCACACCATCATTTCTAAACCGGACAGAGAATTGATCCCGCATCCCGAAAAAAACAAAATCCACATCGTTTTAAACGGAGTAGATCATGATTTCTTTAAACCCCGGACTACCACAAAAAAATTCGATGTGGTCTTCACCGGAAACATGGCCTATCCGCCCAATATTGATGCGGCGGTATTTCTGGCAAACCAAATCATGCCTCTGGTGTGGAAATCGAAACCCAAAACCACCTTGTTGCTCGCGGGAGCCAGCCCCGACAGCCGCGTTACAGCCCTGGCTTCCGACAAAGTAAAAGTCACCGGCTGGATGGATGACATCCGCGCGGCCTACGCCGAATCACGCCTGTTTATTGCCCCGATGAGGTTGGGCACAGGACTGCAAAACAAGCTGCTCGAAGCCATGTCGATGAGACTCCCAACCATAACTACTCCACTGGCTAACAACGCCTTGTGTGCTGAAAGCGAAAAAGAAATCCTGGTTGGCGAATCGGCGGATGAGCTGGCCGGACACATCATCAGGCTGCTCGAAAACAGCACTTTATACGATGACATTGCCGAAAATGGCCACCTGTTCGTCAGGAAAAACTATAACTGGGAAGAAGCCACCCGGTATCTGGAAGAAATACTTAACTCGTAACTAACCTTTACTACAATGCACCTCATCGATCTGGTTACCAGAAACAGAAGCTACCGCAAATTCCATTTTGAGAAAAAAGTGAAGCTGGAACAACTAACCGACCTGGTGGCGTTGGCGCGACTTACTCCCTCCTCGAAAAACCGTCAGCCATTAAAATATGTTCTGGTGACAGCCGAAAAAGATTGCCGGTTTGTTTTTCAACAGCTGAAATGGGCCTGGTTTTTAAAAGACTGGGCAGGACCTTCGCTATCGGAGCAACCTCCGGCCTATATCGTGGTAGCCGTTGATAAAAACCTGAATGAACAGGCCGACATCGATGCCGGCATTGTAAGCCAGACCATGTTACTTGGCGCAACAGAAATGGGTTTGGGAGGCTGTATCATCCGCACGGTGAACCGCTATGAACTAAAAAAACATTTCCAACTTCCGGATTTTTATGATATTATTCTGGTCATAGCTCTGGGTTATCCCGATCAGGCCATACAAATTGAACCCGTATCTGAGAAAGGAGAAACAGCCTATTACGAAACTCCTGATGGCGTGCATGTTGTACCGAAACGCGCCCTCGAAGACCTGATTATTATTCCCCACACAAAATAACAGGGAGGCAATCATAGCCTTGGATTGTACGGAATTGCTTAATTTTGCCACGCTTATTTCTAAGAAAAAAATTCATGGCACAAAAAGTGGGCATTCCGAAAGGAACAAGGGATTTCAACCCCGATCAAATGATGAAAAGAAATTACCTTTTTGACACCATCAAGGAGGTTTTTCAACGCTACGGCTACCTGCCAATTGAAACCCCTTCGATGGAAAACCTGTCGACATTAATGGGGAAATACGGGGAGGAAGGCGACAAACTGTTGTTTAAAGTGCTTAACTCAGGAAACTATCTTTCAAAAACCAGCCCCGATTTGCTTCATGAGGATTCTTTGAACAAACTTACTCCTTTAATCTCTGAAAAAGGACTCCGCTACGACCTCACCGTTCCTTTCGCCCGATTCGTTGTGCAACATCAAAACGACCTGCAGTTTCCGTTCAAAAGATACCAAATTCAGCCTGTATGGCGTGCCGATCGTCCGCAAAAAGGCAGGTACCGTGAATTTTATCAATGTGATGTGGATGTAATCGGGAGCACCTCGCTGCTCAACGAAGTAGAACTTGTCCGCATGATCGATGATGTATTCACCGAACTGGATATCAACATAGTAATAAAGCTGAACAACCGGAAAATCCTGAGTGGCATCGCCCAAACCATCGACAAGCCCGAACTACTTACTGACCTGACCACCGCCATTGACAAACTCGACAAGATCGGTCTCGACAAAGTATACGAAGAACTTACCTTAAAAGGCTTTTCAGCCGATGAGCTGAAACAACTTGAACCAATTATAAACTTAGGTGGCTCCAACGACAGCAAACTCAATTGTCTGCGCGAGTTAATCGGCCACACAAAAGACGGTTCTGATGGCATTGTAGAATTAAATACCGTGCTAAAGCACCTTAAAACACTGAAAATTAAAGCCGATGTGGAGTTGGATCAGTCGCTGGCACGTGGCCTGAACTATTACACCGGAGCGATAATCGAAGTGAAAGCCAAAGACGTGCAGATGGGCAGCATTTGCGGAGGAGGGCGTTACGATGACCTGACCAGTATTTTTGGATTGCCTAACGTTTCAGGGGTGGGCGTATCGTTTGGTGCCGACCGCATTTACGATGTGATGGAAGAACTGGAGTTGTTTCCTGAAACAGCTCACCACACTACCCAATTGCTAATCGTTAATTTTGGAGAAGCCGAAGCCAGCCACAGCCTGGTTTTGTTGCAAAAAATTCAACGCGCCGGAATTAATGCCGAGCTCTATCCCGATGCCGACAAACTTAAAAAACAAATGAAATACGCCGATCAGAAAAAAATTCCGCTCGTGTTGCTGGTAGGTGAAGAAGAAATAAAATCAAACAGTTACAACCTGAAACACATGAAAACCGGACTACAGGAAAATGTAACCGTTGAGCAATTAATAAAAATTATCAAATCCGGAATATAAACATCTTATGGCTAGTCATGCGCATTATATCAACCACGGCAAGTTGACCTTTAAAACTATTTTCGAGTTACGAAAAAACGGTAATCCCATTGAGCTATCGGAGGAAGCACGTCAACGAATTCAAAGTTGCCGCACTTACCTGGATGAAAAAACCGCCGGACAGGACGAGCCTGTTTACGGGATAAACACGGGATTCGGGGCACTTTATAACCAAAGGATTTCGCGCGAAGATCTGGGTAAATTACAGGAAAATCTGGTGAAATCACATGCCTGTGGTCTGGGTGATGAAGTGCCCTCTGAGATTGTAAAACTCATGATACTGCTTAAAATTCAGTCGCTTAGCTACGGACATTCAGGAGTGCAACTCGCCACTGTTCAGCGATTGGTTGATTTTTACAACCATGAGGTTATCCCGGTGGTTTTTCAACTGGGGTCGTTGGGAGCGTCCGGTGATTTATCCCCTCTGGCCCACATGTCGCTGCCACTCATTGGATTGGGTGAAGTATATGATCAGGGAGTAAAAACCACGGCGGCAGAAGCCCTTGCCAAACGTGGGTGGAAACCCATTCAGCTCAAGTCGAAAGAGGGACTGGCCTTGCTCAACGGCACACAGTTCATGAGCGCCTTTGGGGTGTTTTCGTTGCTTAAGCTATTCAGGCTGTCGGAATTAGCTGATATCATCAGTGCAATTTCGCTGGATGCTTTTGATGGCCGCATCGAACCTTTTATGCACGAACTGCAAGTCATTCGACACCATCAGGGACAAATTCAGACAGCAGAAAGAATGCGCTATTTGTTGGAGGGAAGTGAAATTATTTCACGTCCGAAAGAACATGTGCAGGATCCCTATTCGTTTCGTTGTATTCCACAAGTACATGGCGCTTCAAAAGACAGCATCAATTATGTATCGTCGGTATTTTCGTCTGAAATTAATGCCGTTACCGACAACCCAACCATTTTTCCTGAGTTAGATGTCATTGTGTCGGGAGGCAATTTCCACGGACAACCTCTGGCGCTGGCACTCGACAACATGGCCATAGCTGCCGCTGAATGGGGAAACATCAGTGAGCGAAGAACCTACCAGCTTTTAAGTGGTAAACGAGGGCTTCCTCCCTTCCTGGTTGCCAACCCGGGGTTGAATTCAGGGTTTATGATACCACAATACACGGCCGCGAGCATTGTAAACCAAAATAAAATGCTGTGCACACCGTCGTCGGTCGACTCCATCGAATCGTCGCAAGGACAGGAAGACCATGTGAGCATGGGAGCCAACGCGGCTACCAAAGCCTATAAAGTAGTCGAAAACCTGGAACGGATTCTGGCTATTGAACTGTTTAACGCAGCTCAGGCGTTGGATTTCAGGCTTCCTGCCCAATCATCACTATTCATACAGAATTTTGTAAAAAAATACCGCGCGGTGGTTTCTTTTATCGAGGAAGACAAGGTAATGCACGATGAAATGATAAAAACCATTCAGTTTTTACGAACCATTGAATTTGAACTCCCTGACGCCCTGACACCGGGGATTTAACCGTAGATCATCTGGTAAGGCCGGTCGATTTCGCCGGCCAGTTGTGGGATGGAGATGTATTTACTCTCCCGACGGTATTCGCGGCCATCGAAAAAGATAACCAGCGTCGGGTTGGCAAAAACCTGATAATGTGCTGAAATATCCATGAACTTCTCAGAGTTGATAAAAAAAAGCTTCAACTCAGGAAACTGATCATCCGCCAGGGCTTTTACTTTGGGACGCAAACTCAGGCAGGGAGCACAATGGTCGCTGTAAAAATAGAGCAATACCGCAGTGTTGTCGGCTACTGCTTTTTTTACCTGATCAAGAACGGTTAGTTCAGTATAAGATTCCATTCAATCATGAATTAATTTGAGCGCGCAAAAGTAATTCAATTCTGTATAAAAAGAAGGAAGCTATTTTTAAAAACAAGCGTAATTTTCTTTAATTTCGCCCTGTTTGTTGTCTTTTCCGAAAACAATTACAGCCCGGGCTGTTTATACCGAATCGGAATAGATTTGCAAAAAGAGAAAGAGAAAAATTTAATCCTCTCGGCATTAACTGCTTCTAACAGGATATTTTTGCAAAATCAGTAAGAAGCAGTAAAACATAATTTTCCCCAAAAGCAACACCGGTTGACTTTTGGATAACTTTAAAACAGAAAAAATGACATTAGTAATTACAGGTTCAGGTTTAACCATTGAGCACGTTGTGGAAGTAGCCCGCAACGGCAAAAAAGTAAGTTTACATCCAGAGGCGCTCGAACGCATTAAAAAGTGTCGTGCCATGTTGGAGAAAAAAATTGACAACCACGAAATCATGTATGGCGTCAACACCGGCATTGGAGAATTCTCCGAAGTCGTATTAAATGATGATCAGGTAAAAGATTTTCAGAAATACCTGATTTACAATCATGCTGCCGGGATAGGCGAAGCCATGCCCCTGGACCATGTAAGAGGAGCCATGCTCGGACGCATCAATGTACATGCCCACGGCAACTCAGGCATCCGACCGGAAATTACCCTTACGCTGGTCGATATGCTGAACAAAGGCGTAACACCTTTTGTATGTCAGAAAGGATCGGTAGGAGCTTCCGGCGACCTGGCTCCTATGTCGCAAATTGCCCTTTTGTTGATGGGCGAAGGAAAAGCTTTTTTTGAAGGAGCGCTACTCGAAGGAAAAGACGCGATGGAAAAAGCAGGCATTCCAGTTCCCGGACTCCAGGCCCGCGACGGGTTGGGCACGATAAACGGATCGAATGTACTGACAGCCATGAGCGCCCTGTTTTTATATGATGCCAATAACTGGCTGAAACAAGCTGAAATAGCTGCGGCCATGTCGCTCGAAGCGCTAAAAGCCAACATGGGACCTTATAACACCAAACTGCACGAAGTAAGAGGATTTAAAGGCGCGGTAAGAAGCGCCAAAGCCATTGCCAGGTTGGTGGCGGGTGGTGACCTGAAAACAGGGAAAGTAGCCCACAAAGTTCAGGATGCTTACTCCATGCGCTCTACGCCACAGGTGGTTGGCACTGCGCACGATGCAATGGCTTATGCCCGCTCGCAAGTTGAAATCGAACTCAACGGCGTAGGCGACAACCCCATCTTCTTCCCTGATGAAAACTTGCAACTCTCAGGAGCTAATTTTCAGGGCACGCCGGTTTCACTGCCCATGGATATGGCAGGTATAGCCATTACGATGGTGAGTGTGATGTCGGAAAGGCGCATGAACCGCTTGAACAACCCTGCGCTCAGCTGTGGCCTCCCCCCCTTTCTCACCAAAGGAGCCGGCATGTTCTCAGGCCTCATGCTAAGCCAGTACACAGCTGATATGCAGATTGTTGAACAGCGGATACTCTCTGCACCGGCCTCTATCCAAAGCATTCCGGCAGCAGCCGATCAGGAAGATTTTGTTTCAATGGGAATGAATACCGCCTTAAAAAACTTCCAAATTCTCGACAACGCTTACGGTATACTGGGCATCGAAATGATGGCCGCCGCACAGGCACTCGATTTCCGCGATTATTCCTTCGGTGCGGGCGTGACCAAAGCCCATGAGGTGGTGAGACGACATGTTGATTTTCTTGATATTGACCGCCCCTTGTATAACGACCACAATGCCATGAAAGCCCTTATCAAGTCGTGTGAAGTGCTGAATGAAGTTGAAAAAACCATTGGCAGTCTGGAATAAACGCTCAAACTAACAAAGAATGACAGAACAACCGACTCCAACCCGACCCGGCATGCTTACCTTTTTGTGCATCCTGACTTTTGTGGGCAGCGGAGCCTCTTCACTCGCCAACCTGATGCTGTTTGCATTTTTCGACAGCTTCAGGCTTGTTTACGAACAAGGCGGCTTAACCCTGTTTGCTTTTAGCAGCGAACAGGAAAAACTGATAGAACTCCTGCTGTCGGCCAAACCGGTATATTTCCTGTATCAAGGGCTATTGTATGCTGTAAGTCTGGTTGGAGCCGTCTTTATGTGGAACCTGTATAAAAAAGGCATACATTTTTATGCCATAGGCCAGATTATGTTGCTGATCATGCAACAAATTTTTATGCCCTCGTTACCTTTTCCAGCTTTTGAACTGCTCATCGCGGTGCTGTTTATCGTATTGTATGCCAGATTTTTACCTGTAATGAAATAAACTATAATGACTGAAAGCTTGAAAACAGAAGATCTCCCCGAAAGAAAAAAACCTTTCTTGGTACGCATAATCTCTATCGCCGCCATGGTGATGGGCTTCACAGGCGTGCTGTTTTTTGGATCTATTGCCATTTACCTGATTTCAGACTCCGACTTTGCCGAAAGTTTAAAACACACCTATTATAATAAGCAATTGCTTTGGCTTTACCTGATGGCGGGCGTGGTTTTACACATCGCCCTGTTTTATTCAGGCGTGGCCGTCTTCCGACTCAAAAAACAAAGTCTGTGGCTATTTCCCGTCAGTTCGGTGGCCTTGCTGCTTTTTGCCGAGGCCGTTGACAAAAAATTCTTCTTGGTCGAAACCATTCTGGTTGTTGTGCTTTCCCTCCTGCTTTTTGCCTACAGAAAAAAGCTTAACTAATTCATTTCATTGTTAATAAATAACAATGCATTCAAGCTAAATCGTCAGTTATTTAGACTAAAAAAAATCTAAAACGATTTAAATTTGACATTAAACATGAAAAAAGTGTCAAAATTTGTTAAGGCATGTTAAATTATTCTTAAGTTTGTTGTCTCTTTACAAACGGGAAGCCATTTGTAGGGACAAAGGATACATAAATTTAAAATTTATAGTTATTAACAAATTCATTAACCAAAAATTATCATTATGAGAAAAATTACAATTTTGCTGGCTTTCTTGTTTATGCTGGGTGCGAGTTATGCACAGGCACAAACAAGAACCATTAGTGGTAAGGTTACCAGTGCTGAAGACGGAGGCGGCCTGCCGGGCGTTACCGTTTTGGTGAAAGGAACCCAAACGGGAACCATAACCGACCTCGATGGTAACTACAAGCTGACTATTCCATCAGACGCCACCACCCTGGTGTTTCAGTTTGTAGGAATGAAAACCGTTGAAGTTGCCATTGGCAGCCAGGATCAAATCAACACCACCCTGGAGCAAGACGTTCACCTGATGGACGAGGTGGTTGTAACCGCTTTGGGTATTTCGCGTGAGAAAAAGTCGCTGGGTTACTCCGTGCAGGAAGTAGGTGGTGACGACATTACCAAAGGTGCCAGCACCAACGTGGTAAACTCACTGTCTGGTAGAGTAGCAGGGGTAAGCGTTTCCAGCTCATCAGGAAACATGGCCGGATCGTCACGCGTGTTGATCAGAGGTGCTGCTTCTATTCTTGGAAACAACGAACCACTGTATGTTGTTGACGGTATCCCATTGGATAACTCGAACTACAACAGCACCACAGAAGCCCGTGGTGGTGGTGGTGTCGACTTCGGTAACATGGCCCAGGACATTAACCCTGACGACATCGAAACAATTACTGTTCTAAAAGGTGCTTCAGCTTCGGCTTTGTACGGCTCACGTGCAGCCAATGGTGTTATCATGATAACAACCAAGACAGGAAGCAGATCGCAAATCGGTGGCAAAAGAATTGGGGTTACCTTTAATACAGGTATCACCGCAGAACAGGTTTCTGTACTTCCCAATTACCAAAACACCTATGGCGGCGGTTATTACACCACGTTCGACACATCAAATGTTGGCGGAGTGGACGTATTAACTCCTTACTACGGTGCTGACGAAAGCTGGGGACCAAAAATGGAAGGCCAACAGGTATATGCCTGGTGGAATGCTTACGATTACGAACAAGGCATTACCGACACCCCTCAAACCAGTGCATGGTCGCCTCACCCAAATAACGTGAAAGACTTCTTTAATACAGGATTAGCTTACAGAAACAGTGTTGCTGTTTCTGCAGGAGACGATGTAAGCAATTTCAGGGCTGGCTGGACCAACCTGACCCGTAGCGGTGTATTCCCAAACAGTAAACTTACCCGCAATACCTTTAACTTTAACGGCATGAGCAAGTTTGGCAAACGCCTGACGGTGACTGTTGGTGGTACTTACGTGGTAAACAATGCTTTTGCCTTACCGGATAACGGATACGGCGACAACTCCATCATGCAGAAATTCGCACAATGGGGACAACGTTCCTGGGATATGGAAAAAATGAAAAATTACAAAAATCCCGATGGAACACAAAGAACCTGGAACAGAACCAGCGTTACCGATCCAACACCGGCCTATAGCGACAACCCCTACTGGATTCAATACGAAAACTACAGCACCAACGACCGTAACCGTTTCTTCGGAAATGTGAATGTTAAATACGATTTTACTGACTATTTAAATGTTACCGGTGCTATTTATGCTGACCGTTACAGCGACAGAAGGACAACACAAACTGCCGTTTATTCCGCAGCCGAATCCTTCTACAACCTGGAATTGCGCCAGTTTATGGAATACAATGGTGAAGTGCGTTTGAATTACGACAAAATGGTTACCGAAACCTTACGCTTAACTGCTTTCGTAGGTTTTAACATGATGGATCAGAAATACTACCGCAACATTCAAACCACTACAGGCGGACTAAGTATCCCTGACTTCTATTCACTGGCTAACTCAAATGGCCCGATTGATTATGATGACTATCAACGTCACCGCAAAACAAATAGTGTAATGGCCAGTGTTACAGCCGAGTGGAACAGGATGTTGTATTTGACGGCACAATTCAGAAACGACTGGTCCTCCACTTTGCCAAAAGACAAATGGTCTTACCCCTATCCTTCAGTCAACGCCAGCTTTGTATTCTCAGAATTAGCACCCCTAAAAGACAATAGCATCATTGATTACGGACAATTGCGCGTAGGATTTGCTAAGGTTGGAAACGACACAGACCCATACCGTCTGTATTCAACCTATGTGCCAGAAACTCTCTTTGGTTCCGACCCACGTTACACTTTACCATCATCGCTCAATAACAGCGATCTCGAGGCTGAACAAACCGATTCTTACGAAGTTGGTTTAAACATGAAGTTCTTGAAGAATCGTGTTGGTTTTGATGTTACCTACTATAACGCACGTACCAAAAATCTTATTTTCCCTGTTGACATCTCCGCCTCAACCGGATATACCAGTATGATCAGAAATGCCGGTGAAATTGAAAACAAAGGGATTGAGTTATTGGTTTACGGCACACCTGTTAAAGCCAAAGATTTCAGCTGGGACATCAGTGTGAACTACACCAAGAATCAGAACAAAGTTCTATCACTAACCGACGGCGTTGAAACATTGCAAATCAGCTCTTTATGGGGCGTTTATGTAACAGCTACCGTAGACCAACCTTACGGTATGCTACAAGGCTCTAACTTTGTTTACGATAACCAGGGTCGTGTTGTAGTAGGCGATGATGGATTATACCTCAAATCTCAATCAATCGAGAATCTGGGTTCTGTTTTACCTGACTGGAACGCCGGTGTTCAAAACACTTTCCGATACAAAGACTTCAGCCTTGGATTCCTGATCGACATCCAACAAGGTGGTACTTTATTCTCTACAACCTACATGTTCGGCGGATGGACTGGTATCTTTGCCGAGTCGGTTGGTCCGAACCCAAAAGGTGTTGAACAAAGAGAGCCCGTTTCAGAAGGCGGTGGTGTGTTGATTGAAGGGGCCGTAGTAGGTCACTTTGATGCCGACGGAAACGTTGTGGTTGACAACGAAGTAAATGATATTTATGTAGATGCGTACGAATATGCTTCTTCAAAATATTTTGGCCCACGTGCTGCCAATGTATTTAGCACACGCTATATTAAACTTCGCGACATCAATTTCACATGGAATCTTCCCAGAAAATGGATGAACAATACCTTCATCTATGGTGCTTCCCTCTCGCTACACGCCGGTAACCTGGCCATTTGGAATGCAGAACTCAAACACATCGATCCGGAACAAGCTACTAACTCAGGTAACATCCAGGGAATTGAAGGTGGTGCAAATCCAAGTACCAGAACATTTGGTTTCAATTTAAAAATTGATTTTTAATCGGTTGATTATTTATTCATTTAAAAAGAATTAAACATGAAAAAAATATCGTATAAAACAATTGTTCTATTCTCGGCCTTTCTATTCCTGATGCTCGGGTGTACGAAAGATTTTGAGAAGATGAATGTGAATCCCAATGAGCCGGCAGTTGTACCCACGCAGTACTTGCTCACCAATGCCGAGTTCAGAATAATAGACTATATCTGGGATGAATGGTGGAATGGACGCCAGGGACTGGTTTATTCACAGTACTGGTCACAAACAGCTTATACTGAAGAAAGCCGTTTCGAGCCCCGTGTGAATATCACCAACTCTTATTGGGGATTTTTCTACACCAACATGATGGACCTCCAAAACATCATTGAGTTAAACACCAACGAAGACACCAAAGGTACTGCGGCTGCCAGCGGACCAAATGAAAACCAAATAGCTGTGGCCCGTATCATGAAGGCGTTTACTTTCCACATGATGACCGACATTTGGGGTGATATCCCTTACTTCGATGCCCTGAAAGGAATCGAGAACACCGCACCAACCTACACCAAACAGCAGGATATTTATGCCGACCTGCTTAAGGAACTTACCGAGGCACAGGCCATGATTGTTAGTGGTGACATTGCCGGTGACATCATTTATGGTGGCGACATGACCAAATGGAAAAAGTTTGCCAATTCGCTCCGTATGCGCATCGCGCTTCGCACATCAAAAGTAGATCCTGACTACAAAGCAAAAGTGCAGGCTGCCATTGATGCAGGCGCTTTCGAAAGCTACGAAGATGATGCCTATTTCCAATTCGATAACATCGCTCCCGGGTATAACCCATTGTACGAAGCCATCGTGGTTAGTGGTCGTCCACCGGACTTCGCAGTTAGCGAATTCATGATCAACACCCTGATTGGTTTGAACGACCCACGTTTGTCAGTGTATGCCGAAAAAGCTGTGGCTTTTGACACCACAGCCACACCGTATCGCGGCTTACCTTATGGATTGAATGCTACCGAAGCTCCTGCTATTGCAGGTCCGGGAAGCCAGAACGTTTCCTTGCCATCGAACTCTACCGTAGTTATTCCTAATGCAAAAGGCTGGATGATGACCTACGGTGAAGTATGTTTCATTAAATCTGAAATCATGGGATGGGATCAAACCGAATACGAAAAAGGTATCGAGGCTTCTATGTTAACCTGGGGCGTTGATCCTGCTGATGTAGCCGCTTATTTACCCACCGTTCCCGCTGCCAGTGCCGAAACTGTTGCTACTCAGAAATGGCTTGGCATGTACATGCAAGGCAACCAGGGATGGTTCGAGTACAGAAGAACAGGATATCCTGCTATGTCAGGTTGTGTTGCCGGTCCTTTGGGTGACATTGGCACCAGAATCGTTGCTTCCAGACTTTTCTATCCCGAACAGGAACAGGTAACTAATAGAACCAACTACGATGCTGCTGTTGCTCAGCAAGGTCTCGATCAACTCTTTACAAGAGTTTGGTGGGATAAATAAAACCTTTATCCACAAAAAAAGAGGCTGTCTCGCAAGGACAGCCTCTTTTTTTATTGTGGATCGCCAACTACTGGAACTCCTTAGGAACACCACAAATCATAACGAATTTGTCGGTGGTGGAAGCATTTCTGTACTGGTGCTTCTCGTTAGGGAGAACCAAAGCAAAATCCCCTTGCTTGATAAACTGCTTCTCACCCAGCTCGTTAACCAAATAGCCCTCCCCTTCAATTACATAGTTCATGTGCTCGTAAGGATGCTGGTGATAAGGGGTAAACCCCTCAGGATTTAACGAAAAAACACGATAAGCATAAACCGGAGCCCCGTCTTCGGCAGCCAGCGGTATTTGTTTCACAGCACCTACAGCACCTTCCATGGTAACCGCTTTTGCCGGAACATCTGATAATGAAATAATTTTCATGTGATGAATAGTTTTGTTGAGTTAATTTAGTTTTTAAGCGTGGATAAAAATTGATCGTTGGTATAAATCCAGAACAGAGGCTGCCACATCACCTTATCTCCGTAGTCGTCGCGGCGTGCAATGGGTGCTATCCCGTAGATGGTTTTTTCAAACTCAAGGGTCTCCGGATCTAAAGCCCAGCTCTCTAAAAACCTGATCCGTTTGATGTCTGAGCGTTCAATCGTACGGATAATAAGAGAATCGAAAAGCTCGTAAGGAGGATCTACTTCCTTGAAAGTGACCAACAGCGTATCAGCAAACAATTGCCTTACCTCTTCTGGAGTTAGTGGGTTGTTAAAATAATCGTAGGCCTGAAATTTTCCGTCCAGCACGCCATCGATAAGCAAATTGGTTAGTTTTTCACGCTCCGGGCCTACCAAATTCTGAATCCACCAATCGTACTCAGGTTCAGGGCTCTCGATATTTACGTCATACTGGATTTTCTCTGTAATGATTTGCTTCTTGTTTTGTGTGCAAGAAGTCACTAAAATAAAAAGAGAAAGAATAAGAAAAGGAATCAGGGATTTCATAGTCTTGATTTTGGGGCTAAAATTAGTTATTTTTACCAAAAAAGAAACGTACTCATGCGGCGAATATTGTTTTCTTCAGTTTGGCTACTCTGCTTCCATTTTGGGGTTGCTCAGGTAATCCCCATCGACAGAATTGCTGATTGGAATCTGTCCGCATCCAATCACCACTTTGTTGAACCCGACAATGTTGTCAACGTGCTCGATTTTGGGGCTTTAGGGGATGGCGTAACCGACGATTATCCTGCCATTCAGTCGGCGATTGAATCCTTCCAGGGACGCTCAGGAATTGTTTTTTTTCCACCGGGTGATTACCTGATAAAATCCTCTATCACACTTACCGACAGCATTGTATTACAGGGTGAGTCTTCTGAATTCAGCACACTAAGCTTTCAATTCGGCCAGCAAGAAGCCAATGGCATCAACATTCATAAGTCACAAACAGGTAATTTTGTGTCGGTTACAGGCGGGATGGAGAAAGGCAGCTCATCTCTACAGGTGGCAGATGCCGCCACATTTGCTGTCGGACAGACCGTTGAGATCAGGCAGGAGAACGGCGACTGGGATGTTGTTCCCATCAGTTGGGCAGATTATTCAGTAGGGCAAATAACCAGAATCATTCAAATAGACGGGGATTTATTAATGCTGGAAAGCCCGCTCCGCATCGAACTTGATCCTGAACTAAACCCGGAGGTTCGCCCCCTAGACCCAATCGTAAACGCAGGAGTTGAATGTCTGAAAATTGTCCGCAAGGATGCTCCCGATACAGGATCAGGATACAACATCAGTTTTGCATTTGCCTCGCAATGTCGTGTGCTGGGAGTAGAGAGCGATAGCAGTGTTGGCAGCCATATCCACCTCACCAATTCAGCCAACATCAGCATCAGGGGTAATTATTTTCACAATGCCTTTACTTACGATGGCACGGGGACAAGAGGCTACGGCGTAACCCTATCCATGCATACCAGCGAATGTTTAATTGAGAACAACATTTTCAAAAAGTTACGCCACGCTATGATGGTCAAAACAGGTTCAAACGGCAATATTTTCAGCTACAATTATTCAATTGAACCTTACCGATCGGAGACAATTCCTGACTTTTCAGGCGATATTAGTCTGCACGGGCATTATGCCTTTGCCAACCTTTTTGAAGGGAATATTGTACAAAACATCATTGTTGATCACTATTGGGGACCATCCGGACCATGGAATACCTTTTTCAGAAATCGCGCTGAGCTCTACGGTCTGTTCATGACCAGCAGCGACACCACCATGACCAACGACCAGAATTTTGTGGGCCTCGAAATTCCCAATACCAACTTACTATACGGCCTGTATTTCCTTACAGGACAAGACCATTTTGAATACGGCAACAACGTAAGAGGCAACATGGTTCCACCAAACACCGACTCCTTGCCCGAGGCTAGTTACTATCTGTTACAGAAACCTTCATTCTGGAAAAATGACATCTGGCCATCCATAGGAACACCCGTTGCTTTTAACACAGGAAGCATTCCGGCCAAAGACCGTTACGTGAGCGGATCAGCACTTACTGTTTGTCCTACTGACAGCATCCCGACCTTTATGCAAGATTCAGGTCAGCGACCGGACTTCCTAATATGGCCCAATCCTGCCACAGACTTCGTTTTCATTCGCGCAGACCAAATTGGATCAGTGGAAATTCAACTACTATCCCTTCATGGCCAAACCATTGTTAAAGCAAAAGAACACCCGGACGGACAAAACCCAATCAGCCTGACGATTCCATCAGGAGTACAACCAGGATATTATTTCCTAATAATAAATCAGGGTAACCAACGAACCATCCACAAATTAATGATAACAAAACAATGAACATCACGCAACCCACCTTACTGATCGACAGCTCGAAAGTAAGGATGAACATCCGGAACATGAAACAAAAAGCTGACCGCCACCATGTGTTGCTGCGTCCGCATTTTAAAACCCATCAAAACCTGGAGGTTGCCGAAATCTTTCGCAAAGAGGGTATCGAAAAAATAACCGTTTCCTCCATAACAATGGCGAAGCAAATGGCCGAAGCCGGCTGGAATGACATCACGGTAGCGTTTCCATTTAACATGAGAGAGATAGAAGATTTAAACCAATTTAATCCTGCCATCCATATTAACCTACTTGTTGATTCCATGCTGCAAGTCAGGTTTTTAAATAAACATTTAAGGCAAAATCATGTTGTTTTTATTGAAATAGACACAGGGTATCACCGAACAGGATTACAAGAAAACGATCCTGAAATTGCCGAGATGCTGCTGGAAATCGCCTCTTCTACTGTTTTACAATTTGGCGGATTTCTGACCCACGCCGGACAAACTTATCAAGCGAGAGGAAAGAATGAAACCTTGGAAATTATGGAGGAATCTCGTGAGCAGTTAGTCAGACTAAAACAGCGGTTTCAGCGCTATCATCCCGGTTTCATCCTTTCGTATGGCGACACGCCATCGTGCAGTATGAGTGAAGATTTTCGTGATTTTGATGAAATTCGTCCGGGTAATTTCGTCTACTACGATGTGATGCAGTATCATTTGGGAGCATGTTCACTTTCCGAAATTGCAGTTGTCGTGGCTTGCCCGGTAGTTTCGGTGATGAAAACACGCAGCGAAATGGCCATTTACGGTGGGGCTGTCCACCTCTCAAAGGAATACCTTGCCGCCGACGATGGCTTTAAACTGTTCGGTTATGTGGTGCGATTAAACCAGGTATTTGGCTGGACCGAAACAATACCCGGTGCGTATGTTTATCAATTGTCCCAAGAACATGGCCTAATAAAAATGCCCGAAAAGGAACTGGCGCTGTTTCAACCTGGTGATTTGGCAGGGATACTGCCCATACACTCCTGTCTTACGGCCAATCTGTTAAAAAACAAGACGGTTCTCCTCTAACACAAGGAAATCGCAAACCAAGTCCTAAAAGGGGTGCTAGGCTAGCAGTACACCCATATCAAATTAACATTAAAAAATTGCTAATGGCTAAAGACTGGTTTTGCGTTCACCGAAAACTTTCAGGGTTGCTTATCAAGTTCGGAGATCCTACTCCCTGCTTCTCTTTTAATAAACAACCAATAAAATTGATTTGGATTTTTCATACTTTATTGCAATTATTGATTTGGAATATTTATATTTAGTATCAGATATTGATTTGGAATATTAAAAATATATTGAGATTTATATAAATGGACAATAGATAATGAGCTTCTAAGCTGGATGTTAGCTAAAACGAGAAAACCTCTGATGTTGCGTGGGGCTCGTCAGGTAGGTAAACCTCAACAGTAAAAAAGCTCGCAACGCATTTTACCCAAGAGCCAAAAGCCAAAAAAAAAAGCAACTAAAAAGAAAGTATAACAAGACAAAGATTAGCGTTTTGGCGTGTTAAGCAACATGGCATTACGTTGTTGTTTCATTTTCTCATCGGTGAGGTATTCCTCGAAGTCCATGTATTTATCGATAATCCCGTTAGGCGTAAGTTCGATGACCCTGTTGCAGACGCTCTCGATAAACTCGTGGTCGTGCGAAGCCATCAGGATATTGCCCGGATAGGTTTTCATGTTGTTATTAAACGACTGAATCGACTCCATATCGAGGTGATTTGTTGGGTGATCGAGCACCAGGACATTTGGATTCTGTAGCATCATACGCGCAATCATACATCTCATGCGCTCGCCTCCTGACAAAACCATCGCGTTTTTCGTGCCATCGTCACCCGAGAACAGCATCTTGCCAAGATAACCTCGGAGGAAATTCTCGCTCGTATCATCAGAAAATTGAGCAACCCAGTCGAAGAGTGTAATTTTTTTCGAGAAAAACCCGGTATTATCCATTGGTAAATAAGCAGGTGTTATGGTAACACCCCATTCATACGAACCAGTTTTGGGCACAAGTTCGCCCATGATAATTTTAAAAAACGCCGTAGCAGCGCGGTTATCGTGCGACAGAAAAACAATTTTATCGTTTTTGCTCACATGAAAATTCACCCCTTTAAACAAAGGTGTTCCATCTTCGAGGTCATAGCTCAGGTTTTCCACCAACAGCACCTTGTCGCCGGCAGCACGTTCCGGTTTAAAAATGATGCCAGGGTAGCGCCTTGTGCTGGGCTCTATTTCATCGATATTCAGTTTTTCTAGCATCTTTTTACGACTTGTCGCCTGTTTCGATTTACTCACGTTGGCACTAAAACGCGAGATAAACTCCTGTAGCTCCTTTCTTTTGTCTTCAGCCTTTTTATTGGCCGCCGATCGCTGGCGCAGCGCAAGCTGACTCGACTCATACCAGAAAGTATAGTTGCCTGAAAACATACGAATACGACCATAATCGATGTCGATGATGTGGGTACATACATTGTCGAGGAAGTGCCTGTCGTGAGAGACTACGATCACGGTGTTTTCAAAATTTGCCAGATAGTTTTCGAGCCATAGCACCGTTTCAAGGTCTAGGTCGTTGGTTGGCTCATCGAGCAGTAGGTTATCGGGGTTGCCAAAAAGTGCCTGAGCCAGCAATATCCTCACTTTCTCTTTCGAGCTCATTTCCTGCATCAGGCTATGGTGCAACGACTCCTTTATTCCCAGTCCGCTAAGTAACTCAGCAGCATCGCTTTCGGCATTCCATCCGTTCATGGCGGCGAACTCATCCTCTAGTTTGGCGGCTTTCATCCCATCGGCCTCGTCAAAATCGGATTTAGCATAAAGAATCTCCTTTTCACGCATGTTTTTCCACAACTTCTCATGCCCCATCAATACGGTATCAAGCACCCTGAATGCATCGAAAGCATAGTGATCCTGTTGCAATACCGACAGCCTTTCGCCCGGCTCCATCGAAACCGTTCCGCGGGTGGCCTCGAGTGTACCCGAAAGGATATTTAGAAAAGTGGATTTACCCGCCCCATTGGCTCCAATAACTCCGTAGCAGTTGCCCGGAGTACATTTGATGTTGACGTCAGCAAATAAAGGTTGTTTACCAAAGCGAATAGCCAGGTCAGATATTGTAATCATAGCGTTTTAATAGAGGCGGCAAAAGTAAGCAAAAGTAACCAGCATTTCTCTGATCAGCCTGAGCAGATTTTTAATCACCATGCAAAATTCCACATGGCTTAAAGATGGAACAAATCAGAATAAAAGAGCGTTGCAACGCCGTTTAAACCTTTAGTCACCTTAAAAAATACTATTTTTGCGATCACATATTAAAAATACACTACCGCATGACAGCATTGTATTTTAAAGAAATACGCAGTTTTCTCAGTTCCCTGATGGGATACGTGATTATTCTGGTTTTTCTGATCGCCATAAGTTTGTTTCTTTGGGTTTTTCCCACTGAATTCAACATCTTTGATTACGGATATGCTAATCTCGACGGATTGTTTGTGATTGCTCCATTCGTGTTTCTGTTTCTCGTTCCTTCGCTTACCATGCGGTCGTTTGCCGAAGAGAAAAAAAGTGGCACGATTGAATTACTTTACACCCGGCCATTAACCGACATGGAGATCATTCTGGCCAAATTTATGGCCTCTTTTACCCTGATATTCATCGCGCTGATACCAACTTTGATTTACTATGTAACCGTGTACTGGTTAGGCTTTCCTCCCGGAAATATCGATTCAGGCAGTATTTGGGGAAGTTATATCGGTTTGTTGTTTTTGGGTGGAGCCTTTACCGCCATAGGGATATTTACCAGCTCTGTAAGCGACAACCAGGTTACATCGTTTGTTATTGCCGTCATTCTGAGTGCCTTTACTTATTTGGGTTTCGAGCTCATCTACTCACTTGACCTGTTCGGGTCAGTTGATTTGTTTATCAGGTCGTTGGGTATCAGTGCCCATTACAGTTCCATAAGTCGGGGCGTCATCGACACGCGCGATGTCGTCTACTTCCTGAGTCTGATTGTCCTGTTTTTATATTTAACAAAATTCTCTTTGTCGCGAAGGAAGTGGTAACCAAAGATTTGTAAAGATGAAAGAAAGAAAAGTATCGGCCACACGTCAATCATTTGTTCAGATATCTCTCGTGATAGCCTTGATAGTTTTGGTGAATATAGTTGGTTCTTACGTGTTTACGCGTTTCGATCTGACCAATGAAAAAAGATATACCCTGTCGAAAGAAACGCGCGAATTACTTAAAAATGTAGACGATATCGTGTTCTTCAGGGTGTACCTGGAAGGAGAATTTCCGGCCGGTTTTAAACGGCTGAAACGCGAAACCAAAGAATTGCTCGATGAGTTCAGGGCTTACAACCATAACATTGCTTATGAATTTGTTAACCCTTCGGCGAGTGAAAATCAGGCCGAACGCAATGCAACGTATCAACTCCTGATGCAACAAGGGCTTCAACCTACAAATCTTCAGGTAAAAACAAAAACAGGGCTGGAACAACAAGTAATTTTTCCGGGAGCTTTGGTTACTTACCGAAACAACGAAGCGGCCATAGAATTACTTGACACACAACTCAATGTGCCACCCGAAGCGGTGTTAAATAACTCCATTCAAAACCTGGAGTTCAAACTCGCCAATGTGATCAGGAAACTCACGCGGTTTAAAAAGCAACACATTGCATTCATCGAAGGTCATGGTGAATTGGATAAGAAAGAGGTTTTCGATCTCAACCAAACTCTGGAGGAAGATTATATTGTCGACAGAATAACCATTTCAGGTCAACTTAACGCCTTAGTTAACAGAACTTTGAATGATTCGACATCAAATCAATGGGAGATTACACCTAAATATACCGCCATCATCATTGCCGGACCGGATTCACTTTTTTCGGGAAAAGACCGATTCATCATCGATCAATACCTCATGTATGGCGGGAAGATTTTGTGGTTTATCGACCCTGTTTTCGCCAGTATGGACAGCATTCAAAATGCTGAAAGCACCGTAGCCATTGAGAAGCATCTCGATCTGCAATCACAATTATTCACCTATGGCATCAGGCTTAACAACGATTTGGTGTTGGATTTAAATGCCATCGCCATTCCCATACGCACCGGGCAAATGGGCAACCAACCGCAAATTGACTTCTTCCCCTGGTACTATTTTCCCATGATCATGCCGGCATCTGCTCACCCGATAGCCAAAAATTTAAACGCCATTAAAACACAGTTCGTCAGCAGCATCGACACCACCACCCTGCCTGGCACAAAAAAAACAGTTCTGCTTACGACTTCACCCTATTCCCGTGTTGAACCTGTCCCCGCCATGATCAGCCTGGGGTTATTGCGTGAACAACCCAACGAACGAGATTATGCCGCGCCACCCCAAGCCATAGCCGTGCTCCTCGAGGGCAACTTCCTTTCTGATTTCCGCAACCGAATCCCTCCGGAGATAATAAATGACAAAGGAATAGGGTTCAAAGAAGAAAGCCTTCCTACCGCCATGCTCGTGGTTTCGGATGCAGACATCCTACGCAACCAATTTCATATCCCGCAAGGATATCCCCTCCCCTTGGGTTATGATCAATTTACCAACGAAACATATGGTAACAAGGACTTTGTGCTTAACGCTATCAGTTACCTGACCGATGGGCCGGGTTTGGTGTCGATACGATCACGCGAAATGAAATTGCGCTTGCTCGATAAATCCCTTATTAATGAACAAAAAACCATGTGGCAACTGATCAACGTAGTTGTTCCTGTGGTTTTGATTGTGCTGGCAGGATTTGTTTTTAATGTGATCCGAAAACGCAAATACACCAGACGACCTCATTAATCAGTCATCTTA
>Ga0180009_10002112_pt1 | contig 23549 bp, 24 predicted proteins | sample OS_PC_MetaG_FD_123537 | JGI IMG/M metagenome (GOLD analysis project Ga0180009, IMG submission 123537) | Groundwater microbial communities from the Aspo Hard Rock Laboratory (HRL) deep subsurface site, Sweden - OS_PC_MetaG | ecosystem: Environmental > Aquatic > Deep subsurface > Groundwater...
GGATAAAACTGTCCGGCGACCACTGGCTGCCTTATCATTTTAGTTCTCCTTGATTACGTTCTGAAGTTAAGTTCCGCACCGCAGAACCGGCATCTGGAACCATCCAGTCCCACGATTTCGGCCTCATAGCCGAACCTCCGCACCACGAGCTTGCCGCAGGCGTAGCAGACGGTATTCTCGCTCTGATGGCCGGGCACATTGCCTGCATATATAAATTTTAAACCGGCCTTTCGACCGATGTCATAAGCGTGTTCAATGGTGGCGATGGGCGTGGCGGGCAGGTGCATCAGGTGGTGGTGGGGGTAGAACCGGGTAACATGCCAGGGAGTCAGTTCTCCCAGTTCGTCCTTTATCCAGCGGGCAATGCCCTCCAGCTGCTGGTCGTCATCGTTCATCGTCGGGATAACGTTGGTGATTACCTCAACGTGCATCTGCCATTTGTCTTTGGCCCTCTTGGCCACCTCAAGAATGCCCCTCCAGTTACGTATCCTGGCCAGGTCACGATAGAAGGCGTCACTGAAACCCTTGATATCGACCCGCCATGCGTCCAGATAGGGGCCAATGGTATCCAGTGCCTCCGGGGTTATGTAGCCGTTGGTCACATATACCGTATACAGGCCGTTTTGTTTGGCCAGTCTGGCTGAGTCAAGCGTGTATTCAAACCAGACGGTCGGCTCGTTGTAGGTCCAGGCAATGCCCTGGCAGTGGTGCTGCCTGGCGAGGTCGATGGCCAGTTGAGGGGGAATATCCTGAGAACGACGCCAGGGCTCATTATCCGGCGGGCAGGAGATTTCCCAGTTCTGGCAGTGCTGGCAGTGAAAGTTGCATCCCCACCCCCCGATGGAGAAAGCGAGTGAGCCGGGGTAAAAGTGGAAAAGGGGCTTCTTCTCTATCGGGTCGGCCGCCACCGATGACGCCTGGGCGTAGTTCAGGTTATATAAAACGCCGCTGCGATTCTGGTACATACGGCAGACGCCGGACTTATCTGGATTTATGGTGCAACGCCACTGACAAGTACCACAGCGCACTCTAGAGTCGGGCAGCTTTTTGTAGAGCATTGCCTCGGGCATGACCCGTGCCTCGTTCCCTGATTAACCTCATTATATCATTCAATCGATGCCAAATATAGACCTGGAGCGTCTAACGTAGAGGCGCTGCTATTACTTTTCCCTTTACGAAAGGGGGATAAGGAATTATAATAGGAAAGCACGTTCCAGTTATGAACGAGGTATATGGAGGCAAGTTATGGTTGCTTTATATATCGTTTCTACGCAGGAGGCAGCTGGTAAAACCACCATTGCCATCGGCATTGGCAGGCAGTTGATAGGTGAAGGCAGGAAAGTCGGTTTCCTCAGGCCGCTGGTCGGTGAAAAACCACCGGGAAGCTCGGCAAGTGACGCTTTGTTTGCCCAGCAGGCATTTAATTTAACGGAAAATGTCGCTCTATTAAGTCCCCCGCTTGGCAGCGGGAAGGCTTTAGCCGATAAAGCTCGAGAAGCTTACATCGAAATTTCTCAGAATAAAGATGTGGTCATTATCGAGGGATACTGCGGCACAAAGCCAGGTAACGATACCAGCCAAGCCGCGTATGAAATTGCCCGCGCTTTGAAAGCCAAAGTAATCATCGTGGAAGACTATGCCAGAGGGAAATCGGCGCCACAGTATCTGGATAGCTATCTTGGCTTCGGTGAGAATTTGCTTGGTTTCATCCTGAACAAGGTGCCGAAGCAGGAACTGAAGCGCACCTGCGAAGAGCTCATCTCCAGGTTCACCGGGTCAGAAATGCGCATCCTTGGCGTCCTGCCCGAGGAAAGGGCACTGGTGGCTTTTACGGTCGGCGAGCTGGTCGCACAGATAAATGGAGAGTTGCTGAATAACGGGGAAAAATCGGTGGAGCTGGTGGAAAATGTCATGGTGGGGGCAATGTGCGTTGATTCCGGCCTGGACTACTTTGGGCGCAAAGTTAATAAGGCAGCGGTGGTCAGGAATGACCGGCCGGATATGCAGATGGCGGCACTCGAGACGGCAACGAAGTGTCTCGTAATCAGTGGCGGCGGAGAGCCGATAGACTACGTCCGCTTCAAGGCGGATGAGAAGGGCGTTCCCATAATCACGACCCGGAATGACACCGACACGGTTATCAAGCATATTGAGGACTTACTGGACGGGACCAGGTTTCATCAGGAGAAAAAGCTGAACCGGATAGCCGAAATCCTGCAGCCTAACCTCGATTTCAAGGCCATTTGTACCGGACTGGGCCTGGCTTCATGATTCTCATCAAAAATAAATGATGTTATTAATGCAAGATTTCCCTGTAATTTATCTGGAAACCGAGACATTAGTATATTAAAAACGCCGAATTAGCGTATAAGGTGTCTTCTATGGACAGTGAAGCAGTCAGGCATACCTATGCCGCCGCCGGCGTCAATATCGATATCGCGGCGAAAGCCAAGGAGCTCATCGGTAAGCAGGCCAGGACCACCCACCGCCCCGAGGTACTGGGCGGCGTCGGCTTCTTTGGCGGCCTGTTTGAGTTCAAAGGCTATAAGCAGCCGGTTCTCGTTTCCAGCGTGGACGGCGTCGGCACCAAACTCAAGATAGCCATCGCGCTGGGCAGACATGACACCGTCGGCATTGACCTGGTCAATCACTGCGTGAACGACATTCTCACCTGCGGGGCGGAGCCGCTGTTCTTCCTCGATTACATTGCCATGGGCAAACTGGTGCCGGAACAGGTGTCAGATATTGCCACGGGAATGGCGCAAGCCTGTAAAGAAGTTGGTTGTGCCCTTATCGGCGGGGAGACCGCCGAGATGCCCGGGCTGTATTCCGGTCAGGATTACGACCTTGTCGGCTTCGTTATCGGGGTGGTGGAGAAAGATAAGATAATTAATGGAAGAACTATTGAGGCCGGCGATGCCGTCGTTGGCCTGCCCTCCAGCGGGCTGCATACCAACGGCTATTCCCTGGTCCGCAATATTTTTAGTATCGGCCAAATGAGCAAAAATTATCCGGAACTGGGGCGGAGGCTGGGCGAAGAGCTTCTGGAGCCGCACCGCTGCTATTATAATCAACTGAAACCCCAGCTTTCTTTGGTTAAAGGGATGGCGCATATTACCGGCGGTGGCCTGGTCGATAATATACCCCGGGTGCTGCCGGAGGGCCTGGCCGTCCATCTGGATAGGAAGTCTTGGGCGGTCCCGCCGATATTCAAACTTATTCAGGATAAAGGCAATGTTGAGCGGGGCGAGATGTTCCGGGTATTCAATATGGGCATCGGAATGGTGATTATCTGCGCACCGGATAATGTTTCCGGGCTTATCGGGCAGTTATCCGAAGACAGCGTTATTGGTGAGGTGGTGCAGCAGGTGGGGAAGGAAAGGGTGGTTATAGATTAAGGTAACGGGGTGTTTAAGAGAGGCAAAGCTCCTCTCCCAAAACCTCCTTCCTTTCAGGAAGGACGCAGGGACTGAGGTTATAAAGAAGGATGCAATCTAACGAGATTATCCAGAAAATAAAGTCACTTGCCAATCCCGAAAATGTGGAGGGGATGGCACGGTTTGGCATCAATCCGACGAACACCTATGGAGTGTCCATCCCGAATTTGAGGAAGATGGCTCGGGAGACAGGTAAGGACCATGAGCTGGCGCTGGAGCTCTGGGCCTCCGGCATCCATGAGGCGAGACTGCTCGCCTGCCTGATTGAACGACCGGACATGGTCACCGGGGAACAGCTGGAAAGCTGGGTGAAAGGCTTTGATTCCTGGGACGTCTGCGATATTTGCTGCGGACACCTTTTCGACCGGACTGCGGTAGCTTACCGGAAGGCTCAGGAGTGGAGTGAACGGGAGGAGGAATTTGTCAGGCGGGCTGGATTTGTGCTGATGGCGGCACTGTCGGTTCATGACAAAAAGGCGTCCGATGAAGATTTCGCTGGATTTCTGCCGATGATCAAAAAACATGCCACGGACGAACGCAACTATGTGAAAAAAGCGGTCAACTGGGCACTGCGGCAGATTGGCAAGAGAAACTGGAACCTGAATGAGATGGCGATAAAAACCGCCGAGGAGATAAAGCAGCTGGATTCGAAAAGCGCGCGCTGGATTGCCAGCGATGCCATCCGGGAGTTGACCGGTGAGAAAGTGCAGAAGAAGTTAGCCAGCATAAGATAGGATGTAGACTGGAGGATATTGGTGAGAGCTATTATCAGCGTTTCAGATAAAGCAGGTGTCGCTGAATTTGCCAAGGGTCTAGCCCGGTTGGGCTTTGAAATCTTCAGCACCGGCGGCACCAAGAAGGCTATGGCAGAAGCAGGCGTGCCGGTGAAAAGCATTTCCGAGATAACCGGATTTCCCGAGATTTTAGATGGAAGGGTGAAAACGCTGCACCCCATGGTGCACGGTGGACTGCTCGCCAGGCGCGATATTCCAGCACAAATGAAGGAATTGGCGGAAAAGAAAATTGAACCGATAGACCTGGTGGCGGTCAACCTCTATCCCTTTGTGCAGACCGTTTCCAAGGAGGGAGTTACCCTGGAGGATGCACTGGAGAATATAGATATCGGCGGGCCGACGATGATAAGGGCGGCGGCCAAGAATTTCCCCAGTGTCATCGTTGTTGTTGACCCGGCAGACTATCAGCTAATTCTGGAGAAACTGGGCCAGGGAGACCTGCCGCAGCAAGAGCGGAAAAGGCTGGCGCAGAAGGCATTTCAGCACGTGGCCGCGTATGACACCGCCATTGCCCAGTACCTGCGGCAGGGTGAAGATGGCTTCCCTGATGAAATGACCATAACCATGCAGAAGCGCTACGGGCTTCGCTACGGGGAGAACCCTCACCAGATGGCGGCCTTCTACGCCGAGCAGGTGGTCGGGGGAAGCCGCGATACCGGCATCACCTGGGCAAAACAGCTTCATGGCAAGGAACTGTCCTACAACAATATTCTGGATGCCGATGCCGCTTGGGGCGTGGTTATCGACTTTGCCGCGCCGGCAGTGGCCATCATCAAGCACACCAACCCCTGCGGCCTGGCCAGCCATGATAATATCGCCGAGGCGTACCGAAGGGCACTCAGCGGCGACCCGGTGGCTGCTTTCGGCGGTATAGTTGCCATAAATAGAGCGGTTGACCGGGAAACCGCGGAAGAATTATACAAAACTTTTTACGAAATTGTCATTGCCCCTGAATATAAACCGGAGGCGCTGGAGGTGCTAAAACGCAAGAAGGACCTGAGAATCCTGCAGGCGGAACTGCCACCCACCTATGGCGTTTCTCATGAAGGGTACCTTGATATCCGGCGCGTGCGGGGAGGTTTCCTCGTGCAGAGCTCCGATTCGCTGGCGGAGGACAGCGTTGCCCTCAGGACGGTGACCAGAAGGGCACCAACTGAAGCCGAGGTCAAAGACCTGCTCTTTGCCTGGCGCGCGGTAAAGCACATAAAGTCCAATGCCATTGTACTGGCCAAAGACAGAACGCTCATCGGCATGGGCGCCGGACAGCCCAGTCGAATCGTCAGTGCCCAGATCGCCAAGGAGAAAGCCGGGGAGAAGACAAGGGGCAGTGTGCTGGCCTCCGACGCCATGTTCCCGTTTCCCGATGTCGTTGAGGCGGCGGCGGAAGGCGGTGTTACCGCCATCATCCAGCCCGGCGGCTCAATCAGGGATGAAGACTCCGTCAAGGCGGCGGATAAATATAATATCGCCATGGTGTTTACCGGTGAAAGACATTTTAAACATTAGAATCAGAAGTGGGATGTGACGTATGGCTGATGCGGTAATCGTTGTCGATATGCTCCGGTGTTTTATGGAGCCAGGTCACTCTCTGTACGTGGGAGATAAAGCACGCGAAATCATTCCCAATGTGCAAAGACTGCTGGAGCGGGAACTTGCTCGAGGGTCCAGAATATTCTTCATCTGCGACAATCACGACCCCGATGACCTGGAGTTCAAGATGTTCCCGCCGCACTGTGTTGCCGGTACTCCTGAGGCGGAGGTTATTCCAGAGTTAGCCAGGTACGACGGTCAGATAATCCCCAAGAAGCGTTACAGCGGCTTTTTCAACACTGATTTAGAAGCCCAGTTGAGAGCAATCAAACCGGGGAAGCTCATAATATGTGGCGTGCTGACCGATATCTGCGTGATGCATACGGCGGCCGATGCCCGCAATCGCGATTATCCGGTGGAGGTGCCCGTTGACTGTGTAGCCTCGCCGGACGAAAAAGCACACCGGTTTGCTCTGGAGCACATCGAGAAGGTGCTGGGGGCAAAGCTGACCAGCGTTGGAGGGTAGCCAGATGAAAAAGCCCGAATTTAAACCCAGTGAAGCGGTGCTTTCCGGAGAGACGGCGGATATTTACTTCGCCCGCACCGTCGAGATACTGCGCCATGAAGGACTGAACCCGATGGCCACCATGGAGGTCTTTTCCAGTCGGGCGGGAATGCTCTGCGGTATAGAAGAAGCCAAAGCATTGCTGGACCGGGTTTTGCCCAAAGACCGCCGTGAGGTCTGGTCCCTTGAAGAGGGTGAATCAATGGATGCCAAGGAAGTGGTGCTGCGCATCACGGCGCCCTACCAGAGTTACGGACTTTACGAAACTTCCCTCTGCGGTATTTTGTCTCACTGCAGTGGCTGGGCGACGGCGGCCAGGGAGGTAGTCGCTGCGGCGCGCGGCGTCCCTATCATCAGCTTCGGGGCGCGTCACGTTCACCCATCGGTGTCGGGCATTCTGGATTACTCGGCGATAGTGGGAGGTTGCGTTGGCTGCTCCAGTGTGGCTGGAGCGGAACTTGCTGGCGTTGAGCCAGCGGGCACCATGCCCCACGCCCTGATTATCGTTATGGGGGACACGGTCAAGGCGACCGTTGCCTTTGACAAATATATGCCGCCCGAGGTGCCCCGCGTTTCACTGGTTGACACCTTCAAGGATGAAGCCGAGGAGAGCCTGCGCGTGGCGGAAGCGCTGGGGGAAAAGCTTAATAGCGTACGATTGGACACTCCTGGAGAGCGGGGACGGGTTACCGTCGACCTGGTGAAAGAAGTGAGGGCCAGGCTGGACCTGGCCGGGTACAGCAAGGTGAAGATTTTTGTCAGCGGTGGGTTGGACCCGGAACGCATTACTTATTTCTTGGATAACGGGGCTCCGGTTGACGGCTTTGGCGTCGGCAGCTATATCAGCAGTGCCAGGCCGATTGATTTTACCGCCGACCTGCATGAGATAGAGGGCAAGCCGATTGCCAAACGTGGGAGAATACCCGGCATTACGCCGAACCCGCGGCTCAAGCGGGTGATGTAAAAGATAAAATAAATAATTGCCTGTACTCCTGTTAAGTAAAGATATAATCACATTTTCCCCAGAACTGGTATCAACGTCTTTCTATTGCTCTAATTGAATGCGACTGGATTTGACAAATCATAAAATTCAGTATATTCTGAATAATCAGAAGGATAAGAAATATCCAATTATATATTTTGAGGTGGAACCATGGCTGAGAAGAGTGAATCGGCAGTGAAAAGTACAGGGGGTTGCCAGTGCCAGGTTGATGCGCTCATAACCATTGACGGGAGAGGACAGATAGTTCTGCCCAAAGAGGTGAGAGAGAAAGCCGATATAAACGCAGGTGACAAATTTGTCGTTATAAGCCATCAATCAGGCGGCAAGGGATGCTGTTTATTCCTGGTCAAAGCTGACTATTTCAGCGAGACGGTGAAGAGCACGCTTGGGCCGTTGGTGAAAGATATATTAGCATAATCATAAGGAGAGAATGAAATGAAAGAAGCGGAAATAAAGCGCATGGTACGGGAAGGCTATGCTCAAAGAGTCCAGGATAAAAGTTCCTGTTGTGCTCCGGTCAACTCATGCTGCGGAAGCGGCGACCCCGCCGAATCGATGAGCAAAGCTATAGGCTATACGGAAGAAGAAATTTGGTCGGTACCCGATGGTGCCAATCTGGGCCTCGGCTGCGGAAATCCAATCGCTCTGGCATCTCTGGCAGAAGGAGAAACGGTTCTGGACCTCGGCTCGGGCGCCGGTTTCGATTGTTTCCTGGCGGCAAACAAGGTTGGCAAAAGTGGCAAGGTCATCGGTGTGGATATGACGCCTGAGATGCTCGATAAAGCCAGGGAGAATGCCCGAAAGGGCGATTATGAAAATGTTGAATTCCGACTGGGCGAGATTGAAAACCTGCCGGCGGCGGATAATTCTATCGATATCATCATCTCAAACTGTGTCATCAACCTTTCTCCGAATAAAAAGAGTGTTTTCGATGAAGCGTTCCGGGTGCTCAAACCCGGTGGCCGGCTGATGGTATCTGACATTGTCCTGCTCAAAGAGCTGCCTGGTTTCATCAGGGATTCCATTGCGGCATACGTGGGCTGCATTTCCGGCGCCCTGCTGAAAGCTGAATATCTTGAGGCTATAACCGGCGCGGGCTTTCGACAGGTACAGGTACTGGATGAGGCGATTTTCCCGATTGATTACATGGCCAATGACCCGACGGCTCAAGCGGTAATCAAGAAGCTGAACCTGCCAGAAGAAGAGATAAAAGACACCGCTAATTCCGTTGCCAGCATCAAGGTTCGGGGGATAAAGCCGAAATAAAAGGTGATTATTTTTCTACCTCACCCCCTCTATCCCCCTCTTCCTTTGAAGGAGAGAGGGAAGAATATTAAAAAGAGGGGCGAAGCCCCTCTTGCACCTCTAAGAAAATAACTATTTTGCTAATCTGAGTAATTAGCTTAAATTCTTTTGAATTCCAAACGCAGAACCTGTTTTGTGCCTGCGGTCACTTTGGCCCGTTCATCAATGCGCCAGCCAACCACCCAGATAATCTGCTCTGGAGAGCAGACAATAGGTATCCGCCGCCGCCAGGCCTGCGGTATTTTGCTGTCAATCATGAACTCATTTAATTTTTTAAGCTGGCTCATGCCCAGGGGCTGAAAACGGTCGCCGGGACGGCGCTGGCGTATGGTCAATTCACTTCCCGTACGGGCAAGGTCGAAGCAAGCGATACAACCGTTGTCCTCTTCTGAAACTTGCCTCTGCTTCATAACATCGGCCACGACCTGCCAGCCGGGCAGGACCATCGTACCCGGTATCTGTAACTTGTATTCCTTTGCTATCTCCGGGAATGGTGATAAAGCGGCGGGGTCGCTTCCCAGAAGATAGCGGTCATACTCGATGACGAAGCGTAAACCGTCCGGCAGGGTAATTATCCGGCCCGCTGGCTTGTCAAGCGAGTTCATTATTTCTTCAATGTGCCGGCTCTCGATATCCATCAGGTTGCCGAGCAGCTTTTCAATAGACGCTCTCAGAAGGTGGCGTTGTAAGGCAGGTGGTAACTCGGTAAGACCCTCTTTATCCAGAATCACGGTGTTTTCCTGTTCTTTAACGATTTTGCGGCCCAGTTTCAAGGCTTCCTCTTCCAGAACCGCCAGGTCATCGGAAGCGATGCGGGCGGTGCGCAGCAGGGCGTCGGTTACCTGTGGGTTATAGCTCTCGAGCAGAGGAATAAGCTGCTGGCGTATTCTATTCCGGAGCGGTGACAGCGACAGATTTGAAGTATCAAGGCGGGGCCTCAGCCGGTATCGGCGGCAGTAAGCGGCTGTCTCTTCCCGGCTCACCGCCAGAAGTGGCCGAATCACGGTGAGAGTATCTCGGCCAAAATGCCATTGATTGGATGGCTGCAGTCCTCTCAGCCCTTGCGTACCGCTCCCCCGAATCAGATGCATCAGGATGGTTTCAATGTGGTCGTCGAGGGTATGCCCCACCGCCACGGCATCGGCTCCCGTCGCTTCGGCAACCTCGGCCAGAAAGTTATAGCGCACTTCACGCGCCGCCTCTTCCGGCGAGAGGCGTTTGCGCCTTTGGTAAGATTTCACGTCGCGCCGTTCCACGGTAGCCGGCAAATCAAGTCTTTGCGCCACGTCGGCCACGTATCTGGCATCAGCATCGGATTCACCGCCGCGCAGCTGGTGGTTGAGGTGGGCAACATGCAGCGTGATACCCAGTTTGTCCCGCAGGCCGAGCAGGACGTGCAGCAGGCAAACCGAGTCAGGCCCGCCTGATACCGCCGCCACCAGTTTGCCCCCCTCCAGTATCAGGCGGTGCTCCAGGATGAAATTAATAACTTGCCCGGGCAATACAACAGTACGTGTTTGTTTCACCGATGCCACCAGTAACCTAATTCGCCCTCAGAATGAGTTTCGTGCGGTGAATCGATTTCGGAGGTTCCAGAAATCCCAGCGCGGCAGTAACCTGCTCGGGCCTCCCCGAACCGCCGCTGTCGCAGCGCAGCCTCATCCCGATGGTGCAGAGGCTGTCCTGAAAGCTGACCAGCCAGATGTCATCGATTAATTCCCTTAAATCGTAATGTTTCGTGCCGGTATCTCGCTGGTGCTGCCAGGGCAGATGTTCTAGGGAAAGGAGATGGGCAATGGCTGATGTTACCTCCTCATGTCCTCTTTCCGTTTCCAGTTCAACGGTGTACTCAGCAAAGCGAACCTGTGACTGTAGCGACGGCAGAGACTCGGCAATCGGGACTACCTGAAGAATCTCAAAATCGGCAGGCAATTGCTGATTTACCGCCGCGATAAAGAAATGTGGGGAGGCCTGCCTGGCCAGGGTGATATCCATGAGTTCGGCTTCACTGGTGACGCCGACGGCAAGGGGCGCGGCCAGAGAAATTTTGGGGTGGGGATGAAATCCCTCGGAATAGGCCAGCGCTATGCCGGCACGGTTGAGTGCCCTCTGCCAGAGGCGCATGATATCAAGGTGGGAAATGTACTTCACCTCTTCACCACGACGGTATTTTATGCGCAAGCGTTGCATTGCCTTTATATTCCAGGATTTACCGGGTCCCCTTTTCTATTCTGCCGAGCCGGAGCGGTCGCTGGCACCTGTCTTTTCCCTGGTGAGCAGGATTTTTTCAATTTTCCGGCCGCGCATTTCGGTGATTACCAGCTTCAAGCCTTTGTATCGCAACTGCTCATTCTGTTTTGGGATATGCCCCAGAAGATATAGAACGAATCCGGCCACGGTCTCATAGTCGCCTTCAGGCAGGTTGAGTTCCATCTCTTCATTCACTTCCTCGATGCGCATGCTGCCATCGACCTGGAAGGTGTACTCGTTGATGACCTCGAACTCTTTCTCCGCCTTGGCCAGTTCATCGCCCACGGGGCCGACGATTTCCTCGACCAGCCTGGTCAGGCTGACGATGCCGGCGGTGCCGCCGTACTCGTCGACGACGACGCACATGCGGAAATTTTTGTCCCGCATTTCGGCGAAGAGCTCGTTGATGCGCTTGGTCTCCGGGGCGAAGTAGGCGGGGCGGACCAGCTCATCAATGGTGCCATCTTTATCGAAGCCGTCTTTCGCCCGGGCCATGAGCACGTCCTTGACGGAGAGAATGCCGACCACGTTGTCCATGTTTTCCTGGTAGACAGGGAAGCGGGAGAGCGGTGACTCGGCATAGAGAGAGAGGAAGTCGGAGATTCTGGCGCCCTGTTCGATGGCAATGACCTCGGGTCGGGGCACCATGACCTCGCGGACGGGTCGGTCGCCGAAGTCGAATACTTTGTGCAGCATCTCGGCCTCAGTTTCCTCCACGGTGCCCGCCTTTTCTCCCATTGCTATCATGGTGCGGATTTCCTCGGGATTAGCCAGCGATTTCGAGACCGGGGTACCGCCAACCAGTCTGGTAAAGCTGATGGCGATCCAGCTGAGAACGATGACGAAGGGAGTGAAGAGCCAGGAGAAAAATTGCAGTGGACGGACAAACAGCGTGGAGAGTCTCTCCGCATGTTGGGAAGCCAGCATCTTGGGCGTCGTCTCTGCAAAAATAAGTAGGACAACCGTTACCCCAGCGGTAGCGATAAGGACGCCATGCTCCGGGTTTTCGGGCCAGAGGGAAATAACGAACGCCGTGGCCAGCGCGGCGGCTGCGGTATTCGCCAGGTTTGTGCCAAGGAGAACCGTGGAGAGGAATTTTTCCGGTCGCTCAAGCATACGGGCCACCGGTCTCGCCCTTTTTGCTTCGGTGCTGACCATGTGCTCGAGCTTGATGCGCTGCAGGGAGAAGAAGGCTGTCTCCGAACTGCAGAAGAAAGCAGATAAAAGAAGACAGAGAAGAAACAGCACCAAATATAATAACTCAGTACTCATCATAAGCTATCACGACTGGCCTTTCCGGTTTTGGGTTCGTTTGTTTTCCCCTTCCCTTTTCTTGGGCGATTGTTACGCAGTGCTTCTACTGCCTGCTTTTCCTTAGTGAGCATTATTTTCTCGATTTTCCGGCCGCGGATTTCCGTAATCACCAGCTTCAGGCCTTTGTATCGCAACTGCTCATTCTGTTTCGGGATGTGCCCCAACAGGTGCAGGACGAATCCGGCCACGGTCTCATAGTCGCCCTCGGGCATGTCAAGTTCCATCTCTTCGTTTACTTCCTCGATGCGCATGCTGCCGTCAACCTGGAAAGTGTACTCGTTGATTACCTCAAAGTCCTTTTCCACTTCCGCCAGTTCATCACCCACCTCACCAACGATTTCCTCGACCAGGCGGCTCAGGCTGACGATGCCGGCGGTGCCGCCGTACTCATCGACGACGACGCACATACGGAAGTTCTTGTCCCGCATTTCGGCGAAGAGCTCGTTGATGCGCTTGGTCTCCGGGGCGAAGTAGGCGGGGCGGACCAGCTCATCAATGGTGCTGTCATTGGTGATGGTGTCTCTGGCTTCGGCCATGAGCACGTCCTTGACGGAGAGAATACCCACCACGTTATCCATGTTTTCCTGATAGACGGGAAAGCGGGAGAGCGGTGACTCGGCATAGAGGGCGAGGAAGTCGGAAATCTTAGCACCCTGTTCGATGGCAATGACTTCGGGTCGTGGCACCAAAACTTCGTGGACGGGTCGGTCCCCAAAGTCGAACACCTTGTGCAGCATCTCGGCTTCGGCTTCCTCCACTGTACCCTCCCTTTCACCGAGGGCGATCATGGTGCGGATTTCCTCTGGCCGGGCTATTGATAATGAGGCGGTGGTGCCGCCGAACAGTCTGGTAAAGCTGATGGCGATCCAGCTGAGGACGATGACGAATGGAGTGAAGAGCCAGGAGACAAAGGTCAGCGGACGGGCGAAAAGCATGGCCAGTCTCTCTGTATGCTGGGCGGCAATAGTCTTGGGTGTTGTCTCGGTGAAGATTAAGAGAAAAGCGGTGAGGCCAAGCGTGGCGTAGAGCACTCCCCGTTCGCCCCAGAAATTAATGGCCAGTACTGTCGCTATAGCAGCCGCGGCAGTATTGACCAGCGTGTTGCCGAAAAGGACGGTGGAGAGCAGTTTTTCCGGACGCGCAATCATACCGGCGACGCGTTTAGCGCCCCTGACGTTATTATCAACCAGATGCTGAAGCCTTACTCTCTGCAGGGAAACAAAGGCCGTTTCCGAGCTGGAGAAGAAGGCGGAGAACAGCAAGCAAACGACGAGAATTACGAGGTAGAGGTCAATATTGGCCATCAAGACCGCCCCCTTGCATAATCATATCATCGGCCTGAGGGGGTGTCAAAGGGGCAGAATGGGGGGGACGGTAAGGCTATTTGTCTTCAGGAAGCCGCCATTTCCAGCAGCCGCTGCTTTGCTGCGGGGGAAAGACCGTAGCCGTCTATCTCCTGTCGCAGGATTTCGATATCTCCATTGCCGCCAAGGTACCCGTTGACGCGGGCCACGGCCGTGGAATTAACGAAATTATTGACATCAGGATATATGGCCGTCATCTCCTTTCTGAGGTCAGGAACGTTTCGCAGATAGTACTTCTGATGGTAGTCCTCAGCGAGGTGGAACCTGGAATAGGGTAATATCTCGGTGAAGATGGTCGCGTTCAGTTCTGCCTCCAGGCGCGCCTTCGACTCAAGTGCCAGCCGCTTCTGCTCCTCATCGTGATAGAAGATTGCCGACTTGTACTGCACGGAGAGGGCCGGTCTGGCCGGATTGTGGCTGTCCCAGAAAATATCGAGCAGTTCCTCATATGAGATTCTGGCGGGGTCGTAATCAATCTCAACCGTCTCGGTGTGGCCACCGAGGTCGTAATATGTGGGATTTTCTTCACTCCCTCCGGCATAGCCGACGCGAGTTCGTATCACTCCGGGTAGACTCCCGAACCGGGAGTCAGGACCCCAGAATCAGCCAAGCGAGAAGGTAGCTGTCTCCATCTGCTCTGGTGCTGATACATCAATGGGCGGAATGTCATATTGTTGCAGAGCAACCGTTTCATCTTCTGACGTATTCATCGGTTCAGTCTCCTTTATCGGTACGGGGCAGGCATCGTCTGCCTGGGCTACGGTTACAGTTTCCGCAGCCGGCTGGCAGGAAGCCAGCAAGCCACCGAGGGCAAGCGAAATCAATATCGATAGCGAGAATAGAACGATGTATAGTCTGCTATGAAATCGCATCATTTAATCCTTTTCCACCTCCTCGACTCATCAATTACATCTTATAGCTAAAATGGAGATTATGTATGTGACTTTTATCGCAAGTTAAACATACAGACTTTAGGATTAATAATGGCTTTGAAAATAGTTATCCCCTCCGTGGTGGGAGGGGATTAATAAAAACGCGTATTATTTAAAAACAAACCGCAGTTATCTTATTGCCAATTGGTGACTATTGCTCTATAAGCCTTTGCTTCACCCACCACCGTCGCTCGCCTGCCTGAGGTTATCCAGAACTGACCGGGTTATTTTCAGTTCCTGTCCCTCTTCAAGGCGGCTCAGGTAGTCGTGGGGGACACTGGCCCTGCGGGCAAGCTCCTCGACCGAGAGCCCACAGCGGAGGCGCAGTTCCCTTATCCCGTCACCGACGCGCCTGGCTTCCATTTCCTGGAGAACAATGACGTCTCTATTCATCAAGTCTTCAGCCAAGGCTTTGCCCTCCTTATACCTAGCACTTGGTATAGCCGCAGGCGGGGCAGATAAAGCACCCCTCCTGGTATATGAGCATATTGCTGCACTCCGGGCACTGTCCGGCAAGGTTCTTGGCCAGGCCATAGTCCTCCGCCCTGGGCTTGCCATCGTAGCCGGTGGTTTGTTTTTCCAGCACGCTGGCGATGGCGTCGGCGCAGGACAGGATGGATTTGCCCTCCTCCCAGGCAATCGACGGGCAGCGGATACCCCGGAGCTGCCGGACAACGGAGGCAACGTCAAGTCCGGACCTTAAAGACAGCGATATGAGGCGGCAGGTCGCTTCTGCCTGTGCCGAGGCACAGCCACCCGTTTTCCCCAGGTGTGAAAAGACCTCGCAGATGCCGTTTTCATCGGAGTTTACCGTAACGTAGATATAGCCGCAGCCGGTGGTGACCCGCTCCGTAAAGCCGCTGGTTACCTTGGCACGCTTCCGCGGCGTCCGCCTTTCCTCATCTGCTTTATCAATTTTCTCCTCCGTTCTGCCGGTGGTGAGAACCTGCGCATCGCGACTGCCATCGCGGTAGATGGTTATCCCCTTGAGTCCTTCTTCACAGGCGAGCAGGTACACCTTGGCCACATCTTCCCTGGTAGCCTCACGGGGGAAATTGACCGTCTTGGAAACGGCGTTGTTCGTGGACTTCTGGAAGGCGGCCTGCATCTTCACGTGCCACTCCGGGGTAATCTCGTGGGCGGTAACGAATACCGGTTTCACGTCGTCAGGCACGCCATCGATGTCACCGAGGTGTGCGCCGTCAGCGAGTTTCTGCATCAAGTCTTCGGAGTAAAAGCCCTTTTCCCGGGCGATTTCTTCAAAGTGCGGGTTCACCTCCACCAGTTTCGCCCCATCCAGGATATTTTTGGTAAAGCTCAGGGCAAAGAGAGGCTCTATGCCGCTGGAACAGCCGGCAATCATGCTCAGGGTGCCGGTGGGGGCGATGGTGGTTCTGGTGGCATTCCTTACTCTATAGCCATTAGGCTTATCGTAGGCGCTGCCTTCAAAGGCGGGAAAGAGGCCGCGCTCCTCGCCCAGTTCCACCGACGCCTTGGTCGCTTCATCGCTGATGAATTTCATGACTTCAGAAGCAAGGTTGAGCGCTGCTTCGGAATTATAAGGGATGCCAAGCTGTAGCAGCATATCGGCAAAGCCCATGACGCCGAGGCCAATCTTTCTCGTCTTCTTGGTCATCTCCTCTATCTGAGGCAGGGGGAACTTGTTCACGTCGATAACGTTATCCAGAAACCTGACCGCAGTCTTGACGGTATTCGCCAGCCTGGGGTAGTCGATTTCAAATGAGCTATCTCCCTGTTGCAGCATTTCGGCCAGATTGATAGAGCCGAGGTTGCACGATTCGTAGGGAAGCAGGGGCTGCTCACCGCAGGGGTTGGTGCTCTCTATCTTGCCCAGGTGCGGGGTGGGGTTATCCTGGTTAATCCGGTCAATAAAGACGATGCCGGGGTCGCCGGTCTTCCAGGCCATATCCACTATTTTATCAAAGACCTCTTTGGCGTTGAGTTTGCCCTCAACCTCTTTGGTTCGTGGGTTTATCAGACTGTAATCGGTGCCAGCCTTAACCGCCTCCATAAACTCCGAGGTGACCGCGACCGAGATGTTGAAGTTGGTCAGGGCAGTCATATCCTCTTTGGAGGTAATGAACTTTATGATGTCGGGATGGTCAACATTGAGAATGCCCATATTGGCCCCGCGGCGCATCCCGCCCTGCTTGATGACATCGGTGGCGGTATCGAACGCCCTGATGAAGGACACCGGACCGCTGGCCACGCCGCCCGTGGAACCGACCCGGTCTCTTGCCGGGCGCAACCGGGAGAAGGAAAAGCCGGTGCCCCCACCGCTCTTGTGGATGAGCGCCGTATGCTTCACCGAGTCAAAGATAGACTCCATCGAGTCCTCAATAGGCAGGACAAAGCAGGCAGAGAGCTGCCCCAGTTCCCGACCCGCATTCATTAAAGTGGGCGAGTTGGGCAGGAACTCATGGCTGGTCATTATGCGGTAAAATTCGTTTTCAATTTCCTTCACATTCGCGCTGGGCTTGTAAAGGAGTTCAGCCTCGGCAATGGCTCTGGCAACACGGTGGAACATCTCCTCCGGCGTTTCAATAACATTTCCCTGCTTGTCCTTTTTCAGGTAACGCTTCTGCAGGACGTGCAGAGCATTTTCGGTCAACTTTAAGCCGGTATCCGGCCGGCTTGTAGTCTTGGCGGTCTTGGTCGGTTTCATTTCAGCGGGTGCCTCCTCGGTGAATTTTTGTTCTTCCGCAGCCAGGATTTCCTCTACCATCGTCAGGATGTCGGTATCCGACGGCAGACGGCTCAGTCGCCGTGACGACCTGTCGACGAAATCTTCCATCCCGGGCAGTGCCGGTGGCTGAAAAAGGGTGCGGTTTTGCTCCAATCGCTCGATGACCTGCGCGGTGAGCCTTTCCACCAGTCTCCGGTCGGCGATTCCCATGGACTCAGCCGCGGCGAAAACGATGCGCGCAATCTGGTTGCGATTTGGATAGTTTATCTCGCTATATTTTTTATTCTGCAAAAGAATCTCCAAGTTTTACCTTATTCAAAAAAGCTAAAGATAGAACATATCTATATTCACCATAACCAAAGCCTTTAGATTCCATAGGGATAAAATGTTCAGTGTTATTAATTATAAACTTTTTGTTAGACTTAACAGACATATTAGAGTTATATGCTTTGGATAAACTAGAGGGAAACTTATCTAGCGTATGGATGGGCACAGCTTTTAGCTTGGTTTTTGAACTTACACAGCGTTTCAATCTGAGCCCTTTCGGATTATTTACTGGAAATGGTTGCCACATGAGCATCAAACATGGTTCATTAGTGACTTCGGCAATTCGAAAAGCGGTTGCCTGAATAGATGTCTTGAAGATATGAGCCAAAGGTTCAACAGAGTTTACTGATAAACCAAAATTTGCCAGGTATTTCTTGAAAATTAGTTCTGGCATCAAAAGTTCAGTAGCAGCAATATCACATAAACGTTCTATGGCTTTTTCTCGAGTTCTTGCTTTAGCCTGCGGATTAAATGTTCTGTACTCAATGCTGTTAATATAACGCTCTAATTTAAGCTCACTAAATAGTAGATGCCCAATTTCATGTGCTACTGAAAAATTTTGCCTAGAAGGGTGATGTTTTGAGTTTACTTGTATTATAGCCCCGCCGTGCAATTTGAGTAGAACAGCGCTAACATTTATAAGGTCTGTTCTCACTACTTCATTTATGCCACAAAGACTAGCAAATTCTTCAGCTAAAAAGGGCGGTTTATCATGTCCTCTCAGTGAAACTAACTTGTTCACGAGCTTTCTGGCTCGTTCAATAATAAGGGTATTAGTATGTTCTACGTCTACAAACATTGCGTTACCCCGCTCTCTTTGCACTCGTGAAATAATACAGACAAAATAATCCTTTTGTAGTTCTACAATTAAAACTTTTCTAAGTAATTAAGTTTTTCACTTGGAGACAATGGAGAAAAGAATTTATTTAGCTCTTTGTCTGGCATAAAGTCAGTAGGGTCTATAGATTCCCTCCCTGCTATACCAGATAAGCATAGCTTTCGGTAGAGCTCTCTGCGTTGCCTGTCCGTTGTGGGTTGAGTTGGGGTGCATACCAAATTTCTTAGTACTATTCTATTTTGTATTGGTAGAGTCTCATAACTCTGAAATGAGATTCCTCTCCTCTCTAGCCACTGACGAACTTCTTGCTCAAATCTATCCATTTCCTCATATCCTGATAATTTCATCGTCTTCCTCCTCCAATAGCTATCATGCCTTTTTAAGCCTTGCTCTTAGATAGTCGTTCTGCTTCAATTCCGATCTCAGACTGCCGTCGTTTCGACAGTTCTTCCAGTTCTTTGGTGGAGAGGAGAGAGAGCTGGTTCTTGGGCGAGGCGAGCGCTGGCTCGTCCAATACCAGAGCGTCCACGACTTCTTTCAGCGTGGTGATATCGGTAAACTCACGGTAAACGCTGGCAAAGCGGATGTAGGCGATGTGGTCCACCGCTTTCAGCTTCTCCATGACCATATCGCCGATGATGGCGCCGGGCACTTCCAGCTTGCCGGAGCGGTACAGTTCGGCTTCAATATCATCAGCGATTTTATCTACCGTGCCGCTGGGTAGCGGTCGTTTCTCACAGGCCTTGCGGATGCCAGTCAGCAGTTTGTCTCTATTGAACTCCTCACGGCGCTCATCTTTCTTAATCACAAAAAGACCTGCGGGCTGAAGGCGTTCATAGGTGGTAAAGCGGGAACCGCACTTCAGGCACTGGCGCCTTCGGCGTATGCCGTCATTGATGTCGCGGGAGTCAATGACCTTTGAATCGCAATAACTACAATAGGGACAGTTCATAGCTCAAATACACACTATATAGTAGGGCAAAGCTTATCTTAATACAATATGTAGTGTTTGTCAAGGGATTGTCCCTTGCGTTTTGTTAAAATTTTCGAAAAACTTTACCGATAATGTGGCAAAGGGTAAGATTAGGTTGGTTTTAAAGGAGTGATAAATGGACTTCCCTGCGGCGGTTGATTACATCCTGAGCTTTGCCGATTACGAGCGGATGCCGCGCTCGGCGGTCGTTTTCGACCTGCGGCGTATGGAGCAGTTGCTGGATAGATTGGGAAATCCTCAAAATGCGGCGAAATCAGTCCATATCGCCGGCACGAAGGGAAAGGGAAGCACCGCCGCCATGATTGCTTCTATCCTGGTACAGTCGGGCTACCGCACCGGTCTGTATACTTCGCCACATCTGCTCAGCATTCGGGAACGCATACAGGTCGACGGCCAGCAGATTTCCGAGGATGAATTTGCCCGGCTTGCTGAGTCGATAAAACCGGAGGTTGAGGCGGTGAACACGGCCGGTGAATTCGGTGAACTGACCACTTTCGAAATATTAACCGCGTTAGCCTTTACGCACTTCAGGGAAAAGACGGTGGATTACCAGGTGCTGGAGACGGGACTGGGGGGTCGACTTGATGCCACCAACGTGATAAAACCGGAGGTCTGCGTCATCACGTCGATAAGTTACGACCACATGGATGTGCTCGGTGATACCCTCGCAAAGATAGCGGGGGAAAAGGCGGGCATCATCAAGCCGGGAAGCATTGCTATAACTGCTCCTCAACCTCCAGAGGCGATGAAGGTGCTGGAAGAAGTGTGCCGGCAGCGAGAGGTGAAACTGGTCAGGATGGGCAGTGATGTTACCTGGCAGCGGAAGTCCGGTGGACCTGAAGAACAAACCTTTGAGGTTCGTGGGAGGAGAGGCGAATATCACCTGAAAATGCCGCTTGTCGGCGAGCACCAGATGGAAAATGCGGCCACCGCCGTCGCTACCGTCGAAGCACTGGCGGAACGGGGCTCCACCATCGCCGCCGAGGCTATTATTGGTGGTATCGCCAGTGTGAACTGGCCGGGTCGACTTCAAGTCCTGCGGCGAAAGCCCTGGGTTATCGTTGATGGAGCCCACAATGGCGATTCCATCCGGAGGCTGGTGCAGGCATTAAGGCAGTATTTTACGTTTGAAAAAGCCATCGTTATTTTCGGTGCCTCATCGGACAAAAACGTCGCTGAGATGGCGGCGGAACTGGCGTCATTTCCAGAAAGGGTCATTATAAGCCAATCCCATCACCCCCGCGCCGTGGCGGCGGAGCAGCTGGCCGCCGAGTTCTCCAGCAAAGGCATAGCGTCTGAGACCTCGGAAAATGTGGCATCGGCGGTGGAGCGGGCACTATCCATTGCCGGACCATCGGACCTGGTCTGTGCCACCGGTTCGCTGTTTCTGGTCGCCGAGGTGATGGAATATATGTCAACGCGGACCTAGCCTGCGGAGCGTTCGACCCTGGCCTCGATAACGATGTCTTCGCCCGCTCTGGTTATCTTCTGGAATTTCAGTGGCATAGACTGACTTATCCGGGCGATATCCAGTTCTCCCACGGCATCGGTCCCTTTGCCCAGAATTTTGGGCGCAATGGCAACGACTAACTTATCAGCGAGCTTCTGGCACAGGAAGGAGGTGATGACTTTAGCTCCTCCCTCCACCAGCAACGAAGAAATATTCCGCTCGCCAAGTGCCTTGAGCAGGCCTTGCAGGTCAATTCCCCCGGAAATGTCGGATTGAACCTCAAGAATCTCAATCCCAAGCTCGCGCAGCTTGGACTTCTTCTCTCTGTCGGCTTGAGTGGTGGCAGCGATGATTACCGGCGCTACATCTCGGGTCCTGACGATTTCGGCGTCGAGCGGTATTCTCAATCTGGAGTCAAGGATAACGCGGGCCGGGTTTCTCCCCTTCACCAGGCGCACCGTGAGCTGAGGATTATCCGCCAGAACCGTATCGATGCCGACCAGGATGGCATCGTTGATGGCGCGTAACCGGTGTGCCAGTTTTCGAAATTCCTCCGAGCTTATCCATTTGGAGTCGCCGCTGGCGGTGGCGATTCGACCGTCCAGCGTCTGGGCAAATTTAATGGTCACCAGCGGCAGTCCCGTGGTCATGTACTTGAAGTAGGCTTCATTCAGCTCGCGGCACTCCTCCTCCAGCACACCGACCCCGGTTTCAATACCGCGCTGATTCAGAATCGTTACGCTTTTACCGCTGACCTGCGGATTCGGGTCAAGCGTCCCGATAACGACCTTTTTAATCTTGTTCTTAATAATGGCATCGACACAGGGGGGCGTTTTCCCATAGTGGCAGCAGGGTTCCAGAGTTACGTAGAGTGTGGTTCCAGTTAGGTCAGCGTCGGCGTTCTGCAGGGCATTGACTTCAGCGTGGTTGCCGCCGAAACGGCGGTGGTAACCCCGGCCTATAATCCGATTGTCTTTGACCAGAACGGCTCCCACCATAGGGTTTGGGCTGGTCCACCCGAGTCCACGCCGTGCCAGCCTCAAGGCCAGTTTCATATATTCTTCGTCAGTCAATTGAAGGCCATCTCCTCAGACCATATACTATCACGCCGGGTGATAACTGTGTGTCACTAGATTTATTATCATAAAAACGCGGGCATCCTGTCTACAAGAGGAGAAGTTTTTAGTAAGTTCACCAGGTATCCGCGTTCTGATGTAGATGCCTTAATGCTTGTCCGTTTTTGTTTCCAGGTCGGGAAACTCCCGTTTTAATTCCTCCAGCGTAACTTCCTCGCCATTAACTTTGAGCGCTTTTGTCATGGTAGGGGTAACGATAATAATACCTGTCGCCTGCTTGGAACCAAGTAAAGAAAATGAATCGCGGTATTGCCAGTAATGCAGGCGCGTCTCCATAATCGGAATCAAGGTTAGTCCAGAAAAGGTTAGCGGGTGGCCGACAATTATTTCTTTTTTCTCTTCCATCGGCTGGCAATAAAATTTTTCAGTAATCTAAAGGTGGCAATTGAGAAGAGAAATTTTACAATGGGAATTAATAGCTGAATGGGGCGCAGTTTTACTTTTCCCTGGGCATGGCCCTCAAAAGTAGCCTCATCTTCGAAAGCCGGCTGCACATTCACGCTGAATGGTAAAGTCGAGCTCATCCAGACAACAGGCGGCCCGATAAAGGCGAAAAGCTGACCGGTATCATCAGGACTACCCAGTCCAACCCTGATATCGGCATTTAAATCTTTTATTTTCAGACAACGCAGCAGTTCACGGATGAAAACCTGGAATTGTTTCAGCAGGCCTTTAGTGCGCACTATAGCAAAGATATCTTTAAAGCGTCTCTTTTTCTTTTTTAACTTCGGCTTTTCTGGAGCAGCTTTCTCTTCCGGTCTCTCCTTGCTGACCATTTCCCTGCCAACCAATCCAAAAAGCCAGAGCAGCTTAAATCGGGCACGTGGTTTGCCAGGCACACTGGCATGAAAGGCCAGTTCAAGTGGCACGCATAGTATCAATATGAGAACGGCGATTACACTGAGCAGAGCGATGAAAATCCACAACTACTTTTATCCTTCCTTTGACCGTTCCCTCCATTTTTCAAAGCCCTTTTCAATGGTCTGCGGTATCACTTCACCTATTCTTTCAATGGCGGTGGACAGACCTCCACGGATCGGTTCTATGCGGACGCCTTCCTTGTCAACAATAATTATGGCAACGGGTCTCACCCAGGCACCACCGCCGGTACCTCCGCCTGCCCCCTCGCCTTTCTGCTTGGCCTCACCACGTCCGGAACCACCACCCGCGCCAAAACCAAAGCCAACGCTGATTAGAGGTATCAGGGTGGCACCCTGGACAGCAATAGGCTCGCCAACAACCGTCCTGGTGCTGAGCACCTTTTCGATTTCCCCCAATGTTGTTTTAACCAGGCTATCTACTACTTCCATGGTTTTATACCCCCTTTGTTAAATCTGAATCAGTCGCAGGAACATAATAGTAACACCAAGGAAAAAGGAAGTCAATAGCTGTGAACACTGGTATATGGAGGAATTTAATTAAGCTTCTGTTAAATTTATCAATCAGATTATAAGCTTGCGAGTATAACCGTGATTTGTTAAAATCAAAGTTGAATAGGTATATGTAATTTCTCTTTATTTGATGTGGGCCGTTAGCTCAGTTGGTAGAGCACCTGACTTTTAATCAGGGTGTCACAGGTTCGAGACCTGTACGGCCTACCAAA
>Ga0180009_10002113_pt1 | contig 23546 bp, 23 predicted proteins | sample OS_PC_MetaG_FD_123537 | JGI IMG/M metagenome (GOLD analysis project Ga0180009, IMG submission 123537) | Groundwater microbial communities from the Aspo Hard Rock Laboratory (HRL) deep subsurface site, Sweden - OS_PC_MetaG | ecosystem: Environmental > Aquatic > Deep subsurface > Groundwater...
AAAGCATCATTGTATAATAATACAAATCCTTTGATACCAGTGTATTTGCAGTGAATGTGATGATAAAAGGCCACAACTATTGCTTCCTCAAAGAGTGCAGTATGTTTGTGGCCTTATGCATAGCATGCGCTGGATAAACCAATTTAGTGCTATACTAAAAACTAATGGAAAAGAAAGACAATAAAACCTATGCCTATATAGACGGGGCCAATATCCATAAGGGGATAGAAAGTCTTGGCTGGAAACTTGATTATAAAAAATTTCGCGATTTTCTGGCAAATAAATACAATATTCAAAAAGCTTATTATTTTATCGGGGACATAGAAACCAACAAACTCTTGTATCAAAATCTACAAGAATGGGGATATGTAGTTGTTCTAAAAACAACTGTTCCCTATGGCAAAGAAGAAGTAAAAGGAAATGTTGATGTAAAACTTACTTTACAAGCAGTTCGTGATTATTATGAAAAAGAATATGAGAAAGCAGTTTTGATTACAGGAGACGGCGATTTTCTTGACCTTGTTGTTTTCCTTGCCAAGAAAGATAAATTAAAAATAGTTTTAAGCCCCAACCATAAAAAATGTTCGCATCTCCTCAAAAAGCATCAATTTGAAGGCGGTAAACGGATTTATAAACTAGGTTTTATAGAACACGCGAGAAATAAACTGGAATATATCAAAAAGTAACCATGATGCAAAAAGAAAAGGCTCCTGCAAAACAGGACCCTTTTCGTAATATAATGTTTATATACTATTCCCTTGTTTGAAAAATGTCAAGAGCTGTTATCCACATATATTTAATAATGAATTTAGTCCTTTTTTGTTTCTATTTCCGCAACCTCCAACGTCTTTTTTCTGGCAATAACAAAAATGTAAAAAATTTCCAATATAGCAAGCGTGTTTAACACCAGCATCGCTATAAACCATTTTTTCTGCCCCAATCTTGACGCTTTCCACAAGGCAATCCCCTTCCACGGCAAAACCCATAATGCCAACAACATCACCAACCATACATTTTCTTGAATAAATTGTTCCATAATAATGTTTTTTTAATTATTAACTATTTTAATTTTTTCTTGTCTTTTGGTTTTGGCAAATAATTTCTATTCGTAGAAACTTTCTTCCCGCTTTTTTCCTCCAAATCTTTACGCGCTTTACCCGCTACGCTTCCACCTTTTTGAGCGACAAGTTTATTTTCATTAAAACCTTGAGCGTTTTTATTTTTAGTTATCTCTGTTGTTGAAGCCTCTCCAAGCATTGCAAATATCAACTCCAAATCATCCATGTGGTCACGCAAATTTTCCCTTTTCAAATTTTTAAATTTTTGATATTCATTTGGCGTCATCCCGAAAGTGGCTTTAGAAATTTCAGCAGTTAAAATAGCATATTCCCTTCTTTCTTTTACTCCTCGCTTTTCCCATTCGCCAGTCAAAGTTTCGCGAACTTCAATACCTCGCATTCTTTTTTCAATCCACGACTCAGGATATCCCTTGGCCTTGTAAATCGCTCTGGTTCTTTTTGTAGCTAATTCAGGATCTTCTATTTCTTTTACTCGTTCGTAGCCAACTCTAGCTAACCATCTTTTGAACGGCTCGGCTTTGGAAGAAGGAATTGATTGAATAATGCGGAAAATCCCTTCCGTATTAGCGCAATCGGTTTCTCGTTTTTTTCCATCTGGAGCAATGATTTTCAACTGTCCGATATTTTCGGACACTTCAGAATAACCCTCCTTTATTAGTTTATTTTTAAGATCACTCCAGTACTTTCTGGGTCTTTCTGTTTTAGTCAACGCCTCAATAACATCTATTATCGAAAACCACCACTCATTTTTATAAATAGTTTTGCGAATTTCCTTTTTTTGAAAAATCGCGATCTTTGTAGTTGTAATTTCTTTGTCCAAAATCTAGTTATAGTTATTAATTGTAAGTTATTCATTATTAGTTATTATTTATCCCGTCTTCTTGTTTAATTTCCTTCTGAACATGACCTTTGACGCGATAAAATCCCAACAAAGCAAAAACAAAAGTTGCCGATAAAATTATACCCATCATATTCATGGCAAACGAACGAATTGTCCCGACCACCAAAGACATATCAAAAAATGTCAGACTTATAGCAAAACTTACCAAAGGAGGCAAAAGAGCCACGCTTATCGCAACCCCGGGTAAAACGGATGACAGTTTCGGGCGCGCCCAAACATATCCGGCGGCAAAACCGGCCGCCAAAGAAACATAAAAATATGAGAGATTGATATCAACAAGCCTGTAAATCAAAGAAGAATCAACATCCGCGCGAGGAACCAAAAGTGTAGCCACAAAAGAAGTCGCAACAATCACACCTGCGGATTTTAAAATGACAAAAAGAGACCGTTTTATAATCTTAAAATCCGAAAGAACACAAGCCAAAGAAAGCATTAAGAGAGGAGACAAAAAAGGCGTTACCAACATTCCGCCGATAACAATAACCATATTGTTCAAAAGAAGCCCCAAACAAACAATGATACTGGACAATATCATCATCAGATAAAAATCTTTAGTCAAAGCGCTTGATTCTATAAGTTTAGACACCACTTCTTTTTGGGTGCCAATATCTTTCACATCATCCTCTTTTTTGTTTGTTTTTTCCATTGTTTTTATTATACCAAAAAATGAGAATTGCTAAAAGCAAATTGGCGGAGGAGACAGGATTTGAACCTGCGATACCTTGCGGTATACCGCCTTTCCAAGGCGGCGCACTCGGCCACTATGCGACTCCTCCTGTTTTCTTTTCTTTTTCTATCTTCATCCTCCTTGTCTGCTCCCCTATCCATTTGTTTTGTAGCCACCCCAAAAACTGTGTACGGGAATCTTTACTAAAATCACAATTGGGTTTTGTATCTCGCACAAAAGACTGATACTCAGCTAGCTTAAATCTATACTTACTTAAACTACTAAAAAACTCATTTGAAGATAATTTGTCCCTCTTGAAATCCTTAAATTGTCCGTAAAGTTCCAAATCAGCTTCTACTAACTTGTCTGGGTCAACTTCGCAAATTTCGGGACCAATAAAAAGAAAGGAGTCTTTTCTTTTCTCTGCGTATCTTTTTTGTGTTTCTTTTTGAACTGTTTTTATATCATCACGAAGAGCTTCCAGTTTTTCTCCTTCTGCTTGTTCGGCTTTTTTCTTTTTATACTCCCCAAAATCAACAACCACTCTCGGTTGATTAAAGCCTCCGTTTTCAAAAGCAAGTGTTTCTTTTCCTTTTTGTGTCATATTGTTTTTATATATTTATGTTTCTTAGTCTTTTAACCCTTTCTTCTGCGGGCGGATGGGTCATAAACAACCCGCCTGCTTTATTTTTAAAAACACTTTTGCGGGGACTTGCCAACCACAAATGGTTTGTCGCTTTATTTGCAACTCTTAAAGGAGCCGTGTCACGCGAAATTTTTTCAAGAGCATTTGCCAATCCTTCCGGATACCTTGTCAAAAGAGCCCCTGAAGCATCCGCCAAATATTCCCTTTTTCTTGAAATCGCCAACTGTATCAGCATTGTAGCAAAAGGGGCCAAAACCGCCAAAGCAATCCCAATCATCATCAAATACCCTCCTGCTTGCCCCCTGTCTCTGTCTCTACCTATTCCTCCCCAAAAAAATGACCTCAGAAAAAAATCCGATAAAAGAGCGATAAAGCCAACCAGCACAACCACCACTGTTGAAAGCAACATATCACGATTTCCTATGTGCGACAATTCGTGGGCCAAAACACCCTCCAACTCCGAACGGTCAAGACAATCCACAAGCCCTTGCGTTACAGCCACAACCGCATGTTCTGGATTTCTGCCCGTGGCAAAAGCATTTGGCGCTTTTTCATCCATCAAAAAAAGGCGAGGCATCGGGAGACCGGCTGTTATGGATAAATTTTCCAAGATATTATAGAGTTCCGGAAAATCTTTTTTCTCTACCTTTTTGGCTTTGCTTATTTTTAGAACAATCTTGTCAGAATACCAATAACTTACAAAACTCATCCCCACGCTGAAAAGCACAAAAAAGACAAGAATTACGGGATTACCATAAATTTGGCTGAACACCCAACCAATACCAATAATCACAACAAAAAACACAAAGAACAAAAACCATGTCCGGCGTATATTGGATTCTTTGTGAGTATAAAGATTCATGGTTAAAATATATCAAATATTAGTATCTCAGTCTACTTCCCAAAATATATAAAATCTGCGACCGCTTGTTTTATATACAAAGATTTAATAGAAATCCCTCCAACCATTGAAGTTGGACTTCGATAGTTAGAAAATACTGGTCTATCCACTTTGTGACGATCGTCAAGTTTTGGAAAGTATGGGAAAAGAAAAAAAGAGAAGCCCCAAGGGGGCTTCTTAGAACTCACAAAGGTTAGCCAGTTTTTCCCGGCCAAAATTGAATGTGTATAATATTTTTAGCAGAACATCGAACTTTCTTACCCTCCGGCGTTAATATGTATCTGAACCTAACAAGCCCTATTCCACTGTTACCGACTTAGCCAAATTTCTTGGTTTATCTGGGTCAAGACCGCGCAGAACCGCCATATGGTAAGCGAAAAGCTGGAGAGGAATGGTGGCTAAAACTGGATTCAACATTTCGATTGTTTCTGGAACATAAATTACGTCATCTACTATTTTTTGAATTTCTTTGTCCCCTTCTACTGCAACAGCAATAACGGGTCCCTTCCGCGCTTTAATTTCTTCTATGTTTGAAACTGTTTTTTTGTACGACTTGGAAGCTCGGCTTCCAAGTATGGCGACCGTGGGAAAATTTTTATCTATGAGGGATATCGGGCCGTGTTTCATTTCACCGGCAGAATATCCTTCGGCGTGGATGTATGAAATTTCTTTCAATTTCAAAGCGCCCTCTAACGCAATTGGATAATTATAACCCCTTCCAATATACAAAAAATTATTACAACCTGCGTATTTTTTGGCCAATTTTTTTATTTTTTCTTCTTGGCTTAATATTTTTTTTATTTGGATTGGCAAAAGATAAAGAGCCTTTATTATTTCTTTTGATTTTTGCTTGGATAAATATTTTTTCTCATAACCAAAAAATAAAGAAAAAAGAGCCAAGACAACAAGTTGCGAGGTAAAAGCCTTCGTGGAAGCAACGCCTATTTCAGGCCCAATGTGATTATAAACTCCCGCGTCTGTCTGACGCGCTATTGAAGAACCTACTGTATTGATTATGCCTAAAGTTAAATTTTTGTTCTTTTTTGCCAAATTCAAGGCCGACAAAGTATCGGCAGTTTCTCCAGATTGAGAAATGATAAGAACTGCCGTATTTTTATCCAAAAGAGGCGGGTGCGACACAATCTCCGACGCTAATTCAACTTCTGTTGGAATACCGGCGCAATTTTCAATCATATGCTTCCCAACCATGCCGGCATAATAGGCCGTTCCACATCCGGTTATAATAATACGATTTATATCTTTTGCGAGACCGTTAAACACTTCTAGACCACCAAGCTTAACTCGACCCTCTTTTTCAACAAGCCGTCCTCTTAAAGAATTTTTTATTGAATCGGGTTGTTCGTGTATCTCCTTCAACATAAAGTGAGGGAAATTTCCTTTTTTTGATTTTTCAACACCCCAATCAATAGTGCTGATTGTTTTTTGCAAAGGACGGTCCTTTGCAAATTTAGTGGAAAAAAATCTAAAGGACGAAGACGAGAGAACCGCAATTTCATTGTCTTCCATATAAATAATCTTTTTTGTGTGTCCAACAATGGCGGAAATATCAGAAGATAAAAAATATCCGTTTGAAATACCTATAATGAGAGGGGACGAACGACGCGCGGCAACTATTTTTCCGGGTTCTTTTTTACAAATAACAGCAACAGCAAAAGTTCCTTTTATATGATAAATAGCCCGCATGACTGCGTCCTCAAGTGTTGTGTTACTTTCCATATGTCGCTCTATAAGATGAGCAAGCACTTCTGTGTCTGTTGCCGAAGAAAAAACATGTCCCTCTCTTTGAAGCACTTCTTTTAGATATTCATGATTTTCTATAATGCCATTATGAACGACAAAAATATTTTTGGCACAATCGTGGTGAGGGTGAGCGTTTTTTACCGAAGGAACACCATGTGTTGCCCAGCGGGTATGGCCTATGGCGCAATTTGAGTATTCTTTTTTTTGTTCATTTGAAATTTTTTGTTCAAGATTCTGCACATAACCAGACGCTTTTTTTAAAAAAACATTTCCCCTTGGCAGAATAGCGGCAATGCCGGCGGAGTCGTATCCGCGATATTCAAGACACCTCAACCCTTCAAGCGCTATGTTGATAGCATCTTTTCTTTTGCCCACATATCCTATTATCCCACACTGAAATTACAACAAAAATTTTCGCAAAAATGTAACAAAAAACTCACGTTTTGGCGCGAGTTTTATTTATCTTGAATTATGACTATATTCTTTTCAAGAAAGATGTCTTGTTTGTTCTTTTCTTTGTTCTTTCTTTCGTGTTCCGCCTCCCATTTGTCTCCATGACTTTTCAACGTGCTTTTTGTTCCGTCCCTTCGGAGAACAACTTCTCCGTTTTCTGTGGAAAAATAATCATTCCTGCCTCTTTCCACCATTGTCCGCCCCTCTTTATTCCGCCTTATCTCGTGCTCAACAGGCATTGAAGAAAAAAGTTTCGGGGTAACATGGAAAATGCCCGTCCCCCATTCCGTAATTTCCCCGTTTTTGGACCTTCTTTCAAAAGGAACAACGACTCTTACCCTGCCTCCTTCGCTCCACTTAAAATTTATGCCCGCAACGCCAACTCCTTCTTCTGAAATATAATTAAAACCAATATCCATAAAATAACTGACAGGCAGACATATCAGGATAATAGAAAGAAAGACTTTTTTGCTTAAAAATAAATTATTTTTCTTTTTTACTTTCCATCTCCATCTTCTTTCTTTTTTTATCATAAAAAACCACCTCCTTTTTTAGTATACCAACAATCACAGTCTGCCACAAACCCCAGAGATTGACAAAACTTGTTTTTATTGGTATGATTATACAGACATTTGGTCTTTGAAAATTTAACAAAAATACGGAGGATTTTAGTCATGATGTGGCAATGGTGGATTGTTATGGTTGTTGTGGTGATAATCGTTGCTGCCCGTATATACACGAATGGGCAAATATGCAGAGGGGTCTATAAGTACAAAAGAAGTCTCTTTGATTCCTTCTGCGAATCAAAGGCTTTGGAGAAAGTTTTTGGGTTCATGGCTTTTAAAAGCCAGCTTGAACCCACAGAGCAAGCCGTGCATTATTTTCTAGGAATGACACTTGTTCTACCCATCGCTAAATATTTTGCTCTGACGGGAGCCGGATGGTATATCCTGATAGCCCTGGCTTGTTCTGTTGTAAAAGAGACCGCGGATGTTGTTTTTACCGGCCACTGGGACCGAAGGGATTCAGTCGTGGACACCGCATTTTGGATGTTGGGAGGTTTGACCACTCCCCTTTTGAGAAGTTTTTTGTGAAAAAGTAAAAGGCGTCACGCTTCGCGTGCCGCCTTTTTGATTTCTCTTATGCTTGGGCTTCTTTTTCTTTTGCAGAAAAAAAGCAAGCCCCGTATTCCGCGGAGTTTTTGTCGTGATATAGATGAAGCGACCGCTTGAGTTATATCACATTAGTTTTTGATGTTTTAGTGTGTTGATGTGGAAAAAAACAAATTTACCATTTATCCGCGACCGCGAATATATGGTAAATTTGGAAATTAAGTAAAAAGAAAAAAGCGCCCGACTTAGCTGGACGCCTTTTTTAAATTTGGTAATTTCTACTTTCTACTTGGGAGTATCCGCCATATTTTCATAATATTTTTCTATCTTTTTCATCCTTTTCTCTTGTTCTTTTTTAAATTCATCCATCATTTTTTTGCGAAGACTCGTATCAACGACATCCCAGTAGCACTGCCATCCTGTTATTTGAGAGCCATCTTCCAAAACAAAAATCGGATTACTTGATGAAATGCCGTATTTTTGGCCAGGAAATGATTCTGTTTCTGGTTTCCACTCAACAAAACCCTCAGACAAAGTCTTTGACTCTTTGAGACATTCACCTTCTTTGTCATACAAAACCCAAGCTTCTTCTTTGGCATAACCAACAAAAAGGGCTTCCTTGCCTGTGGCAAGTTTGTCTTTGGGTAAATGACGAATATCTTCTCCTATCACGACCTTGGTCCCGATCGGAAACAGGTCATCCAATTCTTTTGTCTCAGAAAAACAACCACTAACAAACAATGCGCCAAACAAGAACAAGCAAGTGATTAACAAAACAGGAAATTTTTTCATTTCTTTTCTCCTTTTTTCTTTTTATCAAAACACAAAACGGCCATATTCTACATAAGAAGATAGCATAATTTTTAAAAATGTAAAGAGTTTTGCTGTTATATAACTCACGCCGACCGCAGAAGTTATATAACATAGATTTTAGAGTATTGATATGAAAAACAAATTTACCATCCATTCGCGATCGTGGCTATATGGTAAATTTGAAGTTTGTTTAAACTTTAGTTTTTCGCGACTTCTATTTTTGGATATCCGCCCCAGTCGCCTTTTTTAAGATGGCCCTTTTTAGCTCCGAAATATTGCACAACGGATGTGGCATTAGCCGTTCCAAGCTGAATAGCGTTTTCTATATCTCCTCCACTATTTATATACCCTGAAACAAAACCCGCACTAAAGGCATCCCCCGCTCCCGTTCTGTCCACGACGGGTGAATCAGGAGTACCTGCGGAGTAAATATTTTTACCATCGGAAACCATAACTCCTTTTGGACCCCTTGTCATAACAACAACCTCTTTTATAATTTTATCCATTTCTTCAAAAATTTTCTCCGTATTTCCCGGCTCCACTCCCGTTATAAGCCCCGCTTCGTCTTCATTTGAAATAAAGATATCAATACCCTCAATAAAAGGCCTCAGCTCCCTGCCCATCTGCACCATTTTTTTTCCAGGATTGCAGGCAATTTTTACATCATTTTTTTTCGCCCAATCAATCGCCTCTTTCATAAGATTTGTATTCCCCGCCAGAGAATCTAAAAAAAGCCACTCGCTCTCCAAACCACTCCAATCAATTTCCTTTTCAGTAATATGATCATTCGCCCCTCGATGTTCCAATATTGTTCTTTCTCCGTCGGGCGCGACAAGAATAAGAGAAAAAGCCGTCGGGTATTCTTTGTCCACTTGAGAAAGATTTGCCACGCCTTCTTTTTCAAATTCTTCAATAATCGCCCTGCCACTTATATCGTCTCCGATTCTGCAAATACTAGCCGTTCTCAGCCCTTGCCTAGAAAAACCAACCGCTGTATTTGTTCCGCCCCCACCCGTGGTAAAAACAACCTCTTGAACGGCTATTTTGGTGCCAAGCATGAGACACATTTGTTCGCCCGTTCTGACATTGGGATTTTTTTCCACCTTAAAAGCATCGCTTTTGAAAAAAGCGTCTCTCGTAACCGAACCGATTGTAATTATTTCATATTTCATTTTTGATTGTCTCCAGTTTTAGTTTTTCCTGTTCGTATATTTCAAAAATCTTATTGGCGGAATAAATAAGCATTGCCATGCCAAACGCCAAAAGAACGGACTGTATATTCAAAATCGCCGTTGGTTCCATAAGAAAGTTAAAGAAAAGAGACCAGGCAAAAGATAACGCAATAAAAATAAAACCCCTGAAAAGAGAAAAAACTTTTTTACGCATCAAACCAGTCAATGAAATCGCCGTATGAGCTATGATAACAATTGCGGAAATGCTTATAATAAAGCCCGCCCCATTAAAAAACAAAAATGCGATATTCATATTTTTTTTCTTTTTAAAACTTTTCTAACTGCTTCTTTTATATTCCCAATACCCATTCCAAATTCTTCTATCAATTCATTTGGTTCGCCCGACTCGCCAAATCTGTCATCTACACCAATAAACTCTATGGGCACCGGATTTTTCTTTGCCAGTAACTCGGCTATAGCAGACCCCATCCCACAAGCAATTTGATGTTCCTCTACTGTTACAACCGCTCCTGTTTTCTGAGCGCTTTTAATAATTGTTCTTTCATCCAACGGCTTGATTGTGTGATTATTTATAACCTCAACTTTTATTCCTTCTTTTCCCAATTCCACAGCAGCTAAAATTGCATTATGAACCAACGGGCCACAAGCAATTATACTAACATCAACATCCGGTGTTGACCAAAATATTTCCGCCTTGCCAACTTTAAACGGAGTTTCTTCTGTTGTCATAACGGGAGTATTTTCCCTAGCAAATCTTAAATAAACAGGTCCCTTTATTTCGGCGGCCGCCTCTGTAGCTTTTCTTGCCTCTACTGCGTCACACGGGACAACGACCGTCATGTTCGGCAAAACGCGCGTTATGGCAATATCTTCTATCGCCTGATGAGTGGCGCCATCGGGTCCAACCGAAACCCCCGCATGCGCACCCGCAATTTTAACATTTGAATCATTATAACAAATAGTAGTGCGGACTTGCTCCCAATTTCTACCCGGAGAAAACATCGCGTACGAAGAAATAAAAGGAATCTTACCCATTGCCGCCATTCCCGCGGCAACAGAAGCCATACTTTGCTCGCTTATTCCTACCTGAAGAAATCTCTCCGGAAACTTGTCCTTGAGCATTTTTGAACGCGTTGAATCAGAAAGGTCGGCGCAAAGCGCGACAACATTTTCGTTTTTCTCGCCGGCTCTAACCAGCCCCTCACCATAACCATTGCGAGTTGGAATTTGTTCAATATCTTTATCAAAAAGTTTGGGATTAAGTTTTGCCTTATTCATGTTCGCTTTTTATTTTTCCATTTAATGTCCTTAATTGCGCCAGCGCTTTTTCGGCCTCCTCTTTGTTTGGGGATTTTCCATGCCAAGAAAACTCCCTTTCCATAAAATCAACTCCTTTGCCAGGAATTGTTCTCGCAATAATCATTGTCGGTTTGTTGAATACAGCTTTTGCTTCATCTATTGTGTCGTTTATTGCTTCCATGTTATGCCCATCCATTTCTAAAACATGCCATCCGAAACTTTCAAATTTTTCTTTGAGCGGTTCCAGTGGCATAACATTCTCTGTAAAACCATCAATCTGAATATTGTTCCTGTCTATTATGCCAATTATATTAAAAAGTTTTTCTTTGCCGGCAAGCATGGCAGCTTCCCAAACCTGCCCGCAATCCAATTCCCCGTCTCCCATAAGACAGTAAACCCATCTTTGCTTGTCCGAAATTGAACCCTCTTCTTTTGTCTTTGACATCCTCATTGCAACAGCCATCCCCACAGCCTGCGAAAGACCAGAACCAAGAGGACCTGAACTCGTCTCTATTCCCGGAAGCTTTTCTCTGTGGGGATGACCCTGGAGACGAGACCCAAATTTGCGGAGAGTTTTTAATTCTTCTTTGGGAAAATAACCAGCGTGAGCCATGGTGGCGTACTGAACCGGACAAATATGCCCGTTTGAAAGCACCAGCAAATCCCTGTCCTCCCATTTCGGATTTTCAGGGTCATTTTTTAATATATGAAAATATAACGTTGTAAAAATATCAGCCATTCCCAACGGGCCCGCCGAATGTCCGGACCCCGCTTCAACAAGCATTTCTATAACGCTTTGGCGAATTTCATTCGCTTTTTCTTCTAAAAATTTTATTTTTTCATCTGTCATGTTTTTATATATTCTCTCCCGATGACCCAAGATTGACGTTAATATTTTGATCATCGGGAGAGAGCGCTTTAAATTGCTTCTAATTCCTCAATCGCTTTCCCAACATCCTTCGCGTTAAATATATAACTCGCCACTGCCACTATATCTGCTCCTGCTTCCTCAACTTTTTTGGCAACTCCATCATCCACTCCGCCATCAACCTCAATTATAGCAGACGGGCAGTTACTTCGTAAACTCATTATTTTCTCCAAACTCTCTTCCTGAAATTTTTGGCCAGCCGACCCCGGACGAACTGATAATATTTGAAATAAATTCACCTTATCGCAAAAAGGCATTAATTGCGTCCACGATGTATCGGGGCCAATCGCAATGCCGACTTCCTTATTCGCCTTTTTGCATTTCTGAATTACAAAATGTGGGTCTTTTGCTGTTTCCAAGTGAAAAATTATCCTCTTCACGGGTTCTATCAGCCAATCTTCTATTCTTTTTTCGATATCGCTAATCATCAAGTGAACTTCTATGTTTAATTTTGTTTCCAAAGTAAGAAGATTGGACGCGTTGTGCCAAATCGTATTTTTGGTAAACGTACCATCGGCAACATCTATCTGAACCCAACTAGAGTCTGTTTGAGTTTCAATCAGTTCGATTTTCTCCTTTATTTTTTTAAAACTTTTTGAGTTTATTGTGGGAATAACTTGCATTGAGTGTATTATATCATTTTTGAGAAAAATAAAAAAAGCCCCCGAAAGAGCTTTTTGCTTTGACATTAAATTATGAAATTAAAAGAGGGTGTGTATAGATTTTCTCAATTGGACGAAAATCGTAATCAAAAAAACCGTCTCTAAAAAAAGGGTCATGTAAAATCGGGGTGTTGCCTTCAGGGTCGTTGCTCACACACGTGCCGTAACCCATCCAAAAACCCATATGTCTGTGCATCTTGCTATCTCTTCCTAGGCGGGGTTCCCAGATTACAACGGGACCACGGTTTTCTGTCCCTTGTGGGTCTTCCTCTAAAACCCATCCGCAATTTCTCAACGCTCTCTCAAGGGAATCAACATTTACATAAATCGTGTCTATGAGATTAAATCTATGTAAAACAACTGAGACAAAATAAGCGCACGAGAATCTGCCATTTTGGCAAAGGTCTATGGATTCTCCTTTGGAATTTATGAACCAATCATTCTGGTACAGCGAGCTCCCGACACTCTTTTCAATCATATTCAGATAGTTTTTTTTCAAATCAAAAACCAGCGACTCTTTTTTCATTTTCATTCTCCTCCTTTCAGGGTTTTGCTTGTTTTTATTAATCTAATCGTTTTTTTATTGCATTGATAATCGGTAAGAATTCTTTTTACATCTGCCTTCCTACTCTCGTTGTTTTTCCCCGGAAACCACGATGCTCTGTAAAACAAGGCCCAACCGGCTGTTTTTTCTTCTGTGGGTAATAATTCAAAATAAGAATACTCATCGCCGGCAGGTGTATAATAAACTTTTATAACACTGCGATTATCATGCGGATGGTTTTTTATAATATCATCAAGCCATCTTTTTGCGCGAGGTCTTTGCCTGACAATATCATAAAATTCGGCAATTCTTAATTTCGCCTCATCCGCAAGCATACTCAGCGGATATCCATCAATAAACTTCATATACTTGCCTATGGTTAGTCTTTTGACATCTCCGTAGTAATTATCCATGGATTTTTCCGTCTTTAAATAATTAATGAAAATCGCCAAATATTCCGCTTCCCCATGTCTTAACGACTCTAGAGTAGATTTCATATTATCATGGTTTTTTATAAATGCCGACAAGTTTCCTGCAAACAAGAAAAACAGACAAACAAAAAGTGCGCAAAACAGAAATTTTTTCATTTTTCAAATACCTCCTTTCCCTTCTTTTCTTGTTTTTAGCACTTTGCTTTTTTAAAGTAAAGTGGTATAACCTTAACAAATCGTTTTTTGAAAAATAAACTTTTAGCGGGGAACTATTATGCAGGCAATGGTAAATATTATAATCGGTCTGATTCTTATTTTTGGAACATTGTTTGTAGAATTTATAAAACTAATACAAGGGCTAAGCAAATTAGGCAAGAAAGTTATTGAGAAAAAAAATGAACTGCTTGTTCCCGCAATACGCCGTTTTTGGCCCAGGTGGCTCACACCCAACAGGCTTACATCTGTCCGTATTGCTTTAGCGCCGATAATTTTTGCCATGTTTTTTGATTATCCGGAATGGCGCGCGTGGATTCTGGTGTTTTTCTCAATCGGAATGGTTACGGATTTTTTTGACGGTTTGGTTGCCAAGGCTCTTGATATGCAAAGCAGGTTGGGAATAATTCTTGACCCAATTGCCGACAAGATTCTCGTTGTGCCGATTTTTTTCTTTATTCTCCGAGAAAACACATTCTTATTGTTTTCTCTTGTTGGCGCCGAATGTATTTTGATAATGACCGCTCTTCTTGTCATTTTTCTCGGCAAAGATTCCAGCTCCAACCATTTTGGCAAATGGAAATTTACATTTCAAGTAGTTGCCATTTTCCTTTTTTTGATTTTCGGAAATTCTGCGTGGATAACCAGCATGCTTTGGATTTCCGTAGGGTTGGCTGTTTTTAGCATAATCGGACACCTAAAAGTTTTAAAAAGATAAAGAAAAATGGCTTAAAAACCCCGAAACCTGGTTTCGGGGTTTTTCATAACACTCCTTGTTTTTCGTTTATAAAATTGATATATTTACAAATATCTAAACACACAATGCAGTCGTAGCTTAGCTGGTTTAAAGCGCCGCCCTGTCACGGCGGAGATCGTGGGTTCAAATCCCATCGACTGCGCATTAATAAAAAGCCGGGGGTCAATCCGACTTTTTTAAAAAATTGTGACTTGAAAGTATTGAAAGTACAACGACATCGCCGTAATTAAAAGAACTAGGACATAGATAAAAATGGCAATACTGCAATAGATTTTCAGTTGCCACTTGGTAATCAAACCGATTTTATTCACTGTCTCAATAACAAAAACAGGCACTACCGAAAGAAATATTTTTGACAAAATTAAACCCCACAATCCAAATTGAACCAAATAATAATCCAACAAGGGATTCATCTCGTCCAAATATCCAAAATGTATTCCCAACGATGTCGCTCCTAAATCAAAAAAACAGATTCCCAACAAAATCACCCCAAATTTGCTAATCATAAAAACACTCTCCTTTTTATTTTTATATCAAAGTGCAAAAAATTTTCCGGTGCGAGCACCAGGGATTGAACCTGGGACCTCTGTCTTATCAGGACAGCGTTCTACCACTGAACTATGCTCGCGAATTTTTTAATTTACCGTTTTATGATACCAAAAACCCGCCATGTTTTGCAACACGGCGGGTTTTTGGTAATTATCCTTTATTTTGCTCCGTTCAGAGCGGTCTCGATTTAGGGCTACGAGACTAACACCTGTATCAGCCTAGGGCTGAATCTACCTAATTGTTCCGAAATACATCGGAACGAATTTATAGTTATGTTCCACGACCAGCTTCCGCTAGCCGTGCCTTGTTACGACTTATGCCTTGTTACTGATCTTACTTTGGACCGACTTAAAGCCGAGCTTCCAGTACTACCAGCTCCCTTGCATTGACGGGCAGTGAGTACAAGACTTGAGAACGTATTCACCGCGGTATAGCTGACCCGCGATTACTAGCGATTCCAACTTCATGGAGTCGAGTTGCAGACTCCAATCCGAACTGAGACCGGCTTTGATAGGATTAGCTCCACCTTGCGGTTTGGCAACCTATTGTACCGGCCATTGTATCATGCGTGTAGCCCAGGACATCAAAGGGACATGCTGACTTGGCGTCATCCTCACCTTCCTCCCAGCCTTTTGTTCGCAAGCTTACGCTTGTGCGCAAAAGGCTGGGCAGTCTGCTGTGACACTTGTAACACAGCATGAGGGTTGCGTTCGTTACCCCACTTAAGGGAACAATTCAAATCACGAACTGACGACAGCCATGCATCACCTGTACTAGTGTCCTTGTGAGAAGGTCCAACTTTCATCGAACTTTCACTAGTATGTCAAGTCCTGGTAAGGTTCTTCGTTTATCGTCGAATTAAACCGCATGATCCACCGCTTGTGCAAGTCCCCGTCTATTCCTTTGAGTTTTAATCTTGCGATCGTACTTCCCAGGCGGTTCTCTTAACGCGTTAGCTTCGCCTCTCAAAGGGTCGATACTTCGAAAAGCTAGAGAACATCGTTTAGGGCGTGGACTACAGGGGTATCTAATCCCTTTCGCTACCCACGCTTTCGTGTCTCAGGGTCAGGAATACGCCAGCCTGCTGCCTTCGCTTTTGGTGTTCCTCTGGATATCAACGGATTTCACCCCTACACCCAGAGTTCCACAGACCTCTCGCATCCTCAAAGTACTGCCGTTTCTCACCCATTTTTTGCGTTGAGCGCAAAAATTTAAAGCAAGACTAACAGCACCCCCTACACACTCTTTACGCCCAGTGATTCCGGACAACGCTCGGGGCACTCGTATTACCGCTGCTGCTGGCACGAGTTTAGCAACCCCTTATTCCTGTCTTAATGTCAAATCCCACTAAGTGGGAACTTCTTCAAACATAAAAGTACTTTACACTCCGAAGAGCTTCATCGTACACGCGGCGTCGCTCCATCAGGCTTTCGCCCATTGTGGAAGATTCTCGACTGCAGCCACCCGTAGGTGTATGGCCCGTGTCGCAGTGCCATTGGTGGGGGTCAGGCTCTCACCTCCCCTAGCCGTCATCGCCTTGGTAAGCCATTACCTTACCAACAAGCTGATAGCCCGCAGGCTCATCCTAATCCGGAATCCCGCTAAGCGGGAACCTTTACTCCGACACCATAAATGGGTCGGAGACTATCGGGTATTAGTCCGCCTTTCGGCGGGTTGTCCCCGTGATTAGGGTAGATACCTACGTGTTACTACCCCGTTCGCCGGTTGTCTCGCAAAGCGCGAGACCCCCTTGACTTGCATGCCTTATCCACGCCGCCAGCGTTCATCCTGAGCTAGGATCAAACTCTCAATAAAAATGAGAACGGAACAAAATAAAAGATAATTGTGTGTTTAATTTTTTTTGGTTTATTGCACAAACCTAAACTGTCAAAGTACTCTTCATACTTTTCTTTACTTTCTTTCTATCACCTATTTCTTGCTTTTCTACCCTCCCGTTGGATCAATCATCATATACCAGTTATTATATTTCTATAAAAACAAAAGTCAAGTGATTCACAAAAAAACAGCAGAGATTTAGTCTCCGCTGTTTTTGATTTTATTTTTACCTCAGTCCTAAATACTACCGAAATCTTTCTTTGTCATAAATGTTAAAGACACTTCGTCATTGGACAAAAAAATACCCGATATTACAAGAGGTTCTTTTCCTTTGTTTCGCCACTGCCAATTTTTTTCAAGCCATGCGACTGCCTCATTATCCACAAATATATCATCCCCAGAAGCCCGTATCACAAGCTGATTAGCTTTCCCTACTTGTATTTTTAATTCTGCCATTCCATATTCCTCCTTTTTCTTTTTTAAAGAATTTTTAGGCCTACATTAAATTATGCACAAATTTTGGATATTGTCTACTCCAGCGACTAAAAACATTCCAACATTCTTGAGAATGTAAGAATGTTTACAAAAAAGAAAAAACCCCGCTATTGCGAGGTGAGCCCAAAGGGCTTTTAAAAATTTTATTAAATTTTTAGTCAACACTCAAACGAAAGTACCATCATTTCACCCATCCTTTTTCAATGTCCTTAAGCCTACAACTAAAACAACTATAACAAAAAGTAACAGATTGGTCAAGCATTCTGAGAATAACGGCGCATGCCCATTAAAATGCCTAGCCCCGCAAAAATTGTAACCATATTGGAACCGCCATAACTCATAAATGGCATATTGAGACCCGTAATTGGCAGTATCCCCATATTCATCCCAGTATGCAGAACAAAATGTGTCATGATAAAGATGGCAATGCCGATACCAAACAAACGTTCAAAATTTGTTTGCCCATTTTGCGCGTTTTTTAGAATGCGCCAAATGAGAAAACCAAAACAAAAGAAAACAATTAACACACCCGTAAGACCCCACTCCTCGGCAAAAGCGGCAAATATAAAATCCGTTCTGTACTCTGGCAAGAATGCCAAACGACTTTGTGTGCCATAACCAAGCCCCTTTCCCCAAACTTGTCCCGAACCAATGGCAATCATAGATTGCAGAGCATTATAACCTGCGCCCCGCGGATCTTGCAGCGGATTCATGAATACCATGACCCTTTCTTTCTGATAGGGTTTCAAAACAAACATCCAACTTGTCGCAAATATTATCATCGCCATAAGAATAACCAAAAGAAGATGCTTTTTACTAATCCCGGAAACAAGAATCATACCGAGCCAGATAAGAACAAAAACCGACGCGGAACCAAAATCGGGTTGCAAAAAGACAAGCAAGGAAGGCAGGACAATATAAAATCCGGAAATTAAAATATGACGAAAACGCGCGATTTCAATATGCCGACGCGTAAAATATTTAGCAAGAACTAAGATAATTAAAAGTTTTATAGGATCCGCAGGCTCTACGGAAAAAAATACAAGGTCAAACCAACTGGATGCGCCACGAATTGTTTCTCCAATTAAAAATAATACCAGTAGAACACACACCGCGATGCCAAACAGAAGAAGTAAGAGTCCGCTGTTTTTTAAAAAACTCCAATCAACTTGACTAAAAAAAAAGAAAATAAGGAAACTCACGGCTATCCAAATAACCTGCCTATTGAAAAAATAAGCGCCTTCACTCTCCATCATTGGTCTCATTGTAATTAATCCCGCTCCAAGAAGTGGAATGAAGGAGGCGGTTAAAAGCCAGTCTATTCTTAAAAAAGATAATTTAAATTTAGATTTCACCATTAACTCTTGTAAAAATTTTGCTTGAAGATGGTAGTACCTCAAGCGGTTCACCCCATGTAAAAACGACATCGCGAATTGATTTCCCCGCAATTAAATCAACATTGGTAGAACTAACAGCAATGGCATTTTCATCCTTATCATATAAAACAACTGTCACGGCTATATCTTTAACAGAAAACAACGACTCGTTAAACAAACGGGCGCGCATTGTTGGAAGGGGATAATTAGAAAAGTTTTTTTCGGAAACAACAAGTGCTAGTTTTTCCTCTTCTGTGTATTTCCACTCAGACAAAGGCTCTATTTCAACAAAGGCCTTGGCAACATCTCTCTTGCCTGTTTTTATGCCAGTCTCAAAGATTAAAAATTCATCCTGCGGATTCAAAAATGTTTGCCCCTCTTTTATGGCAACAAGGACATTGACCGAATCATAAATCTTGAATGTATATTTTAAACGAGGCATGCCGTAAAAAAGATTGGGATTCTTAATTAAAGAAGCTACTTCGTACACGCCATCGCTCACCTCAAACACTCTTGTCCACATGGTGACAACATCTTTGGGATTCACAACACAGGGCGTGCACCCCCCGCCACAGTCTACACTTTCCTCATCTTGGTTTTGTTTGTTGTCAAAACAAGTTGCCTCGGGTCTATTCCAATAAATAATCCCTACTATCATGGCCAACACAAAAAAAGCGACAATCAAAAAAAAGATCAACTGTTTTTTTGCGCGCCAGTTAAAAATAGACATGATATAGTATATTATACAAAAAAATAAAATTAAATACAGTATTTTGGCGACTAGCTACTTTCCCCTTGCGAGTATCATCGCCTCAAGAGAGCTTAACTTCTGTGTTCGGAATGGGAACAGGTGTTTCCTCTCCGATAAGTCACCAAAATACTATATTTAATTTTAATCGCTTGTTTAATGTAATTTTTGCGCATAAGAGAGAGGGTAAATGGATTAATTAGTACTCTTCAGCTAAATACATTACTGCACTTACACTTTGAGCCTATCAACGTGGTAATCTTCCACGAAATCCCTGCCTCGCCCGAGGGCGAGACAAATTTCTAATCTTGGAGTAGGCTTCCCGCTTAGATGCTTTCAGCGGTTATCCTTTCCCGACATAGCTACCCAGCAATGCTCCTGGCGGAACAACTGGTACACCAGAGGTCAGTTCATTCCGGTCCTCTCGTACTAGGAACGAATCTCCTCAAAAATTAACGCCTGCAGCAGATAGGAGGCCAACCTGTCTCACGACGGTCTAAACCCAGCTCGCGTGCCCTTTTAATTGGCGAACAGCCAAACCCTTGGGACCTTCTCCAGCCCCAGGATAGGACGAGCCGACATCGAGGTGCCGAACCGAGCCGTCGATATGGACTCTCGGGCTCGACTAGCCTGTTATCCCCGGGGTAACTTTTATCCGTTAATTGCTTGCGGCGTCTAAAGCCCACAAGCAGTTCACTATGCTCTGCTTTCGCATCTGCTTGACATGTACGTCTTGCAGTTAAGCTGGCTTGTGCCATTACACTATCAGCACGATTTCCATACGCGCCTAGCCAACCTTAATAGACTCCTCCATTACTTTTTAGGAGGATGCTGCCCCAGCAAAACTGCCCACCAGATACTGTCCCCTTACGTTTTTGCCGTAAAGATTAGAATCTAAACTCTAAAAGGATGGTATTTCACTGACGGCTCCATTCTGTCCAAAAACAAAACTTCAAAGCCTCCCATCTATTCTACGCATTTAGAACCTAGACCCAATACCAAGTTGCAGTAAAGCTCCCGGGGTCTTTTCGTCTAGCTGCAGGTAACCGGCATCTTCACCGGTATTGCATTTTCACCAAGCTACTCCTCGAGACAGTTCCCCAGTCGTTACGCCATTCGTGCACGTCTGAACTTACCAGACAAGGAATTTCGCTACCTTAGGACCGTTATAGTTACGGCCGACATTCACAAGGGCTTATAACAGCCAGCATTCCACCAAAGGCGGAACACCACCGTTATTTAACCTTCTTGCATTGGTCAGGCGTCACCCCCTATACATTCTCTTACGAGTTCGCAGGGAGCTGTGTTTTTAGTAAACAGTCGCCAGGGATCTTTCGCTGCGGCCCCGCCAAGCGGGGCGGACCTTATTCCAAAGTTACGGTCGCTGTTTTGCCGAGTTCCTTGAGGAGCAATCACTCGTTGGCCTTGGTCTTCTCGACCTGTCCACCTGTGTTGGTTTTTGGTACGGGTTCCTCATTTTTAACCCTAGAAACTTTTCTTGGAAGGCTCTTCATGAAAATTTTCAAACCCGAAGGAATGAATTTTGTCCAGATACGAAATTTGAATTAAATCAGTTTCCCGGATTTACCTAAGAAACACCTCTTAATCTAAACAACGCAAATCCAATAATGCGCTCTCACTTGTTTCCTCCGTCCTTCCATTAGAAAAATGAGGAAGTTATGGAATATTAACCATATGTCCATCGGCTACGGCTTTCGCCATTACCTTAGGCCCGACTAACCCTTGGATGATCACCATTGCCAAGGAAACCTTAGACTTTCGGCCTGCGGGGATCTCACCCGCATTGCGGTTACTTGTGCCAACATTTTCACTTCTCAACGCTCCATTCCGCCTCGCGGCGTGAACTTCACAGCAGTTGAGAACGCTCTCCTACCATCCCGCCTATGGCGGGATCCTCACCTTCGGTACTTTGCTTAGCCCCGATTATTTGCGGCGCGCAATCTCTTAACGAGTAAGCTGTTACGCACTCTTTAAAGGAAGGCTGCTTCTAAGCCAACCTCCTCGCTGTCAGAGAAATCACACCTCCTTAAGCGCACTTAGCAAAGATTTAGGGACCTTAGATTGAGGTCTGGGCTGTTTCCCTTTCGGCCAATGGAGCTTCGCCCCCATAGCCTAACTGCCTTAGCAAACATTTTTGGTATTCGGAGTTTGGTAGGCGTGACGAGGTTTCCCCCTATTCACACCTTCCAGTAGCTCTACCCCCAAAAAAATAACTAAGACGCTAGCCCTAAAGCTATTTCGGAGAGAACCAGCTATTACCAGGTTCGATTAGCTTTTCACTTCTTACCACAGCTCATCCGATGGTCTTGCACGGCCAACCGGTTCGGGCCTCCTCCCGCCTTTCGGCGGGATTCACCCTGGCCATGGTAAGCTCACCTGGCTTCGGGTCCCATTCGCACTGCGCGTCCCGCCAAAGGCGGGACATTCGCCCTATTCAGACTCGGTTTCCCTATACCTCCGCCGCATAACGGCTTAGATTAACGCAATACAAATGGACTCGTTGGCTCATTCTTCAATAGGCACCCCGTCATCCCGCGAAGCGGGACTCCGAGTCCTTGTAAGCATATGGTTTCAGGTACTATTTCACCGCCCTCATCGGGCTACTTTTCACCTTTCCCTCACGGTACTCGTTCACTATCGATCTTGAAGAGTATTTAGCCTTAGGAGTTAGTTCTCCCGGATTCCCCCGACCTAGGCATGTGTCGAGGTACTCAAGAATAAACACTCAGAGTATACAAAGCTTTTCGCATACAGGACTATTACCTTCTTTGGTCAGACTTTCCAGTCTTATTCTGCTAAACAATGTAATTTTATAAACTCTGTATCAGAATAGTTCCCAAACCATAAAACAAAAATATTATAGCTTAGGAACACTCTGATAATGTATCTACCTTACAACCCCCCGCCTAAGGCGGGGTTTGGGCTGTTCTCGTTTCGCTCGCCGCTACTAAGAGAATGTCGTCCCGCAAGCGGGACATTGTTTTCTTTTCCTCTGGGTACTGAGATGTTTCACTTCCCCAGGTGTGCCGCCCCATCATTCGACAGGGCTAATTCGGCTTTACCGAATTGGGTTTCCCCATTCAGAAATCTCCGGATCAAAGGTTGCTAGGCACCTAACCGAAGCTTATCGCAGCCACGCCACGTCTTTCATCGCCTCTTCAAGTCAAGGCATCCACCATACGCTCTTATTATTACCCTCTCACTTATACGCAAATGCAAAAAGCGCATAAATGAAACAAAAATTAAAATATAAATTGCTTACAATTTAAATTAAACAAACATTTTCAATTATCAAAGTTCTCCTTAAATTTAGTACAAAAAAACCGCTCTCTAACAGAAAGCGGATTGTACACATCCAATAAAAGCTAATCAAATAGCCGCTTTCTTTTTATAAGTATCGTGTTTTTTCGCATAATTTAAGGTACTTATTATTGTAATGTCCCAAAACAAAAAGTCAACACCCTACAAAAAAACAAAAAACACTCAGGAGATTAAGCCTGAGTATTTTGATTTGGATTTTAGCAAAAAATCATTTAACTTCTAAATAGATTGCATTCCACGAAGGAAGATAGAAAGTCGCACTACCCACCCCGGCAAAATTCCATTTTTCATTTTTTCCATAAAAACTTTTTCCCCACCAACCCAGATTAATCGCAGACGAAATAACTGCCGGCTTGCCATTTGCTAAGAATGTCACTACTTTGGTTTCGTTCGCAAAGAGCGTAAATGAATAATCTTGTAAAATATCAGTAAGAGGTGAATGAACGAATTTCCATTCAGAGAAATTGATTTTTAATTTTGTTTCTCCAAGATTCTTGAACATATAAGTATATTTGTAAATATCTTTTTCTGAATTAATCTCAGTGGGCTGCCCTGCCATTCGTTCAAATTCTTTTAAAAAATTATTTATATTGGATTTATCTTTTTCTCTTTCAACAAAAGAAGTAATTTCTAAGTGATATTTATAGCCACTAGGTTCGCTCTGCAACAGAAAAAATGGTTTTTCGTCCATCGTAGACGCCCGTGGCACAAATGCCAAACAAGCACTCGCCAATAAAACTAAAACTAAAAGAACTTTTTTCATGGCAATCTTCCTCCTTTTTGTTTTCAAATTGCAATCTGCTTTTTTTATACCACACCCTATCCGAAAAAGCCAGTATT